>Ga0115565_10001169_pt1 | contig 22066 bp, 23 predicted proteins | sample COGITO_mtgs_1105_FD_87199 | JGI IMG/M metagenome (GOLD analysis project Ga0115565, IMG submission 87199) | Pelagic marine microbial communities from North Sea - COGITO_mtgs_110530 | ecosystem: Environmental > Aquatic > Marine > Epipelagic | place: Germany:Helgoland, sampling site Kabeltonne... | reverse complement strand
TTTTTAGATACTCGTTTCATAATGATATATTTTGATTAAACAATATTTGAGCAGTACCCAAACGGAAGCTAAAATCTCAGCTCAAAAGGAAACGGAATAAATAAGCGTAGGATGTCGCGTTGGCTTTATGCCGTAGTCTTTTGATGGGTGTATTTTACGAGTTTACCTTTGCGCTAACTATTGATTGATAACCCCTTCCTTGTAAATACTTTTAAAACACTATCATAAAAAAGAAAAAGGGCCAGCACGAATGCCGACCCTTCTTCAAACAACAAAAGCTACTCGTTGAGTTCCTGAATTTGCTTTTCAAGAACTGTGATGCGCTCTTTCAAACGTGCTTCACGCTTGCTTCGTTTATCGGCATATTCTTTTTTAATGCCGGCAATCTTAGATTTGTAATATCCTTGCATTGCGTTGTAGAATGAAATGTTCGTCAGATTATTGACGTGATTGCTTTCGCCAAAATGCACTTGCTTTGTGAGCATATAGCGTATCAACTTGTGAAAGATTTCCTTTTTGAACTTCTTCTTGAAATTTTCGACCATTTCAACTTTGGTCATCTTTGAAGTGTCGCCCAAGAACTTTGAAAAATACTTTTGTTGACTCATATAGTCCACATTATTTTCAAAGAGCGATATCGAGAATGCGACCATTTCATCCGTTGAAAGTGTCTTCTTCGTATTAATGTATTTTGTTTCACGAATCATCTGCACAACTTCTTCAAACTGGTTGTTGTTCTCTATTTGATTCTTGCGGATTTCTCTTTCGTTGATTTTAATGATTTGTTCTTCAGGCGTACAATCTGCCATTTTTCTGTTGGCCAATGGTGCCGAATATTTCGTAAAATCGTTCTTTGATTTTTCAACAATCTTTACAAAGACCTCATTATGCTGGAATGAATTGGGATGGAACACGATGCCGTTTTTAAATCCATCTTCTTTTGCTGAATTGAATTTTTCCAATGCTTCTATATAATTCTGCATTGCTTCATCCAACTCTGCCTTTAATTCATCTTCAGAATAGTCGTAATGCTGATACTCTTTCTGAATACCCTCGATTGTTGGCTCAATCGGATTCTCTGTAATTTCAACATCGTCCAATAGATAGACTTTCAATCCGTTCCTTTCCAATTGAGATATAATGAGCTGATTGTTTTCGTCATCTGCCCAATACTGTCGTATTTCAGGAATTAAAAGGATATTCTCTTTCTTGGACTTTTCAATCAGGTTCAAGAACGATTTACTTTTCTTAGTTTCAAAACAGGCTGATTTTGTACAGACCATTTTACCTTCGCCGAACAGATTGCCTTGATTAGCTGCATTGAACGGACATTCTATACAAGACCCTGCTTTTGGAACCAATTTTTTATCGGCAACATCAAAAGATGCTTTTTCCAAATTGTAGGTCTGGTCTTTAATCATCCTGTTTATCAGATGTGCATTAAAATCTTCGCCCATCGTTTCCAACATCATTTGCTGTTCTTCCGGCTCAAAAAGGGCTACACCGACACCCAATGAAATGGTCATTTCTCCATTACGGACGAAAACCTTTAATCCTTCAATAAGTCCAGCCAGTTTTAAGCGTTGTCTTATAAAGTTGTCGCTTCTGCCTAATCGTTTTGAAATTTCTGTAGCCGAATACTTTTCGCTTAGATAAGCTATTGCATCTGCCTCCTCTGTCGGCTCAACATCCTGTCGTTGTAAATTCTCGATAATTTGAATTTCCAAGATGTCATTACTTTTATATTCCCTAACGATACACGGTATAGTTTTCATACCTGCCAATTTACTGGCACGATAGCGACGTTCTCCCATAACGATGATATATTCGTTTCCTGACTTTCGGACTGTGATGGGTTGAAGTACTCCGTGCTTTTTGATGCTTTCTGAAAGCTCCATTAGAAGCAATTCATTAAAAGTCTTTCTAGGTTGCATCGGGTCTGGAATAACCTTTTCGATATTCAGGTTTTGAATTCGAAGTACGATGGCACTTTGTGTCAATTTCTCTTTGACCTGTTTCTTAACGGTCGCATTCGCTTTACCGTTCCTTCTGGTTTTAACTGCTTTTGTTGTCATAATACTTAAATTTTAGATTAAACAATATTTAAGCAGGAACCAAACGGAAGATAAAATCTTGGCTCAAAAGGAAACGGAATAAATAAGCGTAGGAAGAAGCGATGGCTTTATGCCGTAGTCTTTTGATGGAAGTATTTTACGAGTTTAAATTGCGATACATATTGTATGATAATAAACTCCCCTTTTAGATAACTCTATTATCAATTTCCAAATAGTACTTCAGTATTTAGAAATAAATTAGGGATTTTGTTGCAGACAATATCCCTTGATTTTTTGAAAATATTTTAGATTGAGTGATTTAAAAACTTATAAGCTATGCTTCCCAAATAACACTTATAAGTGTTTTGTATTTTTTCGTAGGTAAGCAATATTCATTAAACTCAATATCTTCTTCCCAGTCATTTAATTTAAACCAGGTCGACTTTTCAATGGATTGAGTTTTCTCAGCGCCTTCATAGATAAACTCATAATTTGAATCTATATACTCTTTTGCAACTGAAAACTCTGGTGGCGGAATTTTAGTAATATCGTTTGTATAACATTTAAAATCTTCCGTTTTGCGCCAATAGCGTACAACACCGTCGGCCATAAAGACAACGAAAAAAGGTGCAATTTCCAAACTTAACATTCTAAATATCACAGAAGTTAAGCTGGTATTGAAACGCTCACTTAACTCTTTAATTAAATCTGGACCAAATGGCTTTCTTGAAATAAAGTCTCTAAAAACTTGTTCGGGCATTAAAAGCTCGCCTGCAAAATCGTTTGCTTCAATTTCTTGAATACCTCTTTTGTGAACTTCTTCTAATCTATTCCAGCTTAGAGTTTTCTCATCGTCCAAATGAAATTCCAATTTATCGTGAAGAAAGAAGTGTCCTAATTCGTGCGCAGCAACAAACCGTTTGCGCTGAAGAGTAAAAATATTCGTATCTACCTTAATGATTGTTTTTGAATTACCTCTAATGATGACACCATCTGAACCATTTAATTCTTCCTCTATATAGATAACATCAAAACCAGCCAATAAATCTTTCATAGAAAGCTCTGTGACTTCATCAAATCCGATTTGTTTTAATATTTCTTTGGCCTTGTTACTGCCCTTCTGATTCTTTCTCAAGCATTTCTAAAATTTCAATTAGGTTTTGGTCTTTAATAATGTCTTTAATTTGTTCTTCAGACATTTTTTCCAATCTACTGAATTGTGTTTGTAGTTGATTTGTTTGTATTAAATTGTTCATATACGCAATAGGCCTATCTAGTCCTTTGGTTAAAGCATCTTTAAAATAATTTGATGCTTTATCAAGCATACTGTCATTCTTCAATACATTACTCTTTGACTTTAATCTAAATGTCAATTGCTTGATAAATTTATCTTGTGATAAAGATTGTTCGTTCAAATCGACACCTTCCATCTCAAGCTGCTTCCTAACCAAATCATCAGGAATTGCTTTGTCAAAATTCTCAAGACTTTCTTTTACTGTTTTTTTAAGCTTGTCCACTTCTCGTTGAATTTGATTTTTTTTCTTCTTAATCTTCTAGATATTGTATAAATCACATCGATTGGTTTATCGAGTAAATCCGCTATATCTTTTGGTTTGTCAATTCCATTCGCCAAACACTCAAACATTTCTATTTCCTCTTTGTCCGCCCCTTGGTCTTCCAACTGTTTTATCCATTGCTGCAATTTCACTTCATCATCAATCTTTTCGTAATTGTAGTCTTCAGTAGGCTCTTCATCTGAATAATTTGGAATATTGATTATGTATTCTGATTGAGGTTTTTCATCAGAATCATCGCCTTTTCTTTTTAATTGTTTAAAAAAACTATCTAAATCGCTCTGTAAAGCCCAAAATATAAATTTTTCAAAAGAGCAATTTTCTGGTTTCCATTTGCGTGTACCGTCACAGGCCTTGGTTAATGTTTGTTGACAAAAGTCTTGGAACTGAAAGCCTTTTTTGTTTCTATCACTCTTGTCATAAAAGCGATCACGAGTATAAAGTTCCATCCTGTTTAAGAGGCTCTTTATATCGATTGCGTTAAGCTTTTCTATTATTTCTGAAGTTGTAGCTACCCTCATTCATTAAGTATATGCTTCAATGTCGTAAAAATTTACCAAACGATGGTAAAAAAAATAAAATTAAAAGCATATAAGAGTGTAGCAACTATAAAACAACACAAATGGCAACAAATGGAAAAAGTGGCGATAATCGCAGACACGGTGCAATAAGAAGCAGAACGCAAGTTAAAAATACTAAAACTGGGCTTTACGTAAAAAGAGATTCCGATTCTGGAAGATTTATGGACGTAAAGACTAGCGGCGGAAAATTTAAGGGCGTTATTGATAAAAGCAAATAACGCTTCAGCGAAACCCAACTGCTTTGAATTTGGGCTAATTTAATTTTTTTGGATATGAATTATTCATTTCAGAATGACAAGTTGAGTCTTTGCAAAAAGGACACTTGTCTGCATTTAAATAGGAATAACGCCAAAGTTATTTCCACAATTCTTACTGTGATAACATTTGTGGCAGCTGTATCGGCTGTCGCAAAAGCTATCAAGTAATCAACTAGGCTGGATCTTAAGAATCAGCCTAGTTAATAAATTTAACTCTATGGAAAAAGAAAGATTAGAATATACTGTAAATCGCCTAGACCATTATTACGATAGCGTAAATAATAAAACAGCGGTATATATCGCCATCAATACATTTATAACAGGTGGTACTATCACGCTCATAACTCAAATACAAGAATTACTCAATCAAGAAAACTATTTATTGTTTTTTTTGGCGGCAATCATAACCCTCGGTGTGGGTAGTCTCATCCTATTGGCATTAGCTAGTATGCCATATTTTTCGGCAAAATCAGAGATAGAATCCTTGTATTATTTTGCTAGTATAGGACAGAAAGAGCCTGGTGAATTTTTTGACCTTTCAAAAAACCAAACTAAAAAAGGCAATCTAAAAGATTTAAGAAATCAGGTTTATATCCTTTCAAAAGGGTTAAAATCAAAATTCAGAAAACTTAAATGGGCTTGTGTTCTATTAATCATACAATTTATGCTTTTAGCACCCTCAACCTACATATTAATTAAAATTACCTCATAAAATGAACTTATTTGAAGACTACAAAAATGTAATTAAAAAAGCGGTCGAGAACGACCCTACAAAATCAAACAAAATTTACGGGCTTAGTGAACCTATGCTGGAAAGCAACCGCGAGTATCTTAAATTACTAAGAAATGAACTTCCTGGACGTGAACTTTCCCGCGAAATGAAACTATTTGCTAAAGGAATGGGCGTTAAAGAAACTTTCGACTACCAACCATTGGGAAGTCATCCTGACTTTACTTATCTAAAAGCTACAGACTTGGTTGAAGAGCATTGGATAATATCCGGCTTTATAGATGTAAAGAAAAGCACCAAGCTCTTTAATAACTTTACAAAAGGTACCGTCCGATTGATAACGGAAAGTATCATTCGAGCTTCAATCTTTGCAGTTAATCTTTGTGGCGGCTATGTTCATCGTATTCAAGGTGATGGCTTAATGGTATATTTTGGCGGAAAGAATATTGAAAAATTGAAGGCAGTAGAAGATGCGCTAAAATCTTTTTCAATGATATCTTACTTTGTAAAAAACGACCTCAAAGACTTTTTTGAGGATAATGGCATACAAGATATCCACACAAGGGCCGGACTGGATTTAGGTCATTCAAAACAGGTAGATTGGTTCTATTCTGGTATTGGCGAATCTGGGGAAGTTACTACGTGTAGCTTGCATACTAGCCTTGCACCAAAAATGCAGAGTAATGCCAAAAACAGCGGAATTGTGGTAGGGCACAATGTAACAACCCAACTCAGGAAAGACAAGTATTTTGAGCAACGAAGCAAAGAAATACACGATTATGAGGATGGACGGAAATATTATCAATACAATTTCGATTGGGAACGCTACTTGGTAGATAACAACTTGGCTGTTCAAAACGATATGGGCGTTCTAGTATTAACAATAAATACCTTGCCTGACCCAAACAGGAACAGTAGAGATTTATACCCCATTGCATCCAAAAGCAAGCCTTATTTTAACTATGACTAAGACAAATCTTAATTATGATATTGATAGCTTTTTGAGTAAGTATTATTCTTTTAAGGAAGTGGATAGTCCTAAACCTGGTTATTTGGCCCTTAAAGGGAAAATTAGTGTCCTCGATAAGAAAGGCAAACTTTGGGGTCAATTTGAAATTCTCATTTTAATTAATAAAATTGAATACCCATACACTATTCCTATTGTCATCGAAAAAACTCAAATAATTGATAGAGATTGGGATTTCCATATCTCAAAAGAAGGCGTTTGCTGTTTGGATATTCCACATCAACTTTTAAAAAGAAAAAGGCGAGGAATCACATTTGAAGAGTTTTACAGGAATGTCATATATCCCTTTTTTGCCAATTACCATTACAAGGAATCAACTGGTGAGTATGCAAATGGGGAATACAAACATCATTTTGAAGGAATAGCTCAATTTTATCAAGAGGAATTCGACCTCGAAAATCTTGAAGATATAGTTGCACTTTTGGAAACTTCGATAGGTGGTATTAAGCATCAACCCAATATTGAATGTCCGTTATGTGGAAAACCTAAATACAAAAAATGTTGCCGTAAAAAAGTTTATAGCTTAAAAGGATATGGTATGCAGCAATTAAAAATAGATTTGGTTCTATTTAGGCAACAACTACTTAAAAGAAAGAAAGTATTAGGCTAACTGTCAGCTCAAAATAAAATACATACACAAATGATATCAATAATTATCAAAGCTAATTAGTCAATGAAAAAGCCCCAAATGTTGTACCTATGTTGTACCCAAGACATAAAAAAAGCCTTTCAATTTCTTGAAAGGCTTAATTTTACTAGTAGCGGGAACTGGACTCGAACCAGTGACCTTCGGGTTATGAGCCCGACGAGCTACCTACTGCTCTATCCCGCGGTGTATTGCAAATATACAATCCTTTTTTATTTATAACCAAACTTCTTTTCCAAACTTTATAGTTAATTTTTTTACCTTCGGAATTATGGAGCAGTTAAATCTATTTTTAACAGAGGCGATTACCTTTACAGAGTGGCCAATGTTTATACTTCTTATAGGTGGCGGCCTGTTTCTTGTTTTTTACTCAAAGCTTATCCCCTACAGATATTTCGCGCATGCCATACAAGTAGTAAGCGGTAAGTATGATGATGCTAGTGCTAAGGGAGACGTTAGCTCTTTACAAGCACTTTCTGCCGCAGTTGCCGCTACAGTTGGATTAGGAAATATATCTGGCGTAGCCATTGCCATACATGATGGTGGGCCTGGCGTAGTTTTTTGGATTTGGATGACGGCCTTAATTGGCATGTGTATAAAATTTTACTCCTGTAGCCTATCTATTATGTTTAGAGGGGTAGACTCTGAGGGTAAATTACAAGGTGGCCCTATGTTCTATATTACAAACGGACTAGGTAAAAAATACAAACCTCTTGCTTATTTCTTCTGTATTGCTGGCTTGTTTGGTTTTTTAGGAGTGTTCACCGCCAACCAATTCACAGAAACTTTTATCAGCGTCATAACACCAGCAGAATCTATATTTTATATGAGTAATTTCTGTTGGAAACTCACTATTGGTATTTTTTTAGCCTTAGGTACCTCACTTGTTGTTTTTGGTGGTCTTTCTAAAATAGCCAAGGTTGCAACAACCGTAGTGCCTTTTATGGTCATGGTATATTTAGTAGCTGTGTTTGTGGTTATGAGTATGAATGCCGCCCTAATAATTCCTTCTTTGAAATTAATTATTGCCGAAGCCTGGAATTTTAACACTGCTGTTACAGGTGGGTTTTGGGGTTTGGTAATTATCGGGGTTCGTAGGGCAATGTTTTCTAATGAAGCGGGTTTGGGTTCTGCACCTATGTATCACGGGCAATCTAAAACAGTAGAACCTATCCGCGAAGGTCTTGTGGCTATGTTGGGCCCTTTTATAGATACCATTTTAGTGTGTACCTGTACGGCTATTGTACTTATTTTAAGTGGTGCCTATTTAGAAGAAGGTAGTGGTATTGTAATGACACTTAACGCATTTAGAAAAACACTTTTCGGATACGGAGACTACCTTTTAATGATTATAGTAAGCGCCTTTGCCCTCTCTACATTATTCACCTATTCTTATTACGGGGTTAAATGCCTTTCTTACCTTACCAATGCACGTATTGGTAGGTGGTATAATTGGTACTTTGTAGTAATGATTGTGTTTGCCTCGGTTGCGTCATTAAGTTTGGTTAAAAACCTTATAGATTTATCCTACGCACTTATGGTTATACCCAATATGATTGCCGTACTTTTACTAGCCCCAAAGGTAAATAAAGCGGCAAAGGATTATTTTTTAAAATTGAAGCATGAAAGAACATAAAGCAGGTTTTGTAAATATTATAGGAAACCCAAACGTGGGTAAATCTACTTTAATGAATGCCTTTGTGGGTGAGAAGTTATCTATAATTACTTCCAAAGCGCAAACTACCAGACATCGTATTTTAGGGATTGTTAATGGTGATGATTTTCAAATGATTTTTTCTGATACACCAGGAATAATTAAACCTGCTTACGACTTACAATCTTCTATGATGAATTTTGTGAAATCTGCCTTTGAAGATGCCGATGTTCTTTTATACATGGTAGAAATTGGAGAAAAAAGTTTAAAAGATGCTAATTTTTTCGAAAAAATTAAAAATAGTAAGATACCTGTCTTACTATTATTAAATAAGATAGATGAAACGAGTCAAGAACTCCTAGAATCTCAAGTGCAATATTGGCAAGAGCAATTACCCCTTGTAGAAATTCATCCAATATCTGCTTTGCGCAATTTTAATGTTAAGGGTGTTTTTGAAAGGGTTCTAGAATTACTGCCAGAATCTCCTGCATACTACCCTAAAGATCAATTAACAGACAAGCCAGAACGGTTTTTTGTAAATGAGAAGATCAGGGAAAAAATATTGATGTACTACAAAAAAGAAATCCCTTACTCTGTAGAGGTAGAAACAGAAGAATTTTTTGAGGACGATGATATTATTAGAATCAGATCTGTTATTATGGTAGAGCGTGATTCCCAAAAAGGAATTATTATTGGTCATAAAGGTGTTGCACTAAAACGTGTGGGTGTAGAATCTAGAAAGGATTTAGAAAAATTCTTTGATAAGCAAGTACATATAGAATTATACGTAAAAGTGAACAAGAACTGGCGTAGCGATAGTAGACAACTAAAAAGGTTTGGCTACAATAATTAAATGTGCTTTTACCAGAAAACACTTAACTACATGACCAGCGTTTAACACATAACTGGCATTTTATAGCTTTAGTTATATTGGATCATGCACATTTCCTCCTTCAATAAATGTGCTATATTTTAAAGTGGATATCGGCTAGAATTTTTTAAGCTAGCCAATTAGCCATTAATTTGCAACACACTATTATAACCCTCCTTGGGCACCATAACATAAGTATTATGGGCTTCTTTCTTTAATCCTGTTTATTAGTAGGTTGATAACACATGTGATAGAAGTCAGCCATGCGAATACATACAGATGTTTCAAAATTGGCGTTTATCACAGAGTGAAAAATTGACTAGTACTGTAATGATGAATACTGACCTCTAAAAATACTTTGCAGATTTACACGTTAAAGCTACCCTATAACTCCTATAAACTTTACCAGTGTTTTTAACTAGATAGTGTAAGATAAATTATCCCTACTTCTGAAAATAGCTCCCATGTGTATCTTAACCGCTAGCTTAAATATTTGTCTTTTTCATTGAAACAATTGTACATTAGAAGTATAAACTAGATGCAATTAGCATCCTTCTAATTTAGGAATACACTCACCCAAGACAATACGTTTAGCTAATAATTAATATCTATAAAAATGAATAAAATCGCTTTAGTAACTGGTGCAACATCTGGAATAGGAGAAGCTACTGCTTTAGTACTAGCAGAAATAGGATATAATTTGATTATTACAGGTAGAAGGTCTGAGAGATTGGCGGTCTTGCAAAGTAAAATAACTGATACGTTTGATGTTGAGATAAAATATTTGAATTTCGACATTCGAGATAATCAAAATGCTATTAAATTGATTGGTTCATTACCAGAGGCTTGGAAAAAAATTGATGTATTAATAAATAATGCAGGCCTCGCATTAGGTTATGACGATTTTCAGGACGCTCAAACAGAAGATTGGGATGCTATGATTGATACAAATGTGAAGGGCTTACTTTACATCAGTAGGATTGTATCTAATTTAATGATTGAAAATAAAGACGGACTTATTATAAATATTAGTTCCATAGCCGGGACTCAAGTTTATGCTAAAGGGAATGTCTATTGCGCATCTAAGCATGCGGTAGATGCTATAACAAAATCTATGAGAATAGATTTACTGAAACATGGTATTAGAGTATCTTCTATAAGTCCTGGTGCTGTAGAGACAGACTTTTCTAACGTGCGGTTTAAAGGAGAAGATCAAAAAGCAGATGCTGTTTACTTGGGGTATGAACCCTTAAAACCAGCAGACATAGCCAAGGTTATTAAATTTATAGTGAGTCGCCCTTCTAACGTTAACATCAATGATATTGAAATCACACCAAAAGCCCAAGCCAATGCTTATTACGTGAATAAAAATTAGAAATATATAAATTGCCTAGTTAGTATTTCTCTAAAGAGATAAACTACCTCTTTGAGAAAGTGGTTTCAAAAAGATTCAGGAAGGGCGATTAATCTAAAAACGCAATATCTAGGCATATTTTAAAAATGAAAACCGCCCTACCCTTTTAGTAAGTTTAATTTTAAACGCTAACTATCTTGCAAAGGCGTAAAAGGGTACTTCTAAAACTCGAAGAAGTATGGAAAAGGCCGACTACAAGATGAGAATGCTTAGTAATTTGCTCTAATAACACCCCTAAATTACTAAGCTACCATACTGCGTTTATTCCAACATTACCTTACTCATATTCCTTTGTTTATCATACCTTTGCACCCAAATTTAGATGTATGAGTGCTATTGTAGCTATTGTTGGAAGGCCTAATGTAGGAAAATCTACTTTTTTTAATCGTTTAATACAACGTAGAGAAGCAATTGTAGATGCCACTAGCGGTGTAACGAGAGACCGCCATTATGGTAAGAGTGACTGGAATGGAAAAGAATTTTCAGTTATAGATACCGGTGGTTACATAGTAGGAAGTGATGATGTTTTTGAGAAAGAAATAGATAAACAAGTAGAGTTAGCTATAGAAGAAGCAGACGCCATTATTTTTATGGTAGACGTGGAGACGGGTGTTACAGGAATGGATGAGGATGTAGCCAAACTTCTAAGAAGAGTAAACAAACCAGTTTTTTTAGCAATTAACAAAGTAGATAATGCCATGCGTGAAGAAGACGCAGCAGAATTCTATGCGCTGGGGTTAGGCGAATATTATACGCTTTCTAGTATAAACGGGAGTGGTACAGGAGACCTATTAGATGACTTGGTTAAAGATTTACCAGAGGCTGAGGAAGCAGAAAGTGCACTGCCAAGATTTGCAGTAGTAGGAAGACCAAACGCTGGTAAATCTTCTTTTATCAATGCTCTTATAGGGGAAGATCGTTACATTGTAACTGATATTGCTGGTACTACTAGAGATAGCATTGACACTAAATACAATAGATTCGGATTTGAATTTAACCTCGTAGACACCGCAGGTATTCGTAGAAAAGCGAAGGTTAAGGAAGATTTAGAATTCTACTCTGTAATGCGTTCGGTGAGAGCTATAGAGCATTGCGATGTTTGCTTACTTATTCTAGATGCAACAAGAGGTTTTGATGGGCAAGTAGAAAATATTTTTTGGCTAGCCCAGAGGAATCATAAGGGCTTGGTAATTCTAGTGAACAAATGGGACTTAGTAGAGGACAAAGAAACAAATACCGTAAAGCAATATACACAACGAATAAAGCAAGCAATTGAGCCTTTTACAGACGTACCTATCTTATTTATTTCTGTACTAACAAAACAACGCATATTCAAAGCTATTGAAACCGCTGTGGAGGTTTATAAAAACAGAAGCAAGAAAATTATTACTCGTAATTTTAACGATGCCATGTTACCGCTTATAGCGCAATACCCACCGCCAGCGTACAAAGGGAAACACGTTAAAATTAAGTTCTGTACACAGCTGCCAACGCCCTACCCTCAGTTTGCTTTCTTCTGTAATTTACCACAATATGTAAAGGAGCCTTATAAGCGGTATTTAGAAAATAAAATTAGAGAAACCTATGACTTTAGTGGTGTGCCGATTACCGTATTTATGAGAAAAAAATAAAGGTGATTAACTTGCGCTAACTACCTTATAGCTATTGGTAGGATGTATTCTTGATTATTTCCAATCGCTAATAAAGAGCTAACGTTCGCACTACTTCCTAATAGGTTAGATAATAAAAAGCCTCGATAACATTAGTTATCGAGGCTTTTTGGTATACAGTAGTATCCAAGCAATTAACGAACCGCTAGCATATGCTCTAAAGCATAACAATCAGTTTGCGCTGTTAATTGAGCTAATCCGTCCTCTTTAGAACTTAACGCATTAATTTTAATTTCTTTTCCGTTTGGCATGTAAACAATATAGAAGCCTTCTTCAAAAGAAGAAAGTTTAATAACCTCTCCGTTTGGCTTAATTGCATTCCATGATTTCTCCTGTGGGTTGTACTCTAGGTCTATAGTATCTCCTTTTCTAGGACCTGCAATAACAGCTATTGCCATGTGGTTTTTGGTAGCAGTCATTTCAAATTCATTCCCGTTTTTTGTAACCACTTTCGTTTCACTTTCTCCCTCTAGCATAGCTATTGGATTGGAACCATCCCAAAACTCAATTACATTAAATATAACAGCATCTCCAAAAAAGAATAAACCATATACTGGGATAATATTTAGACCCCAAAAAACAAGGTTATTAACAAACTTATTCTCAGAAACATTTTGGTTCCACTCTTTTAAATTATTAAAAGCGCTAAAAGAACCTAAGCAACTAGAAAACAATAACGTACTAGATAAAGCAATACAAATAAATACCTTTTTCATCAATTTTTGATTTAGTTTAAGCCCTAAAAATAATACATAATCTTGCGTATTGAATAGATACGCGAATCTATTTAAAACAAAAAAGCCCTAGCTGTATGACAGCTAGGGCTTTTAAAAAAAAATTTATGTTTTAAGCTGTAAAAGGCTCAATAGAGACAAAAGATTTCCCTCCTGCTTTTTTAGCAAACTTAACCAAACCATCTACACGTGCGTGCAGTGTATGATCTTTACCAGCATATACATTTTCACCTGGGTTATGTCTAGTACCGCGCTGTCTTACAAGTATATTTCCTGCAATAGCTGCTTGGCCCCCAAAAATCTTAACGCCTAAACGTTTAGATTCTGATTCCCTTCCGTTTTTAGAACTACCTACACCTTTTTTATGTGCCATTTTTTAAGATTTAAAACTCTCTTATACACCGAGAATTATATTACACTTGAGTGGTTGCTATTAAGCCCTGCCACCATCTAATTCATCTTGCCACTTTTTCAACTCATCCCATTTACCGTCTGCAGCTAATTTAGCTTGTGCAGGCCATGTATCTGTTTTGTGGTTGCCACGGACATCAGCTATAATCTCTGAAATTTTTTCAGGTGTCATTTTTGCTAATGAAGCATAAGTAGCAATATCTGCTGCTTTTAACGTTTCTGCAATTTTAGGACCAATGCCTTCAATTTTTCTAAGATCGTCTTCATTAGAAGCTACGAGCTTAGCAGCAACTTTAGCTGAAGGTGTTTCTTCTTTTTTAGCAGAAGTTGTTTTCTTAGCTCCGTTGGAAGTAATAGATTCTATCAAAATTTCTGTGAAACACTGGCGGTGTCCATTTTTCTTCTTGTAACCCTTACGTCTTTTCTTATGAAAGACAATAACTTTGTCACCACGAAGGTGTTTAATGACTTTAGCCTCAACAGTGGCTCCGTCTATAGCTGGGGCGCCAATAGTAACGTCTGTACCGTTATCTAAAAAAAGTACATTGTCAAAAGTTACCTTCTGACCTTCTTCTACTTGTAAACGGTGAACGTACACTTTTTGGTCTTTTGCAACTTTAAACTGCTGCCCTGCCATCTCTACAATTGCGTACATATTGTTAAAATGTATAATTAAAACCTAATGGATTTTTTCCTTAGGCGGATGTAAATATACTCTTTATTGGTGACTTAACCATTCTTAAGGGCAAAATTATCGCCTTATACATTAAATGGTATAGCTATTTAAAATTACAGCATTCGCTTGTAGTACAAATGACTGCGTATTACCAACGATGCATAAAATAACATTTACTATGTTAAATTTAAAATTCTATATAATTCCGTCAATAACACCTCGGCCCATGTCTTGTTTTACATCTTTTGGTAATTTTGCGTCTGCACTAAGCATTAAACATGAATTTCATAAAAAAATACAATATAATAGCACGTACTACTTTCAAAAATTAGATCTTTTAAAACTAGGTAAGTTATTGGTCTTTAGTTTGCAAACGAGTAAATTTGGTACTAATAGAAATTACTACGCCCACTGTTCTTAAGAGCTACTCCATGAAGACACATTTCCTTTTAGGATTTATAATTATTATACAATTTTCTGGAGTATCGCAAAATATCGCTTTTGAGGAATATGACCTTTCCAATGGTTTGCATGTTATTTTACATCAAGATACTAGCGTACCACTTGTATCTATAGGTGTTTCTTATCATGTTGGTTCTAAAGATGAAGACCCTAGTAAAACAGGTTTCGCTCATTTTTTTGAACATTTACTTTTTGAAGGAACAAAAAATATTGAACGGGGTGCGTGGGACAAATTAGTTGCCATGCATGGGGGTAATAACAACGCTACCACCAATCAAGATAGAACGTATTATTATGAAAATTTTCCTTCAAATAGTCTAGAATTAGGCTTATGGCTAGAGTCTGAGCGTCTTTTACACCCTATAATTAATCAGAAAGGGGTTACCATCCAAAAAGAGGTGGTACAGGAAGAACGTAGAATGCGCATAGACAACACACCATATGGTAGATGGCAAGAACAAATGTTCAAGAATTTATTCACCAACCATCCGTATAAATGGCCTGTTATTGGATCTATGGATCATTTAGCGAGTGCTACGCTAGAGGATTTTAAAAAGTTTAAGTCTATCTATTACGTACCAAATAATGCTGTACTTGTAGTTTCTGGCGATTTACAAATACCAAAAACTAAAGAACTAATTGAACGCTATTTTGCAACTATTCCTAGTGGGGCATCCATAAATAAAAAAGTATATAAAGAAACCCCGCTATCCAAAGCTATTGAAACTACTTTTGTAGATCAGAACATACAAATTCCGCTAGTAATGCTTGGTTACAGAACACCCGCCATGCATAGCAGAGATGCCTATGTTTTAAATATGATTTCTAGTTATCTAAGTGATGGAAAAAGTTCTGTCCTTTACAAAACGCTTGTAGATGAGAAGGAACTAGCTTTACAGATTTTCGCATTCAATTTTTCTCTAGAAGATTATGGGGCTTATATAGTTGGCGGACTTCCAGTTGCAGATAATTCGCTAGAAGCTATAAGAAAAGAGGTAGATGCAGCTATCTTTAAAATACAAACAGCGTTAATTAAAGAGCGTGATTATCAAAAACTTCAAAATAAATTTGAAACAGACTTTGTTCAGTCAAACAGCAGCGTTACTGGCATTGCTAAATCGCTTGCCAACTACTATCAATTATATAATAATACCAACCTCATAAATACAGAGATTGCTATTTATAAAAGCATTACAAGAGAAGAAATAAAAAAGGTGGCGTCTAAGTATTTGAAATTAGACCAAAGAGTGCTTCTCAATTATATACCAAAGGGTTACACTATCCAATAATTATGAAAAACACTTTATTACTCTTACTTATACTGTGCTTCCATATTTCTTTTTCACAGATAGATAGAAGCCAACCACCACCTGCCGAACCTTACAAAAAGGTACTCTTGAAGTCTCCAAAATCTTTTACGCTTAAAAACGGATTAAAGGTGCTTGTAGTGGCTTCTCATAAATTACCTACTGTTTCTATTCAACTTACTATAGATAACCCACCAGTTGCAGAAAAAGATAAAGCAGGTATTGGTAGTTTAACTGGACAACTTTTAGGCAGTGGCACGGAAGAAGTGTCCAAAGACGCCTTTAACGAGGAAATAGACTTTCTTGGAGCGCATGTATATTTTACAGCGCAGAGTGCGACTGCAAATGGATTGTCTAAGCACTTTTCTAAAATTTTAACCCTAATGGTAGATGCAGCGATTCAACCCAAATTTACAGCGGAAGAGTTTGATAAAAAGAAGGCACTATTCATAACAAGTATTAAAACTGCAGAAAATGATGTTGCTGCTATTTCAGAAAGAGCACAAGCTACATTGGCTTATGGTAAAAATCACCCGTATGGAGAGATTACTACCGAAGAAACTATTAACAATATTACACTTAATGCTATAAAAAATTACTACCAATCTTACTTCACACCCAACAATGCTTATTTGGTCATTATTGGTGATGTGCACTACAAAACAGTTAAAAAATTAGTAACCCGTGCTTTTGATTCCTGGGTAAATACTGCCGTGCCTATAGCAGACTATAAGATTCCAGAAAATACACCTATTCCTCAGATCAATTTTATAAATATGGATAATGCAGTACAGTCAGAAATTTCTGTGCAGCACTTGGTGAATTTAAAAATGAACGATCCTGACTATCTAGCTATTATCATTGCCAATCAAATTCTAGGTGGCGGAGATGGCAGGCTGTTTGCAAACTTAAGAGAAGACAAAGCATATACTTACGGAGCATATTCTACAATCCGAGATAATAAATACAATCCTGTACGCTTTAACGCTTTTGCGAAAGTCAGAAACATAGTCACCGATAGCGCCATTGTGCAGATATTAAAAGAGATTGACGACATCACAAACCAGCCAATAAATCCAGAAGAACTAGCGTTGGTAAAAGCAAAATATACGGGTAACTTTATTATGGCTTTAGAGAAAGCGCAAACCATTGCCAACTATGCTGTAAACTTAGAGAAGGAAAATTTGACTGCTGATTTTTATACTAGCTATTTAGAACGTATTGCTGCTATATCTATAGAAGATGTGCAGCATGCCGCTAAGAAATATTTTGGTACAAAAAATACCCGCATTATCGTAGTTGGTAAAAAAGAAGAAGTGTTTAAGAATTTGGAAAAAATTAAATTGAATAACCAATACCTTCCCGTTATCGAATACGATAAAAATTTGAATATTATTGCTAAAAATTGAGCGTAGAAATTAAACTTACCACATTATCAATTTCAGCTATACATAATTTTACAATGCAGTTTTAAGTAGCAAGCTATTATATATTTAAATGCTTAATCTTAAGACCTTTTTAAATTTACGAGTAGTTTCTTTTAACATAAAAATTCAAAATGAAAGTTTTACACATAGATAAGAATCACCCATTAATAATTGAACAGTTTGCAGCCCTAGGTTTCAAGAACGATGAAGATTATACAAGTACAAAGACAGAAATTGCTCGAATTATTCATGAGTATGATGGTATTATCATTAGAAGTAGGTTTAGCCTAGACCATGTATTTTTAGAGAAAGCTACCAACCTTAAGTTTATAGGTCGTTTAGGAGCCGGACTAGAAAATATAGATACACAGTATGCAAAAGATAGAAACATATTTCTAGCCGCAGCACCAGAAGGAAATAGAAACGCAGTAGGCGAACACACTTTAGGCATGTTGCTCTCCCTTTTTAATAAATTAAACAAGGCACATAAAGAGGTTTGCCATGGCACATGGGATCGTGAAGGCAACAGGGGCATAGAGCTAGACGGTAAAACAGTAGGTATTATTGGGTACGGAAATATGGGAAAATCTTTTGCAAAAAAGCTACGAGGTTTTGATGTACAAGTGCTATGTTATGATTCAAAAGGCGGGGTAGAAGATGACAACGCAAGGCAAGTAGGCATACTGGAATTACAACAAAAAGCAGACGTTATTAGCCTTCATACCCCACAAAATGAAACAACCATCGGCATGATCCAAACTGCTTTTATTAACGAATTTAAAAATCCTTTTTGGCTCTTAAATACTGCCCGCGGCAGCGCTGTTAAAACAGCAGATATAGTTACTGCCCTACAAAGCGGAAAAATACTCGGTGCTGGTTTAGATGTTTTAGAATATGAGAAATCTTCTTTTGAAGACATGTTTTCAGATAAAAAATTACCAGAAGCTTTCGAATACATCACCACGGCTAGCAATGTACTACTTACTCCGCATGTGGCTGGTTGGACTATAGAAAGCAAAGTGAAATTAGCGCAAACAATAGTGGATAAAATTACAGCTAGGTTCCTACAAGACTAATATACTTCATTTAATAAAAATTTATAGCTGGCATAGCTATTAACAAATACAGCACTATAAAATAGCTGTCGACTTAAAATTGTATACTTTTAATACTACCAAACAAACGCACCTTATACTTTAAAGTTATGTCAGAAAACAAGGATGATTTTGAAAAAAAAGCAGAGGACGCCATCAATTTAGCCAAGAATAAAGCAGGTGAATTTATTGATGAAGCCAAGGTAACAGCAGACAAATTTACTAGTGAAGCACAAAGTGTCTACGAGCAAAATTTTGGGAAGAATAAAAAGATACTAGCGGGCGTACTAGCCATTATATTTGGTGGCTTTGGCATCCATAAATTTGCTTTAGGATACATAAAAGAAGGTATTATTCTCCTTGCTACAACCTATATTATAGGAGCCTATGTATACGGTTTTATAGGCTTTGTTACTGCTGGTATTGGTATCGTAGAAGGTATTATTTATCTAAAGAAAAGCGATGCTGAGTTTTATGAGACTTACCAAGCAAACAAGAAGCCGTGGTTTTAGTTTAAATGGTTTAAACAATATCAATCAGATCTTATATTAATTAGCTAAATCAATGAGGCTTGGTTAATTCATCATCGCTCCAGATCCATCTCAGCTTTTAAGATAGTAGCTACAGCACTTCTATATTTTATAGGATTGCCTGCTTTTTTAATAGCTTTATATACTTTTTGAGGATTAGAGGTTGCTTTTGAAAAGAACTCCCAAAAACCTAACATTTTCATTTTTATAGGTGTAGGACCGGATAAATACGCATCATACTGCTCATAGATAGTATTATGAAACTCAGCAAAAGTCTCCCACCTATTCTTTGGGTATGCCGTGGTGTTACTCTTTATCATACTTGGCAAAAACGGATCTGCGATAAGTCCGCGCCCAATCATAAAGTCTTGCAACATGAGGAAGCGGTTCTTTATCGCATGAAAAGCAGCTACGCTTACAATATCGCCATTATAGTAAAGTGTATGTTTGGTGCTACCAATACATTTTTCAAAAGCATCTAAATCTACAGGACCTTTGTACAGTTGCTTGCCTATTCTTGCATGTATGGCTATATTTTTAAGGGGATATTTATCTAAAATAGGAAAGGCATCTAGTATTTCTTCTGCATGATCATACCCCATTCGCATTTTCATAGAAACTATTATATCTGTCTCATTATGTGCCTTAGCTAAGACTTCATTTATTTTTGAGGGATTACAGATGAGCCCAGATCCCATTCCAGATTTTGTTACCATAGGATAGGGGCAACCAAGATTCCAGTTTAATTCTTTGTACCCTAAACTTTGCACATACTTGGCTACAAACAAAAACTCATCTGGGTCGTTGGTCATTACTTGAGGAATGACCTCTAAAGTGGTGTTATTTTCTGGTTGTAAATCATTTTGATATGACTGCTTAATTTTCAACTTTCCGTTAAGCCGAATATAAGGCGCATAAAAAGTATCTATACCTCCAAAATATTTATGAAAAGCATTGCGAAACCTGAAATCTGTAAAGCCTTGTAAGGGGGATGAATACAACTTAAATGACATATAACTTTTTTACTACTATGGTACTTGTATTGGATGTCAACCAAATTTTTATTTGACAAATTTACAGCAAGTCTTTTAATCCTATCTCGCTAAAACAAAGCCGCAACAGGAAAATACTTTTTACGCAGCCAAAAAGAAACCTTTACCAATACAATCAAGGCAGGCACTTCTACTAACGGCCCAATTACTCCCGCAAAAGCCTGACCTGAATTTAAACCAAATACAGCGATAGCAACGGCAATAGCTAATTCAAAATTATTACCTGCCGCCGTAAATGCTACGGAGGCCGTTTTGTCATACGTTGCCCCTACTGCTTTGGTTAGAAAAAACCCTATAATAAACATCAGTGTAAAGTATAGCAGTAACGGAATGGCTATAATTAGCACATCCATAGGTATGCTAACAATTGTGCTTCCTTTTAAAGAGAACATGAGTACTATGGTAAGTAAAAGTGCTATTAGCGTCATAGGTGAGATGGTAGGTATAAATTTAGTCGCATACCACTCCTCCCCTTTCCAAGGCACCAAAATTAGCCTACTTAAGAGCCCCATTAAAAATGGAACACCTAAATAAAGCGCAACACTTTCCGCAATGGTGCTTATAGGTATTGTAACCAAAGTTCCTTCAAAACCAAAGTATGGCGGCAGTATGGTAATAAACAGCCACGCATAAAAACTATAAGCAAAAACCTGAAATATACTATTTAAGGCTACAAGACCTGCTCCATACTCCGTGCTTCCTTCGGCAAGATCATTCCAAACTAATACCATTGCAATACACCTTGCTAAACCAATTAGTATAAGACCCACCATATATTCTGGGTAATCTCCTAAAAATGTGATTGCTAGTATAAACATTAAAACTGGACCAATGATCCAATTGAGAATTAATGAAATTGCTATGATTTTTATATTCTTAAATATTCTGGGGAGCAGCGCATAATTGACTTTTGCTAATGGAGGATACATCATTAAAATAAGTCCTATAGCAATAGGAATATTTGTTGTTCCACTACTAAACTGGTCTATATTATTGGGAATATTAGGTATTGCGTATCCTAACCCAACACCAAATAGCATTGCTATAAAAATCCACCAAGTAAGATGCTTATCTAGGAAATTTAATTTTTTAGGTGCCATCTTGGTTTTGTGCTTAGTGGTATTTATTTGCTTTGTAAAGTTACCCAAAAGGCAAACAATAACACTACTATTTGCTGGTGAGTAGTGTAAGGTGCTCATTAAGATTTCGTTATAATAATGTAGCACTACTTCTATCATATGCCCTAGATATTTACCACTTAGAAAGCTTTAACAACAATTACTTGTACCAGAACGGCATGAATCGTTTGTTTCTAAGCTACCAGTATTGGGCACCTCTGAAGGAGTACCACATTGGTCTTTTGCCAAACAATCTGTTTGTTTGGCAACTAGTAGAAAATTAGTGCCCTTAAAGTCTAACCCATACTTACCAATAGTGGTAGATTGGTATTCTACTTCTATTTGTACATCTGGCAACTTCAAAACCTCCTCAGAAAGTTTGATAATATGTAATAATTTTTCTGGATGCACTCTATGATCGTAATCTGTAGCATTCCATAACTGAAAATTGATCACTTCTTCTTTTCTTTCCGTGCCACCGCAGTCAATAAAATGCTTTGTTACTTTACCTACTTCAGTCACATGAAAATGATTAGGAACTAAGCTATCATCTGGTAATTGAAAACCTATGGTTGTTAATTTTTCTAGGATGTTTTTTATTTCTGATAGGGTCATTTTTATGGGGTTTTTTGGGGGTTGTAAACGGGACGATTGTATTAAGACCGTTGCAAAATGAGATACTTTTCTTCAAATCTATTTTTAGATTGATTTTTTGTTAAAAAAGCGTGTTTTTAGTTCTGTTTTTTGTTTTCCGAACTCCTTTTCTTACCGTTTTTC
>Ga0115565_10001167_pt1 | contig 22088 bp, 21 predicted proteins | sample COGITO_mtgs_1105_FD_87199 | JGI IMG/M metagenome (GOLD analysis project Ga0115565, IMG submission 87199) | Pelagic marine microbial communities from North Sea - COGITO_mtgs_110530 | ecosystem: Environmental > Aquatic > Marine > Epipelagic | place: Germany:Helgoland, sampling site Kabeltonne... | reverse complement strand
AGCAGTCCGTCCAGCCGAGATGTAATCGAGGCAAAAATACATACTGCTACCGGGCGTGTACCCGGGATAATAAATTAGCGCGGGATGGAGCAGCCCGGTAGCTCGTCAGGCTCATAACCTGAAGGTCGTTGGTTCAAATCCAACTCCCGCAACCATCAAGACCCTACCGTCGCTTCCTTTGGAAGCGGCGGTTTTGTTTTGATGGGTGTAATCGAGGATGGCTGCAAGTGCGCCGACGAGAATGACGTCGGGCTTGTCGCGTGTGCCGCTATCGTGGACCTCTATGTGATCGATCAGGGAGCGAATGATCTCCATGGCTTCGGGGCGGAGCATCTCGTCGGCTAGGAAGGTTTGCAGTTCGCCAACCTTCTTAGCGTATAGTTCGGCCATATTGGGGTGGACCTCAATGGCTTTCCCTTGATCTGAAACTTGCAGCTGACGTTCTAGATCTTTCTTGCGGAATTCGAGGTCGCGTAGTTCACCACGAACCAATCCCGGATCACCGTCCCCTTCCATGATAAAGGTAAGGCAGCGTTTGATTGCGGTAGTGATTTTATTGAGTTCTTTTTGTATCTGACGATCACGCGTGCCACGTTGTTTGTTGAGGCGCGCAACTTCGGCTTTGAATTCGATAGTGAACTCCTTGATGAACTCTTCATTGCCGACCAAGATATCCTTTAACCCACTCAGAACGCGTTCCTCAATAGCCACCGCTTTTATGCTGGTAGAACTGACACAGGTTCCACGTTCTCGTTTGGCGGAACAATAATATCGCTCCCGATTGATAATCGTCATGGAGCCGCCGCAGCTACCGCATTTAATTAAACCAGTCAGCAGCCGTTTCTTTGTTTGGCGTTTGTTGCCCTGGCGGGATGCGTATTTGGATTTAGTTGTCTGAACGATGCCCCAGGTCTCATCATCAATGATGCGAAGCTCTGGAACTTCTTTTATGACCCATTCATGTTCCGGGTTAAGGCGCGAGACCCGCTTCCCCGTTTCCGGATCTTTCACAAATCGCTGGCGATTATAGATAATCCGGCCCAGGTATAGTTCGTTGTTGAGGATGCCGTTCCGCCGCTGACGGTTGCCGTTGATCGTAGACGCATTCCACAGACCGCCGCGCGGGCTTGAAATACCTTCTGCATTGAGGCGTCCTGCAATGCGACGAGGCGATATACCGCTCACATATTCATCAAAGATGCGCTTAACGATATGAGCCTGCTCTGGTTCAAGCTCACGCTCTCCCGTGGTAACGGTGCCGTCTTCCTTTAAATTGCGAATGATTTTGTAGCCGTAACTGTTGCCACCTGGAATTTTGCCCGCTTCAACACGTCCCCGTTGCCCACGCTTGGTTTTTGCAGCCAAATCTTTGAGAAACAGCGCATTCATGGTGCCCTTAAGACCGACGTGAAGTTCGTTAACCTCGCCCTCGGCCAGGGTGATGAGACGAACGTCGGCATGGCTCAGACGCTTAAAGATCCCCGCAATGTCTTCCTGGTCGCGGCTGATACGGTCAAGTGCTTCAGCATAGACGGCACTGAACTCACCGCGTTTGGCCGCAGCCATTAAAGACATCATGCCGGGACGGTTGTTCAAGGTGCCGCCACTGATGGCATAATCAGTAAATACATCTGAAATCGTTATACCATCACGCTCAGCGCGTTCACGGCACAGGCGCACCTGATCATCAATCGATGCCTCTGACTGCAAATCAGATGAATATCGGGCGTAAATGACGGCGTGCATGATATTAACCTCTTCGAGCTTTACTGAGGGGCGGGGATAGTTCCTTGCGCAATGTATCTACAGATTGGCGTAGGCGTCGACCAGCGGCAAGGGCATTGGCCTGAATGTAGTGCTTCTCCGTAGTCCGTGGATCTGTATGCCCAAGGATTGGGGCTGCAATTCCTATATGTGCCGGATCGTCAATTGCCACCGTGGTGACGGCGCAGTCTCTGAACAGGTGAGGGTTGATGGATACACCGAAGGCTCGTTTTGTAACCCTGGTAATGCGGTCATATACGGTTTTGCACTTCATTGGTTGCCCATACTTTGTGATCCACAAGCGATCGAACTCTTCATCTCTGATGAGCTGCGGGCGAATATGGTTGATATAACGATCAAGATATGGAGACAGCGAATTCGGCACTGGTAAAACCATTGGTTTATCGGTCTTGGTCTCGTCTCGTGAAAAGGTCAGGCGGAAACCCTCACTTGTTTGCATCAAATGATGGCCAATCCGGATCATCGTGAGATTGCCCAGACGCATGGCCGGGCAGGTTATCAGCAAGGCGATCATTAAGGCGTCACGAAACTTACTGGCGGGGTCGCGATCAGGTGGATTAATAATCAGCTCGTCCATGCGTGTATATGCCCAAGCCGCAATCTCTGTTGCGGGACGAAGGCGCGGGTATTTGTTGCGGCTGTCCTGACTGTTGGCTTCCAGAAACCGAACGAAACGACGCAACCATGACCAGTCCGTATCAGCGCAGAACGCATTTGCCACTGCCAACAGTTCGGCCAAACGTCCCCAGGTGGTCCAATCAGAAACTTGGGTTTGCAGCTGAGCGAGGTACGCAGAAACTCGTTCGGGGGTGACCCGCAGGGCGGGTGCGACCAGCCCATCCAATTGCTCTGTTGTGATCAGATAGGTCAACCAGCGACCATATCCCTTGCGGTACTTATCGCGCGTCTCTTCAGACCAGTGGCAACCTACACCGACGGTGCCGTCCAGAATATCGCCCGGTTCGAACAACGCGTACCACATGGATTGATCGAGAACTGGCCATTTATCGACTTTGAGGCATCGGCGGAGCGGGTCTTCAAATGGAAACAGGTTTGTCATGACTTACGCTTCTTTTGTTTTGCCTTGGGCATCAGTTTCTTGCGTGCTGTATCGACGGAGTTTTGATAGTGGCGGACTGAGGACTGATGCTCAAACTGGGCATATGACTTCATCGCCGTACGTAACGTGTTATGCAGGACGTGGCTTAGGGTAATGAAGTCACCGGGCGCGACCGTTGAGTGGATTTTACCTGCAATGCTGCGAAACAGGTGCGCGTTGATGACCATGCCGGTATGCTCGGAGATCATCTCCTTGATGAGGCGCGACAGTGAGGATTCGAGCTTGGGTCCACCATTTTGTGCTGGGAATAGATAATCACTGGGCGCACGTAACAGAATAGGTCGGGCGACCTTGCAATATTGATCCAGCAACTGGGTTGTCTCGGCACCAAGCTCATAGTGCAGGTCCCGGTTGTTTTTGACCTCAGCAGCAGGGATGGTGATCAACGTCCGGCGCTTGCGCCCGGTGCCGACGAAGCGAATGTGTCGTTCGAGATTAAGGCGTGACAAGGTTCCCGCCCGCATCGGTGCATAGAGCAGAATCTCTATAGCCAAAGCAGCCTGCAAAAGAAGTGCCGTCTTGTGCGGGCGTAACCCGGAACGCTGCGCCACGCGTGTAAGGGTGTTTGGAAGGTGAAGGAGTTTGCTCAGGCTGTTCGGGTCTTCGAGTTGCTCCAACCGATTTTGATTTTTAACCCGCAGACCGTCAACATTGAGATTGAGGCGCTGGCATATGTGCTGCATCTCTTTGAGATGGACGTCATCAACTTTGACGTGGTGGGTGGCAATTGACTTCAGGCCAACAGCCAGGCCATGGATGGCCTCGGTCGGTTTGTCATCAAATCGGCTCATCAATTGCCGTAGACCATCTTTGAAGGACGCTAATTCCACCAGGTCAGCGAGTGAGTGGATATTGCTGATGGACGTTCCAGATAATACCAGGGCAGAAGCCATTTGCTGTATTTGGTGGCGGCGGTGCTTAATGGTTGCCGGACGCAAAGGCTTCATGGGGCCGGATGCATCGAGTGGGTCTGGATTGCTGAGGCGATGAAGCCACCTTACAACATCTTCCTGAAACGATGACGGAAACTGTTTCAATGGAATGGTCCAGGGTTCCTTTTTGCGTGGTGGGTGCGAAAGGTTGATGTTAGGCCAGTCATCAATCTCAGCTCGCAACCGGTTCCAGGTTTTAACGGCATTGACGACCACTTGATCCGGTTTGTTGGTGAAGCTTTCTTCAGTCAGGATTTTGAGAAGCCCAAGAATATGCAGATCCGTAACCTGACAGGGTTCGATATCTATGGCTGTGCAGTACTGAGCAAACTGGGTGAGTTTCCACAAATCGTGCTTGTCTGTGATATTACTCAATAGGTTCTGCCATGAAGAAGATGGAGGGCGCAGCCAATTGGATCGTTCACGCGAACATCCAGTCAGGGCCAGTGCCTTGAGGACGCCACTTTTGATGTTTGATAATCTCTTCTTACTGATATCATGTGCAGCTGGAACAATGCGACGTACACGGACGTGCAGCCAGTTGATGTTGGCGGGCACTTTGGATGGGTGCTTGCCGAGCAGCCTGCACAAGGATCTGACGTCAGACTTGAGGTCACGGCGCCGGGTGTCGGACAAATCTGTGATATTGTCGATCTCGGTTAAAATGCCTCCCATGGTTGGTGTGTCTTCAGCGATGAAGGGGCTAGTAAAGGGGGATAAATTGGTCATCGGGTTGCAAACTCCTTATCCAGGGTGGGACAACGTGTCCCTCGGGTGGTCAACAGTGGAACTTCGGGAAACTGTAACATAATAATCCGGAAGCGATTACGCTTGGACGGTGTCCCGACAGCGCTATAACTATCTGAAAATAATAGAAATATGTGGACATCGCTGCTCATCGATAGAGACGCTCCACAAAGAAGCGTTTGAGGTCATCTGGATGGATGCGCCACTGTCCGCCGAGCTTGGCAGCGGGTAGTTCTCCGGCCCTAATCCATCTGCGAACGGTCTTTGATGACACCTGATGAAGCTCGGCAACGTCATCAATGGTCAGGAGTTGTATAGGGTGTGCTTTGTTCATGAGGGGGCTCCTTGTCATTTGGTGATGACATAGTTGTTGAATGCCAATCACGGGCAGCTTGACTGGCGAGCAGACTGACAAGTTGGTGCAGGGCATCATCGGAACCGTGGGTTGGTTCCGATGATGATTTAGATTGATCCTGATGTGGGCGTTTCTTGTCCATGCATTGAGGATGGCAGACAAATAGATATTGCGAAACACGGTAATAGTGATAATATTGTATTAAACCGTGTCTAACCCGTGTCTAAGGATCCGAATGTTCAATTCAACAACAGGTGACCTGACTTGGTCTTTTTGCACTGCCGGATATGAGGTCGTGGAAGGTGGAGTAGAGACGAATGTTCCTGATGCCCATCTAGGCACCAATTTTTTTCGGTCAGAGATGCAACAAGCCTATCTTCTAAAACGGGGTGTGGTCCGTGCGAAGGGGTTGGAAACGAAAGAGTATGTGCCGTCTAGTGAAGCAGACGGGCTTGCACGCCAGTTGGCGGCGATGTTCCAGTATGAAAATCCGATTGTTCAAAGCCCAACTGATGATCAAATTCTTGCGTTCAGCAATCGGTTTGGGCTTCTGGTTCCTGGTAAAAAGATGTACGTCCGGGATATTGTTTTGACCTGCAAGTATCTACATCTGTTTGCAGATGCGATTGACCGGGGAGATAAGTTAAAGGCACGTGAAGTGTTCAATGATGCCGTAGTTCCCGGTATGACGGTTCGTGTTGTCGGCAGTAAGTCCGGCAGGCTAACGGCAAATTGGAAACTAGAGGTAGAGCCGGTAAATCTAATCGCCTTGGCTTGGTTGCAAATTGCAGCAGAGTTAACCACAGGTAGGGCTATGAAAAAATGCAATGCACCTGATTGCTTGGAGTGGTTCTCAGACAGATCAAATAAGCGGTTTTGTAATAACCGGTGTAAGATGGCGTTTCATCGTCAATATAGTAAAGACTTACAATCTCTTTAATGGCAAATGTCGATACCGCGTTCATGGAGCAGGTCCTCGACATTACGCAGGGAGAGAGGAAACCTGACTTACATCATCACCGCTAGGCGGATGATCTCGGGCGAGGTCTTGAAATAGCTAAAAGGTGAATGTTGTGTCATCCAAAGATGCTAACCAGCCACAGGCATCGCCTCAAGCGAGTTTCCTCTGATAAGACCAATTGGGGTTTTCAGCCCCTCGCCAATCAATGCGACAATATCTGCTCTAAGAACATTTTAGCGCGGTCCGAAACCTCACCGTCGAAGAATTTTTCAGATGTAGAATTCTCAACGATTTGGCCGTGATCCATGAAGACAATGCGATCTGCAACTTTCCGCGCGAAACCCATTTCATGCGTCACGACAACACTGGTCATGCTTTCCTGACTCAATTGCTGAATTACATCCAATACTTCCTTGATCATTTCGGGATCAAGGGCTGACGTTGGTTCATCATAAAGCATGAGCTTGGGTTCCATCGCCAATGAGCGAGCGATGGCGACGCGTTGCTGCTGTCCACCTGAGAGTTCGTCAGGAAAAGAACTCGCTTTCTCAGGAATCCGTACTTTCTTGAGAAGTTCCATGGCCTTATCAGTGGCTTCGGCCTTTTCAATACCCTTAACCACAGTCGGTGCGAGTATAATGTTTTCAAGAACCGTCAGATGACCAAACAGTTCGAAATTCTGGAAAACCATGCCGATCTCAAGTCGGGTTTTCCACGCGTCTTTGTCTGTGCCCGATATTGGTCGACCCTCAAAGAGGATTTCACCTGAATTGATGGTTTCCAGGAGATTGAAGCACCGGATCAGCGTCGATTTACCAGAGCCAGATGGCCCAACGATCACCATGGTTTTACCTTCTGTGACCTCCATCGAAACGCCTTTGAGAACTTCGAGATTTCCGAATGACTTTCGAACGTCGAAGGCTTCTATGATTTTCTTTTCCGAGCGCGAACTATCAGTAGACATCATCTTACCTCCGTCCGCTCAATAGCAACATCGACCTTCAACTCCTTGTCACGCTGTGCGCGACGACGTCCACCTTTTGCCCAGAACTCGATATGCCCTTGGATATACATGAACACGGTCGTGAAGAAGAGGTAGTAGACACCGGCAGCCATAAGCGCTTCCAAATACCTGAAGTTAGAACTCGCCGCCTGATTAGCGACCAGCAGCAATTCTTCAACAGCAACCACAGAGACCAAAGCACTTAGCTTCAGCATCCCGATGAATTGGTTCCCGATGGGCGGGATGATGACTCGTAATGCCTGAGGGACAATAACGTACCTCATGATCTGCCATTCTTTCATGGCGAGTGCTGTCGCTGCCGTCCGCTGACCTTTGCCAACGGATTGCAAACCGGCGCGCATAATCTCTGCGATGTAGGCACCTTCATTCAGCGCGAGCGCAACAACACCACTTGCGAAGCTACTGAGGTTTATACCAAAACTTGGAAGTACATTATAAACGAAAATGATTTGAAATAGGACAGGAGTGCCGCGGAAGAACCAAAGATAGGCGACAACAATATAATTGAGATACTTGTTATCCATCTCTTGCAAGATCGCAATTATGAGCCCAACAACAATTCCAAAAAATACCGAGACAATCGTCAACAACAGCGTCATCTGGGCACCGTGGAAAAACGTTTCCGAGAAGATATAATCAATAGTAAGCGTGAGCGCGTCCATAGCTTCCCCCTGAAATTGGGCGAACGATAAATAAGAAATGTCGACGGCCAACGAATTCAGTTTTGTTAGCCGCCGACAGAGTTACCCGAGGAGATTAGTTCAGATTTTTTGCTTCCTTAGGGAAATTGTACTTCTTAAGAAGCGCATCAAATGTGCCATCAGCCTGTATCGACTTTAAACCCGCTTCTAAGGCTTTCTTCATTTCTGCATCACCTTTTCGGACAGCGATCCCCACGAGAAAGTAGGGGCCGAAAGACTTTCCGCCAATGGCGTAGACATCTGGCAGTGCCGTTACTTGCTTCACTGCGCCAGGCGTTGAATTGAAGATCGCGTCTGCACGCCCTTGTTGTAGGACTAAGGCTGCATCTTGTGCAGATGGGTAAGTCAACACCTCAGTTTCTTTCTTCCCGGCCGCGACGCACTTCGCCCCTTGCTCTTTTGCAAGTCCCTCTTGGAAACCGCCCAAGGTAACGGCAATCTTTAATCCACAAAGATCGTCTTGACCTTGGATGTTTTTGGGATTGCCTGCTGCAACGACCAATTGGTTGCCGACACGCATATATGGAATGAAATCGACGACTGCGGCGCGTTCTGGTTTAATATACATCCCCGAATTGATGATGTCGGCACGCTTGCCTTGTAGCGATGGAATTAACCCTTTGAATTCCATATTCATGGGGTTTGTTTCCAAGCCCATGCGTTTTGATATTTCATTGATCATGTCAATGTCGAAGCCTGTGAGCTTGCCATTTTCCATATACTCAAACGGCGCGAATGTTGCGGCGACGGCATAAGTTAGCTGGCCACTATTAGCTAATGAAGACGGTGCCATAATTTCAGCGGCCTTCGATGATGATGCGAATCCGCCAATGATCAGGGCACTGGCAAAGGCTGTGTATAGAGATTTTTTAAGGTCGATTTTCATGAGGAACTCCCTGTTTATACTAATTGATGTTGAAGTTGATCTTTGGTTACTCGCGTGTTGATGGTTCGTTCCCAACACGTCGTTAGCTTGGATGCGTTAAAAGCCAGGCCGATGCCTGGCGCCTCCGATAGAATAATGTTGCCGTCTTGGTATTTTGGCGTTTCCGCCGGATCGTCGATAATTCCATCAGCGCCATAAAGCTCGTTTCCTGACGCCTGAAGGATGATCGCAGCATGCGCCGCCGCGGCTGTCGCCAAGGCACCTTCATTCATTTGACCAATCATGATTGGAATTCCAGCGGCATTCAGTTTCTTTCCTGCCGCAATGAGTGGTCGAAGTCCGCCAAACTTGATGAGTTTTAAATGCGCAGCTAATTGCCCGCCGATTGAGATGACCCGATTGACATCGTCACTGGATGCCATCGACTCGTCCAACATCACAGGAACCTTTGATTGTTTCGCCAAGCATTTAATCATTGTCCAACTTGTTTTGGACACAGGTTGTTCAATATAACTTAAATCATAAGGTTCTAAGGCAACCATTCGCGATAACACGTCATCATCTGACCACTGCCCATTGACGTCACCTGACAAAGACACAGAGTCGCCAAATTCATCCCTAAGCTTTCCCAATCGACGAAGATCGTCGTCGAAGGTGCCTACACCAAGGCGGAGCTTTAATGTCTTAAAACCTCGCGCGACATATCTACGAGCGAGTCCAAGCATCGTATCGTCTTCAGACCAGAAAAGCGTTTGATTTGTATCGACCACCCGCCCGTGACTATGCCCCCACAAATCGCATATGGGAATACCTTGTTCTCTTGCAATTCCATCATGCAACGTTTGATCAAGTAACGCCCTTGCTGGCGGTGATAGCATTTCATTTTTATGCGCCATATCAAGAAGCGCTGAAAAGCTGTTGCTCAAATCAACGGAAGACAACCAGTCAATAACCTGTTTTTCAATTTTGTCGCCCGAGATCTGCGTTAAGTACTCTACGTTTGTCCGAACGCCGCCAAGTGCGAGGGTTTCATGTTTCGTACTGAACCGAAGATAGAGCTCATCGAGATATGGAACCGACCCAGAAGATGCCGTATGTAATACGAGACCGGGCTCATAATGTAGGTGTCCACGAAAGACTTCCACGTCGGTGTTCATAATGAACCTTCCAATGCGGCAGCACCAAGCGCACCATCCAACAGACCTACGTTACATTTTTCTCGCTGAGCCAACATTTTCTTCTTTTGCTCGCTTTAATACATCCATCAATTTCCATCATTCGAACATATTGTTCAAAACGTGTCAACTTAAACAATTTGATCCTTTGCAATTGTGTGCGATAGTACTTAGGGAAGGAAACCAGAATGCAATTTTTCCAGTCGCGTCACAATTACGGACTGTCGTTTTGATCTACATTGCCATTCATCATTCGTTGTGCGCGTTTGATGGCCGGAGATAAACGCAACGCCCGAAAAATCCAACTCGCCCAGCAAGTGCTGCAATTGGCGAGCCAATCGGGTTGGGAAAAGGGCCGTCATTTAACAGAGATGGAATTAAGCGAAAAATTGAATGTTTCTCGTTCACCGATACGTAGTGCCTTAGCATTGCTTGAGGAATGGGGTGTCGCATCACGTCGGCCTAATCAAGGTTTCTTTCTTGATCGACGTGCCGACGAACTGTTTGCGTTTGGCGATGAGATTCCTAAAACGACAGAAGATGATCTGTACATTGCGATCATCGATTCACGCATTAAACGCGAACTAGATGAGACCTTCACTCAAGTCCAAATTATGACCGCTTTTAGCGCCCAACGAAATGCGGTCGAACGTGTCCTTTGGCAGATGTCAGAAGAAGGACTAATCGTAAAAATGAAAGGCAGAGGTTGGCGATTTCTCCCTGCTTTTGACGACTTGCTGTCTTGGCATAAAGGCTATGAATTTCGGATTGTCATTGAACCGGCAGCTATACTGCTTCCAGAATTTGAGGTTGATAGTGAAAAATTAACAGCCTGTCGACTGGCTCACCAAGACATTATTTCTGCGGTTAATTCCGGGCGTGATGTTGCTGTGTGGATATATGAAACTGATTCTAACTTCCATGAACTTATCGCCTCTTTCTCAAAGAACAGCTTCTTCGCGCAAGCCATTCAAAACCAAAACCGACTTCGTCGCTTAATGGAGTATCGTGGATACTCGAATAGACGTCGGATTATTGATTGGTGTAACGAGCACTTGTCTATTATCGATGCGTTAGAGCGTTCCCAGTTCGAGCGAGCCGCCACATTAATGCGCGACCATCTCACCAGTGCATCTATGATCGCACCGACAACACTGCCAACGTCTGACCTAAAAAAGAACTCCAAATAAATGATCTCGCCGACCTGACAAAAACTCTCGGGGGCACATTCGCTATTCTGATTATATGAATAGAAAATGTTGATTCAATTTTAATTGTACGTTATGAGTACTTTTATACAATTTTGAATTTGGGAATGAATCATGAAAAGCCAGGCTGAATCCTCAGAACGAGTCAAAGGACTGTTCAACATTACCGTAACCCCCTTTTCTTCAAATGGTGCTATCGATTTCCAAGCACTTTCCGAAGGGATCGAACGTGTTCTCAGTATTGGTTATGATGGCCTTCTTATCGGTGGCACATATGGTGAATTCTCAACCATGAACACTGAAGAGCGCGTGTCGGTCTTCCAAGCCGTCATGGATCAAGTTAACAATCGAGTACCTGTGCTTCTATGCACCGCCCATTCAGATTCACGCGTTATCTTCGATCTGACTAAATTAGCAGGCGAGCTTGGCGGCCTTCCAATGGTGACTGCTCCTTATGTCTCAGAAGTAAATGACGATCACATTTACGATTTCTTCCAACGCACATCAAAGCTCTCACCCACAGGCATAATGATATACAATGCACCTGGAATTGGCATTACGCTATCGCCGGATCTGATTTGCAAACTGGCCGAAATCGACGGCATGGTCGCCTTGAAACAAGGTGATCTTAATCCAACTTCAGTCGATATCTTGAGTGGTAGATTGCATGGGAAAATACGCATTCTAGCGGCTTCGGATTTAGCATTATTAGGCCCTCTTGCAGTCGGATTTGACGGTGTTAGCTCGACAAACAGTTGTGCCCTTCCTGAGCTTATTCACGCGATCTATCACGCCATCGCGAGTGGTGATGCACAAGAATCTGGTCGACTTCAGCGCCTTTGGTACCCGCTACGCGAACTGGCGCGCGCATACGGCCAACCACAAACGACAAAAACGATCATGAATTTACGTGGATGGACAGGCGGTCACGTAAGATTGCCGCTTTTAGATCTCAACGATGCACAGACAGCCGAAGTCCTTAAGGCGCTTACAGATCTCGCATCGGATGCGGATGCGTCCATATCGTTAGCCGCATGACTGAAACAGCTAGAGTAACGCTTGATGCGTCAGATCCTAAGAGTATGAATAAAAGAATGTTAGCTGCGCGCATTGCTGATGCAAAACCATCACCAACAGCTGCGATTTCTGATGAGGCGCGACGTCTCCGTGAATCAGGTAGAAACATCATAAATTTGGGCGAAGGCGAACTCGATTTCCCAACTCCACCCCACATCTGTGATGCAGCTATTGGAGCGATCCATGGTGGGGAGACCAAGTATACGGCTGTTGCTGGGACGAAAGAATTAAAACAGGCAATTAGTCAAAAATTTCAGCGCGATAATAATCTTATCTATAACGAGGATGAGATCATTGTTACAGCGGGTGCAAAGCAAGCGATATTCAACGCATTTTTGGCGACACTCGAACAGCATGATGAAGTTATCATTCCGGCACCTTATTGGGTTTCGTATCCGGACATGGTTTCAATCGCAGGCGGAAAGCCCGTCATTATAACATGCGATGAAAATGCTGATTTTAAGTTAAAACCCGCGCAACTCGAAGCTTCAATTACCGCCAACACTAAATGGCTGGTGCTAAATTCACCATCTAACCCTACTGGAGCAATGTATAGTCAGAGCGAATTGACCGCCTTAGTAGAGATCTTAAACAGGCACCCTCACGTTCACATCATCGCTGACGATATATACGAAAAAATCGTATATGATGGGCAGTTTACATCGATTGCATCTATTTCACCCAATCTACGTCACCGAACGTTGACGGTTAATGGGGTTTCAAAGTGTTATTCAATGACCGGTTGGCGTGTGGGTTATGCTGGGGGTCCTACTTGGCTTATTCGAGCCATCGAAACACTACAATCTCAATCAACGTCAAATGCCTCATCAATCAGTCAAGCAGCCACAATTGCTGCATTAAACGGAGATATGGTATTTGCTGCTGATTGGATGGCACGCCTCCTAACGCGGCGTGATCGCTTGTTGACTGCTATCAGTGCAACAAACGGCATCCTTTCTGCCAAGCCGCCCAACTCTGCATTCTATATCTTTGCCAACTGTGCTGGTGCTATTGGCAAGCAAACACCAGACGGCTCATTGATCGAAACTGACATTGATATGGCAAGCTACCTTCTTGGTACAGCAGAGACTGCAGTCATCGCAGGCACAGCCTTCGGGTTATCACCATATCTTCGGATCGCCTATGCGGTTGATGACGCATTACTTGAAACCGCTTGCGACAATATCATTACAGCATGCAAGTCATTGACGTGAGCGACACAAACTTCACGTCGCAATTTTGATTTCAATAAACCAACAATCGAGGATTAGAACGTGGATTTAGGAATACGTGGTAAAACAGCGATTGTCTGTGCGGCTAGCCAAGGGCTTGGTCGGGCATGTGCAGAAGCATTGGCGGAAGCCGGTGTTGATCTTATCATCAACGCAAGAAATGCTGACACATTGAAAGCAACAGCAAAGCATATTGCCCAAACTTATTCAGTAAAGGTCACGCCAATCCCTGGTGACATAACAGATCCGTCTGGCCGGGCAGATGTCTTAGCAGCTTGTCCTGACCCAGATATCCTCGTGAACAACGCCGGGGGACCACCTCCAGGAAATTTTCGGGACTGGTCGCCAGAGGTATGGCAATCTGCTCTCAATGCAAACATGATCACCCCGATTGAGTTAATACGTGCTACTGTCGATGGGATGATCAAGCGGTCGTTTGGGCGGATAATTAATATTACATCTGGCGCAGTGAAAGCACCAATTGGCATATTGGGATTGTCAAATGGAGCGCGAGCGGGTTTGACTGGCTTTGTTGCTGGCCTCGCACGCGAAGTCGCGCAACATGGGGTTACGGTCAATAATTTGCTCCCCGGACCTTTCGAAACCGACCGCCTCAATGCAACAATTACAGGTGCGGCAAAGACGCAGAACGTATCATTTGAACAAGCCTGGGAGGCCCGACGCTCTTCCAATCCGAGCAGACGCTTCGGCAAGCCCGAAGAATTTGGTGCAACATGCGCTTTCCTATCAAGTCATCAAGCAGGATACATGACAGGCCAGAATATCTTACTCGATGGCGGCGCATATCCTGGAACGTTTTAACTTTACGAATGGAGATCTAAATGTCTTTGGACCTTGATGAAGGCCGAACAAAGTTGCTGCTTCAAAAACTCGTTGGTTTTGATACTCAGAACCCGCCAGGACATGAACAAATTTGTGCGCATTATATCCTCACTGAAATGCAAGAGATGGGGTGTAGGGCGCAGACTATTGACGTCGGCGAAGGGCGTACAAACGTGGCAGGCGTATTCGAAAATGGACCTGGACCAACATTTGCCTTCAACACTCACATTGACGTCGTACCAGCCGGAGATGGATGGTCGAGCGATCCTTTTAGCCTGAAGGAATCTAACGGAAATCTTTACGGTCGAGGCGCCTGCGATGCAAAGGGGCCTATGACGGCAATGCTAGAAGCAATGCGTCTACTTATCGCTGCGCGTGATACATGGTCGGGCACACTTCTAGGTGTTTTTGTCGCGGACGAAGAAGTCGGCAGCATTGGCGCCCGAGAATATGTTAAGACTGCAGATGCTGTGGATTTTTGTGCTGTTGGAGAGCCAACATCCTGTACCACTGTTGTCGCGCATAAAGGTAGTGTTCGTCCAATAGTACGGGTCCACGGCAAATCGGCTCACTCAGGTATGCCAGACCTTGGTGTGAATGCAATTCTGAAATCAGCGCCGTTATTGGAGCGTATTATTGAAGAGCATGAGCGCGTCAGAGCCAAAACACACAATCTTGTTGGGCAAGCTAGTCTGACCGTTGTTCGCGCACATGGTGGTGTTGCCGATAATGTAGTCCCGGCCTTTTGTGATTTTACATTGGATCGCCGCATGGTTCCGGGCGAAGACGAGGAAGATGTATTAAAAGACATTCAATTGCTTGTCGATCAGGCAGCGAAAGATGCAGGCACAACGGCCGAGATCATTGGTTTTGGGCCAACTACGGGGCCTGCAACGGAAACCGATTCCAACCATCCAATTGTCAAAGCAGCACAGTATGCATGCCATCATCATAACGGTGAGGCGACCCCCCTTACAGGTTTCCAAGGGGGGTGCGATCTCGTTCATTTCAGAAAACTCGGTGCCGAAGGCGTGGTCATTGGCGCGGGCTCTCTCACTATCGCTCATCAACCGAACGAATTTGTTCCGATTGATGAATTGATGCGATCTATCTTGATTTATCATGATCTCGCATTCGCTATGTTAGGCGAAGGAAATACGCCGACCGTTCAAACATGATTAAGGACTAACCAATGAATACCAGTACTGCAGTTGTTGAGTCGGGAATTGAAGCAACTTTCTCAAAGGGCGAATTGGAAAGCCGGGTAACGGCCGCACGCGGCGTGATGGCGGAACGCGGGATTGATGTCATGATCGTGACAGGGCCCGAAAACATATATTACCTGACCGGACAACAAACACCCGGCTACTACACATACCAGGCACTATTGGTCCCAGTTGATGCTGACCCGGTTTTCATTGTTCGACAATTAGAGCTCAATAATTTGGTCGCAAATTCGTTCGTTAAAAATATTCACCCCTACCTTGATAACGCTGATCCCGTCGATGTTACCACCAAGCTGATTAATGATATGGGGTGGCAGTCGAAACGGATCGCCATCGATGAGCGTGGCTGGTTCCTGCCGATCGCCATCTATAAAGCACTTCTGAGCAAGCTCGGTGACCTTGGTGATGCTGCCGGTGTGGTCGAAAGTCTACGTACAGTCAAATCACCCAGCGAGCTCGAAAAACTCCGCATATCCGCATCCTATGTCGATGCAGGTATGCGCGCTGGTATGGACGAGATTGCAGTCGGCAAAACAGAGAATGATATCGTATCTGAGATGATGGGAAAGGCGATTAAAGCTGGTAGCGAGTACGTTGGCATGGAACCGTTAATGGCGAGTGGCCCTCGCTGCGGTATTCCCCATGGGACGTGGCGCCGCCGTGTAATCGAAGCGGGCGACCCCGTATTCTTAGAGATGGCCGCAGCACATGACCGTTACCACGCGTCGCTCATGCGAAGCGCGTGGATGGGGCAGCCAAATGATATAGCTCGACGCATGATGGACTGCATCCTAGAGGGCCTTCAGGCCGCGCTGGATGCCTTAAAACCCGGCAATACCTGCGCCGAAGTTCACGATGCCTGCCAAGCTGTAATAGATAAGTACGGATACACAGAAAATTTTAAAAAACGGACAGGCTATAGTGTAGGTATATCATTTGCACCCGATTGGGGTGAAGGAAACGTACTTAGCCTCTACACCGGTATTGACCGGGAGTTAGAGCCGGGCATGGCCTTTCATATACCACCCGCACTTCGGATATACGGGGAGTTCACGGTTGGCGTCAGTGAAACAGCTATTGTGACTGAATCCGGCTGCGAAACATTGTCCAACTTCCCAAGGGACCTCTACATCATTGACTAAGTCACTATCAAGCCCGCTTGACAGTTGCTCGCTCCACGCCGTCGAGTTCACAGAGATTAGCAATCGCAGATTCATATGATCCCGCACCGTTGTCAGCCATGTATCGAACTATATTTCTATACATCAGCCAGTCACGAAGTTTGGTCTCGGGTCTCTTTTTTGGCCGCCCCTGGGTAGGAATACGTGATTTGGCTATAAGCTCATATGGCAAAGATACAGTCGATACCTGTGTTTCTGGTTGCAGCATGATGCCAAGGAATTGGAGAATACGATTTGAAGGACAATGGCCTTCATAACACCACCAGGCTAGGGCACGAGTATCACCGGCACGAAGATACCGTACAATGACAAGGTCGATAGCATCGGACATCGAAATTTGGCGGACCGTACTAATCATGTCCGCCTCGATAGTCCAAGGTTGATCGGGCACGTTAGATATTACGTCAATTGTAACCTCGTCGTTCATTGCTAGATATTCTCACATAAATAACATTGGGTCATGTGCTGTTAGAAGAATGTGAACTCGTCCCAGTTTAGCAAGAATGTGCCGTAATTTAATGATGAACATCGGAGCAAACCTATTTCACCAGTACCGGACCGTTTCGTGGCAAAAGTCGATGCCGCGTTCATGGAGCAGGTCTTCGACGTTGCGCAATGAAAGTGGAAACCTGATGTACATCATCACGGCCAGGCGGATGATCTCGGGAGACATTTTGAAATAGCGGATTGGGATGTGGTTTTTCATTTACAATAAGTAAGGTAGGGGTGGCTTGCCGTCAAAAGCCAGTTTCTGCTGACAAAGCTCTATGGCTTCTAAAAAAAGCATGATCGCGGAGGGGGCTTGTTTTAATACGCGGACGGCCCCAATGTTTATTATGTTGCATGTGCGAACAACAGGAAGGCGCCGTCATGTCTAAAGAAGAACAGCAAGATTTGGTGGTAGAATTTCAAGGTCGCCAAGCGGACATTGCCGAGGCGTGTGTCGGCTGTGGCGCTTGTTTCGATGTTTGTCCGATCACCGCTCCGGCGGGATTGGATGGCGCCGATCCCGAATTTGTAACCAAGGGGGTCCGCGCGATTTTAAAAGGCGAGGAAGCCCCAGAAGAGGCTGAAGCGTGGACGAAAACGTGCGTTCTAAGCGGCGAATGTATCGATGCCTGCGAGCACGGGGTTAATCCGCGGTTGATGCTAGCCATGGCGCGGATGTCGTTGGCCGAACGCGACGTCGCGGATAAAACCCGGCGGAAGTCAGGCCAGGGGTCGTTCCGGACAATGGCGAACGGGGTCAAGACGCTCTCGCAGATTCAACTGACGCCAGAAGACCTGAGACGATTGGGACAGGGCCCTGAATCGACTGTGACCAAAGATGGCGCGCCGCCCGAAGTTTTATTCTATACCGGCTGTAATGTTTTGAAGACGCCACACATCGCACTCCTTTGTCTTGACGTCATGGATGCGCTTGGTGATCGGTATCAGGTTGTTGGGGGACCGTCGCATTGCTGCGGCGTGCTGCAATACCGCACCGGCGATTATGAGACCTCGGCCAGGATCGCTACCAACAGTATTGAGAAATTTGCCAAAACCGGTGCAGGCACGGTGCTATCGTGGTGCCCGACATGCCAAGTACAATTCGGCGAGATTGGTCTGCCAATGTATGAGGGAACCGGTCATGACAAACCCTTCGAAATGACGCCGTTCATTTTATACCTTGCAGACAATCTGGATCGGCTAGGTCCTCATTTAACCCAGTCGGTGAAACAGCGCGTGGCATTGCATTTGCATCCAGGTGTTCGCGGATTGCCGGCGGCGGCGCGTAAAATTCTTGATGCTGTGCCGGGGGTCGAAGTGGTGGATCTCGACCAACCGCAGATCGGTTTGATGAGCAATGCCTTGTCGACGTTGCCCGAATACAAGAAAGAACTGCAGGCAGCGGAACTGACCGCGGCCGAAGCTGCAGGCGTTGATGCTTTGGTGGCGGTTTATCACGCTGATCATCGCGAGTTATGTGCGCATGAGCGCGATTGGCCATTTCAGGTCATCAATATGATGGAACTGGTTGCAGCGTCCATGGGGATCGTCCGCGACGATTACTTCAAGCGCTTAAAGATCAAGCAGGATGTCGACGCAGTTCTTGATGATTGCGCGGATATGCTGACACTTCACCGGATATCGGTGGACAAGGCACGCCCCGTTATTGAAATGGCACTGTTGGGCGAGCAGCCAGTGCCATTGCGTGGCCGTTAACGCCTCGAGTCTTCACAATATCAATATTATCCATATGTGATTAAATATTAATCTATTCAATTCAATTGATTAAATATTAGGCTTTTAGTGCGCATTTCTCCCGCGTGCCACCCTAGATTCCCTCGAGTTTTTCTATGGCATGTAACTTGCAATTAAAATCACAATTAGGTTCTTTGCGGCGGCTGGTTCTCGGCTGTTTCATTTGTACTGAACAACCCCAATCAAAATAAGGGAGTAATCAATGAAGTTTCCTACCGTACTTTTCCTCTCAGCAGTTGTTACCCTGGTGTCTCTCGAAGCCACGGCGCCGGCTTACGCTTATCCTGATAAGCCGGTGCAATTGGTCGTCGGTTTTGGCCCCGGGGGCCCCACTGGGATCGCTGCACGCTTTATGCAAAAGCGTTTTGAAGACATTACCGGGCAGTCGCTGAACATCGTAAACAAACCTGGCGCCGGTGGTGCCAAGGCTTGGTCACAGATCACCAAGGACAAAAAAGACGGTTATGAACTAACGCTTCTTAATTTTCCGCACACGGTTCTGCAACCCATCGCCCGCGGTAAGAATGCCGGTTATACCTACGACGATATTCAACCGGTACTTTATTATACCTCGGTACCCCAGGTGGTCGCAGTCCGGGCCGAAAGCCCTTTCAAGACGTTCGAGGATCTGCTTGCCGCAATGAAAGCATCTCCTGGTAAAATCACGTTTGGTGGCGCTGGCATCGGGGGGTCAAATCACTCAGCTTTCTATAAGTTCAATAAGGCGGCTGGCGTGACGGGGGCGTACGTTCCATTTAAGGATTCATCTTCGACCATTACGGCGCTGAAAAGTGGCGCAACGGATGCTGTGTGGACGTTTACGACCCAAGGAGTGAAAGACGGCGATTCCATTCGTATGCTGGCAATGGCGGCGGATACCCGTATCGCGTTGTTTCCAGAACTCCGAACGCTTACCGAACTCGGTTATCCCGTTATCGATATGGCGTGGTGGGCAATTGGCGTACCTCCGGGCACACCCGATGACATCCGTAAGCAGGTCTCGGATACGTTTGAAAAGGTCGTGATGAACCCTGAGGTCAAATCCGACATGGAAAAAGGTGGTTATTTGCCACTGGTGATCCCATTCCCTGAAAGCATCACTTACAAGGCGAAGCTCGGCGACGATTACAGCGCCGTCGGCAAAGCATTGGCGAAATAACCGATAAATAAAGGATACGCGCCCGGCAGTTACGCTGTCGGGCGCATTTTTGCATAAGATGGAATTCTTAGCCTACGCAGGGGCGGCTACGTCCCCGACAATATTGGCAATCGCCGTGGCCGGCCTGATCATCGGCATCGTTTTGGGTGCGCTGCCAGGGCTCAGCTCGACGTTTTCCTGCGCTGTTATGTTACCTGTTTCGTTTTCGATGGACCCTACAACCGGTCTTATCTTTCTTGGCACGGTTTATATGGGATCTACTTACGGCGGTTCATTTGCCGCCATACTCGTCGGAACACCTGGCACTCCACAGTCCATCACGACAACCTTCGATGGCTTTCCCATGGCCAAGCGTGGCGACGGTGGATTGGCGTTATCGATTGCCTGCATATCTTCGGTGTTCGGCGGTATTTTCGGCATTATCGTATTTTTATGGTTGGCGCCCCCAATGGCGAAATTCGCTTTGCTGTTTGGCCCGGCAGAATATTTTTGGTTAGCACTGTTCGGACTGACCATTATCGCATCGTTGAGCGAAGGGAATTTAATCAAAGGACTGGTGAGCGGTTTTCTTGGGTTGGCTTTGTCGCAGATTGGCGTTTCCGTCGTTAGCGGCGATATGCGCTTCACCTACGAGAACACAGCACTCATTGGCGGCATCCCTATTATTCCCGCGACCATCGGCCTATTATGTATGCCCGTTGCCATCGACCTGATTGCGAACGTCACTCATCATCTGGAAGCACCGATGCATGCACGTAGCACGCGATTTAAGGAGTCGGTGGCCGCCATTTGGGCGCGCAAATTAAACCTTCTGAGAAGTTCAGTAATCGGGACCGTGATCGGCATTATCCCCGCTGCGGGTGGCGCTATTGCAAGCCTGGTCGCCTACGCTGAAGCGAGCCGTGCTGCAAAGCCTGATGATCGTTATGGCGAAGGTGATCCGGGCGGGGTTATCGCATCCGAAACCGCGAATAATGCGACCGTCGGCAGTGGTTTAATCCCGACGTTCGTACTCGGCATCCCCGGCACGCCAACGGATGCAGTGATCCTGGGCGCGATGATGGTGCACGGCGTACAGATTGGCCCTCGAATGTTTTCTGAACACATCGACATCGTTTACACGTTTGTTGGCGGGATGCTCTTGGCAACAGTGCTCATGCTGCCAATTGGGCTGTTGCTTGGTCGTTACATTTATATGGCAGTCGTCAAGATGCCGAAGACTTACCTCGTACCAATGGTAACGCTGATGCTTTTGATCGGTGCCTTCGCCATCCAGAACAGCTACGACGATATCGTCATCATGTTTTGCCTTGGTGTGTTAGCATGGGCCATTGGCCGGTTTGGATATCCGGCGGCACCGGTTGTTCTAGGGCTTTTGTTAGGGCCTATTGCCGAGCAAGGCTATGCGCAGGCGTTAATGATCGGCCGGGCCAAGCAGGACGTCGGCGGGATATTTTTCGGGAGCACCGTTTCCATGGTCCTGATTTCCTGCATCGTCGCGTCCATTTTCCTGCCGCCGCTGCTTCGAAAGATATCGACCCTTCAAACGAAGGGGATGCGGAATGTCTGAACTTGTCGATAATCCAGCCACGCGGCGGATTATGAACCTTGCCTCTGGGGCTGCATTCGCAGGCCTTGGGTTGTTTCTGATTATCGCATCCCAACAGTTTGAGGACGCCGGCCGCTCAACGCCGGTGTTCATTGGGTGCGGCCTAATGGCGTTGGCGGTGTTGTTGATCGTTACCGAGATTGCCAAAAGTGAATTTTTGCCAATTCCCGAATCCGATGGGGGTTCGGGTCGGCGCCGGTTGGTATTTGTTGTCCTGATGGCGGTTTGGATACTTACCTTGCCTTACCTAGGCTTCCTGTTCGGCTGTTCCCTTATGTTCATCCTTGTCGCGATGGCGGTACCACGATCGAAGCCTTGGACCATAAGGAGTATTGCCTTACATGCACTCTCCGGAATCATTACGACTATTGGGTTCTGGTTCGCTTTGACATATCTATTAAGCGTGCCGCTACCGGTGCCATCAATTTTTTAAGGTACCGTGATCGGGGCTGTCTATGTATGGCAATGTAAGCTGCAGGTACTCGTGGAACGATTTGTTAATTGATTATAGCTTTTCTCTGAGCGCTTCGTAAGGCGTTTTTCCATTGAAGGCCCCGTGCGGTCTGTGGAAGTTATAAAAGCGCTCCCATTCATCTAGCTTTGCTTCGAGATCAACATCATCT
>Ga0115565_10001159_pt1 | contig 22151 bp, 25 predicted proteins | sample COGITO_mtgs_1105_FD_87199 | JGI IMG/M metagenome (GOLD analysis project Ga0115565, IMG submission 87199) | Pelagic marine microbial communities from North Sea - COGITO_mtgs_110530 | ecosystem: Environmental > Aquatic > Marine > Epipelagic | place: Germany:Helgoland, sampling site Kabeltonne... | reverse complement strand
AGAAGCTGCAGAATGCCCTGTTTTGGTTATTTTGTGTGATGTACCAAGTTTTGGTTTTAGACCCAGAGATATTAGAAATGGTTTGGCAATGCCACCAAAAATGAATGTTAGTAATATTCTACAAGCTTTTGGAAGACCTCATTGGAGTTTACAAACCTTAAAACATGGAATTCCTGGTTTTGCGAACTTATTACCATATATGCCAAAAGGGTTAGATTTAAAACAACTAGGGAAATTTATGGATGAAACATTTTCTGGTCGTTTAAACGAGGAGAAAATAAAGCCAATTCGCGATATGTGGAAAGGTAAAATCGTCTTAAAAGGAGTGGCATCTCATGCTGATGCAGAACAAGCAATTCGTTTAGGTCTAGACGGAATTATAGTATCTAATCATGGAGGAAGACAATTAGATGCAGGAGAATCATCCATAAAACCATTAACATCAATTGCAGAAAAATATGGAGATCAAATTGAAGTAATGATGGACAGTGGAATTCGTTCTGGAGTAGATGTTGCAAGATCTTTAGCTTCTGGCGCAAAATTTACATTTATGGGAAGATCTTTTATGTATGGAGTTGCTGCTTTAGGAAACAAAGGTGGTAATCATACAATATCTTTACTAAAAACAGAATTACAACAAGTAATGGAGCAAATTTGTTGTGAAAAAGTAGTAGATTTCCCAAATCATTTAATAAAATAATAAAAGATGAAAAAGAAAGTGTTTGTTTCGGGATGTTTTGATATGCTTCATAGTGGTCATATCGCATTTTTCAAAGAAGCCTCTAAGTATGGAGATTTGTATGTAGGTATTGGATCTGACAGTACTATTTCAGAATTAAAAGGAAGACAAACTATAAATTCTGAGCAGGAAAGAATTTATATGATTAATGCTATAAAGCACGTAAAACTGGCATTTGTAAACTCGGGCTCTGGGATTTTAGATTTTAAAGAAGACCTTATAGAACTAAAACCCGATTTTTTTGTTGTAAATGAGGATGGTTACTCTCCCAAAAAAGAAGAATTGTGTCAAGAGTTAAATATTGAATTAAAAAAATTAAAAAGAATTCCTGATACTGGTCTTCCTGAAAGATCAACAACAGCAATAAGAACTGGTGGAAATTGCACTTTACCTTATAGAATTGATCTTGGAGGAACTTGGATAGATCAACCTTATGTTTCAAAATATCATCCAGGTTGGGCAATTACTGTTTCTTTAGAACCTATAGTTGAGTATAATGAACGATGTGGTATGTCTACCTCTACAAGGAATGCTGCAAAAAAGATATGGCCTTATTACTTGCCTTTAGAAAAGCCAGAAAAACTTGCTGAAATACTATTTAAATTTGAAAACACACCAGGTTCTACAATGATATCTGGTGCACAAGATGCTATTGGTATTTGTATGCCTGGATTAACCAGACATTATTATAATGATGGATATTGGCCTACAAAATTTGAATCTATTCAAGATGAAAGCACCTTAGAATGGTTAGAAGAACACATCTCTATGATTCTTTTATGGCCTAGAGAAAAAGACTTAGATTTATTATCTGACACTTTTATCAATGAGGAAAATGTTAAATCTCTTACAAGCGCTGCTGATAATGTTTGGAATTCCATAAAGGAAAAGGACTTGGAAGGGTTTGCTGATAGTTTTTTAAAATCCTTTAACGCTCAAGTTAAAATGTTTCCATCAATGGTTAATGATAAAATTCTAAATGAAATTGAAAAATACAAAGAAAAAGCCTTGGCTTGGAAATTAGCAGGTGCTGGAGGTGCTGGATATCTAATTTTAGTTTCAGACAAACCTATTGATGGAGCCATGAGAATTAAAATAAGAAGAAAAGAAATGCTTTAATATATGATATTTTCTATATTTTAAAGCATTTAAATTAATATTCACAATAACATTAAACCCAGCAATTAATAAAATTTTGAATATTATTCAAAGTATTTTTAAAATAAAATCAATTAAGAGTTTTAAATCAATCCTTCAGTAAAATAACCCTTTTTAATACTTTAATTTTTAATTGTTTTTTTGACTTTATAAGAATTAATTTTTTAGAAATAATTCAAAAAAAAACCAAGCAGAAATGCTTGGTTTTATAATTTGTAAAAATTCTAAACTTAATTTATTTTTTATTTGCTTCTTTAATATATTTGTCTAAAGCCATTGTCATAGAAGGTGTTTCTTTAGAAGGTGCAATAATATCGCACTTTAAACCAGCATCTGTAACAGCATTAACAGTAGAATTACCAAAAGCAGCGATTCTTGTATTATTCTGTTTAAAATTAGGAAAGTTTTGAAATAGAGATTCTATTCCAGAAGGACTAAAGAAAACCAAAACATCATAAAATACATTTTCTAAATCAGATAAATCACTAATTACGGTTCTGTATAAATCCACTCTTTTCCAAGAAACCCCTAGTTTATCTAATTCTTCAGGAATTAAAGGTTTTAATTTATCCGAAGAAGGCAGTAAAAACTTTTCTGTTTTATGTTTCTTAATTAATTTTGTTAACTCAGTAAAAGTCCTGTTACCAACATAAATTTTACGTTTTCTGTACACCACGTACTTTTGTAAATAATAAGCTACAGCTTCAGATTGACAAAAATATTTCATGGCATCTGGCACTTTAAAACGCATTTCTTCTGCAATTCTAAAGAAATGATCTACAGCATTTCTACTTGTAAGAATAATAGCTGTAAAGTTTTTTAAATCGATTTTTTCTGCTCTGACTTCTTTTACAGAAATACCTTCTACATGAATAAAAGATCTAAAATCAATTTTTACTTTTTGCTTATCAGACAAATCAAAATAAGGAGATGTTTCTGTCTTTGGTGCTGGTTGAGAAACCAATATCGTTTTCACTTTCATAGACTGTCAATTTTGTATTTAAAACATCAATTTAGAGAGCACAAATAGCGGTGCTATTTCGAAGGCGCAAATGTACAAAATAAAATAAAACAACTGGTTAAAAATCAGCTTTTTATTTCTCAGAGAGAAAAGGATAAACCTCAATGTAAATAAAAACCCCGTAAAATAAAAAATATATAGTTCATTTATAGCAGTATATTCGTTTAAAATTAAAGCTATATAGGTTAAATATGATAAACTATATAAATAGTTATTTTTGGTAACAAGAAAAAAATGAATCCCCTTTTTTATCAGAAATAATAAGGATAAAAGGTATTCTAATATTCTCTTTGCTAAAAAATAAACAAGTAATGCTATAAAAATCTGTAAAAATAAAGAAAAAGTATTTTGAAAATTAACAATTTTAAAGAGTAAAAATTTATGAATTATTAAAGCCAAAACTACGACCGAAAAAAAGAAAATAACAATCTGAAAAGTATCAAAAAAATTGCTTGGCTCAGTATCTTCATCTTCTAAAAAGCTCAAATTAAAAAAAGCAAAAAAGCTTTCCTTTAATCTTTTTGAATCTAATATTTTTAACACAACAATACATAAAAACAGAAACATAAAAACTCCTGTTATCCAATTATTAGCCAAAATTATTTTTTCTACTGCTTGCAATTAATGTTTATTTATGAATGATACCCGCAAAATTAGTCATTAATTAATGTATATTTGTTTTCTTACTACTGAAAATTAATTTATGTCAGACGCTTTAGTTATTATTCCTACTTATAACGAAAAAGAAAATATTGAAGCTATCATAAGAGCTACTTTCAATCAAAAAAAAGTATTCCATATTTTAGTTATTGATGATAATTCTCCTGATGGTACTGCTACAATTGTAGAAAATTTAATGGTAGAATTCCCAACAAAACTTTTTATCGAAAAAAGAAAAGGAAAAAATGGTTTAGGAACTGCTTACATACATGGTTTTAAATGGGCTTTGTCAAAAAAATATGAATACATCATTGAGATGGATGCCGATTTTTCTCATAATCCAAAAGATTTAATTCGCTTATATAATGCTTGTCATAGAAATGGTGGAGATGTTTCTGTAGGCTCTAGATATGTAAACAACCAAGTAAATGTAGTTAATTGGGATATTAAGCGCTTATTACTATCTTATTTTGCTTCTAAATATGTACGTTTTATAACAAGAATTCCAGTTTTTGACACCACAGCTGGCTTTGTTTGCTGGAAACGTAATGTTTTAGAAACCATAAATTTAGATAAAATAAAATTTATTGGCTATGCGTTTCAAATTGAAATGAAGTTTAAGGCCTGGAAACACAAATTTACAATTAAAGAAGTTTCAGTAGTGTTTACAGATAGAGATTTAGGAGCTTCTAAAATGAGTGGAAATATTGTTTCTGAAGCACTTTTTGGAGTGATAAAAATGAGATTAAAAGGATTAAAATAATGAGTAATTATTTAACTTTAAAAAGACAAAATCGTTTTTTAGATATATAAAAATTGTAAAAATGCCAAAATCGTACTTAATAAAAAATGCACAAATAGTAAATCAAAATAAAACTTTTATAGGTGATGTGCTCATTGAAAACGAAATTATAAAAGAAATTTCAACCACTATTAATGTTGATGAAAATGTAGAAATTATTAATGCCGAAGGAAAAACCTTAATTCCTGGTTTTATAGATGATCAAGTACATTTTAGAGAACCTGGCTTAACACACAAAGCAAATATTGCTACAGAAAGTAGAGCTGCAGTTGCTGGCGGAATTACTACTTTTATTGAAATGCCAAACACTGTACCACAAGCAACTACACAAGAATTGTTGGAAGATAAATTTAAAATTGCAGCCAAAGATTCGTATGCAAATTACTCTTTTATGTTTGGTGGAACTAATGATAATTTAGAAGAATTATTAAAGACCGATCCAAAAAAAGTAGCTGGGATAAAGCTTTTTTTAGGTTCATCTACAGGAAATATGTTGGTGGATAATGAAGCTGTTTTAGAGAAAATTTTTTCATCAACAAAAATGATTATTTCTGTGCATTGTGAAGATGAAGCAACCATTAGAAAAAATACAGCTGAATACGTAGAAAAATACGGAGAAGATATTCCACTAAAATACCATCCAATTATTAGAAGTGAAGAAGCTTGCTATTTATCTTCATCAAAGGCGATAGCATTAGCAAAGAAAACTGGGGCAAGATTACACGTTTTTCATTTATCAACCGAAAAAGAAACGCATCTTTTTAGAAACGATATTCCAATAGAAGAAAAGCAAATTACAGCCGAAGTTTGTGTGCATCATTTATGGTTTTCTGACAAAGATTATGATGAAAAAGGAACACATATAAAATGGAATCCAGCAGTTAAAACAGAAAAAGACAGATTAGGTTTGTGGAAAGCTTTGTTAGATGACAGAATTGATGTTTTAGCAACAGACCATGCACCACATACTTTAGAAGAGAAAAGTAATACGTATTTAAAAGCACCAAGTGGAGGCCCATTAGTGCAACATGCAATAATTGCTCTTTTAGAAAAAGTAAAAGAAGGCGTAATTCCGATTGAAAAATTGGTAGAAAAAATGAGCCATAATCCTGCAAAATTGTTTCAAATTGAAAAACGTGGTTTTATAAAAGAGGGTTTTTATGCAGATTTGGTTTTAATCGATACCAATAAACCGCAAACTGTTGCTAAAGACAATCTTTTATACAAATGTGGCTGGTCTCCTTTTGAAGGTACTACATTTTCATCAACCATAACGCATACTTTTATAAATGGAAATTTAATCTATTATAATGGTGTTTTTAATGATGATATAAAAGGGAAACGAATTACTTTTAATCGCTAATATGAAAAACACATTTTATATATTATTGTTAATTTTTCTGGTTTCTTGCACAAGTAATACCATTTTTGAAAAACCAGACAATTTAATTCCTAAAGATACCATGAGTCTTTTGGTGCAGGAAATGTCGATTGCCACTTCTGCCAAATATATAAACAATAAAAATTTTGAAAAAAAAATAGATTATATGCCTTTAGTGTATGATCGTTTTGGAATTGATTCTGCTCGTTTTCAAACCAGTAACTTGTATTATATGTCTAAAATAGATGTATATCAAGAAATTTTAACAGATGCAAAAGAGAATTTAGAGCAACAAAAAGCTGTATTTGATGGCATTAAAAAAAGAACTGATTCTTTAAGAGCAGATTCTCTTGGTAAATTAAAAGATTTAGCAAGTAAAAAACTTTCTATAGATAGTTTAAAAGTGAAAACAATATTGCAAGAATCAGATAGTTTAATGCCTAATCCCTAAAATACTTGCTAGTCTGAATTAAAATAAAAAATCTTTAATTTTTATAATTTTCACAAACTCTCTTTATCGATTTTTCCAAAGATTCAAACTCATAATCAATTGTATTTTTAATTTTTTCTGATGAATATTTATAAATTGAATGTGCAGATCTTGCTGAATATTTAGTGATTAAAGGTGCAACTCCCGTAATTTTTGATACAAACCAACTAAATCTCCAAAAAATTGCAGTTTGCCAAGGTTTTACTTTTTTTGATGGTCGTTTTTTGCCAAAACCATCAGCAATTGAGAAGAAAATTTCCTTGAAAGATTTGTTCTCTGCAACCAAAATGAAACGCTCATTTTTTACATCAGCATTCATTAATTGAATCATTGGTTTAACAACATCTTGAACGGACACAAAACCTGTAATGCCTTCTGTATAATATTTAAATCCGTTATAAACTTGACTAAATAATTTACCTGAACCAGCAGTCCAAAATCCGCTTCCTAAAATTACACCAGGATTTACAATTACAACGTCTACTCCTTCTTGGCTAGCTCTCCAAACTTCCATTTCTGCACCAAATTTAGTAATAGAATAGCCACTGTTATCTAACTCTTTATTCCATTCGCAATCTTCGTCAATTAAAGTACCTTTTAAAGTATCACCAACAGCAGCAATAGAGCTTACAAAGCAAAGCTTCTCAACTTTAGCATCCACAGAAAGGTTTACAATAATGGCTGTCCCATGAATATTTACCTTTCGCATTTCTCTATAATCTTTTCGATTAAAAGAAATAAAAGCAGCACAATGATATACGTGTTTTACTCCCACAAAAGCAGGAATCATAGCAGGAACTTGCGTAATATCTGCTTTAAACCATTCTATTTTTGAGAAAAAAGTATCATCATCCGTATAAAAAGAAAATACTTTTTCCACTTTTTCTAAAGAAGATGCTGTTCTATAAATAGCTCTTATTGCGTCATTTTTTAAACTTAAATGATACAACAAATGCGAACCAACCAAACCTGTGCCTCCAGTAACTAAAATCATACTGCTAATTTATAGTTTTTTGCTTGATAAGTTTATCTTTGTCGCCATAAAAATATGTTACATGTTTATGCTGATGTGGGTTTAGCAGTAAAAGAAGTGTAACCGTTTAAAAAATTTATTTATAATGACAAATTTTGTGGAAGAATTACGTTGGCGAGGATTATTAAGTGATATAATGCCAGATACTGAAGAATATTTATTGGAAAATAAAACAGCTGGTTATATTGGTTTTGACCCAACTGCAGACTCTTTACATATTGGAAGTTTAGTGCAAATTTTCATCTTAAAACACTTTCAAATTGCAGGTCATAATCCGATTGCTTTAATTGGTGGAGCAACAGGAATGGTTGGAGATCCTTCAGGAAAATCTGCAGAACGTAATTTATTAGATGAAGAAACTTTGGCAAAAAACATTGCTGGAGTTCGAGAAAATTTAGAGCGTTTTTTAAATTTTGATGATGCTGCAGACAACAAGGCAGAATTGGTAAATAATTACGATTGGATGAAAGACATTTCTTTAATCGATTTTGTAAGAGATACAGGAAAGCATGTTACTGTAAATTACATGATGGCAAAAGATTCTGTAAAAAAGCGTTTAAGCTCAGAATCTTCTGTTGGAATGAGTTTTACAGAATTTACCTACCAATTATTTCAAGGGTATGATTTTTACCATTTATACACGCATAAAAATTGCAAATTGCAAATGGGTGGTTCAGATCAATGGGGAAATATTACTACTGGAACCGAATTAATTCGTAGAAAAGCACAAGGAAAAGCGTATGCAATTACAGTTCCTTTAGTTACAAAAGCTGATGGAACAAAATTTGGAAAAACAGAAGGTGGCAATATTTGGTTGAATGCCAATAGAACATCACCTTATAAATTTTACCAATATTGGTTAAATTCATCTGATGAAGATGCAGAAAACTTTATTAAGAAATTTACTTTTTTAGATAAAGAAACGATCGAAAACTTGATTGCTGAACATCAAAAAAATCCTCATTTACGTTCTTTACAGAAAAAATTGGGTAAAGAAGTTACCATTTTAACACATGGAGAAGAAGCGTATGAAAATGCGTTAAAAGCTTCGAATATTTTGTTCGGAAAATCTACAGCTTCCGATTTAAAATCTTTGGATGAACAAACATTTTTGGATGTTTTTGATGGAGTACCAATGGCAACAATTCCTAAAGAAGAATTTACGGAAGGTTTAGATATGATTGCTGCTTTGGCTGCCAAAACCGACTTTTTAAAATCGAATGGAGAAGCTAGAAGAGCCCTAAAAGAAAATGCAATTTCAGTAAATAAAGAAAAAGTAAAAGAAGATTTTGTAATTACTACTGATGATTTAATCGCCAATAAATATGTGCTTTTACAAAGAGGAAAAAAGACAAATTATTTGTTGATTGTGGAATAACAAACTACAAACACGATTTTATAAAAAAGCGTTGAATTTAAAAAAATTCAACGCTTTTTGTTTTTCGAAATCACTAGGACTATAGATTGCTTTTTCTCCTATTATATATTATATAACCACCAAGTAACAATAGTAGGATTGGCCAAATATTTGTGATAATAATTATTAAACTTAAAATCATATCACCACCATTTACAAAGCCTTCTTTTATTTTTGTAAAGTAGCCTTTTTTGTAGGTTTTTGGTTTGGGTTTGTACTTGACAACCTCATACAATTCCACATCAACTGTGCTGAAAGAAATCCTATTTTTTAAATAGTTTAGTTTGCCTTTTGTTGCTTCTATTTCCTCTTGAATGATTCTTAATTTTTCTTCTGTATTTAAAACATCCTCTACAGTTTTAGCTTTTTTTCTTAAAATTTCTTCATAGCGTTCTTTTACTTCACTCTTAGTTTTTAATCTAGATTCTGCATCAAAATATTGTTCTGAAACATCTTTTGCAGTAATATTTTCAAAATCTATAAATGTTACATAACTTCGAATTGAATCTAAAAAAACATCAAAATTTTCTTTGGGTATTTTTACAGTGAACTTATTTTTTATATTATGTAAATTATTTTGGAATTTTAAATCTGAAATATATCCATTGTAATTTTTAGCCAATTCTTTTATGTTTTTAGTGGCAATTTTTACATCTTCAACTTTGTATTTACCTTGTGCTGTTTTTATAATTTTAAGGTTTAACTTATCTATGACCTGTTCTTCACTTTTTTGTAAAGATATTTTCTCAACGGAAGTATCAACCATATTTTGCTCTGATAATGAATGTTGCTTACACCCAAAAAATAATGCTAAGAGAAAAATAAGATAGCATTTTTTAACTATTTTTACAATTACATAATGTTTCATAATTTTATTTTTATTGTTTATGCCTCAAACATATCTTTATAAAATTATATTGCTTTGTAGAGCTCTTGTAAAGCAGTTGTAAATCATTTACAAGATAAAATAGCGTAAAAATTGAACACACAAGAGAAAAAACTATTTACTCTTTTTAAAAAACAAATTATTGCTACGTACCTTAAAAGTAACAGTGGTTCTAAAGATGTTACAAAATGGTCTGGAGAAGATATTTTTTCTTTTCAGGAAGATTTGTTCGCTAAAGTAAACACTAAAGTTAGCGAAAAGTGGTTTTATAGTTACTTTAAAAATGACACTAAAAAACTACCTAGAATTGACATGCTTAATATTTTAAGCAAATATATTGGATTTGAAAACTGGGAAGATTTTAAAAATAAAAACACTAAAAAAAGAAACAAAATTTATTTAGGATTGATAATTCCTGTACTCATAATGTTTTTTATAATATTCCAAAAAAATAAAGAAAACACGTTTCATTTTTGTTTTTATGATGAAGATAAAAGAGATCCAATTATGATTCCTATTGATGTAAAAGTCCTAAAAAGTAATGAAAGTCCATTATTTTTTAAATCTGATAAAAATGGTTGTTTTGAACATAGTACTAAAAACGATTATTTAGAGATTGTAGTTTCATCAGCATATTATAAGACAGATACTATCCAAAGAAAAAGCACCTCAACAAGTATAATTAATCTAACCACAGATGATTATACATTAATGTTAGATTATTACACCAACAATAATTTAAAAGATTGGAATAAAAGAAAACAAGAACTTGAAAAACTAATTGATGATAAAGCTATTATTTATCAATTATATTCAAAAAACATAGGTGTTGAAGTTTATACGAAAGGCGAATTTATTAACCTTTTAACGATTCCTACAAATAATTTAAGGAAAATAAGAATTATAAGTAAAGAGTTTAAAAATGATAGAATTGCGAAACTTAAATTTATTATAAAATGAGAAACTTTATCTTTTTATTATTTTTTATGTTGATGATCTCATGCTCTAACAACAATTCTTTTGAGGATAAAAAAGTTTTGGTTGATGAGAGTTTCGTTAAAGAATATTCCGAAAATTCTTTAATAAAAGAAAAATTTTTAGAATTTTATGATTTAAATTTATTGTTAGAGAACAAACCTGAGTTTAAAAAAAATATTAAAGAAAGGTTATATTATTTTACATTAGATTCTAACAAAGTTCTCAATTTAAATAAGACTTCCAAAATTAAAAAAGTAAATATCACTAAATGTAATTCCGAAAATGCTTTTAAGATTTCATTTGAATTAAAATCTGAAGGATTTATAAAAAAAGACTCAATATTCGCTACTATTATTGAGCAAAACATTGTTTTAGATTTAAAGAAAACTACTGCTTCAAAAGTTAAATTTTCTAGATTTAATTAAAATAATAAATCAAAAAAAAGCGTTGAATTTAAAAAAATTCAACGCTTTTAGCTTACAAGCAATATATATAGAATCAACAATAAATGTTGATGAATTTTAGTGTCTTTTAAAACTCGTTTTATATTTGGTCGATTTCAAGATTATTATTTTACACGTTTCATATTATTTATTTATTCTTAAAATATAAAAACAGCATATAACTATTTAATAAAAATGAAATTGAGTTTGTGATTATAATTGGATAATCTTTTTTTAAAAAGCCATAAACTGTCCACAAAAAAACGCCTAACAATAAAACTGAAAAAAAAATTGGTGATAAATGAGCTACTTTTTTAGTTTTATATGCTTTTACAATTTGAGGAACAATTGCAATTGTTGTAAAAAGACCTGCCAAGAACCCAATTATTTCTATATCCATATTTTTATGGTAAAAATAATATTAGATTTAGCTTAAAAAGTTCTTTAAAAGTTTATTTTTTAACTCTTTTACGAAGACAAAAGTTAAAAAAGAAGTTCGTGCAAATATCTTCCAGGTACAAAAGTAAAACCACCAGCAATAATAATTGCGCCAAAATAAAGAAGAATCATCTTTCGTTTATGAGCTTTTACATTTCCTTTTTTAATAGCAAAATAAGCAGTTGGCACTGTATAAATTGTTAAAAAACTAAAACTATGAATCCAACCAAAGTGATTAAAAATTGTTGGACCAACATCTGCTGGCATAAACAATGTAATTGTGGCTGTTATCAGCATTAAAACCATATAAATTCTACCGAAATTTTTGTGCGTTTTCGTGCCTTTTTTTATCAATAATAAAATCGTACCTATTATAAAACAAGGAATTACAGTTGCTAAATGAGCGTACATTAAAGTAAGATAATCCATTTTTTAAATATTAAAATTGACTAAATATACATTTTTAATATTACTTTTTCTCAGCTAAAACCTTCATTAAAAACGCATTCTGTCTTTCTAACAGTTCGTTGGTTTTATTCATTAATTCAATATTTTTAGGAGTTGCCACAGTTTTATCTTTTGGATCTTCTGCCTTTTTCTTCATAGAATTCATGACTCTAACTACCATAAAAACAGTAAAAGAAATTACCAAAAAATCGACGCCAGCTTCAATTAGTTTTCCATAACCAATAGCTACTTCTTCAAACTTTACTTTACCTTCTATACTAACAGCTTCTCTTAAAACAAATTTTTTATTTTCCCAATTTGCGCCATCTGTCATGTATGTTAAAGGTGGCATTAAAACTTCTTTAACCAACACATTTACAACTTTATTAAAAGCTGTACCAATTATAACACCAATAGCGATGTCTATCATATTGCCTTTTACAGCAAAGTCTTTAAAATCTTGAAGTAGTTTAAATTTCATATTAAATTTATTTTTTTAGGACATTAATTGTACTGATTATCTCAAATCGTTTTTGAAATTGAAAAAATGTTTGCTATTAATGAAAGTTAATGTATTATTTATATTATCTATTTAATATTAAAGATATAAGCATTTAAGTAAACTTTTTTCTTGCTTCTTGGTTCTTTGTTCCTGTCTCTTGTCTCTTGTCTCTTGTCTCTTAAAAATTAACACATAGGAACATAGAAAACATAGGGTTTGCGAAATCTATATTCTCTTGAATCTTCGCTCTTATTTTTTTTCTCTTGCTTCTTTTCTCTTGTTTCTTGTTTCTTGTCTCTTGTCTCTTGTCTCTTGTCTCTTGTCTCTTGTCTCTTAAAAATTAACACATAGGAACATAGAAAACATAGGGTTTGCGAAAATTCTAAATGTTTTTCGTATTTGTTTTCATTTTTCGCCTCTCACCTTTCGCCTTTTCTCTTCTCTCTTGATTCTTTTCTCTTATTTCTGTTCTCTTGAATCTTGTTTCTTGTCTCTCTTTTATCCTCTTCTCTTTTTTCTTTATTCTTAATTCTTAAATCTATTTTCTGTTGATCTACAAAACCATCAAATTGCAACCTCTAATATCAGAATTATCAAAACGACCTATAATTTCAAACGTTCCGTTTTTGTAGACTTTACCTAAATCTTGAGTTGCGATAAATGAGCAGGAATTGTAGTTTGCTAAATCAATAATATTAATTCCGCCAGTTTTTTCTTTGTCTAAAATGGTTAAAGCATCTTCTGTATCTCTTGTTAAAACTTGCATCCAATTTGGGGTTTCAAAAATGCCATTTCCTTTAGAATATGCTTGACTTAATAATTCTGTCATTCCATATTCTGAATGGATTTTATCCACCTGAAAACCAGCTTTTAACAGTTGATGCAACTCATTTCTTATCAACTCTTTTCGTCTTCCTTTCATACCACCAGTTTCCATAATTATCGTGTTTTTTAGGTCGAATTTATATTTTTCAACCAAATCTAACAACGCAAAAGAAACTCCAATCAATAAAACTTTTTGTCCTTTTTTATCTAAGTTGAGGAGTTTTTGTGCCAATTCATCTAAATTATCAAGATAAAAACCACTTTCGCTATTTTTTGATTTTTCAATTAAATCATCCACCATAAAAACCAAAGAAGAACCTTTACGTTCTAAATAATTTGGTAATAAAGCCAATACAACAAAGTCTTTTATATTTCCATAAAAATGAGCAAATCCCTTTAAATAACTTTCTTTATAAAGGTTAATATCCGTTACAAAATGTTTGCTTGTAACAGTTCCTGTAGTTCCAGAACTTGTAAAGGTTTCTGCTATTTTTTCTTTGGATGAAAGGACTTCTCGAGTTTTAAAAAACTGAATTGGTAAAAACGGAATTTCTTCAATCCTAGTAATATCTGAGGGATGGACGTACAACAAATCGCAAAAAGAACGATACACTTTATTATTTTTAAACTGATGTTTAAAAACGTCTAAAGCTAATGTTGTAAATTCTTCTTGCGTTTGTATGTTAAAAATTTTTTCTTGCATAAAGTTTTACAAAAATAAGATTAATAGACGCAACCTTTTTAAAATTTTTGTATCTAATATATAGAATGGATTTAAAAATATAATTGAAACTACTATTAAATAATTCTGATGTAAAAATTATGCTTTTTAAATGAAAAAGCAACATCATTTAAATTCGTATATTAAATGAAGTTATTTGGTTTAAAAATAAAAATATAAAAATTATAATTTCCATTAAAAAAAGTTATAAAATGATAAAAAAAATTAGTCTTCTTCTGGTTTTAAGTTTATTAATTTTCTCTTGCGAAAACAACACTGAAACCAACAATACTATTGAAGGCAAGTGGAATGTTACTCAAATTATAGGTGGTTTTGCACAACCAAGAACTTACGTAGAAGACACTTTTACTTGGACTTTTAATTTTGATGAAAACACAGTTACTATTATAAATATTTCGCAACCTTTTAACTCTTTATATACACCAACATTTAGCAATGATCAAGGAGGTGTTTATACCTTTAAAATTGAAACTGAAAACAACATTGACTATTTGGTTGTTGGCGAGAGAAGAGGAATTATGACCTTAAATGGTAACGATTTAACAATCGACTATGGAATTGCTTTTGATGATGTTGCTTACATTTTTAAACGATAAATTATGAAAAAAATACAACTACTTTGTCTAATTTTAATAACTAGCTTTTGTTTTTTAGCTTGCGAAAACAATGAAACAAATCAACCAAATAATGAAACACTACTTATTGCCTCAAAAAAAGTAGCTTGTGTTGGTGTTGGGCAACAGACTTGTTTATTGATAAAAAAAACGAATCAAGAAAACTGGACCTATTTTTACGATACTATTATAGGTTTTAACTACGAAGAAGGTTTTGAGTATAAAATTTTAGTTTCTGAAAAAAATATCGAAAATCCACCTCAAGATGCTTCATCTATAGAAACAAAATTAATTGAAATTGTTTCTAAAATTGAAAAAACATCTGAAAATTTACCAATATGAAACTAAAAAGCATTTTTATAATTGCACTTGTTGCATTTTTTGCTTGTTCTGAATCCACAGAAAAACCGTTAGATATTTGTAATGAATGTGTACTAATAGACAACGTTTTATTCAACAATACACAAACAAATAATTATACTATTAGTAATGTAATTTTAGTAGATAATTCTTTAACAATTACAATTTCTGCAAGTGGTTGTAGTGGAGATAATTGGAAAGCGACTTTGGTGGATGCTAATCAAATTTTAGAATCCTTTCCTATTCAGAGAAATACTAAAATTCTATTTGAAAATAATGAAGCATGTTTAGCAGTTTTTGAGAAAGATTTTACCTTTGATATTCAAAAATTGAAGGAAAATCAAGACTCAATTATTATAAATCTAGAAGGCTGGAACACTCAAATAAACTATAAATAAAAATGAGTAATTTCTGCTTCATAAGACAGCTTTATTCAAAAAACAAAAAAACATCATCTTAATTATTTTAAAACTTATATCATGAAAAAAATCTTAGTACTATTTGCAGGTTTATTCCTTTTTTACGCGTGTTTAAATAACGACGACCAAATAAACTTTGGTTATGAAATTTTACCAATTGACGAGTTTACAACACCTGATTCTTTTACTTTTGGCGAAAAAGATACAGTTATAGTAAAATATACATTAAAAAATGGCTGTTATAATTTCGATAATATTTATTACGAATATCAAGACACAACAAGAATTGTAGCAGTAAGAGCCATCGTAAATTTAGATGAGAATTGCACAGATTTAATTACTCAAAGAGAGTTTAATATTATTGTAACTGCAACCCAAGAGCAAGATTACGTCTTTAAGTTTTTTAAAGGTGTAGATGCAAATGGCGATAATATTTTTGAAGAAGCTATAGTTCCTGTAAATTAAAATTATCGAACTTAAAGATCTTATAGAGCAATGTTGTGAGCAAGATTTGGCTGCTCAATCTAAAGTTTATCAACTATTTGCTGATAAACTTTTTGCTGTTTCTTTAAAGTATTCTAGAAATTATCAAGATGCAGAAGACAATTTGCAAGATAGTTTTTTAACAATTTTCGATAAAATTAAACAATACAATCACAAAGGTTCTTTTGAAGGTTGGTTAAAACGAATTACCATAAATACAGCCTTGCAAACCTATCGAAAAAAAGCGCCTTTACAAATTATACAAGAAGTTTCAGAAACTATCGAAGATGAAGAGTTTGATTTAGAAAATGCTAATTTTAATGTAGATTTTTTATTGGAATGTGTTCAACAATTACCAGATCAATATCGTTTGGTTTTTAATCTTTTTGTGCTTGATGAATATTCGCATAAAGAAATTGCAGACTTCCTAAAAATTTCTGAAGGAACAACAAAATCGAATCTTTCTAGAGCTAGAAAAATTTTGAAAGAAAAATTAGAAATCCATCAAAAAAAATTAAATTAATGGCGGATAAAAAAATAGATAACTTATTTAAACAGCAGCTGAAAAATCTTGAAGTTTCTCCAAACAAACGAGTTTGGAATTCCATAGAAACCAAGCTGAAAAAGAAAAAACGTCGTGTTTTTCCTTTTTGGTTATTTTCTGGTTCTGTAGCTGCAATTTTGGTTTTGGGGTTGTTTTTATATCCTTTTTCTTCGGATGAAAACCAAAATAGTATTCCCAATATTGATGAAATAATTACAACAATTCCAACGAAAAAAAATCCAATAAAAACTACAATTGATACTTTAATTTTAAAAAACAATAAAGTTAATGAACTTTTAAAAACGCAGCAAAATGTTCTTGTAAAAACTAAAATACAAAAAGAAAAATCGATTATTCACAATAATAAAACAGCTTTTATTGCCCTTAAAAAACCAGTAAAACAATTGGTTTTAAAACATTTTACCATTGATGCAAATCTGACTTTAAATCAGCAAAAAACAAATATATTTATCAATGAAATTTCTCCTAAAACTGTTTTACCAAAAATAGATTTGAATGCTTTTTTATCATCAGAAGAAACAGCAGCAAATAATAAAGTAGTTCAAAAAAATTGGTCTGTTGCACCAACTTTTGGTGCTTTACAATCTAATTCATTTGCTAACACTTCTCCTGTCACAGAAGATTTAGCAAATTCTACAAATGGCGAAAATTCTTTTTCCTATGGTTTGCAAGTAGGCTTCAAAATTAATAAAAGATGGACGATTCAATCTGGAATTCATTTGCAAGAAATGAGGTATTCTAACAATCAAATTGGTATTTATCCGTCAGAAATAGCAACTACTTCCTCCATAGCATTTAAGGATAATACCTCAGTTTCTTTTAATAATACTAATGCAGAAAGTTTAAGTCTAAGAACTAATTCGTTCGATAGTTTTATTAGAAATACAGGAAATTTATCTCAAAATTTTGGGTATATAGAAATACCTGTAGAAATGAAATACAATTTTTCTAACAACAAAAAAATTGAAGCACAATTAGTTACGGGTTTTAGTTCGCTTTTTCTTGATAAAAATGAAGTTATTCTAAATACACCAAACTCTACAAGAATAGGAGAACTAACCAATTTAAACGCCATTAATTTTAGCGGAAATTTAGGCTTCGATTTTAATTATTTCTTAAATAATAACTGGTCTTTAACTCTAAACCCAATGTTTAAAATACATTTAAATACTTATAATACAGACGCTAATGGCTTTGCTCCTTTTAATTTAGGTATATATTCAGGAATAAAATATCAATTTTAAAAAACCAAAACCCCAAAAACATCGTATATACATCTACAGTTAAGCGATTAAGTTAAGCTGTTTAACGAAAACACGAAATACAACACTCAACTATTAAATATATTTGATAGACTTTTTGAGTTTAACAAAATTAATTTCTTTTAAAATGATTGCTACGAATTTGATTTTAATAAAAGAAGACGAGATGAAACTTATGGAGACCACTTACAGAACTTTTAGCGGCACTAAAACTGTTTTAGAAATTGCCAAAAGAAAACCAACACAATGGATTATTAATCAAGACAATAATCCTAAATTTTATGTAGATTTATATGATTTAACCATAGAATCTAATGCAATGATGAATAGTTTGGTATTATGTGCTAAAAAATCTATCAGAGAAGTGTTAGAAGCAATTAACGAAAGGAATAATATTAATTTATCGATTACCAAAGTTTCTAAAATAGGTATCAAGAAAAAATTAAATTCTGTTCCTAAAAATATTAATTTAGAACCTTTGCCAGAAAAATGGTTAGCATATTCTTTGTAAAGTTTTACAATTAATTTGCCTTTATCATCCATAGATGCTCTTTGCATTCTATTTGTATTAATATCATACACAACTTGGTTTTACATAAAATATAAACTTCAACCTGTAGAAGAAACTCTACAGGTTTTGTTGTTTGCATACATTCTTAAACCAATAAAATAGTAAATCTCTAATACTTTTAGATCTTTTGCGCGTTATTATTTCTATTAATCTTTCTGCAGCTGTTTTATCAATATGATTTAATTGTGGTTTTTCCCACCTTAAAAAATTGTTTAATATTAAACAAAAATAGTTATTTCTGTTTAATTTAATTAAGTCTTAAATTATTCGTAAATTCGAAGCTAAATTCAAGTAAAAAAAAACGATTTACAAAATGGAAAATTTCGGAATAGCAAAAGCGCTAAAAGATTTAGGAATTCAAAATATAAATAACGGAACTTCTACAGGACAACATCATTTTTCTAACGGAGAAATGATTGAGAGTTTTTCTCCTGTTGATGGAAAATTAATAGCAAAAGTAAAAGCTACAAGCAAAGAAGATTACGAAAAAGTAATGGAAAAAGCTACCAAGGCTTTTAGGGTTTGGAGAGATAAACCTGCTCCACAAAGAGGCGAAATTGTACGTCAATTTGGTAATAAATTAAGAGATTTAAAAGAGCCTTTAGGAAAGTTGGTTTCTTACGAAATGGGAAAATCTTTGCAAGAAGGATATGGAGAGGTGCAAGAAATGATTGATATCTGTGATTTTGCAGTTGGTTTATCTCGTCAATTAAATGGACAAACAATTCCGTCTGAAAGACCAGGACATGTAATGAGAGAACAATGGCATCCAATTGGTGTTGTTGGTATCATTTCTGCCTTTAATTTTCCAGTAGCTGTTTGGGCTTGGAACACTGCTTTAGCTTGGATTTGTGGTGATGTTTGTGTGTGGAAAGGTTCTGAAAAAGCACCTTTATGTACAGTTGCTTGCCAAAATATTATAGCAGCAATTTTAAAGGAAAATAATTTACCAGAAGGAATTTCATCCATTATTAATGGCGATTATAAAGTTGGTGAAATGATGACTTCTGATACTAGAATTCCGTTAGTTTCTGCAACAGGTTCTACAAGAATGGGTAGAATTGTGGGTGCTAAAGTTGCTGAACGTTTTGGAAAATCTTTATTAGAATTGGGTGGAAATAATGCCATCATTATTACACCAACTGCCGATTTAAAAGTGGTAGTTCCTGGTGCTGTTTTTGGTGCTGTTGGAACTTGTGGTCAAAGATGTACATCAACCAGAAGATTAATTATTCACGAAGCTGTATATGATAAAGTTCGTGACGCAATTGTTGGCGCTTACAAACAAATAAAAATTGGAAATCCTTTAGATGAAAATAATCATGTGGGTCCATTAATTGACCACGATTCTGTAAATACTTATTTAGCTGCGATTGAAAAAGCAAAAGCAGAAGGTGGAAACGTTTTAGTTGAAGGTGGAGTTTTAGAAGGAAAAGGATACGAATCTGGTTGTTACGTAAAACCAGCAATTATTGAAGCTGAAAATCATTTTGAAATCGTGCAACATGAAACTTTTGCGCCAATTTTATATTTGATGAAATATTCTGGTGAAGTAGAAAATGCCATCGCAAAACAAAATGGAGTTGCCCAAGGTTTATCATCTGCAATTATGACGAATGAACTAAAAGAAGCAGAAAAATTCTTGAGTTACGCTGGTTCAGATTGTGGAATTGCCAACGTAAATATTGGAACTTCTGGAGCAGAAATTGGTGGTGCTTTTGGTGGTGAAAAAGAAACTGGTGGTGGACGAGAATCTGGTTCTGATGCTTGGAAAGTTTATATGAGAAGACAAACAAATACCATAAATTATTCAGATGAATTACCTTTAGCACAAGGTATTAAGTTTGATTTGTAAGAAGTTTTATATTTAGTATTATTAACCCCACACTTTAGACTTGGGTTTAAATTTTATATTGTTAAAATAAAAATTCTTAAAGTTATATAATCTTTTAAAATAATGAGTATTTTAAAAAACATACGAGAAGAAAAGGGATTAACACAAGCAGAAGTTTCTAAAATATCTGGCTTGTCTTTAAGAACTATTCAGCGTTTAGAAGCAACAAATACAGAACCAAAAGGACATTCTCTAAAAATGATGGCAGAAACTTTTACTATGAGTACTGCTGATTTACAAGAAAAGTTTTTTTTTATACAGCAAATTGAAAAAGCAGACTTATTTGCTATAAAATCTATAAATTTAAGTGTTTTAGCTGTGCTTGTAATACCCTTTGGAAATTTGATTCTTCCAATTTATTTATGGAATAGAAAAAGATATTTAAAAAAGGCAAATGAGATGGGAAAAAAAATAATAAACTTTCAAATTTTATGGTCTATTGTGCTTTGTTTTTCTTTAGTAATTTCACCTTTTGTATCTAGAACTTTTTTAGGAAACACTTCTATTATTTTAATAGTTTTATTTTTGATGTACTTTTTTAATGTAATTATAGTACTCTTAAATTCACAAAAATTAAGTCGTAAAAACTTTCTATTTATAAAATCTCCAATTTCTTTTTTGTAATTCTAAAAGGTTAATTGTCGTAAAATTGGCGGTAAGCTTATAATCAATTTCTTCTTTTTTTCTACTTTTTTTGTAGTACACATTTTAAATTAAAAGAAATTTTAGATGACTACAAAATCAAAAAAGAGATTGAAAATTGCTGGATATTTTTTTCTTACTATTTTTTTATTGTTAATAATAGGGGCAAATTTGGGAATTAAAAAATTCGAAAATTACCTTTTTGAAGAAAAAAGTAACTTTTTAAAATATACTTCAGAAAATAAAAGTATTCCTTTTATTTGGGGAACCAAAACGACAGAAAATCATTTTGAGCCTCATGTTGCTATATTAATTCCAGTAAAAATTAAAGGACTAAAACATAAGTTCTATGTTCAATTCGATACTGGTTCTCCTTATTCTTATATTTATGAAAAGGATTTTAAATCCCTCAAAAAAATTGGCTTTAACCTAAATGAAATTGAGAAAAAGAAGGGTTCTTTTATAGATAAATTCAATTTTTTATTAAATGATAATTTGATTAAATCTTCGATGTTTAAACTCTATAAAAATTACGGAAATACATTTGATGAAAATGATACAATTAGAAGAATCAAAATAGGTACAATTGGAAGTGATTTTTTAGACAATAGAATTACAGCTATTGATTTTAAAAACCAAACCATTCAGTTTTTTAATGAAAAACCTAATTGGATGAAAAATTATAAGTTTAATCCTTTTAAATACAAAGGCAGAAGAATCTTATTTCCTGTAGAAATTAATAAACAAAAATTAGAGTTAATATACGATTCTGGCTGCAGTGCTTTTGGATTAATTACATCAAAAAATCGATATGTTAATTTTACCGAACAAAAAACTAAAGAAATAAATTACGTTGGAAAAAGATGGGGAGATGATTTGCCAATTCATCACAAAGAGTCAAAGAAATGGATGAAAATTGGGAATGAAAGACTTACTTTAATACGAGTAAGTTACGTAGATATGTATGCAAATTTTCAACATTTATTAACTCCTTTTACCAAAATTGGTGGTTGGCTTGGAAATAAACCTTTTTTGGAGAGTACGCTTATTATAGACACAAAAAATAAGACGTTTTATATTCTTAAAAACTAATGTTATGATTAAAAAATTGGTATTTATATTATGCTACATCTACTTCGTCTCATTTTGTTATACACAAAAGATTATAAGTAAAATAGTTGATAAATATACAGGAAAACCTATTTCATATGTAAATATTGGTGTAATTAATACAAATATAGGAACTGTTTCAGATGAAAATGGAAACTTTCAACTCTCATTAGAAAATGCAAGGAATTCAGACACTTTAATGATTTCAATCATTTCATACAAAAATGTAATTTTTAATATTGGTATTTTAAGAGAGACTGATTTTCCTT
>Ga0115565_10001154_pt1 | contig 22196 bp, 18 predicted proteins | sample COGITO_mtgs_1105_FD_87199 | JGI IMG/M metagenome (GOLD analysis project Ga0115565, IMG submission 87199) | Pelagic marine microbial communities from North Sea - COGITO_mtgs_110530 | ecosystem: Environmental > Aquatic > Marine > Epipelagic | place: Germany:Helgoland, sampling site Kabeltonne... | reverse complement strand
CAGCTCTATTATAACCTAATTTTAATTTTCTTTGTAATAAAGAAGCTGAACCTTGCTGGGCAGTTACAATAATTTCTGCTGCATCTTTAAACAATTTATCTCTATCAGCTATATCTATATCAACACTTGTGCCACTTTCATCATCTACATATTCTGGTAATAAATAGGCATCTGCATACGCTTTTTGCGAACCAATAAAATCGGTAATTTTCTCTACTTCTGGTGTATCTACAAAAGCACATTGTATTCTGCTTAACGTATTTCCTGCTGTGTATAATAAATCTCCACGTCCAATTAATTGATCTGCTCCTCCAGCATCTAAAATAGTTCTAGAATCTATTTTAGAGGTTACTCTAAAGGCAATTCTTGCTGGGAAGTTTGCTTTAATAATACCTGTAATTACATTTACAGAAGGTCTTTGCGTTGCTACAATTAAGTGAATTCCAATAGCTCTTGCAAGCTGCGCTAAACGTGCAATTGGTGTTTCCACTTCCTTACCAGCTGTCATAATTAAATCTGCAAATTCATCAATTACCAAAACAATATAAGGTAAAAATTGATGTCCTTCATTCGGATTCAATTTACGTTGCTTAAATTTTACATTGTATTCTTTTATGTTACGAACCATGGCTGCTTTTAGCAAATCGTAACGATTATCCATCTCAATACACAACGAATTTAGTGTATGTACAACTTTGGTAGTATCTGTTATAATAGCTTCTTCAACATCTGGTAATTTTGCCAAATAATGACGCTCAATTTTATTGAATAAAGTAAGTTCTACTTTCTTTGGATCCACTAAAATAAACTTAACTTCTGCTGGATGTTTTTTATATAAGAGTGATGTTAAAACCGCATTTAAACCAACCGATTTTCCTTGACCAGTTGCACCAGCCATTAAAAGGTGAGGCATTTTTGCTAAATCTACCACAAAAGTTTCGTTACTAATTGTTTTACCTAAAGCAATAGGTAATTCCATTTGAGATTCTTGAAATTTCTTAGATGAAATTACAGAGTGCATAGAAACAATGGTCGATTTTTTGTTTGGAACTTCAATACCAATGGTTCCTTTTCCAGGAATTGGAGCAATAATTCTAATTCCTAAAGCAGATAATGAAAGTGCAATATCATCTTCTAAATTTTTAATTTTTGATATTCTAATTCCTGCTTCTGGTACAATTTCGTACAAAGTAATTGTTGGACCAACAGTCGCTTTTATTTCTGCAATTCCGATTTTGTAGTTTTTTAAAGTATCTACAATTCTGTCTTTATTGGCTTCCAATTCTTCTGGATCAATAGAAATACTTTCATTATATTGTTTCAATAAATTAAAAGTTGGGAATTTAAAGTTTGATAATTCCAAAGTAGGATCAAACTCACCAAAATCTTGTAATATTTTATCAGATAAATTTTCTGTGGATGATTCTTCTTCTCTAGCAATGGCAATATCGATACCAACATCATTCATGTCTTCAACAGTTTCTTCTACTTGAACTTCTGTTGCAGGTTTTTCTTCTATTAATAAGGTAAGTTTTTCTTTTGCTGATTTAACATCAGAATGTTTAGAAATAGTAGGTTTTAAGTTTTCTAAAGTTAGCTCAAATTCAGATTTTTTATTTTTTGTTTCAGCAACTTCTTCTACTTTTTGGTCTTTACTATCTGCTTTTTGAGATACTTTGTCTAAAAAATTTTCTTCATTTTCTGTTGCTTGTCTTTGATCTCTTTCTATTCTTTTTTGCTTCATTTTTTCAATAAAAGCATCAATATTTACTTTATAACGAACTATTAAATACGATAAAAATAAAAAGATTAAAACGATTGCTAATCCTGTTTTACCAATAAAAGTTTGTAGATAATCATTAATTTCAAAACCAATAACACCAGATAAAAGTGCATATTTTTGATGTAAAAAACCAAGCGTAACAGAAATCCAAAGCATGGCAACTAAACTCCAATTCCAAGAAATAATAACTTTTGCGAATTTTTGTTTTATCAGAATATAAAAGCCTGATATAAAAATTTGAAAAGCAATTATAAAAGCGGCTAAACCAAAACCATCATAAATAAAAAAGTGACTTAAATTGGCACCAATCTTTCCTAATAAATTGCTGCTTTTTACAGATTTATCCGTTAAATGATTCAACGTGCTTTGGTCTTCTTGCCAATTAAAGAAAAAGGAAATAAAGGCAATACACAAAAAGAATGCAAACAACATTAAGAAAAAACCGAAAATGGTTTGCGCTTGTCTTGTTTTAAAATAAGAAAAAACACTTGGTTTTTTATCTTCTATAACCTCTTTTGTAGTTGTTGGTTTCTTTAAAATTTGCTTCTTTTTGGCCATTAAAAATGAAAGTCTATTTTTAGAGGGTAAAGATACATTTTTGCTTATAACAACAAAGTAATTTTTGGAACATAAATAATTCCAGCAATTATTAAAGAGATTAAAGCTGCAAATGTTGGTGCACCTGCAGCAATATCTTTAATCAATCCTATTTTTACGTGAAATTCTGGGTGAATAAAATCGGCAACTTCTTCAATTGCCGAGTTTGCAGCTTCTGCCACTAAAACTAAACCAATAGCTAAAAACTGAACAGCCCATTCCATTTCAGAAATATCAAAAATAAACCCCATGATAGTTGCAATGAAAGCGAAAAATAATTGCGCTTTTATGCTATCTTCAGTAGACATTAAAATCCATAAACCCTTAAAGGCAAACTTTAAACTTCTAACTCTACCTCTTAAAAAACCATCTTTAGGATTTTTCATTTTTAAACAGCTTTTAAAGCAGCTTCGTAATTTGGTTCTTCAGCAATTTCAGGAACTTGTTGAGTATATGTAACAATTCCTTTTTCATCTACAATAACAATTGCTCTTGAATGTAAATGTGCCATAGGTCCATCTGAAATTGTTAACTGGTAATCTTCGCCAAATTTTCCTGTAGCAAAATCCGATAACATGATAACATTATCTAAACCTTCAGCAGCACAAAAACGAGCCTGTGCAAAAGGTAAATCTTTAGAAATACATAAAACTACTGTATTGTCTAAACCAGATGCTTTTTCGTTAAATTCTCTTACAGACATTGCACAAATTCCAGTATCTACACTAGGAAAAATATTCATAATAATATTTTTTCCTTTAAAATCTGCTAATGATTTATGAGATAATTCTACTGTGGTTAACGTAAAATCTAACGCTTCTGTACCTACTTTTGGTAACGAACCAATTGTACTAATTTTGTTTCCTTTTAATGTAATATCTGCCATTTCTATTTAATTTTTTTTATGATATTCAAAAGTAAGAATAATTAAATCAATCAATAAAAAATAATATCTAAAACAATCTTAATTTTAAGAATTGCTGTCGATTTAATACTTTTTTAACAATTTAAGAAAAATGAATCTTCAATTTAAGAAAAATAAATACAACTACTTTTAGACTCAATTTTTATAGTTTGAGTGATTTTCTTTGTTTTAAGAAAATTGTAATGAGAATTTATTCGATTTAATAAAATTCAATTTTATAATAATTTGAATAATTAACTGTAAAATCATTTTCTTAAAAGTGATTTTTAAGCTTTTAATTTTTTGAAATCCCCACAAATTGTATTGATAACTAATTGTACTTTTGCAGTCTCAAAAAAACAAATTGTAAGCGTGAACATCACACAATATACATCAGAATTTAGATACAATTTAAAACTAGCAGCTCCTGTAATGTTGGGAATGTTAGGCCATACTTTTGTGGCTTTTGTAGATAATATTATGGTTGGGCAATTAGGAACAGCAGAACTAGCAGCAGTTTCTTTAGGAAATAGTTTTATGTTTATTGCGATGTCTATTGGTATTGGTTTTTCAACTGCAATAACACCAATAATTGCTGAGGCAGATTCGTCTAATAATTTACAACAAGCAAGAGATGGTTACAAAAGTGGACTTTTTTTATGTACAACTTTAGGAATTTTATTATTCCTGTTGGTTTTCTTTTCAAAACCATTCATGTATTTAATGCAACAACCAGAAGAAGTTGTAGAATTGGCAATTCCGTATTTAGATTTAGTGGCTTTTTCTTTAATTCCGTTGATAATTTTCCAGGCAATTAAGCAATTTAGTGATGGAATGTCGATGACCAAATACCCAATGTATGCTACATTATTGGCAAATATTGTAAATGTGATTTTAAACTATGTATTGATATTTGGTAAATTTGGATTTCCAGAAATGGGCATTGTTGGTGCAGCTTATGGCACATTAGTTTCACGTTTTGTAATGGTTATTTATTTGTGGGCATTATTACGTTACAAAGAACGTTCTGCACAAATTGTAAAAAATATAAAATTCTTTGTTTTAGATGGTTTGATGATTAAAAAAATCATCAATTTGGGTTCTTTAAGTGCCATGCAAATGTTTTTTGAAGTCGCTATTTTTACGGCTGCAATTTGGTTGAGTGGTTTGTTGGGCAAAAATCCTCAGGCAGCAAATCAAATTGCGCTGAATTTATCTTCCATGACATTTATGGTGGCTATTGGTTTAAGTGTGGCTTCTATGATAAGAGTTGGGAATCAAAAAGGCTTACAGAATTATAAAGAATTGCGTAGAATAGCTTTTTCTATCTTTTTATTAGGTGCTTTGCTCGCAACTTTATTTGCATTATTATTTTTTATTTTTCATAAAAGTTTACCTAATATCTATATGGATTTAAGTGATCCTAAAAATTATATTGATAATATGGAAGTGGTTTCTATTGCTGCTGATTTATTATTAGTTGCTGCATTTTTCCAAATTTCAGATAGTATTCAGGTTGTTTTTTTGGGAGCTTTACGTGGCTTGCAAGATGTTAAAGTACCAACAATTCTGACTTTTATTTCTTATTGGTGTGTTGGTTTTCCTGTTTCTTACTTTTTAGGTAAAGAAAACATGTATGGTAGCATTGGTATTTGGTTAGGATTGTTGGCAGGATTAACAACGGCCTCTATATTGTTGTTTATTAGATTTAATTTTTTAACTTTAAAGCTAATAGAAAAAAGTAAACTTTAATATAGTTTAAAATGCAAGAAATATTATGCCAGTTTCATAATAATGGAACTTCTATGTTTGTTTTATCAATAATACTTTATATTGCTATATATCATCTTATTTTATATAAAAGGAACAAAGATATTACCTATTTTTATTATGGTTTTTATGCATTTTTTCTTTTTACTGCTTATAGTTTAAATGTTAAAAACAATTTTTACAGCAATTTAATTGCTCCTCTTTTCGATGTACTTTATAATTTAAGATTCATTTTTGCTGCCCTATATTTTTTCTGTTATATCAAATTTTCGTTTTATCTTGTAAATGTTTTTGAATACACAAAACGTACTTATAAAATTGTAAAAAGGCTTCTTTATTTTTTTTTGGGTTATGTCGCAGTAAGTCACCTCTATATATTTAGTTCTGGGAATTTTAATCTACTTGCCTCAAACTTTAATTTAATTTTATCACCTGTAATGCTGTTGCTCTTTTTTGCAACAGTTTATATGATGGTTGCTTCAAAAAACCCGTTAAAAAAATATCTATTAACTGGTTCTTTAATATTGGTTTCAGGTTCTGTTATTTCTTTAATTCTATATAGTTTTGTAGGTTCAAGTGATTTAAAATGTTATGCACATCCTATTGTTTTCACAGCTTTATTAATTGAAAATATTATTTTCTCATTAGCCTTGGGTAAAAAGCAAAGAACTATTTTAGAAGATAAAATTCTTTATGAAAAACAATTGAATGAAGAGAGATTAAACCTTTTAAGAAGTAATTTAAATCCTCATTTTATTTTTAATGTTTTAAACTCAATTAAAAGTTTAATTATAGAGAGTGATGTTAAAAAAAGTGTTCAGTCTTTAAATCTTTTCGCTAAATTGATGCGTATATTTCTAAATAGCACACAGGAATCAGAACATTCTTTAAAAAAAGAAATAGAGTTAATAGAAATTTATATTAAAGCAGAAAATATAAGATTCGAAGAACCTTTAGATTTAGAAATAAAAAACAATCTTACTGTTAGTGTTGAAAAAATTTTCCTACCATCTATGATTTTACAACCTTTTATAGAAAATGTTATAAAACATGGTTTTACATATACAACTAAAAATAAAAAGATTTTAATGTCATTAAATCATGATGATAGTTTCTTAAATATAAGCCTTTTGGATAATGGAAAAGGACTTAAAGAAAAATTTGCTTATAGAAATAAATCTGGTCTATTTATTACTAAAAAAAGAATTGAGTTTTTTGCTAAAAAAAATAATTCAGGTTCATCAATTTTGATACAAAATAGAAAAAGTCAAAAAGGAGTGGTCGTAGAAATAAAAATACCACTTTTAATAAAAGGAAATCATTAAATGAAACTTGACTCTTGTTAATTTTAAATACTTAGTTTTTCAAAATATCTTTTACGATTTTTAAATGATGATTGGTATGCACTTTCAAAAATCTTTTAATTTTACTTTTGTTTAAATTTAATAAAACATGGTGCGCATAAAAACTGTTTTTTTGTAATGTTTTCCAATTTTTCACGCTTTCTTTAGCTTTTTCTAAAGCCTCATTCATTTGTTTTTCACTAATATCATAAGAAGGGTTTACACCTTCAGGTGATGTAACTTTTCCTCTGGGAATTTTACCGAAAGTAGCAACATAAAACCATTGAATGTTACTTCCTGATTTGTAATTTTCTGGATTTGAGTTTTTAGCCTCTTTGTAAACACCATTTATTACTTCTAAAACGTGTAATAAATGCCATTTTACAGGAGCTTTAGAAACATCTATATTTAATTTCTCCATATCAACCAAATAACTCTCAATTTTTGAAAATTGTTCGTCTAAAGTAAAATCTTGTGCAACAATTTGGTTTGTGGAGATCGTTATAGAAGTGATTAAAAATGTAAGAACGAATCTTTTTTTTGAGTTGTTAAAAATTTGAGTAATTATTTTCATGGATAAAAATTATATGTTCGGTTTTTAGGGAAATTATTATTATTCCTTTTAATAATAACTCGCCAGATTTAATTAAGTTACATAAATGAATAATTAGTTGTCAAAAATATGCTAAAACCTTGTTTTTAAGTCAATAATATTTTAAATCAATTTTTCGATAAAATAAAAATCATCAAATGTTTATCAATTTTATTTAAAAATTATTAAATTGACAATTCAAACAATTTAAACCCTCCATATTTTTAAGAAAATGATAATAATTGAATTGATGCAAAAAAAAAGTATCAATAGCTATTATTTTTTAATGTAAGTTGCTGAAATAGTGTAATTTTGCCCATTAAAAATTTATAATTAATTTAATATTTATCTATTGAAAGAAGATTATCACAAATGGTACTCACCAACATTAGATAAAGAAATAGAAATGTTGGTTTTTGGACATGCAGGTTATCCTGTTGTTTTATTCCCAACAACTATGGGCCGTTTTTTTGAATGTAAAAACATGAAACTTATAGAATCTGCAAAATGGTTTTTAGAAGAAGGTTTAGTGCAAATTTATTGCCCAGATTCTATCAACGAATTAAGCTGGTATGACAAAAATATTCATCCTGCAGATCGTGTAAAAAATCATATTTGGTATGATAAATTTATTATGGATGAAATTGTAAACCCAATTTGTTACGAAAGGGGAATCCAAAAATTAGCCATTGCAGGTGTAAGTTTTGGTGGTTATCATGCAGCAAATTTTGCCTTTAAACACCCAGAAAGAGTAAGCCACATGTTTAGTTTAAGTGGCTCTTTTGATATCAAATCTTTTTTAGATGGTTATTATGATGATAACGTTTTTTATAACAATCCTGTAGATTTTTTACCAGGAAGCAACCATCCAGATTTATGGAATATGAAAATTATTTTAGGAACAAGTGATTGGGATATTTGTTTGGAAGCAAATCAGAATTTAGCAAAAATATTAACGGATAAAAATATTCCTTTTTGGTTCGACGAACGTAAATGGGCAGAACATGATTGGCCAATTTGGAGACAAATGTTTCCTCATTATTTATCATTAATTTAATTACAATAGCAACTAACAAAAACAAAAATATACAAAGTATTATGAAAAAAATCGGAATTTTATTTGGACAAGAAAACACGTTTCCACAAGCTTTTATTGATAGAGTAAATCAAAAGATAGCAGAACAGGGCATTAAAGATATGATGGCTGAAGCTGTTTTAATTGATACTGTAGAACAAGCAAAATCAGATGAATATGCTGTAATTATTGATAGAATTTCGCAAGATGTTCCTTTTTACAGAGCGTACTTAAAAAATGCTGCAATTACAGGAACTGCTGTAATTAACAATCCTTTTTGGTGGAGTGCAGATGAAAAATTCTTTAACAATGCTTTGGCTGAAAAAGTGGGAGTTCCTGTACCAAAAACATTTATTTTACCAACTTCTCAAAGACCACCAGATACTACTGAAAACTCTTTTAGAAACATGAAATATCCTTTTGATTGGGAAAAAATGTTTGAAACTGTTGGTTTTCCTGCGTATATGAAACCTCATGATGGAGGTGGTTGGAAAAGTGTTTATAGAGTTGATAACCCAGAAGATTTATGGCAAAAACATGGTGAAACTGAAAATTTAGTAATGATGTTACAAGAGGAAATCAACTTTAAAGAATACTTTAGATGTTATGTTTTAGGAACAGATAATGTACATATTATGCAATATGAGCCTAGAAATCCTCATCATTTACGTTATGTTTTAGATGGCGAACCAGTTGATCAAAAAATATTAGATTTGGTGCACGAATATTGTATCAGATTAAACAAAGCTTTAGGATACGATTTTAATACTGTAGAATTTGCTGTAAGAGATGGTGTTCCTTATGCAATTGATTTTTGTAATCCAGCACCAGATGCAGACATCCATTCTGTTGGTCAAGAAAATTTTGATTGGATTGTAGAAAATGCTGCAAATATGGCTATTGAAAAAGCAAAGCAATACAAAAAAGGACAAATGAATTTAACTTGGGGAAGTTTTGTAACGGATCAAGTTGCTGCTCCAAAAGAAGTTGCTAAAAAAACACCTGCTAAAAAAGCACCAGCAAAGAAAGCAGTTGCAAAAAAAGCTCCAGTTAAAAAAGCACCAGCAAAGAAAACTACAACAAAATCTAAATCTGCTAAAAAGTAGATTTTTTGAAGCTTTCTAAAAATTGATAAAACGTCTTTGCGAGGCACGAAGCAATCTTTTGTTGTGTAATCTGCACATTATTTAAAAAATTGATTTTTAGAAAGCTTTTATTATAATTTTCCAAATATGAAATTTACATTAGGCATTGAAGAAGAGTACCAAGTTATAGATCCTGCAACTAGAGAATTAATTTCTCATGATCAAGAAATTGTTAGAAATGCAGCCAAAACCTTAAACGACCAAGTTAAGGCAGAAATGCACCAAGCTGTAGTAGAAGTTGGTACAAATATTTGTGAAAATATTACAGATGCACGAAAACAAATTTCTGGTCTTCGAAGATCAATATCAGATATTGCTGGTGGTTTAGGTTACAAAATTGGTGCTGCAGGCACACATCCTTTTTCTAAATGGGAAACACAATTAATTACACCAAATCCTAGATATGATGAGATTATTAATGAGTTACAAGATACTGCAAGATCTAATTTAATTTTTGGTTTGCATGTTCATGTTGGTATGGAAGATAAAAATATGGCATTACATTTGGTAAATGCTATGCGTTATTTTTTACCTCATTTATATGCTTTATCTACAAATTCTCCTTTTTGGGAAGGTAGAAATACAGGTTTCAAATCTTTTAGATCAAAAGTTTTTGATAAATTCCCAAGAACAGGAATTCCTGGTGCATTTGATAATTACGCACAATATGAGAATTATGTAAACCTTTTGGTAAAAACAAAGTGTATCGATAATCCAAAGAAAATTTGGTGGGATATTCGTATTCATCCTGTTTTTCCAACATTAGAAGTTCGTATTTGCGATATTCCAATGACTGTTGATGAAACCATTTGTATTGCAGCTTTAATTCAAGCTTTAGTTGCTAAACTGTATAAGTTGAGAACTCAGAATTTAAACTTTATGGTGTATCATAGAGCTTTAATTAATGAGAATAAATGGAGAGCAAGTAGGTATGGAATTGAAGGTAAAATGATAGATTTTGGTCTTGAAAAAGAAGTAGAAACAAAACTTTTAATGGCTGAATTCGTAGATTTTGTAGATGATGTTTTAGATGATTTAGGTTCTAGAGAAGAAGTAGAATCGATTTTTAAAATATTAGAAAATGGAACAGGTGCAGACAGACAATTAAAAGTTTTTGAAGAAACAAAAGACCTAGTAAAAGTAGTAGATTATATTACAGAACAAACAATTTTAGGCATTTAAGTATTTTATGTTGATGAATAACGAGAAAGTAAAAGTTGCCATTTTAGATATGAACAACAATGCCCCAAATCAGGGTTTACGTTGTATCAAAGAAATTGTAGAAACTTTTCATGAAGAAGTAAGTTTTACCATTTTTGATGTAAGACATAAAAGTGAAATACCAGATATTTCTTATGATATTTATATTTCTAGTGGTGGTCCAGGAAGTCCTTTAGAAGAAGAAATTTGGAGAAAACCATATTTGGAATTAATGCAAAATCTTTGGAATCATAATAAGGAGTCTGATGATAAAAAATCAGTTTTCTTTATTTGTTATTCTTTTCAAGTAATGTGTAAATATTTTGAATTGGGTGATATTAAATTAAGAAAAAGTACCTCTTTTGGAATTTTACCAGTTCATAAAACTAAAAAAGGTAAAACCGATATTTTACTGGAAGGATTAAATGATCCTTTTTATGCAGTAGATTCTAGAGATTGGCAATTAATCCAACCCAAATTAAAGGTTTTTAAAGAAAAAGGTGCCTCTATTTTAAGTTTAGAGAAAATTAGAACCCATATAGAATTAGAACGTGCAATTATGGCTGTTCGTTTTTCTGATGAGTTTGTGGGCACACAATTTCATCCAGAAGCAGATCCTGAAAGTATGGCTAAACATTATGCTTTAGAGGAAAATAAAAAAGTAATTATTGGTAGTTTTGGCGAAGAAAAATACGCACAAATGATGGACAGAATGGATGATCCTGATAAATTAATAATGACGTATGAATCTATTTTGCCGAAATTTATAAGAAATGCTATCAGTAAAAAACAACAACTAATTTTATCTTAATTATAAATGATAAATTCACATAGAAAGTTATATAATGAGAATTTTTCTGAAGAAAAGTATCAACTTTTTTTAGATGATATTATAAAAACACACAATTACGTTCCGAAATTTAAGATTGCAGAAACTCCTGTTTTTATTCCAAAAAATTTAAAGGAGAAGCTGATAAAAGCATGTGATGACATTATGCAAGTTATCAACCAACCAAATTTTAAAGAATTGACAAATGGTGCTTTTTTTGATGCAAATACCATTGTACCCAATGAAGACGAAAATTCGAAATTTATTCAATTCGATTTTGGAATTTGTAAAGATGAAAATGGCGATTTAACTCCAAAGTTAATCGAATTACAAGGTTTCCCATCATTGTATTTTTTTCAAGAATTATTAGGGAGAATGTATAAAAAGCATTTTGGAAATGCAATCCCAGAAGGTTTTTCTCAACATGTTAACGATTTGAATCCAACAAAATATGTAGAACTTTTAAAACAAGAAATAGTTGGCGAAACAAATCCTAAACAAGTAATTCTTTTAGAAATAGAACCAGAAAAACAAGCAACTGCTGTCGATTTTTATGCAACTCAAAAAGCATTAGGTATTAAAGTTTTATGTATTTCTAAGTTGATTAAAAAAGGAAAAGAACTCTTTTATGCTGATGAAAATGGAGTGGAAGTAAAGATTTTAAAAATCTATAACAGAATTATTTTTGATGAGTTATTCCAAAGACCAGATTTAAAAAGTGAGTTCAATTTTTTAGATGAAGTTGATGTAACTTGGATAGGGCATCCTAATTGGTTTTATAGAATTAGCAAATACACAATGCCTCTTTTAAAAGGGGAATTCGTGCCAAAATCTTTTTATTTAGACAAGTTAGAAACGATTCCAGAAGATTTAGAAAATTACGTTTTAAAACCTTTGTATTCTTTTGCAGGAGCAGGAGTTCAAATTCACGTAACTCGCAAAATGATTGATGAAATAGAAAATAAATCAAACTATTTATTACAAGAAAAAGTTGCGTATGCACCAGTTATAGAAACGATGGATGAAAATGCAAAATGCGAAATTAGAATGATGCTTTTACACAATTCCAAAACCAACAAAACAGAAATTGTGAGCAATTTAATGCGTTTAAGCAAAGGTGAAATGGTTGGTGTAAAATATAATAAAGACAAAACTTGGGTAGGAGGTAGTACAGGTTTTTTTGAGAGTTAGGAAAATTCCTCTGAAGATATTTCAGACCTGACAGGTTTTAAAAACCTGTCAGGTTTTTTTTTGCCACAAACTTTGTCTTGCTCTAAAAATATTAAAGTTCCATTATGTAAGATGCTTCCAGCATGACAAACTGAATGGTATTAGTTTGTTAAATAGTAAAATATAATTTTTACAAAGATTTATCAGGAGCAGGAATACTTGCATGAAATTCTGTTGCAATTCTATGTGTATATTTATCTAATAATTCTAATACCTTTTCACTAGAATCAGAAACTACAATTAATCCAATATGCCATTTTAAATCCATTCTCCAAACAATTTCGGCATCTGTAAAACTAGATGTATCTGGATGCTCAAATCTGCTTAAAGAAACGATAATCCCTGCATATTGATTCTTTATTTTTGGTAGTTTGTAAACTTCTTTTTTAAGATTTGCAGCCTCAATTTTTGCCCATTCACCCCAAAGATTAACTCCAGAAGCATATTCGACCATTTCAGCTAAATTTGCGCCACCAACTCTAGAAGAAGTTTCTAAAAAGAACAATTCTCCTGTTGCTTTAGACTGAATAAATTCTGTATGAGAAGCACCAGATTGCATGCCAAAGGCTTTCATTACTTGTTTATTCATTTTCTGCAACCCTTTTTCTACTTTTGAACCAAGTTCTGAAGTTGCTGATCTAAAGATTCCTCCTCCATGAGCTACTTCAAAAGGTGTGTCTAAATATTTACTAACTCTAGCAAATTTTACTTTTCCATCAACATTTAAACCATCTACATGAAAAACATCTCCAGGAGCAAATTTTTCAACTAAATAATTATCTCTTTCATCACCTAAATCATTTACAATTTGCCACAATTCGTCTTTAGAATGAATTTTTTTAATTCCAGTTGCAGAAGCTTCCATTCTAGGTTTTAGTAACCAAGGAGCAGCAACTGTATCAGCATATTCATTAATATCTTCATTGTTAAAAAGCGACGTAAATTCAGGTACATTTACACCTTCTTCTTTTGCTTTTAAACGCATTGCTAATTTATCTCTAAAATAATGTGCAGTAGTTCTACCCATTCCCGGCATTCTAAAATGCTCACGTAAAAGCGCTACTTTTTCAACATCAAAATCATCTAAAGCAACAAAACGATCAAACTTTATTTCTCTAAATTTATATGCAATTCCTTTTATAACATCTTCTTGTTTCCAATCATCAATATAAAAAACATCGTCTATAGATTCCCAAGGCCATTTTTCATTTTCTAGCTTTTTCTTAGTTAATAAATAAACATTATTACCATCAGCTTTACAACTCTCTATAAAAGGTTCGCCTTTAAAATAAGTTGTAATACAAAGAAAATTTAATGGTTTATGAGACATATTTTTTATTTTGGAGTCAAGATTAGTTCGCTTTAGGACTCAAGAATCAAGACAGATTAGTATGATTTTAGATTTTTTTATCTTTTTTAAAATTACAAAAATTAAAATTATTTTTCTGATTTCGATTTGATAAATTCAGTAATTAATTGAATTCCATAGCCAGTAGCACTTTTCATTTTTGCATATTGAGAACTTCCAAAAGAAACTCCTGCAATATCTAAGTGCATCCATTTTGGATGTTCCTCTGTAAAAAACTCCAAGAATTTTGCTGCATTTATAGCACCTTCAATCGGTTTTCCGTTAAAGTTTTTAATATCAGCAACATCAGATTTTAAATCAGCTTCATAGTCTTCAAACATTGGTAATTGCCAAACGCGTTCATGAACTTTATAACCAATTGCAGACATTGAATCTGCCATTTCTTGGTTTTTGGTAAACATACCTGCAGCAGCATACCCAAAAGTTCTAACAACACTTCCTGTTAAGGTTGCTAAATCTATTATATATTCTGGATTGTACTTTTTAATAGCATAATTAATTCCATCAGCCAAAACCAAACGACCCTCTGCATCTGTATCAATAATTTCAATAGTTTTTCCTGAATACGAATTAATTACATCTCCAGGTCTATAGCTATTTGCATCAACAGCATTTTCTGCAGATGCCACAATTCCGATTATATTGATGTTTAGTTTTAGTTTTGCAACCAATTCAACAACACCTAAAACTACTGCAGCTCCACCCATATCACTTTTCATGTAGTGTAAATTGGTAGATGGTTTTATGGATAATCCTCCAGAATCGAACGTAATTCCTTTTCCAACCAAAGCAATATCAATGGTATCAGCTTCTTTTGGCTTATATTGATTAATAATAACAACTGGTGGATTTACGCTTCCTTTACCAACAGCTAAAACAGCATCAAAACCTTGCTCTTCTAATTGTTTTTGTTTTAAAACAGTACAGGTATAAGAAGCTTCTTTAGCTGATTTTTCTGCCCATTCTCCTAAATATTCTGGCGTTTTAATATTGGGTGGAGCATCAACTAGTCCTTTAATTTTATTGATTGCTTCTCCAGTAAATTTACCTTCTTCAAGAATTTTTTCAATATTTTTTGCTGATGAAAAAGCTACTGTAAACTCTTTTTTGTCTTCTTTAGTGGATCTGAATTCGCCAATTATATATTGACTCATTTCTAAACCAATTACGGTTTTTAAAACTTCATCGTCATTTAAATAATCAGCAAAAAGCTGAATATCATTGCTCCAATATTTACAAGTTTCAAAAGCAAATTTTTGGAATGTACTTTCTATTTGTGCTGCATTTTTTTCTTCTCCTAAACCAACCAAATAAATTCGGTTTCCTTTTTCACCATATAACAATAAATGGGTGTTGAAACTTCCATCAAAATCAGGATTTGAAATTGGTGAAAATTCTTGAATAGCTTCTAAATTATCTTTTTTACAAGGCAATATAAAATCTTTAGAAATATCTATATTTTGGATGTGTTTATAAATCATAATTTTTATTTGTTATAAAAAAGCCATTTAATTGCTTTCGGGAATTCCTGACGCCAATGTTCTTCAGAATGATTTCCTTCATCATTTATAGAAAAATGAAAATCGATATGATAGCCTTTTATCATTTTTTCTTTGATAATTGCACCTAATTTTTTGGAGTTTGGTAAATGTTCTTTACTTTCTTTTCCACCTGAATACAAGTAAATTTTAGCTTCCTCCAAAGGCATAAAACTTTTAGTATTGTCGAATATTTTTTTAGAAATCCATAAACTTGGAGAGAAAATCATTAGTTTTCCAAAAACTCTTGGAGCAGATAAACCTGCATATAAACTAATTAAACCTCCCATAGAACTTCCTCCAATCCCTGTATTATCGAAATCAGTTAACGTTCTGTATTTTTTGTTTACATAGGGGATTAATTTATCGATTAGAAATTCTATATAAAAATTTCCTTTTCCTTCTCCAAAACGTGGATGAAAATAAGGTAGATACTCTCTAATTCTCTCTTCTTCACCATGATTTATGGCGATAATAATCACATCAGCTAAACCTTCTTCAGCTAATTTTGCCAAGGATTTATCAATGGCCCAATCTCCATATTGTGCATTTGGATTGAATAAATTCTGACCATCTTGCAAATATAAAACAGGATATCTTTTATTGGTTTCATGATAATTATATGGTAAAACTGCTGAAATTCTTCTAGTAGCATTTAACTGCGGAATCTCATACGCTTCTTCAATAGTTTCAATAATTGGGTTAAAATCTGTCAACGTCATATGCTGTCTTTAAAGAAACAAAAGTACATTTTTTTAAATTTTTTAAATCATAATAAATGAATATGTTTTAAACAAAAAATCCTAATTTTTATATTAGGATTTTAGTTTTTAATATTCAATTTTATCTTGCTTTTCAGACCATTTTTGAAAAGGTTCTAAAGCAACATCTCTTGCTATTTGTTCAAAAGGAATACTTCTTTTTTCATAAGGCAATGGAATTTCTTTGTAAATAAATTCGTCATCAAAACCAATATCAGCAGCATCTTGTTGGTTGCTTCCATAATACACTTTATCTGGTCTTGCCCAGTAAATCGCACCTAAACACATTGGGCAAGGCTCGCAAGAAGTATATATAATGCAACCCTCTAATTGAAATGAGTCAATATTTTTACAAGCATCTCTAATTGCTGTAACTTCTGCATGTGCAGTTGGATCATTGGTAGAGGTTACTTTATTATTTCCACGACCAATAATTTCTCCATTTTTTACAATAATACATCCAAAAGGCCCACCTTCATTATTGCTCATTCCTTTTAAAGCAGCTTTTACTGCTTCACTCATAAATTCTTCGTGATTCATATTTAGTATTTAGTTTTCAGTTTTCAGTCACTGTAAACATTGGAATGTTTAAAAACTATTTGAATTACTGCAAACTGATTTTAATTTTTTAAAAAGGTTTCGATTTATAAATCTTCAATTAAATAGAGTTTTTTTTACTGTAAACTGCAACTGTAAACTGCCAACCTATTTTAACCCTCCTGTCATTTCTTCTGGTTTTACCCAAGCATCATATTCTTCTGGAGTAACATACCCTAAACGCACAGCTTCATGTTTTAAAGTTGTTCCATTTTCGTGTGCTGTATTTGCAATTTCTGCAGCTTTATAATACCCAATTTTTGTATTTAAAGCAGTAACCAACATTAATGAGTTGTTTACTAATTCTGTAATTCTAGTTCTATTTGGTTCAATACCAGCAGCGCAATTTTCATCAAAAGATCTACAAGCATCCCCAATTAATTGAGCAGATTGTAAAACGTTTGCAGCCATCATTGGTTTAAAAACGTTTAATTCATAATGTCCTTGAGTACCACCAACTGTAACAGCAACATCATTCCCCATAACTTGTGCACAAACCATTGTGATTGCTTCTGCTTGCGTAGGGTTTACTTTTCCTGGCATAATTGAAGAACCAGGTTCGTTTGCTGGAATGATGATTTCTCCAATTCCAGATCTTGGTCCAGAAGCCATCATTCTAATATCGTTTGCAATTTTATTTAAAGAAACTGCTATTTGTTTCAATGCTCCATGTGTTTCAACTAAGGCATCATGTGCCGCTAACGCTTCAAATTTATTTTCGGCTGTAATAAATGGCATTCCTGTAAATTCTGCAATATATTTTGCCACTAAAACATCATATCCTTTTGGCGTGTTTAATCCTGTACCTACTGCAGTTCCTCCCAAGGCTAATTGACTTAAATGCTCTAACGTATTATTTAATGCTTTTAAGCCAAAGTTTAATTGGGCAACATAACCCGAAAATTCTTGACCTAAAGTTAGGGGAGTAGCATCCATTAAATGCGTACGTCCAATTTTTACAACGTCAGAAAATGCTTCTGATTTTGCTTTTAAGGTATCTCTTAATTCGGTAATTCCTGGAATTGTGTTTTCTACAATTTTCTTATAAGCTGCAATGTGCATTCCTGTTGGGAATGTATCATTAGAAGATTGTGATTTGTTGACATCATCATTTGGTTGAATGGTTTTATCTCCTTCACCAATTGTTTTTCCAGCAATTTCATGCGCTCTATTAGCAATAACTTCATTCACATTCATGTTAGATTGTGTTCCTGAACCTGTTTGCCAAATTACAAGTGGAAATTGATCATCGTGTTTGCCTGCTAAAATTTCATCACAAACCTGTGCAATTAAATCTCTTTTTTCTGATGTTAAAACACCCAATTCACAATTTGTAAATGCTGCTGCTTTTTTAAGATATGCAAAACCGTATACAATTTCTAAAGGCATAGAACCAGCTGCACCAATTTTAAAATTATTTCTAGAACGTTCAGTTTGTGCCCCCCAATATTTATCTGCTGGCACATTTACATTACCCATTGTGTCTTTTTCTACTCTGTATTTTGTCATTTTTGGATGTTTTTTATACATGAACAAATTTACATAATCTAAAATGATTACAGATAAACAGTTTTGTTGAAATCCTGTTAAAAGTTTTTTTAATTTATTCGTGCAATTTGAAAATATGTGTTATTTTTGTGATATAATTTTTACAAATATTCAACAATGTTAGATTTTTCTCAATTTTCAGGATTAGTTTTATTCATGTTTATTTTTACAGCTGGTTTTTGGTTGTTAATATTTTTATTAACGTTTGTGGTTCCTTATTGGATTGGAGGAACAATTTGGGAAAATTTCAAATTAAAAAAGGAAGCAAAAGAAGCTGCTGAAGGAAAGTAGTTTTTTAAAATATATTTTGATATATAAAACTCATTCAAGAAATTGAATGAGTTTTTTTGTTGATCTTATTTTTTTGAAAGTAAGACTGCTAAAGTTTTAGGAATTGTAAACTTTGTAAAGACGTTACTTAAAAAATAATGATTACATAAAATACAAAAAAAACCCGTTCAAAAATTGAACGAGTTTTTTAATAGGTTTGATTAAGTTTATTAAGGATTAAGACCTTTCGTCAAGCTCAAAACAGACTAATGTTTGAGCTCTTTTTTTTCTTTTCAGAATAAAAGCGAGTGTTGAAAGCCTATTAAAACACACAAATACTATCCTTCATAATCTTCTCCACCACCATCATCTTCTCTGTTTTGTCTCATTTCTTTTTTCTTTTGATTAAAACGATAAACAAAACTTACCCTAACTTGTGGCTCTCTCCATTGAAATTCTGAATATTGATCTAAGAAACCTGGTAAATTGGTGGTTCTTCTGCTAATTGAGCTATTAAAAACATCGCTAAAGTTTAAACTTATAGATGCTTTTTCTTTTAAGATATCTTTACTAGCAGCAAGATTCATACTAAAAACACCTTGGCTTTCTGTTTGTGCATTCCTATTAGGACCTCTATAATTTGAGTTAATTTGTAAATCGATTTTAGAAGGCAATGTTATTTTTTGATTCAATCTTATAAAAAATGCAGTATTTTCGAAGTCGAAACTTTGTGTAATATTTGTAGTTGGGCTTGTGTAATCTCCATCAGTTGTTACACGGAACAAGTTAAAATCACTATTAATATTCCAAACTTTAAATGGTCTGTAGTTTAAGGTGAACTCAAAACCTAATCTTTCTTCGGTTGATAAATTTACAGGAAATCTTCTTGTTATTGGATCTCCATTATCTGTAATTTCGCCAGTGTTTTCTTGAATTCTTTCCCAGTTATCATTACTAATATTATAATAAATTGAAGTGCTTAAAGTAAATTTATCCCAACGTTTTAAATATCCCAAATCTACAGCATCTGTAATTACCGTATTTAAATCTACGTTACCTGAATAAATATTTGCTTCACTTGATCTACTTGGAAAAGGATTTAAACTTCTTCCTCTTGGTCTTCTAATTCTTCTGTTATAACCTATGGTCATACTTGTTTCATCATTAAACTCATAACCTAAATTAATAGTAGGGAATAAATTTCCATAGGATCTTTCATCATTTGTTGTAGAGGTTTGTTGCACAATTTCTATGGCTGTATATTCGTAACGTAAACCTGCTAAAAGAGAAATATTATTAAATTTTTGACCATATTGAAAATATGCTGCGTTTACAAATTCTTCGTAATTAAATGAGTTATTTAAATTTGTATCTGGTACTAAAGGACCGTCAGGAAAAACTTGTCTTTCTGCTAAAAAAAAGCTATTGAAAATATCTCTATAGTTACCTCTATAACCTGCTTCAAATTGAATATCTTCTCCAACAGGATGCACGTAATCTATTTGTAATAAACCACTATTTTCATCTTGATCTTCTATAACTTTTTCTAAATCATTTAAAATATTTGTTTGAGTGTCTATTTCCGGAATTCCATTCAACTTGTCTTCAGCCTCTGTTGAATATTGTAAGTTAATGGACAATCTTTTACCTTTATCATCGAAATTATTTACATAATCTAAAGTGTATTGAATTCTATTTTCATCTTCTCCTTCGTTTTCTGTTCTAAAAGTTGCTTCTTTTAAATTTCCATCATTAAAAAACCTCTCTATGTCGTTTGAATTTACGTCATCATCATTTCCATAACTGTAAATAATATTTCCTATAATACTCGAATTTTTATTAATATAATATTCGGCTCCAAAACTTGTAAAAATAGATCGACCTAACCTATCAAAATTTCTTTGTTCTACAGCTCTAGCTGTTGCATCATCTGACCTATTAAGATACTTAGAATCTGAAAATGAATTTCCTGGTGTTTCATTATAACGAAAACCAGTGTTTGTAAAAAGATTCCATTTTTCTGTTCTCCAGTTTGCGTTAAAAGCAGTACCTACTCTTGCAGGATATCCTAAATCTAGCTGAACAGAGCCATTAAAACCTGTTAATTTATTTTTTCTTAAAATGATGTTTAAAATTCCAGCTGTTCCTTCAGCATCATATCTTGCAGAAGGAGAAGTAATAACTTCTACTTTCTCAATAGCTTCTGCAGGAATTTGTCTTAATGCTTCTGCACCATTCATACCCACTAAAGCACTTGGTCTTCCATCAATTAAAATGGTTACGTTTTCGTTTCCACGTAAACTAACTGCTCCTTCAACATCTACTTGCACAGAAGGCACGTTTCCTAAAACGTCACTTGCGTTTCCTCCTCTAATAGATAAATCTTTACCAATGTTGAATACTTTTTTATCTAAGCGAATATCAACCGTTGTTTTTTCTGCTATAATAACAACTTCATCTAAAGATTTTGAATCTTCTGATAATTTTATAGTTCCCAAATCCAAATTGCTGGTAATGTTTTGTTTTGGATATTTTTTAGAGTTGAAAGAAATAAACTCTACACTAATTTCATAATTTCCTGTTGGAGTTTTAATATCAAACTTACCTTCCATATCTGTAATTCCTCCAGAAATTTTTTGAGTATCTGTGTTTTTTAACACAATTGTTGCGTACTCTAAGGGTTGGTTTGATTTTGCGTCAATTACCTTTCCAGTAATTGAGATTTCTTTTATGGGCATTGCCATTTGAGAAAATAAAACTGATGCCGAAAAAAGGCAATAAATAAAAATAGATATTTGTTTAGTCAAAACTTTTAGATTTATGATTTACTTTATGACTACAAATCTCCTTTTTAGTTTAGTTTAAATAGGTTAAAAAAAAGTTAAACAAAACATTAGTGTGTTATTTAGAGTAATTCTAAAATATTTTCTGGTGGTCTGCCAATAACCGCTTTATTTTTGTTGATAACAATTGGTCTTTCTATCAATTTAGGATTTTGAACCATTGCTTTAAGAATATCTGAATCTGAAAGTTCTTTTCCTTTATATTCTTCTTTCCAAATTTTTTCAGTTTTTCTGATTAATTGAAGAGGAGGGATGTCTAACATTTTTATAATTTCAGATAATTTTTGTTCAGTAGGTACGTTTTCTAAATATTTTACGATTTCAAATTCCTTTCCTGAATTTTCTAAAATAGCCAAACCTTCTCTAGATTTTCGGCAACGTGGATTGTGGTATATTTTTATCATAATTTAGTTTCAAAGTTTTTTTAATTGAATTAGGAATAGACTTTTTGTTTTTCATACTGCATACTTCATAATACTTACTCTTTTTTCTGCCCATTCAACATTAAATAAGCTTTTAAAAACGGATTGATATCTCCATTCATTACATTATCTACGTTCCCTGTTTCGTGACCTGTTCTAACATCTTTTACTAATTTATAAGGATGCATCACATAATTTCTTATTTGACTTCCCCATTCGTTTTTAAGTTTCCCAGATTCAATTTCATCTCTTGCAGCTTGTTGTTTTTGTAGTTCAATTTCATACAATTGCGACTTTAGCATTTTCATAGCAGTTGCTCTGTTATCATGCTGAGAACGAGAGTTTGAACAGGAAATTTGAATTCCAGAAGGTTTATGTGT
>Ga0115565_10001152_pt1 | contig 22225 bp, 18 predicted proteins | sample COGITO_mtgs_1105_FD_87199 | JGI IMG/M metagenome (GOLD analysis project Ga0115565, IMG submission 87199) | Pelagic marine microbial communities from North Sea - COGITO_mtgs_110530 | ecosystem: Environmental > Aquatic > Marine > Epipelagic | place: Germany:Helgoland, sampling site Kabeltonne... | reverse complement strand
CTATGTAGTAGCATAAAACTCTTTAAACAACGTTTAAGAATAAATAATGTAAGAGTTAGATTAATCTAACTCTTACATTATTTATTCTTAAACGTTGTTTAAAGAGTTTTATGCTACTACATAGGGTATATCTTCAGTTCAATAAATTCTAAGAATTTATTGAACTGAAGATATCAGGTTAATCATCAAAAATAGTATCCGCCATACCAGGTGCATCTATCTCGAAATTTTCAAATAAGAAATGTGAATCCTCTTTGTCATAATCTAGTACTAAAGACTGTGACTCCTTTAACAATTCAAGATTTAGAAACGAACTAAATTTATTATTCTGTAACTGAAAAATTTCTAAATCTACAAGTTGCTCAAAACCCTTTGGAATACTTCCAGATAATTCATTATTAGCAAGAAATAACATTTTCAAATTTTTAAGATCAATTATAGTATGAGGCATTTTTCCTGCTAATGAATTCTCAAAGAGCCCTAATGTTTCCAAAGAACTCAAATTTCCTAAGGAGATAGGGATTTCGCCCTTAAGCTTATTACTAGACAAGTTCAATATTTTCAACTTTCTAAGTCCACCTATTTCCTTAGGTATAATGCCCGTCAAAAAATTATTATAGGCAGAGAATTCCTGCAAATTTTTAAGCCTATATATATTTATAGGAATATTGCCGCAAATTTTATTCATCTCCAAATTCAAAACTTTTAAAGCTGATAATTTCGTAATATTCTCTGGCAACTCCCCTATAATATTATTGAATGCTAAGTTTAAACTCTCAAGATGTTTCAGATCACCTATTTCCTTAGGAATTGCACCCATAAGATTATTTCTAAAAAGATTTAATTCAACTACTTTATCATTGATAATCAATACTCCATGCCAATTGGCAGCTGGCTGATTCAAATCCCATTTTTTTATCCAATGATTCCCGTTTGTGCTTTCATGAAGAGCTACTAATGCACTCCGTTCTTTAATAGAAATAGCTGCATTACAAACACTTATAATAAACACAGAGAAAAATAATAAGGTATATAGATTTTTCATAAATTATATTTTACAGGAAACTACTTATAAATTTATAAGAAATAACGTTTTTCATACAATTTCATCGACAAGATGAAAGCTAATGTTCTGAAAATGACATTAACTGTGGTGTAAGTGAGATTTTTAGATGTTTAAGAAATTTAATATTTCTCCATTTGTAATGTTATCTTTTCCCAATCGCTCATAAGATTTTTTAATGTAATCTTCTTTTTATCGTAATTCTTGAAAAAATCTGGAGTATTACTCGTTTTTTCATACGCCGTTAAAAGTTTACCATCTATTTCTTTTAATTCATTCTCTAAATCAGCTATTTTTCTCTCTACGTTACTTAGTTGATTGTTAAGACTTTTTATTTTTTTTTGATCCTGAAATGAACTCGCAGTCTTCTCTACTTTCTTACTAGTAACAAATTGTTGTTTCTTTTCTACTGCTCTAAAATTCTCAACCTTACGTTGCTCTAAATAAAAATCTACGTCTCCAAGATACTCAGTTATCACCTGATTTTTAAACTCATACACCTTATTAGTAAGTCCTTGTAAAAAGTCTCTATCATGAGAAACTAGAATTAAAGTGCCTTCAAAATTCTGGCAGGCCTGTTTCAACACATTTTTAGACTTTATATCTAAATGGTTAGTTGGCTCATCCATTACCAAAACATTAAATGGTTGTAATAACATTTTTGCTAATGCTAGCCTATTACGTTCCCCCCCAGATAAGACTTTTACATATTTCTCTACTTCATCGCCTCTAAATAAGAAAGATCCTAAGATATCGCGAACCTTGCTTCTGTTGGTTTCATTAGCTGCATCTATCATCGTATCCAATACGGTTTTATTCCCGTCCAAATACTCCGCTTGGTTTTGAGCAAAGTATCCTATTTGTACATTATGCCCCAGCTTCAAGTGCCCTTCGTGTTCAATTTCACCTATGATGATTTTTGCTAATGTAGATTTTCCTTGTCCGTTTTGACCAACAAAGGCAGTTTTACTATTACGTTCTATTAAAAGGTTAATGTTATCTAAAATTTGTTTGGTGCCATACCTCTTAGATAGCTCTTCTATTTCAACAACGACTTTACCAGGAGTTATAGATATTGGAAATCTAAGATTCATGACACTCGTGTCATCTTCATCTACCTCTATACGGTCTAGCTTATCCAATTTTTTAATTAAAGACTGCGCCATAGATGCTTTACTAGATTTTGCTCTAAACTTTTCTATTAATCTTTCCGATTGCTGTATTTCTTTTTCCTGATTTTTTTGTGCGCTTAGTTGTTGTTGCTTTATCTCATTTCTGAGCACCAAGTATTTAGTATATGGCTTAGGATAATCGTAAATACGGCCTAAAGAAATTTCGATAGTTCTGTTAGTAACGTTGTCTAAAAACATTTTATCATGAGAAACAATCACCACAGCCCCTGTATAATTATTTAAAAATTGCTCAAACCAAATAATAGATTCAATATCTAAATGGTTGGTTGGCTCATCTAAAAGCAACACATCGTTATTTTGAAGCAGTAATTTGGCTAGCTCTATTCGCATACGCCAACCACCTGAGAATGTTTCCGTTTTTTTATCAAAATCTTCTCTGTTGAACCCTAAACCTTGTAAAATTTTCTCTGTTTCTCCTTGATAATTATAGCCACCTAAAATCTCATAATGTTGGCTAATATCGTTCAAATCTATAATTAGCTGGCTGTAAGCATCACTCTCATAATCTGTCCTTTCTGCTAGTTGTTGATTGATGCCATCAATCTTTCCTTCAAGTACTTTAATTTCCTCAAAGGCTTGATACGCTTCTTCTAGTACAGACCTACCTACTACAAAATCTATGTCCTGTCTAAGCACCCCTATTTTGATGTCTTTTTCTGTAGCAATTGTACCTTCATCTAAAGCCATGTCTTTAGAGAGCAATTTTAGCAAAGTAGATTTACCTGCACCATTTTTGCCTACAAGGCCTATTCTATTTCCTCCATTTAAACGAAAGGATATTTGTTCAAATAAATATTCTCCACCAAATGAAACAGAGAGGTTATGTACGTTAAGCATACTATTAATTCTTTTTTGTTAGACTCTTCTTCTAGTATAGAAAAAAGTGTTTTATTGTTAACTATCTTGTTGTTATGAATCAACAAAAGCAGGTATTGCTGCCTTAAATGAGTTTAGTATTGACTAATTTTATTAAAAGTTGTGCAAATGTTAAAAAAAGGAAATAAACTCTACAGTATTTTAACAGGAAGTTGTCCTAAATGTCATGAAGAAAGCATGTATTTGCGTAAAAATCCTTACACCATGGGGTATCTTTTTAAAATGAGTGAGCGTTGTTCCGTTTGTAACACCAAATACAAAATGGAGCCTTCTTTTTTTTATGGCGCAATGTATGTAAGTTATGCCGTGGGTATTGCCTTTGCCGTAGCTGCTTTTGTTATTTCTAAACTTTTATTAGAATCAACATTACTTAACTCTTTTATTGCTATTGTAATTACGCTAATTGCTTTCATGCCTGTTATTATAAGGCTGTCTAGAAATATATGGATTAATCTTTTCGTAAGTTACAACCCGTTGGCTAAGAAATAACTAGTTTAAATAGTCTTCATACTCTCAAATCTTGCTATATCAGCATCTATGCTTATAGGTGAATTATTTTCTATATGATTGTATAGTTGGTTTGCTGCCCAAGGTGCTATCATTACTCCATGAGAGCCAAATCCGTTTAATATTAAAAGTTGTTCATGATTGGGATGTTTTCCTATTAAAGGTCTTCTATCCTTAACCGTTGGTCTTACACCTGCTACGTGTGCTACTTCTTCATATGGACATAATAACACCTCATCTAATTTTTTCAATATCTGCTCCTTGGCAGGTATGGTAGGGGTGTTTGTAAAATCATTATTATTATAAGTCGCTCCTACTTTATACTTATCATTTCCTAGAGGTATTATAAACATAGAAGACTTAATGGCATGCTGTGCTTTAAGTAAGGGCGCTCTTATAGTAATGTATTCCCCCTTTGAACCTTGTAAAGGCAAATAATTAAAAAAAGGATTTTTCTTTAAACCAAAGCCTTCTGCAAATACAATCTTTTTTGCTTGTACACCCCTGTAGCTAAGATATGAATTATGGAATATTAATTTATTATAATCAAATTTTTGCGCTTGTAATAAGTCTTTCTTTATTAAATAATTAGTATACGCACTCAGCAAATTTTCTGTGTCTAGTTTTTTAGCCTGGAGTACACTTCCGAAATTGTATGGAGCTGCTAACTGGTAATTATAATTTCTTACTAACTGAGGATCTAGAAAAGGTTTTAACTGCTTCTTGTCCGAAGCTTCAAACCAACTATTTTGCTCTTCAACCGAGAAAAAGCGTCTGTAAATTTCTAAATCTTGTAGGAATTTTTTCTGTAGTTTATGCTCTAGTTTACTATAGAACATATTTGATTCTGGAATAAGTTCATCCGCCTTCCATGCTAAAGTAAATCTCTTAAGAATTACAGGGTTAGATAGGCCGCCTGCAATGCGCGAAGAGGTTTGAGACTGATCATTAAATACCACAAACTTCTTGTTGTTCTCTTCTAAAATTTCACAGAAAGCTACTCCTGCCAAACCTAAACCAACTACTATATAATCTAACATCTCATAAAAATAAGTCTTTCTTTAATTTTAGGTGTCCTTAGAAAAACAAAAGCGCCTTAACTATAAAAGTTAAGACGCTTTTTTATGGTGTACAAATTATTTTAATAAGACCACATATCCTGTTCCTTATCTCTAATAACTTCTTTTATTCTTTTCGCTTCTAGTAGTTGAAATAAAGCGTTATCTGCAATATAGTCGCTAACTTCTCTATCTCCATGAATGTTATCTTCTTTATAAATAACTGCATCAAATCTTCTTGCATTTAACAGCATATCAAAAGTTATGGGCTGTGCAGAATTAAGGTTATTAAATACCTTTGCTTCATGCAATACCTCTCTAGCATCTGGATACCAGATCCAAAATAGCTCTACCCTATCTGGGTTGTCATCATCTAGAAAATTAACATCTGGTGCTACGGGTGCAATACCCAATAACCTGTATTTTAATTCTCCCTGGCGCTTATCAAAATACCACATACCTTTGATCCTGTACTCTTCTATCTCTGCGGCCGATATTTCTCTACGAGTTATAAACTCCTCCGAAACTCTTTCCCCTGCATTTACCTGATCGTATCCGTAATCTAACGTATCTGTTTTTGATAAAGCAGCGGTTAACTCTTTAAAGTTTCGCTTTTCGGTAAAATAAGAATCTGCATAAGCGTCTAACTTACCACTTTTAATGCTAGTCATTAGCACATGGTAAAGGGACCTTCTATCAGACCCAATATCTACAGTATCTGTAGGATAGTAAAGAGGGAAGTTTACACGCTCATCTAAATCTATTGTTTCCCATAGTGTCTTAGACCAGAGAATATCTCTATCCTCTACGTAACCGTACTTCAGCGGAGCATCATTATCTACTGCTTTCTGTTCAGCAGTTCTAACGCCTACTTCTGTTGGCTTCTTAGCATTTAAAATATTTGCCTGTGCAAAAGAAATGGTTGGCAAAGTTGCTAAAGCAGCTACAATAAAAACGTGTTTCAAATTCATAAGAGTGGTACTTTAAAATAAGCTAAGTAATACCAATTAGTATTACTTAGCTATAATTACTTTACTAATTTGCAATCTCTACAACTACAGGAGATACTTTTTTAAGCTTGTAACTCTTGTTATTTGTAATAAATGCATTGATATCAAAAATCTGAACGATATCTCCTCTTTTAGCTCGGTTTAATGCTGATTTAGCTCTTGAATCTAGCTTGCTACCATTAACGCTAATTGTTGGTTGTCCTGGCACTTTAAATTTAAATCCACTTACTGCAAGATTCAAGTCAAAATCGAAATCATCTAAAATAGCGCTAATTGTTGCTACTTCTAAATTTCTTCTTGGTAGTTTAATACTACCTGCTTGCTTACTTACAGTACCTTCTGGTCTAGGAATATCTTTTATCCTGAACTCTGCTGGTGTAGAAATTCTTTGACCGTCTGGCAAGGTACCCGACGCAACAATCTTTACTGTTCTTCCGGTTCCTGGGTTCATAACATACTTACTACCACTTATGGCTTTAAGTCCTGGTGCAGATGCAGTAACTTTATTATTAGGTATGCCCGGTATAGAAATAGACATTGGGTTAGCAACACCACGGTATACTACATTCATTTTATCTGCTGCTATTAAAGCGGCATTAGGCTTAGATATTGTAGCAAAAGAATTACTTACCGCTACTTCTATCTCGCTACCATCTTGTTGAAAAAACAAAATACCTTTTATTTCATGGTCACCAGCAGAACCAGAACCAATCAACATTTTTACACCACCTGGCTCTATAGAATAATCTTTACCTTCTGCTAATTTTCTACCATCCAATGTTAATTCTGCCCTAACTGGAGTAGAAGAATTATCCGTTTTACTGATAACAATTTTACCATCGTAACTTTCTCCTGAATAATACGCAGATTTGCTACTGAATAGTGATGTTTTAAAATTCTTAAGAGAAACCTGATTTGTTAGTTCTCCTTCTAGCATTGCCTTCAAAGCATCTTCCTCTGTTGCTTTGATATCTGCTTGTAATGCAGTTAATTTAGTTAAGGATGCAATCAATGGAAAACCTTCATAATGGTACTTGATCCAATCTTGTTTTGTACCATCTCTCTTTTCTACTTTACCGTTAGCATCACCTACTTCAAACCGAGCTTCAACAGTAGACTCTAACCTTTTAGGAACTAGTTTAGAGATATTAACTCTATAGTCCTTAATACGCTTCATAAACTCCTGACCGCCTTCTGCTAAATTCTCTCCTTGGAAGAAGTGCTGGTCTAAATAATCAGCCTTATCCATTACTTGGTAATCTTTAGGGTCTTTAACACCCTCTAGCATACCATTTTTTAATGTCTCTAAGTAATCAAAATAACTCTGAGACATTTTTTTAATTTGGTTAGCCTTTTGATATACAACACCGTACTTCACCTCATTTTCGTCTGCCTTTGTTTCAAGACTAGCTAAAAATTGATCGTTACTATCTGCTGTTTTCGCATTAGATGTTTCCATCTTCTCATTCATTAAACCGAATGCTGCAAGTACTTCTTTACTCATATTTAAAGCAAGCATACATATGAAAACCAAATACATTAGGTTTACCATTTTCTGCCGTGGTGATTGTTTTCCTCCTGCCATGTTTCTAAAATTAGATTTTAATTAATACTAAAATTGGGGTTTGTTAAAATCAAATTTAGTTTTTACTCATTGCAGATAACATACCTCCGTACACACCGTTCAAAGAAGAAAGATTTGTAGATAAAGATGCCATTTGATCTTTCAACGCACTTGCATTCTGTACTACTTCTTCATTCACAGATGCTTGCTTACTTGCGCTTTCTAATTGTACTTTATATAAGCTGTTTAAAGATTCCATATGAGCAGCAGCATGTACCATCTCACTAGAATATTTTTTGGTAGACTCCATAGCATCTACTGTTGGCGCAATACCTTTCGCTGCTCCTTCAAAGTTCTTAATACTAGAACCTAAACTCTCCATTAAATGTGCGTCTACCCCTGCTTCCTTTAACATTTCATCTAATTTCTTAGACAAAGAAGCTTCTGCATCTTTAGTAGCTACCGCATTTGTTTTTTTAACTTCTCCTGGAGCACCACCTGCTAATTCTGGGTACACCAATGTCCAATCGTACTCATCATCTAGTGGTTCAAAGGCACTAATTGCAAAAATTAATGCTTCTGTAATTAAACCTACTGCTAATAATAAACCGCCTGTTAGTGGTCCAAATTCCCAGTGAAGAATTTTAAATAATGCTCCAATAATTACAATGGATGCTCCTAGACCGTAGGCCATGTTAAATAATTTTTTTGTTGCTTTTGACTGTGCCATGTTTTTAAATTTTAATTAAGATTATGATAAATTTTGATTTGGTTTCTATTAAAACTTTTTAATTCTCTATTTATTGTGCTGCTGCTTCTTCGCCCATGTAATCCTGTACTGTCCTAAACCCAATATAACTACGAGCAGAGTCTGAGTATTCATAATCTCTGGTACTTACCTGCAAAAAATACGCAACATCTTTCCAAGAACCACCCCGAATAACTTTACGTGTATTAGATTGATCTCCCCCGTTAGGATTCATTGTTGATACAAATTCATATGCATTAGGATCGTAACTAGAATTTGTCCATTCAGAAACATTACCCGCCATGTTGTACAAATTAAATTCGTTTGGCTCAAATGATCTAGCCTCTACAGTGTAAAGTGCTGTGTCCGCTGCATAGTCGCCTCTTTGTGGCTTAAAGTTTGCCATGAAGCACCCCGTATCACTAATGACATAAGGACCACCCCACGGGTATGTTCCTCCTGCAATACCACCTCTAGCGGCATATTCCCATTCCGCTTCTGTGGGTAATCTAAACTGATTTACAAACTGCTTATTTCTACTTTTCTGATCATCGTTCTTAAACTTTGTCCTCCAGTTACAGAAAGCTTTTGCTTGTTGCCAAGAAATACCTACTACAGGATAATCGCTGTAAGCCTCATGCCAGAAGTAATCGTTATGCATCGGCTCATTATAAGAGTATTCAAAATCTTTGATCCACACCGTAGTGTCTGGGTAAATTTCCAACTCTTCTGTACGGATATAATCTTTTCTGTTTTGCTTACCTTGTTTAGAAGCTCTAGCTGCCGCCTCTATATCCATCCATTTATAACGGTACTTCAGTTTTTTAACGTCTATACCATTCTGTCCATTGTAAGATTCCTCTTCGGGCAGGTATATAGAGTCTACCATTACCTCTGTATAATACTCATCTGGATAATCTGAAGTATCCCAAATAAGGTCTATATCTTTATTTAGCGCCCTACCTTCATAGCCTGTCTCTCCCATGCCAGAGTAATTATCCAACATGTACTTATCATAGGCCGAAGCTTTTGTGGTATCTGCATCTCTAAAAGCAAAGTCTCCAATACCCTTATCTTCTGGACTCAAGCCTAGCTCGTCTGCTAGAATAGCTAATTTGGTTCTTGTAATAGAATCTTTGACCCATTCTACAAATTGCCGATACTCACTATTAGTAATTTCCGTATCGTCCATATAAAAAGAACGTACTGTTACTGTCTTCGTTGGTGCGTTAAGTGTTTTTCCTTGATCTTCTTCACTTTTACCCATAATAAAGGAACCACTCGGTATTAGTTCCATTCCAAAGGGTTTTTCTGGGTACCACTTTTTACCCTGGGCGCCAACGAGCTCTCCTTTTGATTTAGTTCCGCAACTTGCGAACAAAAAGACAAATGCTATAAATGGCAACAAAAGCTTCTTCATACTTAGGTTAAATTTCGATTATGGTTATAAACAGTAAATGCACGTGTTTATTCTAACTTTAAAACTACGTTTTGAATAAATTATTGTACTACACGTTTAATCCCTTAAAATTATAATTCATTTAATTAAAGCCTTTTTGATAGGCTTTATACCACCTTTCTGGAATGTCTTGATTACAAGCATCTAGATAATCTTTCTCTGTGCATGGTAATAACGCAGGAGCATTTGCTTTAGTATGTGAAGAAAAAATTGAAGGTACCCCAATCCACCATCTTTGAGTAAGGTGGCTTTTGTAGAAAATTAACTCTTCTTCCTCTGATGGCACTATATACTTTGTAAAATTCTCTGTATCTAGATATGGAGACTCTTGTACTCTATAATTTGTACCTTCTACGAAATACCACATAATTTGAGCAATAAGTTGCTGAGACTGTATGGTGTTTTCCATTTCAAAGATTCCAAAAATAGAAACCTTATCGCTTATACCTGCATACCTAGCTATAGCGCATATTTCTCTACCCGTAAATCCGTTAGGAGAAAAATTAGAAGACAATGAAATCTCACTCGCTTTTATGGCTCTTGCATCTAAGCTTACCATGTGGGCATTTCTTAAGACTGGCTCAGCTAAAGAAAGGTCGTTTGCAATTTCACCTAATCTATACGCATCAAAAAGTAAGCGGTTCATCAGATCTATTTCTTCTTGTGCATTAAAATAGCTCTGGTATCCTAAGTTTGAAAAATTGAAAAGGTTCGTAGGTTTATCAGTAATAATTTTGCTCATGTAAGATGTAGTGGAAATTAGTTCATCCTCCATGCCAAAATCAAACCTACTATCTATTGAAACAAGATTAATCATATCCTTAAGACCATCAAATGACCTATAAGCGGCATATGTAAGATCTTGCGTTCCACCAAGAATTATGGGTATAACACTTTCTTCTAAAAGCTTTGTAACCACCTCTTTTACAACAAAATAAGTATCTTCTATGGTGGCTCCTTGTTCTATATCTCCTAAATCTATAATCGTTGTATTCCAATTACCCATAGATAATTTGTAGAATTGATTACGAATAGCAGATACATCTACCACTTCTAGATTGTTTTCTAATGTTTTTCTAGATTCCTTAACTCCTAATATAGCAATCGTAGCATTTAATAAAACAGGAAGTCCGTCTTGCGCAGTATGTATGAGCGTATTCTTTCCTATGGCCTGCGATGGCAATAATGCGCAAGTAGCCATTACAGTATCTTCTACGGGTACTAAAAAATCAAATGCCATTCCTAATATGTTATAGATAAGGCTGCATACACGATATATACAGCCTTATTTTAAAATTTATTTTTTTGCCTTTGGAGTTGCTTTAGGTTTCGCCTTTGCTTTAGGTTTTGCCTTTGTCTTTGCTTTAGGTTTCTTTTTTGGAGTTTTCTTTTCTATGAGTGCGGCTACCTCCTTTAAGGTGATTTTGGTGGCATCTACGCTCTTTGCAAGCTCTACCTTAATTTTACCCTTTATAATATTATGGCGACCCCACCGTGCTTTTTCTATTGTAATGCCTTCTTCTTCCCAGTTTTGAACAACCTTGTCTATCTCTTTTTGCTTCTTAACTTCTATTAATTCTTCTATATCTGCCGTTGTAAGGTTATCAAAGTCGTACTTTTTATTCACATTGATAAACATTCCATCCCATTTGATGAAAGGGCCAAAACGCCCAGATCCTTTCTGCACATCTTTACCTTCGTACACTGCAATAGGGGCGTCTGCTTTTTCTTTAGCTACAATAAGTTCTATGGCTCTATCTAAAACAATCTCCATGGGATTGTCTTCCTGCTCCATAGAGATAAATTTTTCTCCAAACTTTACGTAAGGTCCAAACCTACCCACATTTGCCGCTACTTCTTCCCCTTTATAAACGCCAAGTTTTCTTGGGAGCTTAAATAAATCCATTGCCTCTTCATAGGTAATGCTTGTTAAAGACTGGTCTGGCAATAAGCTTGCAAACGTTGGTTTTTCTTCATCATCTACGGTTCCTACTTGTACCATAGGGCCAAACCTTCCTAAGCGCACAGACACCTGTTTTCCTGTTTCTGGATGCTTACCAAGTATACGTTCGCCACTTGCACGGTCTGCATTAGCTTCTACATCTAACACATTCGGGTGAAAATCTTTGTAGAAATTATGCATCATTTTCTTCCAATCTTCTCCACCTGAAGCAATTTGGTCAAAATCTTGCTCTACTTTGGCTGTAAAATTATAATCTAGTATATTCTCAAAATTACTTACTAGAAAGTCGGTTACAATAATGCCTATATCTGTAGGTACCATTTTTCCCTTATCGGAGCCTACATTTTCTGATAGGTTATTTTCTTTTACTTTGCCTTCTGCTAATACTAACTGGTCATATTTTCTCTCTAAGCCATCTACTGTACCTTTTTCTACATACCCACGGTTTAAAATAGTAGAAATAGTTGGTGCATAGGTAGAAGGTCTACCAATACCTAATTCCTCTAGTTTTTTAACTAAAGATGCTTCTGTAAAACGGTACGGCGCTCTTGTAAACCGTTCCGTAGCCGATATGAAATTATTTTGCAAAGCTTCCCCTACTTCCATAGCAGGCAACATACCTTCTTGTTCTTCAGATAGGTCTTCATCATCTACCCCTTCTAAATATACTTTCAAGAAGCCATCAAATTTGATAACCTCGCCATTTGCCGTAAATTCTTCTTTATGCGTGTTTGCTACTATTTTTACATTTGTGCGTTCTAACTGTGCATCACTCATTTGAGAAGCTATCGTCCTTTTCCAAATTAAATCGTATAACTTAGATTGGTCACGCTCTAGCGATGGTGATTGCTTTTCCATCTCTGTAGGGCGTATGGCTTCGTGTGCCTCTTGCGCTCCTTTAGATTTTCCAGAGAAACTTCTTATTTTACTATATTTCTCTCCGTAGTTTTTTACAATAGCGACTTTAGCAGCATCTATGGCTTCTTTAGACAAGTTAACGCTGTCTGTTCTCATATATGTAATGAGTCCTGCTTCATATAACCGTTGCGCTACTTGCATTGTTCTACCTACAGAAAAATATAACTTTCTAGAAGCTTCCTGCTGTAATGTAGATGTTGTAAAGGGTGCAGATGGCGATTTCTTTGCTGGCTTTTTATCTAATTTTCCTACTGAAAAATTTGCTCCTATATTTTTTTCTAAAAACGTATTAGCGGCCTTTTTAGTTGGGAATGTCTTATTCAATTTAGCATTAAAAATACTACCGCCGTCTGTTTTAAACTCCGCCGCTATTTTATAAGATGCTACCGGAGTAAAACCTTCTATACTTCTTTCTCTTTCTACAATAAGCCTAACTGAAACGGATTGTACTCGCCCTGCTGAAAGCCCTGGCTTTATTTTCTTCCAAAGTACTGGGGATAATTGATACCCAACCAGCCTATCTAGAACACGCCTAGCCTGCTGTGCGTTTACTAAATTATAATTAATCTCACGTGGGTTCTCAATAGCCTTTTGTATGGCTGCTTTGGTAACTGAGTTAAATACGATTCTTTTAGTTTTAGCTTTATCTAAACCTAATTCTTCAGATAAATGCCAAGAAATAGCTTCTCCTTCACGATCCTCATCACTCGCTAACCAGATAACCTCTGCTTTACTTGCTAGGGTTTTTAATTTTTTAACCAAAGCTTGCTTGTCCTTATCTACTATATACTTAGGTTCAAAATTATTATCTACATCTACACCTAACTCCTTTGATGGTAAATCTGCAATATGTCCAAAACTAGATTCCACCTTAAAATCCTTACCAAGAAATTTTTCTATGGTCTTCGCTTTAGCGGGTGACTCAACAATTACTAGATTTTTAGCCATGCATTCTTTTAATTAATGAATAACAAAAGTAGTTCAATTTTTTAATTTTTTATAAGAACCACTATATACGAATCTGGCTAGCTTTTGTTTTAATCTAAAAAGTGTTCTCCAAAAATTGATGAAATGACTCTTGCCAACCTTTGTCATAATTGCTATTTTAAATATTACCAATATATGCGGATAGCACTATATTTCTAAGATGAAGACTAGATGGTTAGATTTTTAGATATCATTTTTACACTGGTAGATACTACATGCAAACTAGTCTTTCTGAACCTAATTGCTTACCATCAAATTAGCTCAATTATGAAGTCCCCTAAAAAATCAGGTTTTAGTATTTCTTAATCACCTTTGAAATAAAACTGTCAACTTGTCATCTTTTTATTATAGTAGTATCTTTGGGTTTCTTTTTTACAAATAGATAAGTTTACGTAAAACATGGAAAAAACCATTGACGAAACAAAGCAAGGAAGCTCCTTACACACTACCACAGAAAAAGCTAGCGAACGGAAACTTTTTATTGAGAGTTACGGCTGTGCAATGAATTTTTCTGATAGTGAAATTGTAGCTTCTATCTTAGCGAAAGAAGGTTTTGGTACTACTCAAAAATTAGAGGAGGCAGATCTAGTATTGGTAAACACCTGCTCTATTAGAGACAAGGCAGAACAGACTATACGTAAGCGACTTGCAGTCTACAACAGTGTTAAAAGAAGAAGACCACACATGAAGGTAGGTGTTCTTGGGTGCATGGCAGAGCGATTAAAGGACAAACTTTTAGACGAGGAAAAAATTGTGGACATGGTTGTTGGACCAGATGCCTATAAAGATCTTCCTAACCTTATTAAAGAGGTAGATGCGGGAAATGATGCTGTAAACGTTCTTTTATCTAAAGATGAAACTTATGGCGATATTGCTCCTGTAAGATTACGTTCTAATGGCGTTACTGCGCTAGTTTCTATCACCAGAGGTTGCGATAATATGTGTACTTTTTGTGTTGTTCCTTTTACTAGAGGTAGAGAGCGCAGTAGAGACCCACAATCTATACTAGAAGAGATTCGTGAACTATGGGATAATGGGTTTAAGGAAGTGACATTGCTTGGGCAAAATGTAGATAGCTATTTATGGTATGGTGGCGGACTTAAGAAAGATTTTGAAGGTGCTACGGAGATGCAAAAAGCAACAGCCACCCAATTTCCTAAACTATTAGAAATGGTAGCACTAGCACAACCAAAAATGCGCATTCGGTTTTCTACTTCTAATCCACAAGACATGACATTAGCCGTTATAGAAACAGTAGCAAGGCACAAAAATATTTGTAAACATATACACCTGCCGTTACAAAGTGGAAGTAATAGGATTTTAAAAGAAATGAATAGGCTACATACCATAGAGGAATATTTTACATTAATAGATACTATCCGCACTATGTTGCCAGAATGTAGCATCTCACAAGATATGATTACTGGCTTTCCTACAGAAACGGAAGAGGATCACCAAGCAACGTTAAAGGCTTTAACCTATGTAAAGTATAATTTTGGCTATATGTACTCCTATTCAGAAAGACCAGGTACTATGGCTGGTAGAAAAATGGAAGATGACGTGCCAGAGACAGTAAAACAAAGGCGACTGTCTGAAATTATCAGCTTACAAAGGGAACATTGCAATATTAGAACAGAGGAATTTTTAGGAGCTACCCAAGAAGTTTTAATAGAAGGAACTTCTAAAAAATCTGATGATGCCTGGATGGGTAGAAACTCGCAAAGCACTGTGGTTGTATTCCCTAAAGGCCAATACAAATTAGGAGATTTTGTTAATGTTAAAATTGAAAGGTGTACCTCAGCTACTTTAATAGGTACTGCGGTTGGGTACGGTGCTATGCATTAAATTGTCTCATAATAAAGCAAGCAGTACAGCACTAAAATTAGTGAAAGTATAAAATGGTTCATGGAAAGTATTCAGAATATAAAACAACGGTTTGAGATTATTGGGCAAGACTCAAAACTCAATAGAGCCTTAGAGAAATCTATTCAAGTAGCACCAACAGATATTTCTGTGCTTGTAACTGGAGAAAGCGGTGTGGGTAAAGAAGCTATTCCTAAAATTATACATGCGCTGTCTCATAGAAAACATGCCAAATACATTGCAGTAAATTGTGGTGCAATACCAGAGGGCACTATAGATAGCGAGTTATTTGGTCATGAGAAAGGGGCATTTACAGGTGCTACACAAACCAGAAGTGGCTACTTTGAGGTTGCTGATGGTGGTACGATTTTTTTGGACGAAGTAGGAGAACTGCCTTTAACTACCCAAGTTAGATTACTTAGAGTTTTAGAAAATGGGGAGTTTTTAAAAGTAGGTTCCTCGCAAGTACAAAAAACAAATGTGCGTATTGTTGCAGCAACCAATGTTCACATGTTTGATGCTATTTCTAATGAGAAATTTAGAGAAGACCTCTACTATAGATTAAGTACTGTAGAAATTAACATACCACCATTAAGGGAGCGGGAAGACGATATTCACTTGCTTTTTAGAAAATTTGCATCAGATTTTGGGCGTAAATACAAAATGCCTACAATACGTTTAGACCATCAAGCAGTAGCTTTATTACAGAAATATAGATGGCCTGGCAACATCCGTCAGTTGCGGAATATTGCTGAACAAGTTTCTGTGTTAGAAAAAGAGCGGGCTATTAATGCCGCCACGCTTGTGGGGTATTTACCAAATAATTCAGGTTCTAATTTGCCTGCGGTATTAAATGCCACTAAATCTTCTAGCGATTTTAGCAACGAACGCGAAATTTTGTACAAGGTGTTGTTTGATATGAAAGGAGATCTAAACGATCTTAAAAAATTAACCATGGAACTTTTAAAGAATAACGATTCGCAAAAAGTACAGGAAGATAATGAACATCTAATTCGTAAAATTTATGGAGAAGGAAAGGATGAAGATAATGTAGCTCAAGAAGAAACAGATACACTTTCCTTATTACAACTACCTGAACACAAGAAAGAGACCACCTCTTCAGATACTGTTGTAGAAGACAAGTATCACTTTGCGCAAGAAATACAGGAAGAGGAAACACTATCTTTACATGAGAAGGAGATTGAGTTAATTAAAAAGTCTTTAGAAAGAAATAGCGGAAAAAGAAAAATAGCTGCCGCAGAATTGGGCATCTCTGAAAGAACACTTTATAGGAAAATTAAACAATATGATTTATAAGAGACTTCTAGAATTTTATCTTGTTGCTATAAATATTAAAATAGCTTTGTAAAATGTTCGGATTCAAAATTAATAACTTCGCCATAATTATAGTACTAGCTTTAACACTGCATAGTTGCGGTGTCTACAACTTTACAGGTGGTAGTGTAGGTAACGCTGCAACTTTTAAAGTAAATTATTTTCAGAATTATGCTACGCAAAGTCCAGGCTCTACCTTTGAGCCAGGGGTAGATAGAGATTTTACATTAGCGCTACAAGATCGGATTTTGAACCAAACGAGTTTAGATTTAGTCACTAAAGGGGCAACAGATTTATTGTATGAGGGTGAAATAACAGAATATAAAATTTCGCCTATGACAGCAACGGCTTTGCAAACCGCTGCACAGAATAGATTATCTATTAGAGTTAATGTTCGGTTTTTTAACAACACCAAAGAAAATGCAGATTTTAACCAGAGTTTTTCTTTCTTCTATGATTATGATGCAAATGTTCAGCTTAATGCAGTAAAGAGCGAAGCTCATGAAATTATTTTTGAAAGATTAACCCAAGATATTTTTAATGCATCTTTAGCAGACTGGTAACTTTCCTACCTTTATGATTTTAGAATTAAGTAGTACAACGCATGAAAGTAACAGACTTTACGCATCTATTAGAACACCCAAAAAAGGTAACTAATCCGCTGCAAACAAAACAGCTAGAAGATATTATAGAAGAGTACCCCTATTTCCAAGCCGCTAGAGCAATTCACTTAAAAGGTTTAAAAAATCTAAATAGTTATAAATATAATAAAGCTTTAAAGATAACGGCTGCATATACCGCAGATAGAGACGTGCTTTTTGACTTTATTACTTCTAAAGATTTTTTAAATACCACCACTAAGAACCATTACAAGAAGGTACTCTCTCTGCATACAAATGCTGCTATTGAAAAAAATAAAGAAGAAGCTGAGTACAAGTTACAAATAGAGATACCAAACACTCGAGAAACATCAAAAATACTATCTGATACTAAAACTGCGCTTATAGATTCCTTTAATCTGGAAGAAATTAATACGCAGCAAACTTTAGCTACCCCCCAAAAATCATTAAAAGTAGCTGTAAAATCTGAACCCTTATTAGGCACTCCCTTATCTTTTAACGAGAAAGAAAAGCACTCCTTTAGAGAATGGCTACAATTAACTAGCAAAAAGCCCTTATCCAGAAGTTTCGAAGAGCCTGCTATTAGTCCTAAAGAAGAAAAACCACCGATAAAGCAAAAAGCAAGTTTTGATAAAGTCGACAAATTTATTTTATCAAACCCAAAAATTGTTCCTAGAGAACACACAGCAGCACCTACGAATATTACAGCATCTGCTACTTTAAATAAAAATGAACTCATGACAGAAACGCTGGCTAGGGTTTATTTAGAACAAAAAAAATATAAAGAAGCAATCCAAGCCTATAAAATTTTAAGTTTGAAATATCCGAAAAAAAGTAGTTCCTTTGTTGATCGGATTAAATATATTCAGAATCTTCAACAAGAAAATAAAGTATCAAAATGAGTACATTCACAATATTCTTAATACTTATAATTACCGTTTGCCTACTACTTGTATTAGTAATAATGGTGCAAAACCCTAAAGGTGGGGGACTTTCTTCTTCTTTTGGTGGCGACGGGAATCAAGTGGTGGGGGGAGTAAAGAAAACGGGAGATTTTTTAGACCGTAGTACTTGGACGCTGTCTGCTTTATTAGTAGTACTAATATTAGCTTCAAATATTGCACTTAAAGGTAATTTTGGTGATGCAGATTCTAAATTACTACAAGATGGTACTATAGAAACTATTGTGCCTGAAGAAGCTCCAGAAGAGGTAACACCACCAATTATTACAGAAGAAGAGACACCAGAGAGTGACGCTAACTAAAATATAAAAATACAGTTATGAAATGCCAGCTTGTCACTAAGCTGGCATTTTTGTTTTCCAATATGTCAGTTTTAAATTATTGGCATAATTTCTGTACTTTATCGATTATTGAAATAAATTTAATATTAAATAAAATAATATGGCGAAAGTTACCATTAAACCATTGGCAGATAGAGTTCTTATAGAGCCAATGGCTGCAGAAACAAAGACTGCCTCTGGACTATATATTCCAGATACGGCTAAGGAAAAACCACAGAAAGGAAAAGTAATTGCTGTAGGGCCTGGCACTAAAGATGATAAAATAACAGTAATTATTGGCGACACTGTATTGTATGGTAAATATGCCGGTACAGAGCTAAAATTAGAAGGAACAGATTATTTGATGATGCGTGAAAGTGACATTCTAGCGATCATATAATCTCTTCAAAAATTAAGAATCAAAGTATTTTTAAAAATCTTGTGAAAGCAAGAATCATTAAAATTGAAATAGATCATGGCAAAAAACATAAAATTTGATATTGATGCTAGAGACGGCCTTAAAAGAGGTGTAGACGCTTTAGCAAATGCTGTAAAGGTAACTTTAGGCCCAAAGGGAAGAAATGTAATTATCAGCAAATCTTTTGGTGCACCACAAGTTACTAAAGATGGTGTTACCGTAGCAAAAGAGATAGAATTAGCAGACCCATTAGAAAATATGGGGGCACAAATGGTTAAGGAAGTTGCATCTAAAACCAACGATTTGGCTGGTGATGGTACTACTACAGCCACGGTACTAGCGCAAGCCATTGTTAAAGAGGGTTTAAAAAACGTTGCGGCGGGTGCAAACCCTATGGATTTAAAAAGAGGAATTGACAAGGCAGTAGCAGCTATCGTTGAAGATTTATCTAAGCAGGCTAAGAAAGTAGGAGACTCTTCTGAGGAGATTAAGCAAGTAGCTTCTATTTCTGCAAATAATGATGAGACAATAGGAGACCTTATAGCTAAAGCTTTTGGGAAAGTAGGCAAAGAGGGTGTTATTACTGTAGAAGAAGCAAAAGGCACAGATACGTACGTAGATGTTGTAGAAGGTATGCAGTTTGATAGAGGATACCTTTCCCCTTACTTTGTAACAGATTCTGAAAAAATGGTTTCAGAATTAGAAAGTCCTTATATCTTATTATTTGATAAGAAGATATCTTCTATGAAAGACCTTCTTCCTGTACTAGAACCAGTAGCGCAATCAGGAAAGCCGCTTTTAATTATTGCAGAGGATGTAGATGGTGAAGCATTAGCAACCTTAGTGGTGAATAAATTAAGAGGTTCCTTAAAAATAGCTGCAGTGAAAGCTCCAGGTTTTGGTGATCGTAGAAAAGCTATGTTAGAGGATATTGCTATTTTAACTGGCGGAACTGTTATCTCTGAGGAAAGAGGTTTTTCTTTAGACAATACTTCTTTAGAGATGCTAGGAACTTGTGAAAAGGTACAAATAGACAAAGACAATACTACAATTGTAAACGGTAGTGGGGTTGCTGAGGATATTAAGACCAGAGTAAATCAAATAAAATCTCAGATAGAGACTACAACGTCTGACTATGATAAGGAGAAATTACAAGAACGCTTAGCGAAGTTAGCTGGCGGTGTTGCTGTACTTTACGTAGGTGCTGCTTCGGAGGTAGAAATGAAAGAGAAGAAAGATCGTGTAGACGATGCCCTACATGCAACTAGAGCTGCTGTAGAAGAAGGCATTGTTGCTGGTGGTGGTGTGGCACTTTTAAGAGCTAAGACAGTTTTAAGTAGTGTTGCTATAGAAAATGAAGACGAAGCCACTGGACTTCAGATTGTTGCACGTGCTATTGAAGCTCCGCTACGCACAATCGTTTCTAATGCTGGCGGTGAAGGCTCTGTTGTAATTGCTAAAATTCTAGAAGGCAATGGCGATTTTGGGTACGATGCTAAAACAGAGCAGTATGTAGAGATGATGAAAGCTGGTATTATAGATCCTAAAAAAGTAACACGTGTTGCTTTAGAAAATGCGGCATCTGTTGCCGGAATGATTTTAACTACAGAATGTGCTTTAATAGATATTAAAGAAGATTCATCTGCAGGAATGCCTCCAATGGGCGGCGGTATGCCAGGTATGATGTAATTTGAGCTTTTAGAGCTGATTTTAACAATTAATTAAAACGGCTCTTGCCTATAGCAAGAGCCGTTTTTTTATATTAACCATTTATTTTTATTACAGGTTTACATTCACTACTTAGGCCAGTTTGGTTTCGCTTTTTTTAGAAATACCATCATATTCTAAACGTGCGACTTTTCTCTACTTCTGGATCACCATATATCGATTGCGATGGCACCGCCCATCTTTCTCTGTTAAGTGCCAATTTCAGAGCATCAAATGGTCTTTTAGTCCTAAAAATAATTTCTTTTGCAGCAAGACTAGCTCGTGCATTAGCAATTAGCTGAAAATTCTGTGCATTAATATTTATACTTGTTTTAATATTATTTAATATTCTTGTACTATAACTTACCACAGCTTCGTCAAATGCGACTAATTGTCTTGATTTGTTAATAGCACCCTGATCAGGATTTAGCCTATTTACGAGGTAATGAAGTTCCTTAATACTCCCAAAACAAATCAATTCATCATACGCTACAAGTTGCTCCTGAGTATTAAAGTCTCTTTGTAAGCTATGACCATACTGGGCTAAATATTTTGAGAAATCAGAAACTAAAATCTTTTCTTCCGGTGTCAATTGTTTTTCACCCAAAAGCTTTTCTATAGCTCTTGAAGTTTCTGGCGACTGACCTTTTGTCATTTCTAAAGGTCCGTCACTTTTATATTCCTTATGAACTGGGACTGGAATCCCCAATTTCTTATATAAACCATCAACCCTTTTTTCAAAATCTTTTTCTATTTCCTTGTTCATAACACATCTAACTTAATTATTGCCTTGCAATCTGATGTTGAACCAACACTACTAACAACTGCGTATATCCATAAGTCTCGCATACTAGGAAATACCCCCAACCTACTTCCTTAGATTAATATAAATTTTTAGAAATACTCGTTATGCGTGTAAATTTTACTGGTAAAACTAAAAATACATGACTTGTAAAGTGAGAATTGCTAGCATGATCTTGTTCTAAAAGCTACCCAAACAGTTGACTTCACTGAGCCTTGATAAAGCATACGAAATGCGCTCTTACTCCTAAGGTCTAAATACGATTAGACATACGTAAAGCATCTTGTTGAAAAAAAGAGCAGTTGAGGAAAGTAAAATGAAAAAAATGACATAAGAGAGAGAGAGAAAAAACCTAGTGCATATTATTAAATTTATAGCTGCGTTAATTATAAACAGAAGCTATTCTTTGTATTACATTAAAAACTCAAAATGGGGACTTCTGGATTATATCTGTAAGAGAGGATTGTATTTTTAATATCAGCTTTGATTGGGTCAATAGTAACTAGACTACATAGCTACCATCATAAACTTTACTAAAAGTAATTAACACCCTGGACCTTAAGTACCCAATTACAACTAAAAACTGCCGTTGAAGCTTGGCATCTGACAATAAATAGAGAACAAATTTGGGAATGGTGTGCTTTCCCTTCAGGCCGGTAGCGACAGCATGCTCTTATTAAGATTCTACATTTAATCTCACACTATAAAAAAGTAAGGCTAAGTTCTAACAAGCATATGTGTTATCTTTAATTTCATTAATTTTAGAATTATGATACCTTCAGATTTCAGAGATTTTTTCATCAGTAGTACAGCTACTGCACAACAGGAAATTGTTTCTTCATTACTTTCATT
>Ga0115565_10001137_pt1 | contig 22377 bp, 27 predicted proteins | sample COGITO_mtgs_1105_FD_87199 | JGI IMG/M metagenome (GOLD analysis project Ga0115565, IMG submission 87199) | Pelagic marine microbial communities from North Sea - COGITO_mtgs_110530 | ecosystem: Environmental > Aquatic > Marine > Epipelagic | place: Germany:Helgoland, sampling site Kabeltonne... | reverse complement strand
TTATTGATTTCTTTAATGCAGGTAATGATGTCAGAAGGCACATTTTCATCAATTTCAGCCAGAGGAATACGAACCTTATATAAGTCATTACCACCAATTTTAATAAAAGCCTGACCTGCGGGGATGGATGAAATATCGCTTGCATCTAACATATCAATAGAGGTCATTTGAACCCTATCTTCATTATTAGTATTAAAATAAGTCTTATTCTCACCATGAGCTGTATCGCTTACCATAGATACCTGTGTATGTGACACCACATTAACTTTTGGCAGCGCATCGAGTAAAAACATCGCAGTTTCTGTGTTTTCAACTCGCATCATAACGATGTTTGAAAAGTTACCCTTCGCCATTTCAGCTTTAGCGCTAGAGCCAAGCGCCACTTCTAAATCTTGTTTTGTTTGAGAGTAGGCAACCACGCGAAAGCCCGCGCCCCGGGCTTTATTTAAAATTTTAACGAAAGATTCTTGGATAACTTCTGATAACTCATCAACGTGTAAATTTAATAAGTACTTTTCCCCGGTTGTTTCTTTATAAATTTTTCCAGCAATAGAAACCAAATCCGATAATAAGGCTTTACCTACCGCTTGTGAGACCTCAAAGTTAGACAAACTATCTAACCCTATATATAAAACCTTCTTGTTTTTTATGACATCTAATAGCTCAACTTCATTATCAGACTCATCAAAAGAGAAAATATTTGAAGCATTTGAGCCATTTATTTTAGCAAAAACAGGCCCCACACTTGCGGTGATTTTATCGTAATAAGTCTTATCCATCATGGCTGCATCATACAAACTCACAAGCTCTTTGATGTCTTTGGTATTATTGCTACTGAGCCGCTCAGAAATAAAAGGTTTTAAATATTTTAAAACTGCTTTTGCTCTTTCCATCGGCTGCGGCATGTTGCCATTTTTATCGGTTTTAAAATCATGATCATTTTTAATGGCCTCAATGCCTGCTTGATACCCCGCATCAATTTTTGGCATGTAGTCATCACAATAGATTTCAAGTAATACATCTAACCTTGCTAGATAAAAGGAAATATTTTCATAGGTAATGTTTATTGAAAGGTAATTTAGCGCCTTTGATACAATGTCCGTATACTTCCAGGCAAAATCTGCAAACTGCTTGCCCTCACCTTCTGCGCTAATTGCGGCTGTAATTCGCGTGGCAACTTCAGTTATGTTGTCAAAGCTTTTTAAAGGATTATATTGCGCTGATATTTCTGGGTAGCCTAGATGAACCACTTGAAAATCATCCAATCTTCCAGAGACTTTACAGGCTGCATACATGCCGCGGACAAGATCTAAATCACCTTTAGGATCGATAACAATAACGGCAGAGCCATTTCTAATGTCCTGATTTAAAATAAAATCAGAAATTCTTGTTTTACCCACCCCTGTGGTGCCAAAAACCAGCATATGCTGCGCTCTTACCCCTTGTGAGACTCTAATGTCTTTATCTTCATTGCCAAGACCATGTAAATAACCCGCTCCTCCAACAGGTGGCGGCGGCCTAAAAGGGTTAAAAGCACTGTTTTTATTTAATGCTGATGCAAGCCTACTGCCTTCATGTGATTTTCGATATTGGCCTGCAAGTTGTTGCAACTTAGAGCCTGTCACAAATTTCTCATTGGCGATTTGCTTTATCTGTTGTAGGCGCTGCGTGTGACGCGGGTGCCATTGAAACCCCTTACCAAGATATAAATATTTATTGGAAATAGGGATTTCAGAAGTTTTCATTTTAAAAACCGGCAAACGCTGTAATCGAACCTGAAACTTTTTTAACTTAACAGCTTGAAGCGCTCTAATAGTGCCAAACACTAAAAAAGATAAAGCAAAGGGTAGATGAAACCTATTATCTATAAACAATAACCCAGGTAATTTAAGCGCTATGACTCCGCAGCATAGCGCAGTTATCGCACTGTATATTTCAGTTGCAGGTCTAAATAAATTTTCTACAGGATGATCTTTCATCATTACCTCCAATAATTTAATAGTTCAATGAACGTAAAAATTAGTAAAATAAACCAGCGAAGCTCTAAAATTTCGTTATAATGGGTAAAACCTTCTTGATTTTTTTGCATAATTTTTTTTATTAAAGAAGGCCAAATAACGAAAAAGGTCGTAATTAAACAAACACGCGCCACCAAGAAAAAATAAGCACTTTTACTAAAGAATGTTTTGACCGTTAAAGACACCGCTGTGATACTGGTTAATTTAGATAACAGTAAAACGGATATCGCAATCAGCCCTAAAACAAACAAGGCTTGAAAACCTAATTTTTTAAGCATGAGGAAGGCTCCTATGGACATTGAAAACCCCACAACTAAAGCAGGCAAAACCTGCCTTACTATTTGCAAGGCACTGTTTGTTATTTGCAAGTATCTTATTCTGGCTTTCATTGGTATTTGTAAAATACTTGTCAAAGTGAGCAAGCACATTCCTGAGAACAAAGTCGAAGATAGATACAGCAGCCCCTGGGAAGCAAGACAAATAAGAAAAACAGGTATTTGTGATATAGAAAAATATAATCGAACTATTTATTAATGCTGGACTGTTTGTCATTTTATAACCCTCCCTATAACAGGTGTGCTTGCAACAGCGCCTGTTGTACTTTGAGAATCACTATTGGCTGAAGAGCCAATATCACCTCCTACACTTCCGCCGTCACCGCCAAGCATGCTAGAAAATTTAAAGACCATTCCTACAACAGCAAAATAAAGAAGTGATGTCCCATTTTGAATGGCATCCATTGAAGCGGTATCGCCTAAAGCCCCTTCTAAGCTTTTTTCAAAATAGCCAATGAGATACCAAAAGTAATTCATTAAAATAATTAAAAATAATAAGCTAGAAAAAGTCTTAACCGACTTCATTGAATAGCCGCTTAGCACAATAAAAAACGGCATTAATACGACAATAAATAAATAGATCCCGCACTGCATAATAGGAAGTGACTGCTTCATCGCCTCTCGTTTTAAAGGCGTTGACGTCATGCTTCTAACTTTATTACTCGCAGCAACGCCTATGCCAGCTAAATAGCTTTGCGCCATACCGCTTCTGATATTTAGAGCATCTCCGCCATAAATATCAACCTTACGATGCGTTAAATAAACTTTAGCAAGCGCCTCTTTTTCTGACAGGCCGCGAAGCCCCAAAACACCTCTTTTTTTCTGTAGCTCTAAGAGCCTAAAACTGATGTCGCTATTATATATACCGCCTGCTTTTAAATAGGTATTAGCAGATTGACTGATTTCAGACAAAAGGCGGTTATTCCACCACTCATAACAGGTGGGATAGCCAAACTTTGGATAATGATCTTTTCCATAAGCCTCTCTTTGCTCCGCTGTAGAGTGACTCGCAAAATCAAAAGAAGCGATGGGGTTTCTAGACTTTAAGTTTTGATAATAGAGATGACTAAAAATTTTAGAGCCCATCCACCTTAAATCATCCTCACCCTCATAAGTTTTATATAAATTTTGATAAGAGCTAAATTGTGGTTTTTCAACATTAAACTTTAGCTTTGATTCCATATAACACTGCTGGTTAAAATCATTAAGCTCTTTTCTAAGTGGCGCTGGAATATTAGAAGAAATGATGTCATTTTTTATGTCATTAAAATTTTCCTGACAGCCCGTTTGCTTCATCAAGGCATAACTAAAGCTTGCGGTAAATTTTTGAATCAGACTTAACATCAAAGGAATTTTGACGCTGTCACTGCTCACATCTGAAAAAACATCATCATAAGTCGTATTGGTGTTACCAATACTCATCGTGGCCGCACTTCTTGAGTCGCACTGATTTTTAAATTCAAACTCCTTTGCTTGATAGGGCACAACCGGCACAACAAATAAGACAAACACCAAAAAGGCTAAAAGGGTTTCATACATAAAGGTGTTTCTAGCATGCGCTGCGGCATGCGCGTGCGGAGAGGCTGGCACTAATAAGTTTTTAACATACCTAAAACCAATTAATACAAACCCAATATAAACAAGACCACTGATAAATAATGCATCAAAAATTAAATCATACTGCTTCCATGCAAGAAACGTTGTGTATAACGATAGCGGGCTAAAAACAACCATTACAAGCCCCCTTTTCTTTTTCTAATTACGCTAGAGTCATCACTGTTTTTATAAATAGCCCCATCTTTAATGACTGGATTATGCTCTTGGTCTAGTTGATTGTTTTCAGCTTGTAACTCTGTATTAATCTCAAGTATTGTCTGAATGGTTTTACTCATCATTTTTTTTCGAACATCATGCTCAAAGGAAATGGATTTTATTTCATACTCTAAATTTGAAATGGTGGTTAAAATATTACCTCTTAACTCTTTTAAATTTTGTACTTCTTGAACTTGTAACCCAGCTTGAAAAATTCGTCTTAACATTAAGGCTTGATTTAATAAGTTTTGAGTAGCAATTTTTTCTGCCAAAGCTTCTATAAAGACCAGTTGATTTTCTCTTTCAAGATAACGTATTGTGGTTATCACTTTATCGGTGATGGCCATATTTTCTGGGCTAATGCTGCGCAAACTTGCATCGTTAATATCAACCGTTCCATCGACCAAATCCCATAAAGCCGCTCTAACATTTGAAATACAAGTATCGCCATTTTCTGTTAACTTCGGACAAGAATGCAGTACCGCCGATAACCCTAAGCCCGCTTTTGATGACTTAGAGTCTTTATCTTCTTTTGCGCTTATTTGCGTTTCGCCAAGTACGTAAGTTGCCCAGTTAGCGGCAAGACTTGGTTTTTTCCAATATCTAACAATATTTAAGCCTTTAGAACTTTGCTCCTCATTGGTAACTTCCTTATCACTGTCAAGTTCTCGGTTGTTATCTAGCATAATGTTATAACCTGCAATCACCACATCACTGGTTAATCTGATAGGCTTTTGATTGTCATTGCTCCCGCCAGAATTACCCTCTACTCGGTGAATCCAAGGAATGCCCCACTTGCCGCGATTTTTTTCAATCTCTGCTGAAGAGCTAATAACATCAACGGAATCCCCTTTGTCTTCCTTATCTTGCTTTGCTAAGTCTAACCAGCCCTGGCTATCAGATATTTGAACAATATCCTCAAATAACCCACCACCATTTTGTAATGACTTTAATTTTTGAGAGCAATTAGACACATTAAGTTCAAATTTATTATTTAAATCAAAACTTGCATTGGTAATGGTGTCATAAAGCCCTGGGTTCATTTGCTGAATTTTATACATGCCAATGGCCATAATAGAGCCTTTGATGTTATCTAATATTGGCTCAAGACTGCCTATGGCGGTCTCTTTAATATTTTTAAACCCATTTTTCATAGAAACCATGGGGTTAAAATTTCCGCAAGAAAGCACTGACTGACCACTGATGTTTGCCCCTATGGATAAAATTTTACCGCTACGAACCGGCGGAATATAAGTGCCCGCAGGTTCGATTCGATAATAATAATTAGCATTACTTGGGATAAACATTGAGGCATTGCTTTGAAATGAGAGCGCCAACAACGCGCTGATATAAATTATTTTTTTCATTTGATAATTACCTTTTAACAGTTTCCGGAACATGAACGGATGCATAACTAAATTTTCCAGGCGCTTGAATACAGCCTCGATATTTTCGCCAGATCACAAATACATAATTGCCTTTACCTTTTCGATCGTCCTCTAATCCTAAGTCTCCATCTTCTCCAGGTAAGACATTTCTATTTTTTGGAAAAACTTCCTGCCAAATAATATTTTTTTGTGTAGGATCGAAAGTGACACTTGAGACGGCGCAGTTTTTACCGCAAGAATTATTAGTACTTGCTGGCATTTTGATATGCGCAAAATGGTTATTGGTTGCAATATCAGCCGCGTGCATTGCAGCGACAACGCTTGCTCTAAATCGATAAGGCGTATTGACTCGCATAATTCTAGGAATTTCACTGCCCCATAAGCTGGCCTCTGTGCCAATCGGAGAATGTAGCGTTAGCCATGGGTGTCTAACCATATAAGTGCTTTCAGCAATGACGGTTCTATCCATAAATTCATCTATTTGAGATAAATAATAGGCACCATAAGGCGTTGTTGATGAACGGTGGGTTATAAAAGGCAGGGATAAAAGACTGGCAGGACTGCCAATAACATCCACAATTCTTGTTTGTTCATTTTTAGAGTTGACTCTTTTGGTTGACGTTGCGCTATTGCCCTCTCCGCTACTAATCCTTGTGCCTAAAATCTCAGAAGATAACTTATCTAAAATAACCTTATAACCTTTTCTATCTAGGCTGCTTTCATACATCTTTTTAACTTCATACCAAGGGTTGCTGTCTTTTCTGTTATAAACAGACACAACCAAATCTGGTAATAATTGCTCTATTTCCGTCGTAAAATGCAACTTAGGAAACCATGTGCCTTCAGTAAAAACACATACTCCTATAATTTTTATATGACTATTTTTAAAGGCTTTACTAAGCACTTTACCGTTAAGCCCTGCAATGGTTATATAATCATCGGCATGCACTTCATCAGGTATTGCATCATCTGCATGTAAATTCACACTGCTTAAAAAACAAAATAACAATAGTAAACACTTAAATGTCATAAGTTTTTCTCCAGGCGCTTTAAAAAACTTAAGGCCGCATGCACATCAAACTCCCCATAAACCACTTGTTTTTTATTAAAGACAATGGCTGGCAGCTTTTTTACATTAAGTTCAAACATAGATTGCAGGCACTTAGCTGCCTTTTCGATACGTGCTATCTGCGGCGCTATTTGGGTTAAAGAAAAAGTTTCATACGCTTTATTTTTAAACTCCTGCGTTAATGTTGAGGTTAATTTTTGATACTCATCAACATTACAAACACTGAGCCTTAGCCCCGTGTCATTGAGTGTCATTTGAGAGGTTTTAAAGACTTCGATTGTTGTTGCTTGAGCCATCAAAGGCATGAGTAATAAACTAATCCAAGAACGCATCATCATCACAGCCTCCTTGTTTTTGACTGGCATCTTCTAAAGTTTTAGCCATAATTTCCGCAGCCTGTAACCTGCCATGTTTTTTTTCTAAGGCATCTCTTTCTGACTTCTCATCCTTTTCAGTCATTGACAGCGCAAGTAAATAACGAGGCGGCAGCACTCTAAATAATCCTTGAACTCGAGAGCCTAAAAAGACCGCTTCAGCATATAACCCTTTATGCGAATCAATATCGCGTATTAATGAAGTCTGCTCATCAGTTAAGCTTTTAAATTCGTTAATATTACTTATTTCACTCTCATCAAGGCCTAAAACAATCCAACTTTCACAAAGCGATAATATTTTTTTTGCCTTAACGGAATTTAAATCTTTAATACTTTGCGTTGCCGGCACCAACCACAAGCCAAGTTTTCTGGCAACTTTTGCAATCAATAAGGCATAAGAGACAATAGAGCCTACTTGAAACTGTAAGTGCGCCTCATCAATCACTAAAAAGGTCGGCCTTTTGGTAAATTGCGTTCGCTCAGCAAGAGAAATGATTTTGGGTAATAATGAAAGCATGATTAATGCAATTTTGCCTGGCTCATCTTTAATAGCGCCAATATCAACGTGCATGACATCAAAATCTTCCATCGATTCACTTGGCACATTAAACTGTCGTCGTAGCCCTGGATTTAAAAGATAATTTTTTAATCTATCGACAAACTCACTCACCCGAGCTTTTTTAGTTAGATTAGGTTCTGACTCAAGACGCCTATTAAAGGCTTCAACCACATGCTCTGTTAACATTTGTTGATGGCCATCTTTGGTTGTTTTTAATATGGCATCACATAACACTTCGATTAATAACGACTCATCAGCAAGCGTGAATTTTTTTTCTTCATTTTCATTTGCCTGCGTTATCATCGTTTTTAAAACTAAGGTCAACTCTCCTAAATAATTTCTATCATTTTTATCACATGTTTTTTCTTCATCACTTGCAATGTTACCCAGCCCTTTTTCTACCTCTTCTACTTCTTTTGAAACTTTTTCTACCTGCTCTATATCAATGCAATCTTTAACCTGCTCTAGCGCATCAAAAGCATCGCAAAAAGGATTAATCGCAACCGCCTTTTTACTGTCATTACTAAACATCAGCTGCTTTGTTTTTTTGCCCATAGCGCTGCAATGCTCAACCAAGCCGTCAAAAGAATTCCCCATCTCAAATAAAACCACTCGCGCGTTTTTTGTGGCTATCATCGAAAAGGTAAAGTGTGAAATAAGCACTGACTTACCGCCGCCTGAGTTGGCAAATAAAGCCATGTGTGAATTAAATGAAATAAACCGTTTATCTAAAATATCAATAGAAACCATCTCACCTAAGCGGTTAAAAAATATCAAAGAAGACATGTTCCTATCTCCTTTAAACCGGCCATAAATAGGCAGTAATGCGGCAAGCTCTGATGCATACATTAAATTATCAAAACCCAGATTTTTACGTGCAAGCTCAGGCATGTAATTAAATGGCATCATCGATAAATAGCTATCGATGGGGTGTAAATCAAACTCTGAGGGAATAAGCGGAAGATTGGCTTGAACACTAAAAATTTCATGTAAAGACTCTTCAATATCTTCAAGTTCACTTTGTGTTTTTGCCTGAAAATAAATGGCCTGAGTCACCCAGTACAAACGGTTACCCTTAAAAATTTCATCTTTTGCCGATATGATATTTGCCTTCGCAAGCTTACCTTCAGAGCCGCCGCCAATAATATTTGACTCAATTTTTTTTAAATGACCATCTAATTTGTCTTCATGTTCAAACACAACTTGGACTGTATAAGTAGAGCCTTCAGGTAGACAATCTAATAACCCATAACGATGTTTTTCATTAACCTGTTTGCGCTCTCTTGATAAAATGCCTATCTCTGGTTTGTCTCTTAAGCCATTTAAAAAAACCACCCGCTGTTTCATGCCATCAAATTCAAACCCGCGCTTATTAGACTCTGGCGGAGAAAACAGCGAGTTTTGAATAAAATTAAAAGCTGATACTTTATTTTTAGGATAGGGATAACGCTTTAATAGCGCTTCTGTTGAGCCTTTGGTTTGACCTGGGTTTGGATTAAACCATTTTACAAACCACTCATAAAAGTGATTACCCTTCATGCGCCGAGCATCAATATTCGTTGCTTTAAATTTATTTTTTACTTGTTTTATCACCTTTAGATGCTCTTTGACGGCCTCCTCTCTAGACACTGCATGAGCGTCAGCGTAGCGTCGATAAAAAAGCACTCTAATACGGCGGATCCTAACTCGATAAGGCATATCTGTTTTTGGATCAAACAAAAGGCCGTCCGCTCTAGCCATGTTGTCAAAGAGTCTGTCCATATGCTTTAAATACTGCTTGGTAAAAGGCGAGCTGATAAGCTCGCTACTTAAATTTTTTCTAATATGTCTTTTAAAAGGCTCTGTCACATACTCATCATTAATAAATATTTGCATAACCCACGGTGATACTCGGTGACAAGGCACAACATTAGAAAAAGTATCCGTAATCTTTTTATAAACCGCCTCTAATGACTCATCAGGCATGGCTTCTGTTTGTAAATCTGAAATTTCCAGCCCGCTGCCAACACTAATACCATCGTCAAGTAAAAATAAATCCTCTTTTTCATTAAAGTCCATAATTGAAAATTGATCTGGAAACGAAGGCGATTTAGAAATAAACCGGCGCACCATGTCTTTTTTGGTGCAAATGGCCTTATGCTCACCAAATAGTGACTTGACTGTGTTTTGTATAAAAGACATTAATATTTCTCCCAAGCATAGGCATAACGATCTTTTTTATATAAGAAAAATTCCGTATTCATCCCAGGCTTTACCACCTCTTCATCACCAATTTTTGCCACATGGGGATAGATAAATAAGGGGATGCTTGGATTAGTCACTCGATTAAACGCCTTATCGCCCCGACCTTTTTTAGAGCGATAATGCGCTTTTGAACTTTTAAGCGCAGAAGTTGCCAGATCTTCATCTAACTCAGCCGTTGTTTGCGCATAAATTTCATTAACCGTCAGCCCCTCGTTTTCAATAAAACCAGAGGAAATAGATCGCGAAGAGCAGCCGCCTAAAAAAATAAAACTACAGCCCATCATCAAAATTATTAGTTTGTGATTTTTCATAATTAACTCTCCTCGAAGTTGTATCTTTATCAATTGCAATGGTTTGCGTGAAATGAAGCATTAGCCGGTTTGGCTTATAAGATGTTTTATTTTGTTTACTTTTATAAGGCGTGCTCGCTGGCACATAGACAAAATCAAAGCTGTCTCCGATCCTGTTTTTTAGCCAATCAGCAGCTTGCGCTGGCGTAGCGCCAAGTGCATGACCACCAATAAAAGAGCCTAAATTACCAGTAGGTGAAGTGATAATGCCGCCAGCGCTAGCTACCGTAGATTGCTGCCAAGCGGCAACGCCCTTACCAATGCCTTCAGCGGCACCTGCAACCATTAAGCTTGATAAAACATTTGGCGCATTAGTGTGGTAACTGCCTTTGATGCAAGGGCTGCCATATTTATCGGTAAGATAACCAATGCTGCTAGAGCTTACTGCTGAGGTTGAATTTTGTAAGCTGCCATCTCCAACCGTTACAAAATGACCATCTTTAAAAAGAAAAAGTGCTGAGGTGACATAAGCTCTAAGGCAACTGATGTTGTCTAAAAAAGAACCCACACCATAAGAAAACCCACCAATTTTCATACCAACTAGTTCTTTAGGTAAAGGCACGCCATTTGCCGCCATCAACGCGCCTCTACTGATCACACTAGAAAAAGGAAAAAGAGGCTGAGACACCTTACCGTTTAACGGCACTTCACCAATTAACGAAGTAAGTAGGGTGGCATTTTGAACATCACTGCCCGCTGGAATGGTGTAAAAAGGGATCCCTTTATTCTCTTTTTTAAGCTTATTAAAATACGCACTTTTATCTTTTAAAACGCCGTAGTTGTCGCTCTTTTCATTCAATAAAGCGCCAGTTCTTTTAGGCGCCATATCTTGTGATAACTCATCCAAGTCTAAATAGTTATCGTTGATATGATTGACCTTATGCCCTTTATCCTCATTGATAAGATAAGATCTATTTTCGGTTAAGATCCTTGGTTTAGATTTGGTTGATTTAAGTGCCCTTATTTCACTTTTAAGCGCTGATAATTGAATCTCAAAATTATTTTTTTGATTACCCTCATCAGCAGCCCGTTTGTTTTTAGCTCCCTTTTTTAGCGATAAAAGTTCTTCACGTATTTGCTCTAATAGCGCTTCATTTTTAGATTCAACTTTATTAAGCCTAACGGAGACAGCGCGAATATTACTGTTTGCATCAGAGATGCTATGCACATTAAGATTGTTATTTTTATTTTCACTTTCTGTATTATCTTCTAAACTTTTATTAGGCGATGAAACGGCTAAAAAAGATAAAGTAGCAACAACAGCAACACCAGAAAGCACTTTTATAGAGAGGTTAGTACTCATTCATCACCCCCTGCCACACTGTTTAATGCTGCATTAAAAGGCTTACTTGAGATTAAAATAGCTAAGGTTGAATCACTTTTAGCGCCTCGTTTAGACAATATATCGCTTGGGTAAAAAGCTGCACTTTTCCAATCACCTCTAATGTCTTTTTCAGCATCTAAATGCGTCGCCTCATCTTGAGTATTTTGAAGCTGAACTGCCGTTACATATAAAAACTCACTTCTCCAGCTTGCAATAGGACTTGCGATTATCTGGTTATTATATAAAAGCGGTATATGACGCTTTGTATGCATTGCAATGCGCTGCACTCCCTCAAGCGGCGTAGCAAGTCTTTTGGAAACATATAAGCTATGAATAACAAAGCGAGTTAAAGACAAATAGTTTATTGAACCGTCTTCGCCGCCTACGCTCTTTTGAGCGCCATTTGACGGATTATCTAAAGCATCACTTTCAACAATTAACCGCGTGTAACCTGCATCGCTGTTATTAGATGAGCTAAGCGTTAGAATAAAAACTTCCCCATTATTATTGTCTTTAACTAAAAGCTCTTTATCCTCAAAACTTGCAAGAGAGGTTAAATATAAAACGCCGCTTAAGTTTCTAACCTTCATGTCCTCTAACGAGGGTTTTATCAAAGACACAGGATGAGGAAAATCAACCATCATCAGCTTTCCTTGCGTCAGTGAAACGGCAATAGGCGTTTTATCCCAGTGCACATGTCTTTCAGTTCTAACATCGCGTGCAAAAACGCTTGATGAAATAGAAACTAAAATAATACTAACTACCACTATTAACTTTTTCATTATGACTCCCCAACCAAAATATCTTTAACCAATCGCTCTTGCTCACTGTAACCATCAAGCACCAGCGAATAAGGGTTTAACGCCTTAGAAATATCAACGCGCGCAACCCTAACGTGGTAGTCAATGACTTTGTCAGAAATTAGCTCTTTATCCGTGTCATCTAATCTTTGTATGACTCGTAGAACCAAATGTACTGACCAAACATTTTGGGATATTCTTTGGATGTCATTGATTTCTAAATTGCGATATAAACTGGCAGTTTGCGAGCGCTCATACATGCCCGTTGTGTGATTTTCGATAAGATTTTTTTTCTGTAAGGCCAAATGCCTTGGTGACATATAATATTGCATCCTCTCTATTTGCTTTTTAACCCCCTCAATATTGCCCTTCTCCCAGCTTAAAAATAGCGGCATCAACATCGCAGCATAAGAGTAAATATTCTCTTCTTGTACTTCGCTTGGTTTAATCTTTCCGCCAGCGGTTGCCATACTGGTTGTTAAAAAAAACTCATAACGACTCGGGCTTGTTGAAATCACCAAAGTCAGCGCTAAATTTAAGACAACTAAAATACAAACAAACCCCATCAATAAACGCCCATGCTCAGCAAGCTTGTCTATTTTTTTATAAGCGCTAAACATTGTTAACTCCTAAAGATTTTGATGTTGCCCACCGACCATCATAAAAGGTATAAGAAGGTTTTTTGCTGGTGTATGTCTCAAAAAATATTTTGTATTTTTTAAATAAATACCCCTCAGGCAAGCCATATTTCATTCTCGCTAAATACCTTGGCGCAATCCCAACAGAAAAAATCAAACCGATGATAAGCATCAAAAAAGCCATACCAAGCGCTTTATGTATGAAAAGCCCCATTAAAAACCCTGCAATAAAAAAGCAGGGCAACAGCATAAAAACAGTTTTTTTTAATTCAGGAAGCGTCAAGCCCTTAAAACAAGGAAAGTCGCGACTTAAATGTTTACTTGAAAGTGTCGGTTTCATCGATATCGTCCTTAGTTACTTCCAATTGGTCATGACAGCATCAAATGAAGTGTATAATTCATAAGCAATACACAAGCAGGCAAAACTTGCACATAACTCAAGTATTGCCAAGGCAACCCAAGGAATGGCATCACTTAATGTGCCCTCAGGCATCTTTGCTTTTGATATGCCAAACTGAAATGTTTTGATTGCCGCAAATAAAACACCAAGACCGATGGAAAACATGATGACTAAGGAAGCTTGACCAAGCTTGCCACCTAAAAATTTAATAATTAAACCATCACTTGCAACAGTATCAGTCCCTTCAAAAGCAGGTAAAAAACTTTTGCCCCCATCAGCAATAGCACTTGATATAGATGTGACAAACAAACACAGTGATAACCACTTTTTAGATACTAAATTTTTCATTTTTTTAACCCTCATAAATTAAACTAATTATTGCTAACATAAAGCTAAGGCTGAGTACGCCTAGCACAAAATCAAATACCATATCTGGTAACGTTCTTTCTTTTCCGCTTCCCTCCAAACTCATCGATTTATAAAAATAAATCGACGTCCCTATAATTGCTGTTATGCAACAAGCAAATATTAAAAAGTCCGTTATGTGATTTAAAAACCCCTTACTTCCCATAGAAAGGTCAAAATAATAAGCAAACCCCTGAGTCATGCGCTAATCCCCCTCGATAAAATCAAAGGCAAGAGACGTTACTTTTTTGGGCGCAATAGGTAGCTTATTAATATGCCCTATCAGCGCTTTTCTTATTTCAAGTAAATCTTCTCGAACGCCATTTACCCGCTTGCCTTCTCCATTGGTAAATTGACTGAAATGAATGACACTTCTTTGTCCGCTGCCTTGCTCTTTTTTTGCCTTTTCAATCAATGGCAGCGTTGCATTAATCTGACTAATGATTTGAAGTAGCGTCTTATTCATAGCAACCTCATCGCTAAAAGCTGACAGACTAAAAAAAACCAAAACAAAACAAATAACCCCTTTTTTCATAAACACCCTCCTCTTTTTCTTATAAATATTTTTTAAAGCGACATGCCGCCATGCGTATTGAAAACATCAAAATCACACATAAGGGCAAAAATACTTGTGATGGATTAATAGGCAGAGGTAAGACAAACCAAATTAATAAACTCACACCAATAAACACCATTACCCAGCCACTTAACCTATGAAAAACATAAGATGACTCTCGCCCAAGCTCTGACTTTCTTATCTGCCTAGCACTAAGCCCATCAACAAGCCCAGTTAATGCCGTTAGCATAAAAAGAGGCAAAGACAAAAAGAGTAAAAGTAATTTTCCCACCAAAATTTTTAAGGTAATGGACAGTAAAAACCCTTGCTCACTGCTAACCTGCTTACCCCATTTCAATATCGCTGATACCTTTTTAGGTAAATGCCTACCTTTAAATGCTTCCTTTGATGTTTTTTCTATTTGAGATGATAAATACTGCTGGTATTTAGCCCCCTTTGCCGTTAACTCCCCATTTTCAATGTCGTAAATTTTTTTTTGTAACCACAATGATAGAAACGTTTCATTTTGTTCTAACTCTGTGCCTATCGACTGCAAGCTCTTTGATTGCAATCCGTAAGATTGTTGAAACCCCAAGTAGCCATAAATACATTCAACATATAAAAGGTTCATAAATATTCCGATGGCAATTAGGCTCATCAATTTACCTATAATGCCTTTAGGCTTTTTAACTGGCTTGGCATTCGTGCTCATTGCAAAACCTGATTGTTTAGAAGTAAAAAGGGATAATGATTAATAGTTAAAGTTGTCATTAGCTCATCAGCATCTGTTACCTGCAAAACCCCTTCATAGATATCTTCTAAAGCTCTATGCTCTTCCTTGTTATTTGCTGATATAACAAACCCTGTTGCTTTAAGTTTTTTTAATCGGCTAGCATTTTCTTTTAGCCACTCGATAGAAAAACCATCAAAACCCACCACAAAAATGGCAGGCATAACCCTGTCAGCCTTAAGTTTTTTTGCCTTTTGATTGCCCGCTTCAAACATCGATTTATGCGGATAAATCGTATCTTTTGGGCGAACGACTTTTGACTCAATTAACTCGCGTTTTTTTTCAATAAGTGAATAGTCTGAGGCAGTAATGGTATTTTCTAATTCATAAATTACTTCCAGCGAAAAGCATGAAAGAGGCAACAGACCTAAGATAAAAAGGATAGATTTCACATCAAATCCCCTAGGTTGACCTGGCTAGATTTTCCGTCTCTAGCAAGTACCATCAATGGCGTTTTTTTATCTTTTATCGTTAACCCATCAAACTCTAAGCTGCCCACTGAGATTTTTATTTTCCCCTCGCTCACCAAGTCATAAGGCAAGCTATGCTTATTAGCAAACTCTTGGGCTTCTACATTTGAAGCATCAATAAGATACATAGACAGCCTAGTGTTAGGCGTTGTTCGAACCGCTTCCACCAATGCTGAAAGCATGACTTTTAAAGACTCATTTTTTGAAATAAACAAATGCAGCTCATCACCCACCGATAATGAAATCAGGTTTTTGGAATAAGGCGAATAAGGCTTAGTATCAAAATCATTGATGACTGGAATGTCTTTGGTTAGCCCAAGAGAGACTTTATGAAAAGTGGTATTCCACGCCAACTCTCTAGCAACTTTTTCTAACTCCAACTGTGAAGAAATCACCGCAAAATGGACCCGCTCTTCATCCGTTCGTGCATTGGTGCCTAAAATATCAAGTGGCGTCTGACGAAGACCTTTGTAGTAAATGCCGCTCTTATTTTCCATAAGCGCAATAAATCGCTGCTCTTCTGACTCCGTTAAGCGCCAAACTTCTGCATGATGTTTTTGCGCTTTTGATAAAACAATGTGCTCAACATCTTGTGAATCATAAACATCATCATGAGACTCAGATAACCCTTTTGAGGCAAGTAAGCTTTGCTTGCCTGCGCCTGTTGAATTTTTTTCCGTAATCATCTGAAGCTCTGATGCGCTAACTTGAGCACTTAAAAGGCCAGATAAGGCAATGAGTTTGGTTAATTTAATCATTAGCCTTTTCTCTCTAGATTTTTAATTTCAACGCCATCTAACTTTGCCAGTACTTTCTTTTTAAAGACTGGCTTTTTTAGGGCGCTTTCATAGTTATGCTTCATTTGCGCTTCTTTATCTAAGTCTTTTTGATGCGTACTCACACCAGCAAACACTGAAAAAGCTAAGGCAAAAATGAGTACCAATTCCATTAACCAGCGCTCCTTTTAAGATGAACCTTTACAAGTTCATGTTTTGGATTTTCAAAAACAGCCTTTTGCTTAAGGTAATCAACTTCCTTTAATGTCCAACCCGCCAAAACATCATCAGTTTCAAGTGCTAGCGTTCGATATAAATAGTTCACATCAACCACGCCCTCATCTTGAACGCTATCAATGGCTAACACTTTAAAAGGTAGGGATTTGTCTGTTAAAAAAATCACCTCCTTTTTAGCTTGCTTGATACCGGTAACTTGCTTACTTAAATCACCAATCGTTTGATTTATTTGATTTGTACTCTGATTAACAATGTCACGAACTTTATTTTCATTATTGGATAAAAGCTCACTAACACTGCCGGATAATCTATTAACGCCATGATTAACAGCGTCGATATTAATGTCTTTTTTAGGCTTTTTAATTTCAACTGTTAGCGCCATTAATTTTCGCTCAACATCAGTTAACTGAGTTGATATAGCACTAACATAAGCCCCCGTTGGGCAAGGATTATCGCTTGATGCCATTGGCGCTGGCGCGCTTTTAAAGGCTAAGCCGACCGTAAAAAAAACATTCAATGCTAAAAACATTAAAATAAAATCAGACTTTGTTAGGCTGCCAAATAATTTAGCGACCACTTCTAAATTCAATATATTTAATTTCATCTTTAAACGCTCCGCTTGCTTTTTACGCCATATATCGCGGCATATTTTTTATCTAGCTTAAAATCTAATTTTCTATTAAGTGGGTCTTGAACTAAGTGAAAAACGCCCTGCCCCATCAAAACTTCAACCCCCTCTTTAACGCTTAATGGCCCTAAAGATTTATCAACAACGGGCAAAGGCTGATTTAAAAGCGTTGAAGCTTCTTTAGATAAAGACTTATCTGAAACCAGGGCGTAACCAGAAAATCTAAGCCAATACCTAACAGCATCGCCAACTGTTTTTGTTTGACTTGGAAAGTGCATTTTTTGAATGGATTGCATAGGGTTAATTTGCGCAGCGGTTGGCTTATTGTCTATCGTGGTATAACGCCCTATTTGACTCACGCTCCCTGCAAAACTGTTGGAAGACATAAGAAAAAAGGCACCAAGAACAACAAACAACTTGTCTTTTTTTAGCCCTAAAAATGTACTTTTATTCATTTTTCACCTTATTTTGGCTGCAAAAATCCCTGAGGCTTAAAATCCCCAAAAAAAATTACAAATGTATTAATTAATTTATAAAAATTAAGAGTCTAATTTTTAGTTTGTTTAACGTTATTTAGTCATGTCCTTGTTTGTCTTTTTCTTGCTATAAAATGGTGCTTCCTTACGCTCATTTACTGACTCAAAAACTATTTCTCGCCCCTGGCCAAAGCAACTACCACATACTCCGCGGTACTCACCTCGGCCTTTTATTACTCCGGTGCCAAAACACTTTAGACAAAACATTTTTATTCCTCTCTAGTTAGATTAGAGAGCACTTCTTTTTATTATTTTTAGCTCTACTGCTTTATTTAAAAGATGCCGCTTAATACCTTAACTAAACTTTTTTCTAATTCTGGTTTAGCCTCTGCAAATTTCAGATTAACCTTATCCGCATTTGATACGATTCTCGTTCTATATCGCTCAAAATGACTGGTCTTATCTGAGTTTTGAACCGTGCTACTATTTATCCCATTCTCTAATGTTGATTTTGTTGACTCTGATACGTTGTGCCCTACCCTCTCACTTACCTGAACATCCGTAATCATCGTATAATTTACATCTTTAACTAGTGAATTTGCCGCCATATCAGCCAACCCAACAACTAAGCCTGCACCAAGCATTGCGCCATCACTGCCACCAGTAGCCCCAACAATAGCCGCGCTACCTACACCGCTAATAACAGAGCCATAACCATGCCCCATAGCTTCTCGGCTTGATGCTATACTCATTTTGCCAACCTTAAGTACATTTGCTTGAAGTAAGTAATGCGCCCTATTAGGATTACTTACAACCTTATAACCATGGCTCTCAATCGCCTTTTTTACTCGATTAGAAAGATTCATCTCTTGATCAGATGTGTTCTTAATAGTGACGTGAACCGTTTTTTGACTGTTTTGAACAGGATCTAAAAAAATCGTTTTACTTTGCTGTGTGCTAGCTTCTAAATTTCTGTGCTCTATAGAAGTTTGCATCGCCGAACAACCACTTAAGATCATTGCTGATATTAATAATGTTAATGCTGGTACTTTTTTTATTATTGTCATTTTATTAATCCTTAACTCTATCTACAGTACTATGCATCTCAGAAATAGATTGAAACTTTTCTAGATGATCTCCCAATCTCAATCTAGCTTCCTGTCGTTTAGTTCTGCCTGAGCGTTCTGCAGCCTCTGTTAATAACTTATTAACTCTAGAACTAATAAATGCTTGTATATGCACTGCTTTAAAATTTATACCATCAACATCTGATTCCAATGTTACACTCCTTCAAATATTTTAGTTCAAGTAAATATACTTCTATTTCCCCCATTGAAATTACGTATTTAATGGGAAGAAAGAGTTGTTTTACAATATAAAAAATTGTTAACTACTCTCAACTTCAAATGAAGTATAATTACACTTTAAACAACAGTCAATAGTGTAATTACACTTTTCTCTTATATTACACTTACTTTTTAATTTTGAGCCATTTAGGTATAATTTAGATTAAATAAATTAGAGGTGTTATTGTGATAGCCTATATAAAGCCCAAGATTATATTATTAGATGATGATCAGCCCCTTTTGGAAGTTATTCATTATTATTTTACTGAACAATTTGAAAATCATGTTGATTTAATTTCTTTCTCGAATAGTAATGATTTCCTCTCTTACATAGAAAAATATTGCTATTTAACCGATTCCCCCCTGGAAATAATCAGCTCATTTTATGAAGGAAATAGAAGTAGAGGTGCTGCTGAGAAAACACTCAAAGATCTATCAGTCCTATCAGCAACTATCGTACTGGATCATGAACTTAGAGAGGAAAAAATAACAGGTATTGAGTTAAGCAACCAAATAAGACAATACTACCCATCATCCTTTATTAGTATGCTGACAAGTAACGTTCATAGCGATGAGGCAATAAAATTACATAATAATCATGATATTGATGTGTTTGTAGATAAAAAAAATACTGATGCTATTCATATCTTATACACGTTTTTATCAAAACATATTAAAGAGCAAGAAAATAGCTTTATGCTAGACTCAACCGATATTTTCAATAATACGGACATTTTGAATAGTATAGATTATACCGAACAGAAAAATTTACTTTTAGAAAACATTGCCCCGATATCCTTTCTGACATTGAATGAAAATGGAGATATAGCAATATTAAATAAGAGTAGTCATGTATACTTTTGGCGATATACACCTTCTGAAAAAAGGTTTGTAGCATATGAATAATAAAGATATTTCTATTATATTAAAACCTCTATCTCCAGGTAAAAGGGTAAAATATATAAGACAGAAGTTACTCAATCAAAACCAAAATGTATTTTGCAAAGACGGACTTGTTAGATCAGGGACATTAAAGTCTATTGAAATAGAGCGAATGAAAATTGGCCCCAAAATAGCAGAAAGGCTCTCTCACAAACTAGCCCTTGAAGGAATAATATGCGAAGCAAGTGTTTTTTTAGATGCAAATGATGCGTGCACTATTCAAGTTGATGAATCAAAAAAAGAGCTTTCAGGGAACTCAACAGACTGCCTTGAAGAAATAAGAAAAAAGTTAACTCTACTAACACCTATTAAAATAGTGACTAATGAATTTTCGCCACAAATTCCAGAGGGAGCAACTCTGCTTTCTACTTTAGCAAGTAAAGAGAACTTAAAACAACTCAATAATACGCTATGTTTCATCAAGGGTGATAAGTCCTCATTGTACTATCTAACCTACCTTAAAAAAGGTGAGATGAGCGCAGAAATAAATAATAAGAAAACAGTAATATCTACAAATATTATAGATTTTTGCTCTATATATATGGTTGAAATTATTTATTTTGGAAATAAACTTATAACATAAAAAATAGTAAGAAATATTTATCTTTTAAATACTATTCAGAACTTTTCATAGTATCGGAACAAATGGAGCAATAGTCTTAGGTATAATACCAACACCTAATGATATAGCCTTATCTTGAACATCTTTATCGTCAAAATGACTTGTTACTAAAATCGCATGACTCTTTTTGTTTATATTTTCTATTATATCAAGCCCATTCAACGTGCTACCAACAAACTCATAATCAATCAAAATCAAAAAATCTTCGTTTAAATCTAATATATTTGAATCTATATATGATATAAATTCATGAGGCTCTAAAAAAAACTTAACTAACAGCTTATTATCTGAATAATTTGCCAAACGATCCTTCCATAGTGAAAGAATAGATGTATCATCATCAAGTATAAGTACCCTTTTAAATAAACCTAGTTCAATATTATTAACAAACCAACTCGGTGGCGATGAGCGAGGAAGATTAATTTTTACTGTTGTTCCTATATCAATTTTGGATTCAATCTTAAAAGTTCCGCCAAAAGACTTTATAGTTTCCTTTGCATGATAAACACCCAAACCATTACCTGATGTTTTTGAAGAGCTTTTACCATATGTAAAACCATAGGAACCAACTTTATCCAATATGAAATTAGGTATCCCCTTTCCGTCATCTTTAACAAATACATTAACTGAATTTCTCTCGCCTGAGATTAAAATTTTTATATTATGCTCTAAGCTATCAAAAGACTCTATTGCGTTGTTAATTATATTAGATAACACCCTATTAAACTCTGAAACTACTATTGTTGAAAACAACCCGTAAGCCTTATCAATAACCAGATCAATACTTATATTGCTACCTGTCACCAATTGCATTCTCATTTCTGTAACTAAAAGTTCCGCCTGAGTAACTATCATGACATTTTCAAAACCAAGAACTTTACTGCTATTGTCACTTTCTTTACCATTGGCTTTTTTTTGTAAAACATTTGCTATATCAGTTATCCTTTGTATAGAAGTTCGCATTAAAACCCGTTTTTTTTCTGGAAGTGTTTTAGAGATAGACAATAGTAAGTTCAAACATGCTAAAGGACTTCTAATATCATGAGCAACCTGCTCTGATATTTTTCTCCTAGCATCATAATATAATCGTTCTTTTTGCAGGTTCATTTTTTGGTTATACTCATCAATAAACTGATGAGCTATTTGTTTATACTCCTCAATTTCTAACTTTGAAATATCTATACTTTTATCATTTTGATGAGAAGAGATGAATCTAATTAAATATTTTGTATTATTTCCTATAAGCTTTTTCATCGACACTAAAAGAAATAATGAATTAAAAACAAAAATTATAAATACTGTTAATAAAATTATAAATAAACCATGTGAAGCAGGTAAAGATAAAAGGTAATTATATTTTTTTTTTGCAAGAATATATCCTAATAATTCATCTTTTCTTTTGATAGGTGTAATTCCCATAAAATTTCCATCTTTACTTTTACAGAGCCTATATCCATGGCTAGTATAGTCGCAAGTATAACTATTGATTAATAAATTATTCACAGATACAAATTTAATTGAATCTAATTTTCTTTCACTCCCAATATTTAGCAATGATAAATCTAGAGCCTGTTTATTTTTTAAATAAATAAATTTTTTAATTTCATCTATGGTGAAAGAATCACTAATAGTCAATTTATTAGATAAATCTTGGTTTTGGGTATTATTAAAATAGTCTCTAGCAAGTAGAAGAATGAAGCCAAATATAATAAATTGAATTAATGCTGAATAAGCCATCTTCTTAATAAAAATGGATTTAATTTTCATGATGATACCCATCTTCATGAACAGATAGTATTACAAACCTGTCAGAAGAAT
>Ga0115565_10001127_pt1 | contig 22436 bp, 15 predicted proteins | sample COGITO_mtgs_1105_FD_87199 | JGI IMG/M metagenome (GOLD analysis project Ga0115565, IMG submission 87199) | Pelagic marine microbial communities from North Sea - COGITO_mtgs_110530 | ecosystem: Environmental > Aquatic > Marine > Epipelagic | place: Germany:Helgoland, sampling site Kabeltonne... | reverse complement strand
GTTAACCAATTTAGACTTTCAAATATACATTTTTTATGCCAAGAATTATAAACTCCAACATTAAACTTAAAATTTATAAATTTGTGATAAAGTTTTTATATCAAATCGAATTGTCTTGGCAACCAAAGTGTTAATTCTGGGAAATAAGTAATCATTAAAAGCACAGCAATCATCACTAAAAATAAAGGTAAAAGCGGTTTTATTACTTGCTGAATTTTTAAATCTGCAACACTACAGCCCACAAAAAGTACAGAACCAACAGGTGGTGTACATAAACCAATACACAAATTCATAATCATAATAATTCCAAAATGAATTGGATTCATGCCTAATTCTGTTACTATTGGCAAAAATATTGGTGTAAATATTAAAACGGCTGGAGTCATATCCATAAAAACCCCAACAAACAGTAATATTAAGTTGATAATGATTAAAATTACTATTGGATTATCGCTAATGGCTAATAATGTATTACTGATTTCTTGTGGAATATTTTCGTAACTCATTACCCAAGACATAGCAATTGATGTTGCAATTAATAACAATACAATTGCAGATGTTTTTACGGTTTCCAGCAAAATTGGAGAAATATCTTTTACAGTAATTTCTTTATACACAAAACCTAAAACCAAGGTATAAATTACTGCAATTGCTGATGCTTCTGTGGCTGTAAAAATTCCTGCTACAATACCACCAATTACCACAACTAGTAACATTAAACTCGGAAAAGCATCAATAAATCTTTTAAAGAAAACTTTGAAACCAACTACTTTATCTGTTGGATATTTTTTAATAATCGAATAAATTAAAGCAACAATCATTAAAGCCAAACCAATTAACAAACCAGGTACATAACCAGCAATAAATAATGCTGCAATTGATACGCCTCCACTTGCTAAAGAATATACAATTAACACATTACTTGGTGGAATTATTAAACCTGTAGTTGCGCTTGTAATATTTACAGCTGCACTAAAAGATTTGTCATAACCATCTTTTTCCATCATTGGATTCATAAAACCTCCAATTGCAGAAGCTGCAGCAACTGCAGATCCAGAAATTGCACCAAATAACATACAAGAAATGATGTTTACAAATGCTAAGCCTCCAGGCAATGGACCCACAATTGCTTTTGCAAAATTTATGAGTCGAACTGCAATTCCTCCTCTGTTCATAATTTGTCCTGCCAAAATAAAAAACGGGATTGCTGACAACGTAAAACTATCTAATGAAGTTGCCATTCTTTGCGCTAATGTTGTAACTGAAGGTAAAAACGGCATTGCACTTAATAAGGTAAATAAAGCTGCTAAACCAATAGCGTATGCAATTGGCACTCTTAAAGATAAGAAAACTAAAAAGCTAGTAACTAAAATAAGGACTTCAACTAAATTCATAATGATGCTTTATTTAATTTTCTATTCATAATCAAGGTGTGTAAACTGTAATAGCAAATTAGTGTCCCAGAAATAGGAACAACCAAGTAAATAAACCCTAAAGGAATTTCTAATGTTGCAGAAGTTTGCCCAAATTGAAAACTTAATTGGCATAAACGAATTCCGCCAATAACCATTACTGTAAATGCGAATAAAAAGGTTGACAGATAGACAATACCATCAAATAGATTTTGCTTTTTCTCCACTACTTTTTCAGGAATTAAATCGATTGCTAAATGCAAATGTTTACCTGTTGCATAGGCTGCTCCCAGCAATCCTAACCAAATTAGTGAAAAACTAGAAATTTCGTCTGTAATGGTACTTGGTGCTCTTAAAACAAATCTTGAAAAAACTTGCCAAACTACACTCAAAAGCATTAATGCTAGAATAAAAAGCACCAATTTTTCTAAAATAGTATCAATTTTTGCTCTCATTATTGTTTGTTTTTTATAGATGAAATTAAAGCGTTCATTTCTACATCATTCTTAAACAAGTTTAAAATTTCTTTGGTTTGATCTTCAAAAGGTTTTTTATCTGGATAAATTATTTTTACGCCTGCTTTTTCAACAGCTGCTAAAGATTCAGTTTCTGAGGCTGCCCACAGTTTTCGTTGCGCTTTTGTGCTTTCTGCAACTGCTTCTTTTAACCAAATTTTTTCTTGTTCGTTTAATCTATTAAAAGTATCTGTGCCAATTAATAATACATCAGGCACTGCTGTATGTTCATCTAAAGAATAAAATTTACACACTTCATAATGTTTTGAGGTATAAAAACTTGGCGGATTATTTTCTGCACCATCCACAACACCTTGTTGCAAAGCTGTATATAATTCTCCCCAAGAAATTGGTGTTGGAGAGCCTCCCAAATCATTTACCATAGCAACTGCCATATTACTTTTTTGGACCCTAATTTTTTTACCAATTAAATCTTTTGGAGCATTAATTGGGTTTTCTTTCATATAAAAACTTCTACTTCCTGCATCATAAAAAGTTAAACCTCGCAATCTAAATTTATCTCCTTTTAGTAATAAACTTTCGCCAATTTCACTATCAAAAACACTAAATGTGTGGGCTTTATCTCTAAACATATAAGGCACACTAAATACTTTATATTCTGGAATAAAATTTTCTAAAACTGCAGCAGAAACTTTTGTAATATCTAAACTACCAATTTGTAGCAACTCTAAACATTCTCTTTCTCCTCCTAATTGTCCACTTGGATAAATATTAACAATTAATTTTCCTCCTGAATTTTCTTTTAACTTTTCTCCTAAAATAACCATTGCTTTGTGCACTGGATGTTGCGTATCTAAAGAGTGCCCTAATCTTAAAATTTTAATTGTTTTTTCAGTTTGACAACTTGAAAATAAAATTGAAAAACATAGAAGAAATAAAGCCAAAAAATGAGTGTTTTTATTCATCAAAAAAATAATTTAAAAGATTTTTTGCTTGCTATTTTAAGTATAAATTAAAGTCGCTAACCTTAGCAAATATAATAAAATACAATCGATTGTATCTATAAAGACCTTCTAATCCCCAATTCTAATCCACGTAATTCTGCCAAACCACGTAAACGTCCAATTGCAGAATAACCAGGATTTGTTTTTTTCTTTAAATCGTCTAACATTTTATGTCCATGATCGGGTCTAAAAGGCATTCTTATATCTTGTCTGCCATCTTTAATTCTTTTTTTTTGTTCTAAAATCAAGGCTTTCATCACTGCAAACATATCTACATCACCCTCTAAATGATCTGCTTCGTGAAAATTACCTTCTTCATCTCTTTTGGTTGCTCGTAAATGAATAAAATGAATTCGATCTCCTAAACGTTCTACCATTCCAACCAAATCGTTATCTTCTCTAACTCCAAAAGAACCTGTGCAAAATGTTAATCCGTTATTTTTTGAAGGAACAGCTTCATATAAATCTACAATATCTTGTTCTGTTGAGACCACTCTTGGTAACCTAAAATAGGAAAAGGAGGATCATCTGGATGAATACACATTAAAACCCCAGCTTTTTCTGCAGCTGGAATTATTTCTGATAAAAACGAAAACAAATTCGCCTTTAATTCTTTTGGACCAACATTTTTATACGTTGCCAAAATTGCATTGAACTCTTTTAAAGAATACCCTTCTTCTGCTCCTGGCAAACCTGCAATAATATTTTTAATTAACGTTTTTTGCTCTTTTTCTGATGCATTTTTTAAATATTCAGTTGCTTGTAATTTTTGAACATCAGTATATTCTTTTTCTGCTCCTGGCCTTTTTAGTAGATACAATTCAAAAGCAGCAAAAGCGGCTGCTTCAAAACGTAAAGCTGTAGAATTATCATCAACTTCATAATCTAAATTTGTACGTGTCCAATCTAAAACTGGCATAAAATTATAACAAACAATATCAATTCCACATTCGCCTAAATTCAATAAAGTCTGTTTGTAATTATCAATATACAATTGATAATTACCAGATTTAGTTTTAATGTTTTCGTGGATTGGAACAGATTCAACCACTGACCAAGTTAACCCAACATTTTCTATGATTTTTTTTCTCTTAATGATTTCCTCAACCGTCCAAATTTCTCCGTTTTTAATATGATGCAAAGCAGACACAATTCCTGTTGCTCCAGATTGTTTTATATCTTGTAAAGAAACTGGATCATTAGGTCCATACCATCTCCATGTTTGTTCTAAGCCCATCCCAACCTTCCCAAAGGGAAGGGGTTTGTCAGATATTTTATTAGTATTCTGTTGTAAGTTCAAAATTTTAGTTTTTTTTATTATTTTCTAATTTTTTCTAATGACAAGGGAGTATACTCCCTTGTTAAAGTGGGTTTCCACAAGAGTATTTCTTCCCTTTGGGATTTCGATAGCTATCGGAAAAGATGGGCTTTAGGCTTCTTTTACACACCACTATAAGCCGAAAAACCACCATCAATAGGAATTACAATTCCTGTTACAAATGCAGAAGCATCATCACATAAATATAACGTAGAACTTATTAAATCTTCTGGATTTCCATATCTATTCATTGGTGTTTGATCGATGATTTGTTGTCCTCTTTGTGTTAAACTTCCATCTGTATTTGTTAGTAAACTTCTGTTTTGATCTGTTAAAAAGAATCCTGGTGCAATTGCATTTACTCGAATACCAACTTTAGAAAAATGAACAGCCAACCATTGTGTAAAATTAGATACTGCTGCTTTTGCACCACTATAAGCTGGTATTTTTGTTAATGGCGTAAATGCGTTCATGGATGAAATATTTAAAACAGAACATCCTTTTCTGCCAACCATATCTTCTGCAAAAACTTGTGTCGGAATTAAGGTTCCTAAAAAATTTAAATTAAAAGTAAATTCAATTCCTTTAGGATCTAAATCGAAAAATGTTTTAAAACCTTCTGTAGTATTTTGTAAATCTTCCATTGCAAAAAACGGATTTGAAGTAGTGCCTAAAGGATGATTTCCTCCTGCTCCATTTATCAGAATATCTACTTTACCAAAAGTACTGTTTATGACTTCCTTTGCTTTTTTTAATGAATCTTTTTCTAAAACATTGGCAGCAACTCCTATTGCTTTTCCTCCAGATTTATTAATTTTCTCTGCAACTTTATCGGCTGCATCTTTTCTTAAATCTAACACTGCAACTTTATTACCTTGTTTTGCAAACGCTTCTGCTAAAGTGCTGCACAAAACACCTCCTGCTCCTGTTAATACAATTGTTTTATTCATAAATTTATAAGATTTCTAAATATAATAGTACTATTTATAGTTTACATAATGATACGTGAAAGGTATAATAAAATTCAATATATTGACAATCAATTATTTGAAACCTATATTTATTTTAATTAAAAAAATATATTTGCTTCCTTAAAAAATTTTACAATCCACAAAAAAATTAGATTTTTAAAATAAAAACAACTTAAAAAGAACGAAACTATACCTTTTGCGAACTTTAAAAATAGCGAAATAGTTTATTTTTACTGTAAATTACCATTATTATGATTAAAAAAATAGTTTTTGTTTGTTTTTGTTTACTTTGTTTTACAGCGTGTTCTGTGGCACAAAATCTACCAAAAATAATTTCTGATGCAGCAACTATCAAAAATAACTATTTGCCAGATTTTAGTTATGCTGGTTATCAAAATGGCGAACAAGATATACCAACATCCACAGGAAAAATAATATTAGCTACCGATTTTGGTGTCATTGCAAACGATGGTTTAGACGATTCTAAAAGTTTGATAAAAGCAATAAATGCTGCTAAAGAAATTGAAGGAAATGTTGTTTTACAATTACCAGCAGGTAGAATAATTATAAGTGAAATTATTTACATTGAAAGAAGTAATTTTGTTTTAAGAGGCGCAGGAACTGGAGAGATGGGAACAGAAATTTATTTTCCAAGACCACTTATGTACGCAAAAGATCCTGAAGACCTAAAAGAATTAAGAGAATATTTACTTCAATTTGATAAAAGACAACGTGAAAAGAAAAACAATATCGATTTACCATTTTCTCAATATGCTTGGTCTGGAGGTTTTATTTGGACACGAGTTCCAGGAGTTCGTGTAAAATCTTACCTACAAAAATATGAAAAACCATACACCATTTTAGCCAATGTTTTAGAAGGTAAAAAAGGCGACTTTACCTTAAAAGTAGCAAACACTAAAAACATCAAAAAAGGCGATGTTGTTGTGTTACAGTTATTTAATAAAGATGGCGAAACTGGTGAAATTATTAAAGATATGTACAAAGGTGCTGACGTTAATATTGGCTCTCATCATTGGAATTTTCCAGAGTTACCTTTGGTGAATCAGCAAGTAATTATTGAAAGTGTGAGTGAAACATCAATCAAAATAAAATCGCCATTAACAATCGATATAAAACCAAGTTACAAAGCGCAAATTGCTGAATGGCAACATTTAAAAGAAGTTGGTATTGAACATTTAAAATTAACGTTTCCTGAAAGTCCAAGAGTTGCACATCATGTAGAACCTGGTTTTAATGGAATTTTCTTGACAAGAGTTTTTAATAGTTGGGTAAAAGATGTGGTTATTGAAAATGCCGATAGCGGAATTTTAACTGAAGAAATTGCCAATGTTACCATTAAAAATATCATAACTCAAGGTAAAAATTTGGCACATTATACTGTTGCAATGGCTGGTGTTCATAATGTTTTAGCAGAAAATATTAAGGTTTTTAATGATGCTGTGCATCCTTTGAGTTTTAATACATTTTCTACTAAAAATGTGTATTTAAATTGTGAGCTTTTTGTAAATCCTGTTTTAGATCAACATTCAGGCGCAAATCATCAAAATTTATTTGATAATACAACTGTTTATATACATCCAAAGGAAGATAAAACATATCCACTTTTTGCTGGTGGAGGAGCTGGTTATTGGAAACCTTCTCATGCTTCTTATAGTACTTTTTGGAACATCAATGTGCAGTTATTAAGTGGTTTAGAAAACAAAAATCCTATTCTTTTAAACGGAATGGAAGATGGGCCTTTTGCACGATTAATTGGCGTACATGGAAACCAAAATTTTACCATAGAATATGGCCCAAGTTCTTATATAGAAATGACAAATACTGAACTGAAAGATATTCCATCACTTTATACATATCAATTAAATAATAGATTAAAAAAATAGGTATATTACAAGCCATTTTTAACTATGAATTTTTCTATTTTATGATAAAAAAGTCCATTTTATGTTTTCTTTTACTTGTGCATTTCTTCGGATTTTCTCAAATCGAGGAAATACAATTTAACCATATTTCCACATCAGAAGGTTTGTCCCAAAGCTCTGTAATAGCCATTCATCAAGATACATTTGGACAAATGTGGTTTGGCACAAGAGATGGTTTAAACAAGTTTGATGGAAATTCTTTTACCATTTATAGAAATAATCCTGATGATAAAAACTCCATAAGTAACAACGATATTTTATCGATTTTAGAAGATTCAGAAGGTTTTTTATGGATTGGAACTTATAATGGATTGAATAAATATAATCCAAAAACTGATAGTTTTACAAACTATTATCATACAAAAAATAGCAATTCTATTTCCAACAATATTGTTAGAACCATTAAAGAAATGCAAAATGGTGAAATTTGGATTGGAACTTCTGAAGGGCTTTCAATTTTCAACAAAGAATCCAAAATTTTTACAACTATATACAAGGAAGAAAAAAATGCTAAAAGCCTTATAAATAATAACATCCTATCAATTTTAGAAACTAAAAATAATGAAGTTTGGATTGGTACTGAAGCTGGTTTAAGTAGATTAATTAAAAAGGATAAAAACGAATTTATCTTCGAAAATTATACGACTTTTAATGAAAGTAAAAATGCTATTTCTGTTCAGGATTTAATTGAAGACGCTGATAAAAATATTCTTATTGCTTCAAAAAATAATGGTGTTCTTTTTATAAATCCATCAATAAGTAAAATTCAAAAATATATATCCGAAGAAAACCAAGAAACAATATCAAAAAACATACGGAATCTTGCTTTTGACAATGATAACAATCTTTGGATTGGAACGTATGATGGAGTTGCAATTCTTGATCCAAATAAAAAATTATCAATCTTAAAACACGAAACAAATAACTCAAAAAGTTTGAGTAAAAATAGTGTGAAATCTATTTTAAAAGATAAAAAAGGGTCTATTTGGATTGGTACTTATTATGGAGGTTTAAATATTTGGGATGAAGCCAATATTAACTTTATTAACTTTTCTGAAAACAACAATTTCAACGCCATAAATTACAATGTTGTTAGCTCCATTGAAACCTATAAAAACGAATTAATTATTGGTACAGAAGGCAAAGGCATCAACTTTTTTGACACTAAAACAAACCAAGTAAAATATTTAGAAACAAATACTTACCAACAATTACCAGACAATAATATAAAATCTCTTTTTGTTGATGAAAACACACTTTGGATTGGAACTTTTAATAACGGAATTGCCATTTACGATTTAGAAAAAAACGTTTTTAAAAATGATGAAAACACAAAAGAACTCAGAAATTTTTTAGCAGATAAAAGTGTTTATTCCATCAAAAAAGATAATAACAATGTGTTTTGGTTTGGTACTTTTGGAGAAGGAGTTGTAAGCTATAATGCAACCACAAATCTACTCACAAAGTTTAATAATTATTCTTCTGATCATGGTTCACTTTCTAATAATTTAGTGAAATCTATTTTTATAGATTCTAAAAACACAACTTGGATTGGTACACAAAAAGGCCTGAATAAAATTATTGCAAACAATACTATTAAACAATATTTATTTGATGCCACTTTAAATACAGGCGCAGATATTGCTGCTATTTTTGAAGATAAAAACAATACCATTTGGATTGGCACAAAAGCAAAAGGACTTTTTAAATTAGATGGAGAAACGTTTACAAAAATCTCCATTTTAGGGGAAAAAGGAACCATAAATAACATTCATAGTATTTTAGAAGATGCCGAAAATAATTTGTGGATTAGCACAAATAATGGCATTGTAAAATACAATAGCACTTCTGAAAAAAGTAAAATTTACAATCAAAAAGATGGTTTAATTGGCAATGAATTTAATGATAATGCAAGTTTAAAAACAGGAACTTCACAATTTTATTTTGGTGGCCCAAATGGAATTACGTCATTTAATATTGCAAATTTTTCGTCTAATAAATATGTTCCACAAGTTTTAATTACCAACTTTAAAGTAAAAAATAAACCTATAAAAGTAGATGACCAAAATGCTATTTTAAAAAACACGATTGGTTTTACCGAACAAATTTCTTTAGCTTATAATGAAGGAAATTTCTCGATTGAATTTGCGATTCCGAATTTTATAAATGCTGAAAATAATTCCTATCAATATCGATTAAAAGGATTGGAAGAGGAGTGGATATTCACAAAAGAAAACGCCGCGAATTATACTATTCAAAATGCTGGCGATTATATTTTTGAAGTAAAAGGAGCGAATAATAATGGTGTTTGGAACGAAAAACCCACTATTTTAAATATAAAAGTACATCCTGCTCCTTGGCAAAGTTGGTGGGCTTTTTTATTGTATGCCATCATTATTTTTACTGCTTTGTATTTTTTAATTTCAAGTCAAAAAGCAAGGACAAATTTAAAATATGAGCTTGAATTAGAGCAACTAGAAAAAGAAAAAAACGAAGAAAATAACAACGCAAAATTAGAATTCTTTACCAATATTTCGCACGAATTTAGAACGCCTTTAACCTTAATTTTAGGACCTCTTCAACAAATTTTGTCTGATTATAAAGGCAGCAGTAAAATGTATAAAAAATTGTTGGTTGTAGAAGGCAGTGCAAAACATTTGCTCCAATTAATTAATAGGTTGATGGATTTTAGAAAGCTCGAAAAAAATCTATTTTCATTAGAAGCTGCAGAAGGAAATATTGTTAAGTTTTTAAAAGAAATCTTTCTATCGTTTACTGAATTTGCCAAAGATGGCAATTACGACTATATATTTCAAACTTCTGAAGAAGAGATTTTAGTGTATTATGATCGCTATAAATTAGAGCGTGTTTTCTACAATTTAATATCAAACGCATTTAGATATACACCTAAAAACGGAACTATAAATATCAAAATTCAACAAGAAAAAGATGCTATTATAATCTCAGTTGAAGATTCTGGAATGGGAATATCTAAAGAAAATCAAGAGAAAATATTTGATCGTTTTTTTGAAATCAATAGTAATAATAGCCAGGCTAAAAATTATAATAAAGGAACAGGAATTGGATTGTCGATTGCAAAAAACATCGTAACACTTCATAAGGGAACTCTTAAAGTAACAAGCAATATAAACAATGTTGGTTCTATTTTTAAGGTTCAACTTCCTGTTGGAAAAGAGCATTTAAATGACGATGAAATTATTAAAGATTTTAAATTTAGTGATGATATTTCTCAATATATAAATCAAGAACATCATACAGCAATTGTTATAGAGGATGAGTTGGTTGATAAAGTTGTAGACCCAGAAAAAGTAACCATTCTTTTGGTGGAAGACAACAAACCACTTCGTAAATTTATGAAAGGTTTATTAAAAGAGACCTATAATATTTTAGAAGCCGAAAACGGAGAAATTGCTTTAAAAATGGCAATAAAACATTTACCTAATCTTATTGTGAGTGATGTTGTAATGCCAATAATGGCAGGGACAGAATTGTGTTCTGCAATTAAAAATGAACTGAAAACTAGCCATATTCCTATTATTTTGTTAACCTCAAGATCTTCGTTAATTTATAAACTAGAAGGTTTAGAAAGTGGTGCAGACGATTATATTAGCAAACCTTTTAATGTAGAAGAATTTAAAATTAGAATTAAAAACTTATTAAATACTTCAAACCGATTAAGAGAAAAATTTTCTGGTAATGATGCCTTAATTCCAAGTGAAATTGTTATTTCTTCTTTGGATGAAAAACTTTACAAAAAAGCATTGGAAATAGTAGAAAACAATATTTCTAATGAACATTTTGATATTCCCTTTTTCTGTTCAGAATTGGGCGTTAGTAGAACCATGTTGTTCATCAAAATTAAAGCGTGGACAAACTTTACTCCAAACGATTTTGTTCAACATTTTAGAATGAAACGTGCTGCTCAATTATTAGAACAAGGCAAAATAAACATTGCAGAAGTTAGCTACAAAGTAGGTTTTAAAAACCCAAAATACTTTAGTAAGTGCTTCTTAAAAAAGTATGGAGAGACTCCTTCTCAATATTCAAAAAAATTTTCTGACTATTAATTTGCTTTCTAAATTCAAATAGCTCAGCATTAAATTTACTTCATTTTTCAACTTTTTAGCACTTCAAAAAAACGACACAGTATGTGTTATTTTAACTTTAAATGATGCTATTTTATCAATATTTTTTAAAGAAAAACAACCAAAAAATTTTAAATTATTTATTATCAGTTGTTTAAAAAAAATAAATAATTGGTATTAAAATTTTGTTAATTTAAATATAATTGTATATTTGGCGAACCAATCTGGTTAACCAATCTGGAAAACCAATAAAACGTTTAAATAAAAATTATGTCAAAAAACAAATTCATTAAACAAATTAGCACATGCTTATTTCTATTAGCATCGCTTTTTGCTTATTCTCAGCAAAAAGTTACAGGAAAGGTAACTGATAGCACTGGAGGAATACCAGAGGTTACGATTCAGATAAAAGGAACAAGCACAGGAACAACGTCTGATTTTGATGGTAACTATACAATTACTACAAAAAAAGCAGGCGATATTTTAATTTTTAGTTATTTAGGATTTAAAACTCAAGAAATAGCTGTAAACGGACAATCTACAATTAATGTTACTTTAGTAGAAGATTCTAGTCAATTAGACGAAATTGTAGTAGTTGGTTATGGTACTCGTAAAAAATCTCACCTTACAGGTGCAATTGCAAAGGTAGGTGGCGCAGAAGTTGCTGCTATTCAAGTAGCACGAGTAGATGAAGCCTTAGCAGGTAAATTATCTGGGGTTAGAATTCAAAACCAAAGTGCTGAGCCAGGTGCAGATCCAAAAGTACAAATTAGAGCAGCTTCTTCACTTTCAGGAGATTCTGGACCATTAATTGTTGTGGATGGATATCCTATTTCTGGTAATCTAGCAACAGTAAATCCAAACGATATAGAAAGTTTAGAAGTATTAAAAGATGCTGCATCTGCTGCTATCTATGGTTCTAGAGGGGCTAATGGGGTTATTTTAGTTACTACCAAAAAAGGAAAATCAGGTCAACTTACTTTTAATTATAACACCTTTACAAGTAGCTCAAACAAATATATAAAAGATATTGAAATGCTTAAAACAGCTTCAGAATGGGCTGCTGATTTGCAAACTGATGCTTATGACACCTCTTTTACAGACCCAGCTCTATTACAATATAGATTGGATGCTTATGCAAATGCTCCAGATGTAGTAAGTATGGAAGATTATATTTTCAAAACAGGTAATACTGTTAGTCATGATTTTAGTGTTAGTGGAGGATCAGAAAATTTAAAAGCCTATGCTTCATTGGGTTATTTAGACGTAGAAGGTATTGGTATAGGACAATCTTTTGAAAGATATAATGGACGTGTTAATATTGATGCTAATTTAAACGACAAGTTCAAAGTCGGATTAAGTATGAATGGTTTTTACAGTCATCAAGAAAGTATGCCTTGGGAAATGAGAGATTTATTAAGAGCATACAGTATTAGTCCAATTTATCACACAGCAGCTTCTATAGCATTTGTTCAAGCGTTAGATCAAGAAAGACAAAGGTTATTTGATACAGGGACATTTACAGGTAATAATTTTGGAAGAACTTTTGATCAAGATTATAGAGGTATAGGTTTAGATCCTACAAGTATTTATGATTTACAACCAGGTGATGTTGCGCACGATTGGCAATATGGTAGAAACCAAAATGGTATTGGAGGTACAGGAGATGCTGGTGTAGCATCAAAATTTGATAATTCAAGAAGATATAATAAAACTTATTTTGCTAATATGAGTTCTTATTTACAATATAATATTGTAGAAGGTCTAGATATCAAAACAGTTTTTGGTGCAGATTTAAATAACAGAACTAATTATTATTATAGAGGTATCTTATCAGATGGTAGACAGCGTTCTACAGCTACAGATTTAGATATCGATGAAATAAAAACATCTACTGTTTTAAGCGAAACTACCTTGAATTATGCAAAAGTTTTTGCTGACAAGCATGATGTGGCTGCTGTTGTTGGTGTTGAATTTCAAAACACTTATATAAAAGGTATGGTTTCTAGAGGTTCTAACGTGCCACAAGGATTACCTTTAAACTATTCTTTCTTTAATACATCTGATGTCGTAACACAAGAAGTAGATGAAACAAGATCTAGACGTAGTATTTTTGGAAGAATAAATTATGCTTATGATGATAAATATTTAGTATCTGCTTCTGTGAGAAGAGATGGTGATTCTCGTTTTGGAGCAAATGAAAGATATGCAGTATTTCCTGCTGTTTCTTTAGGGTGGAATTTACATAAAGAAGATTTTTGGGAGCCTTTTTCAGAAAAAGTTAGTGCATTTAAACTAAGGGTTAGTACTGGTTCTTTAGGAACAGAATCTTTCTTAGGGTCTTATGATGCATTGAGTATTTTAGGTACAGCACAAACTGCATTTGGTACAGGCTTCTTAATACCACAAAATGTAGCAAATCAAGATTTAACTTGGCAAACTAATATTGAAACTAATTTTGGTGTTGATTTAGGATTTATAAATAATCGTTTTAGATTAAGTGTAGATTACTATACTTCTGATGTTGAAGATATGTTGCTAGAACAAAGTGTTTCTGAAGTTTTAGGAACTCCTTCTATTATACTTAATCGTGGAGATGTACAAAGTTCTGGTGTCGAGCTAGAATTGAGTGCGGGTATTATACAAAAAGCAGATTTTAATTGGAGTATGAATGCGAATTTATCAACAGTTAAAACAGAAATCACTAGTTTGGGTGCATTAGATGAGTTACCAAGACAAATTTATGGAGGACCTTCAGGTAGAGGACCAGAATTTAGAAATTATGTTGGTGGAGAATTAGGAGAAATGTGGGGTTATGAAGTAGTAGGCGAGGTTGAATCCATTTATTTAGCTGATCCTTCAAGAGCTATTGGAAATGGTACTGGAAGAGCGTATGTGGTAGATCAAAATAACGATGGTCAAATTACGTATGAAGACGATTATGTAAAGTTAGGTTCTGCGAATCCAGATTTTTATTGGGGACTTTCAAGTAATATGAGTTACAAAGATTTCGATTTTTCAATGCAGTTTCAAGGTTCTCAAGGTGCAGAAGTTTATAATATTGATCCAATTTACTGGAAATCAGAGTTTGGTAGAGGTTTAACTCCTAATTTTGATGCTAATTCAGATGGAATTGCGGATGCTAATGGCTTGCATTATGAACAAACTAGGAATGCACATGGTGCAGGAATTCAAGATGCTTCTTATATAGCGTTAAGAAACTTAACCATAGGTTATACTATTAAGTCAGATATCACAAATAAAATAGGTTTAAATTCTGTTAGAATATATGGTGCAGCTACAAACCTATTATATATTATGGGAAGTGATTATACTTCTTTTAACCCAGAAGGTGTTGAAACAGGAAATTCAGGCTATGCAGGACCAACAACTTATGGATATCAAGAAGGTGCAAGCCCTATTGTAAGAAGTTTTACATTGGGTTTAAATGTTAATTTTTAATAAAGAAATAATGAGAAAAATAAAATATATTTATATCGTATTAGTATCTACGCTTTTTATAACAGCATGTGATAATGATTTGGATCAATTACCTCCAAAAGGACTAGAAGCAACTGCTTTAAATGATTATACTCCAGTATTAAATGCTGCATACCATTATCATACAGGTGTTGCAACGCCTCAATTAGTAATGGGAGACTTTAGAGCTGACAATATGTTAATGCAAGAACCACCATTTACTGCGTTTGATTTATATAATTCAGAATTAGCGGGATTAGATTTAGTAGAACAGTTTTTTCGTCCATACTATAGTAATTTATACAAATCAATTTTAAGTGCCAATATTGTAATTGAAAATTCATCTAGTTCAACTCAGGTAGCTGAAGCTAAATTTTTAAGAGCTTTATCTTATTTTAAATTAGTGGTAGTTTTTGGTGATGTTACTGTAAACTTATCTGCTTCACCAAGCACATCAGATTTATCTATTTTAGTGAGACAGCCTGCAGCAAATGTGTATGATAATGTTATAATTCCGGATTTGCAAGGAGCAATACAAGGATTAAATAATTCAGATTTATCTAGTGGTCGTGCAACACAAATTGCAGCGCGTGCCTTTTTGGGAAAAGTGTATTTATATAGAGGTAATTTTACAAATGCAGCTACAGAACTTAGTGCTGTAATAAATAATGCTACAGGAGCAGGTGTTACCTTAGAATCAAATTTTAGTGATGTAGTTACTGATGGAAATTCAGAAGTAATATTTGCTACGATTAGATCAACTTCTGTTGCAGACTTATACTCTGCTACAGAGTTTCCAGGATGGTTTGATGGTTCTGACACAAAATCTCTTCTACCTTTAGATTCAAGATTAACGGATGCTTTTGATGCTAGTAGCGCCTCTGGTGGAGCTACAGATTTAAGAAAAGTACTTACAGTAGACACTGCTAACAGTAAAGGTGTTAAATATACAGGAGGTTTAGAACAAGATTTCATAGAAATGAGGTTGACAGATGTTATTTTAATGTATGCTGAAGCTTTAAACGAAAATGGTTCAGCAGCTACTACAGTACTTCCTTTATTAGATGATATTAGAACAAGAGCTGGTTTAAATAGTTTAACTGGTACTGCAACAACACAGGCAGCAGTTAGAACAGCTATTCAAACAGAAAGAAGATTAGAATTGGCTTTTGAAGGGCATAGATGGTTTGATTTAGTAAGAACTGGAACTGTTAACACAGAAATGGGGCAAACTATTGATCCTAATTATTATATATTTCCAATACCAAACTCAGAAATTTTAGCGAGTGATGGTGTAATAACACAAAATGCTGGTTATTAAACATTAAAACATTTGAATTAGTTTTATATTTTAGGACTACAACTTTAACTAGTTGTAGTCCTTTTTTTTATGATGAATTTATCATTATTAAGTGATTATGATAAGAATTTTAAGGCTCTTATGATTATCCAAATATTACTATTTAATTTATGCTATAATAATATTGATAGATTTAAAAATACTTTATTTCCAATACCACAATTATAATAAGATTGATACACATTTAAACCCTAACAAAAACTGTGTAAATTTAGAAATTAATGTAGTGTAACAAATTTTAAAAGATTTAACAGCTTTTTTATAAACAAAAGTGTTCCTATATAATTTTGATGTATTTATACCCAAAATTCTTAAAATATTTTAGTCCTATAAATTCTTTTTAAAAATAGTATCCTATTGTTTCGAATAGAGGCTATATTTTGCAATAATAGTTGCATAAAATATCAATGCTCTTTTTTTAAATAGATATAATTAAATCTTGTTTAAAAACAAAAAGCATCTTTCCTAAATCAAACCTAATTATTATCTTTTTATGGAGTTGATTTTATAATTTAAATTGCAAAAAAATATTGAAAATTTATCATTTTGAATATTTATATGAATTGAAGAATAAGAAAATTTTTATTTGAAAATTTTGTGTAAAAAAAACTAAAATTTAAAGGTAAATTAAGCTGCTATATATCAGCAACCCTAAGAATATCAAATGAAAAAAATATGATTTTATTTGATATAAATTAATCTTTAGTTGGCAATGTTCCAGGACCAACAGTAGCTTCTTTAAACCATACTTCAGCAAAACAACCATTTGCATATTGCTTAGCTATGTCTCCATTATAGGTTTCAGAACCAGTGCTCCAAACAATATTATCTGCTGGATTCTTTCCATTAGTTTGGTTATATGCACCTTGCTTAAAATATTGAATTTCTCCAGCATACGCATTTTCACGCTCTACTCCATCACGATTTATAGCAGCATATAAAGTTAATATTTGTTCTGGAATATCGGCTTTTTTAGAAAATTCTGATTTTAATAAATTCTTAGTAAATTTAATAGTTTCGCGATTTTTACCGGTAAAAGTAAGATACATCATTCCTTTATAAACATTAATTTCATAGCTAAATTCTTCACCTAATTCTATACCATTTTCTGGTTCTATAGGAGGTGTTGTTGAATCAGAACCTACAACTGACATATCATAGCCCCAAACTGCTGTTGAATAATCCCATCTTCCTGAATTGTCTCCAGCTGTATTAATTTCATAATTCCAAAAAACAGAACCTTTTTTATGCCCAGGAAATTTTTTGTAAAAGATTTTTATCGGTTCATTTTCGTGGCCTTCATCACTATGAATTTGACCAACTACTACAGAATACGAGGCAGCAACCCTTGCATCCCCTGAAATAGAAACGTGTTGCACTTTTAAAGTTCCTTTTAATTTACCACCTTCTTCAGGTATCCAATGGTTTTTTTGACCTAATTCGGTTCTTGTATTACTCGAAGTTCTTGATGTTATACCCGCATTTGGAGTTTTATAAACTACCCAATTAATTTGTTTTTCTTTTGCTACATAAAAGAAATTTTCTTGTTCAAAATTTGCTAGATTATTGGTGCTAGTTCCATCTCCACAAAGAATAGTCCATTGATCCATAAACGGAATTACATCACTTGGATAGGTAATCGATTTTTTTTCTTTATTTACTGGTTTTTTAGAAGCATTTGAACAGCCATTTATCAAAAATAAAAAGCCAATTATTAAAGAATTGTAAAATAGTATTCTGCCAATATTCATATTAAATCTGTAAATTATTTATTTATAAAGTATTTTAGATTTTTAACCTAGAAAAATACTTTTACTGTGTGATTTTCAATCAAAATATGCAGAAATATTACATATTATAAACACCTCCATTTATGTCTAAAGTAGCGCCTGTAATAAAACCATCATACTCTGAAGCCAAGTATACAACTGCTCTTGCTACATCTGCTGCATTTCCTGCTCTTTTAATTGGAATACCAGCTATAGTTGCAGCTGCAGATTCTTTTGTAGTGTGTGTATTATGAAATGAAGTCCCTAAAATTAAACCAGGAGCAACTGCATTTACTTTTGTTCCGTTTTCACCCAATTCTGTGGAAAGTGCTCTTGTAAACGTTAAAATTGCGCCTTTACTAGTTGCATACGCTAAAGATCCTGGATGCCCTCCTTTTCTTCCTGCAAGTGATGCTAAATTAACAATACTACTCTGCTCATTTTTTGCTAAATAAGGTGCTGCAGCTTTGGTTACAAATAACATAGAAGTTAAGTTAATATCCATTACTTTCTGCCAAAACACTGCTTCTAATTCGCCTAATAATTTACGAGCGACTAAAGAACCAGCATTGTTTATTAAGATATCTAAACTTCCAAGAGTTGCTATCGTTTTATCAACCAAAGAAATGGCATCACTTTCTTTTGTTAAATCTCCAGCAATAGCTACTGCTTTTTGTCCTTTTTTTTCTGCATACCCCACTAATTCGTTTGCTGAATCTGCACTAGAAAAATAATGAATAGCAACATTGGCACCACTATCTATAAAATGTTTTGTAATTGATTCGCCAATTCCTTGAGCACCAGCCGTAATTAATACATTTTTTCCAATTAATTTCGAATTTTTCTCCATTATATTTTTTAATTAATTTAATCGTTTTTTGTAAAATAACCTTCATTTGAAACTGCTGCCTCGCTTACTGAAATACTCGCAGTTTTAAACCAAACCTCTGCATAATTCCCATCTGCATATTGTTTTTGAATGTTTCCATTGTGCGTTTCTGCACCTGAACACCAATTTTTATTGATTTCTGGGGATTTTCCATTAGTTTGATTGTAACATCCTAACTTAAAAAAGCAACCTTCACCTAAGTAAGCATTTTCTCTTTCTACACCATCTTGACCAATTGGTAGAAAAAGATTTTTAGTTTGCTCTGGTATATCCGCTTTAGAAGCATATTCAGATTTGATTAAATTTTTAGTAAATGTTTTGGTTTCATGACCTTTGCTTGTGAATTTCAAATTCATAATACCATCTTTAACTTCTATACTATAGCTAAATTCTTCTCCTAATTCAATCCCTTCTTTAGGTTCTTCTGGATACGTATTTGCTGTTGCACCAACAGCAGAAAAATCATTTCCCCAAACTGCTGTAGAAAAATCCCAACGTCCAGCATTATCATCACCTGCTGTGTTGATTTCGTAATGCCAAAATACAGAACCTTTGGTATGTCCTGGAAATTTCTTGTAGAATATTTTTAGAGGTTCATTTTCGTGTTTATCTGCACTGTGAATTTGACCAACAACCACAGAATGTGATGCTGCAACTCTAGCATCACCAGTAGCAGAAACATTCATTACTTTTAAAGTGGCTGTTAATTTATCGTCTGCTGTTGTTGGATACCATTTTTTTACTTGTGCCAATTCAGTTCTTGTATTGTTAGAAGTACCATGTGTATCCCCTCCATTTGGAGCTTTAAAAACAATCCAATCTGTATTATTCTCATTTACTGTATAAAAGTAGTCTTTATTTTCAAAATTATTTGCAATTCCTGCATTAGAACCATCGCCTAAAATTAACTTCCAATCATCAAAAAAAGGAATCACATCACTTGCAAACACTTTTTTTGGTATTTCTTTTTCCGTTGATTTTTTAATTTCTTTTTTACAACTATGTAGGGTTATTAAAACAATCGCTATTAAAAATGTTTTTAATATTTTTTTATTATTTCTATTCATTATTATAGTATTTATTTCTATTTTTTTATGTGTTTTGATAATTTAAAAAAGTGATTATTCATCATTTCTGTAGCAAGTTCTTCGTCTTTAGCTTCGATTGCCAAGTATATATCTTCATGTTTTTTAATTTCAGAAATTACTTTATCACCCTTACAAACGCTATCCCTATCATAAGTGATAAGAATTGGTGTCATGATTAAAAGCATTAAAGAGAGCATTGTTTTATTTTTACCTGCTTTGGCAATTGCAACATGAAACAACAAATCTTCCTCTAAATAATCATCGCCAGCAATAATCTTAATTTTAAAAGCATTTAAAGCGTCTTTTATTTGTTTTAAATCAGCATTTGTTCTTCTTTGTGCAGCAAGCTTAACCGCTTTTAATTCTAAGGAAATTCTAGTTTCTACCAATTCATTAAAAGTAGGTTCGTCTATGGCTACAATTTCGTCTACAATGCCATTAAAACCAGTTAAGCCGATTGCTAAAATAGTTCCACTTTTAGATTTTGCTTTTAAAACTCCATAAAACTCTAATCTATTTAATGCTTCTCTTACATGATTTCTCTTTACACCAAACTTTTCAGATAAGATTCTTTCTGAAGGTAATTTATCTCCTCTTTCAAAATTTTTGGCGTTTAATAAATTCCGAATTTTACAGATTACTTCATTCTGAATAGTTTCGCTAGAATTTTTATGTATTAAACTGATTTTCATCTTAATTGAGTTTTATGTATTTATTTTTTAAGTATTTTAATATTCTTTAAAAATACTCAAAAAGTGCCAAAATACCATTGTAAGAAATTACTAATGAGAAAAATAACGCTGCAAACAAACCAATATAAACACCTAAACTTGTTTTATAGTCTTTCATTACTTTTTTGCTACTTAACATTAGTATAATTCCAAGAATTACGGCTGGTAAAACAAAAACATTAAATACTTGAGATAAGATTTGAATTTCTATAGGATTTGCGCCAAAAGCTGGCCCAATTAATGCGACCAAACAAGCAATACCAGTAATAATTCTAAATTGTTTAGAGTTGGTATCTAAAGTACCTGATTGATAATCTGCAACCAATAGAGGAGCGATTAATAAACAAGGAAAAATAGATGATAAACCAGCACTTAAAGCTCCAAAAAAGAAAATAGTAACTGCCCATTTACCAGCAACAGGTTCTAACGTGTTTGCCATATCTAAAACTTGCGTTACTTCTTTACCCTCGTAAAACAAAGCACCTGCAGCAACTGCCATAATTACGCCACTAATTACAAATATTAAAATAGCAGCAGTTATAGAATCTTTCTTTTGCTGATCTAAATTTTTAATTGTCCATCCTTTTCCTTTAACAAACAAAGGTCTTGATAAAAATGTGGCAGAAGCCATTGTTGTGCCTACAAAAGCAGCAACTAACATTTTACCTCCAGGAATGTCTGGAATTGTTGGGATTAATCCTTTTGCTACATCTAATGGAAAAGGTTGCACAAAACATAAAGACAATACAAATGATAAGCCCATTAATGTTACGAATATGACTAATATTTTCTCGAAAAAAGTATATTTACCAACCAACATCAGCAAGTAAAAAGTAACAATAATTACGATGGCAGTTATTAAAACAGTTTCATATTTATAAGCGGTTAATCCATCGAAATTTACAGCTAGTATTTCAAATATAATGTTTGATGAAATTCCTAAAATTCCCATTAATGAATTCCATTGCCCAAAGGTGATTCCAACAATGATTAAAATAGCTAAAACTTTACCAAATTTTAAATGTTTTTTAAAGCCAAAAAGTGCAGTTTCTCCAGTAATTAAGGCATAATTTCCGTAAGCAAACATTAAAACTCCAGAGAAAACACAACTCAATAATAAAACCCATAACAATTGCATGTTAAACTTACTACCTGCAACAATCATAGAGGTTACACTACCTGTACCAATAGTATAACCAATGGCAAAAATTCCTGGACCAAAGCCTAAAACAATCGCAATTATTTTTTGTAAAAAAGACTTTTTATTTTCGGTTGATACCATCGTTTTTAAGATTTAGATTCGTTAGTATTCCAATTTGTGTGATAAAATTTGTTGCTATCATCATTTTTTCTTTGATACGTATGTGCACCAAAATAATCACGTTGCGCTTGTATTATATTTGCTGACGATTCTGCCACAGAAAAACTATTTAAAAAACTAATCGACTCACTAAAATTAGGAATTGCTAATTCATTTAAAATACCTTCTGAAACCACTTTTTTAATGCTTGGTTTTAATTCTTTTAAATTATTGATGATCGTTTTATCATTTAAAATATTGTCTGTAGTTTTAAAAACATCAACCAATGTTACCATTAAATCGGATTTTATAATACAACCATTAGTCCAAATTCTGGCTAATTCACTTAAATTCAAACTCCAATTATACGTTTTGGAAGCTTCTTTTATCAACTTAAAACCTTGATAATGATTTATAATTCTTGCAAATTGATACGCTTTTAAAATATCTTCAATTGTAATATTTAAATCAATAGTAGAATTGGTTTCAAAATTTTGATTTGCTACAATTCGTTCTTCTTTATAAAACGAAATATATCTAGAAAATAAAGCAGAAGCAATCAATGTACTTGGAACGCCAAGTTCTGCAG
>Ga0115565_10001122_pt1 | contig 22465 bp, 31 predicted proteins | sample COGITO_mtgs_1105_FD_87199 | JGI IMG/M metagenome (GOLD analysis project Ga0115565, IMG submission 87199) | Pelagic marine microbial communities from North Sea - COGITO_mtgs_110530 | ecosystem: Environmental > Aquatic > Marine > Epipelagic | place: Germany:Helgoland, sampling site Kabeltonne... | reverse complement strand
CTTTTGAAACAATGGTTTTCTACGGAAATTCAGTCAATTCCTTAGTAAACCGTTTTTGAAAAAGTCCGGAAATATGCATAAAAAATTATATAATAATTTTATTTAACTTTACTTTACAAATACTATTTGATCCATTGTCCTCGCTCTACTCATTGAGGTATAAATCATCTTAACATCGTACATTCTATCTAAATCAATAAATAATTTATCTGATGCAGTTTCGCCCTGAATGCTGTGACAAGTAAAGGCATGTCTTAATTCACACCTAACTTTATTTGGTTTTGGACCTATGATAATTTGTCCGTTACTATAATCTCTCGTATTTTCTAATACTGAATATTTTTCTAAATTTGCATACTTTTTAGTATATTTATCTTTTTGTTTATGTGTAGAACATATTATTAAATCCTTTACACAATAATCTATACTATCACAATCAGTTAATTCAAAATTACTATTCAATAAAGTCCTTTCTATATTTATACGTGATACGCCACGTTTAATGATATTTCTTAATTTTAATAATATTGTTTCTAATTTTTTACACTGGCAACGATAATTAGTAGTATGATGAAATACTGGAATACCACAATCAACTTTAAATTCTGTACCTTCAATTGGTGGTAATTGAAATCCTACATCTCCACAGAAAATTATTTTATGATATGGAAATCTTTCTATTATTAATTCTTTTGCTTCATCTGAAAACATTGAAATTTCATCTACAACGAATACAGAGTATTTTTTACCGAGAGGTCTCCACCTTGACGGGTCTTTATCTAATGTATGAAAGAAAGTTGTAGAATCTATACCATATTCATCTTTTTTATTTCTTGCTAATTTCCATGATGGTGCTATAAATAAGGGATTTACAAATCCTTTATCAATAAGATTATTATGTGTTTTACCACAACCACCAGCACCTAAGTGTATTTCATATTGATTATTATCTCTATATTCGCCAATATTTTTATACTCCGGTCTATCTTCTTCACAACCTTCATAATAATGATCTGTTACATATTGATTGTTAGAAATAGTATGTTTAAGACTTTTCTGTTCTTTATTAGCAAATAATTCTCCTACATCTACATCACCTCTATAATATATTCCATCAACTACAACAGCAATAATCTGATTAAAATTATTAAATTTTAGTATTTGTTCTAATAAAGTTATTCGTGCATACGATGAAATAAAAGCAGCAATGTGGCATGAATGAAAACAATACTTTTTATCATATTCAATTATACCTGATTTCGCATCATAATTATATCTAATGGATGTTTCGCTACGATAAGCATTCAGTTTTGCAAAATTAATATCTTTACAATTAAAATTATATCTATCTTTATCATTGATTTTCATTAAACATCCATACCACTTACAATAATGTGGCGTTCCATCTTCTTTTTCATACATACTTTGTGGAAATTCAAAATCAAAACCAGAACCCCAGCATCCCCTAACAATATCAAAAGTAATTCCTAAACTTTTATAAAATTCAAGTTCCGGTGATGGATAAGGATGACTATTATGTAGACACTTCATATTTTCAATATATTTACACCCATTGAAATTTATATTTTTAATTTCATATATACCTAATCCTACTATTTTATTTGTATTTCTAAAATCAGTTATTTTACCTAAATAACCTTGATACATACTACAATTATGACCTTGTGTATACGCTTTTTTAATATCTATGTGATTTAAATTTTTTAAATCATCAATCCAATCATATAATTTTTTCTTATCTTCATAATCATCTGTATCTGGTGTATTCCATTGTTTACAATCATATAAATAATCATCATCATCTATACAATCTGCTAATTTTTCATTAGCATCAAAATCATCATTATTAAATTCTGGCATAAACATAATAGACTGATTAGTATTTAGTGATTCATTCAAAAATCTTGTTAAATCATTATTCTTGTTTTTTTCAATCTTATAATCTGAGAAATTATAATCCTCTTCAAAACTTTTAACTATTTCATTATAACTATTTTCTTCTTTTAATTTATATATTTTATCTAAATCATTGATTTGTGTAATACCTGTTTTACATTCTTTCCACAATATAAATTTATTGTCTTTTATACATACATCATATATATCTTTTAATTCTTGTTTATTTACTTCTATGTAATTATCTTTTGTATTTATATTATTAATTTCTATATGATTAAGACGTGTATTGACAAATCTAAATTTTTTCAAAGGTTTCTTTTGACTTTCAATTTCTATATATTTAGTCTGTTTATCAAGTATTGTAGATGGTAAATCTATTTCAATTGAAATTTGTAAATCATTACAAACTTCACCTAAATCCTCTTCTGGTATTCCTTCACTATATTTTACCATATATTTATTACACTTGTTATTTATTGTATTGTATCTTTTTTTTGCCGTAGGTGATTTACTATCTTCTATTTTTTCATTCGCCCACTCTTTAATTGGATGAAAGAAACAATGAGTAATACCATCTAAAAAGTATTGATTAATATCTTCTTTATCTATTTTATCTAATGTTAATATTAAAAGTTGTGCTTGTAATTTTGCATCATCTATTAAATCTTTCCAATCACCAAATAATTGTAGATCACTTTCAATCCAAAAGAAGAATGAATTTGCATTCCACCATTGACTAAATCCGTTTACTGGAATATCAAAAGTATCTGATTGTTGTTTTTCAGCAATAATATTTGCTGTTACACCTTCTTCATTATCAGCATCATCATCTAATAGTATTTCAGTTTCTACATATCTCTTAACTAATTTAATAGTCTGTCCTGCGTATGATTTTATGATTTTTCTAAAATAAGGCATAGTATCGTTTTTTGGTGCGGATGCTTTAACTTTTGAATACGTAATACGTCTTACATTAGTTGTATCTGCTATTGTTTTTACTCTAATAAATCTATCTGTTTCTGCTCTATAAGTTAAATCATCCGGCAAGAAGGTTGAAGCCTCCTCACCTTCATCTATCATATATCTATATATTTTTTTTGCAGTTTTTCCATAAGGATCAACTTTTGTATTTTTTTCCGTAAAAGGATTATAAATACTAATCTTATTATCACTCATTGTTATTATACATTATATAATATTTTAATCTTTAAGCAATTTTGTTTTTATGACAATTAAATTTTCAAATTATATTTTTTCAGATTATATTAGACACACCAATAAGACTATAAGATTATTGATTATTGATAATATTCCTAAAATTAGTAATTTTAAAGATTGTTTAAAATTACCGATAGTTTAAAAAAAGTTAAAAAAAGTTAAAAAAAATTAGAAAAACTTAAAAAAAGTTAAAAAAAGTTAGAAAAAATACCATCCTTTAGATATTGATGCACTTTGTCTTTTTATGATTGCTTCTTTAATAATTGCTATATCTGATTTCATATTTTGTGTATCAATTATAATTGTATTTAATTGACGTTTAATATCTCTTAAATCTCTCTCTACTCTTATAATTGGTTTTCGGTCCACATCTTGTAATCCTGGCATATCACAAAAATTACTCATACTTAGTATTTATGAAGATATTATTTTTTTATCATCTACTTTGACAATTTTTATTTCTGGAAAATACTTAAATTGTTGATATTTTTTTTTCTGTTTTCTACTACTTAAATCTGCAACCTGTTGATAAGTTAATCCAAGATCTTCACTTATTTCTTTTAAACACTTATAGTCCTTATCGTGTAAAGTCATAGTTGAATCAGAAAGAGCATGAAAGATTTTACAATTATACATTGTTGTTATACTTATATATAGATTATATTTATAACTTTAAATAATTGTTAAAAAAACAAATTAAATTTTCAAATTATTATTATTATATTGGAATGGATTGAAATAATAAGCAATTCTTTAATATTCCTCTTGGATTAATTAAACCGTGAAACCAGTTGGAAACTATTTGAGGTTCAATATTTAAAACTTCTGCTAATTGTTTTATGGTTTTAAATTCCATTATCTTGAATAATTGAGTCTTTGTTTCGTTTTCATAAAGATACAAAATCCAGTTTGATCTTTTCATTATATTATATATAATATTTTAATATTTACATACTAACTCTAATCGTTCCCATCTCATCAATGAAGTAGAGAGAATCGTATGCGACGTAAGCATCTACATTGATTGCCTGTGCTTGAGCGGTGGCAATATCAATAATTAGAGAGATAGGTAGAGACCTATCAGCAGTATTAACACCCGACTCAATAGCAGTCCTCTGGAATGCCTCAAGGTCAATTCCGAAAGGAGCGAAACGGTATGAGTTAGGACCAGCAGCGGGACCTGCATCTACCGCCATACCGCCAACATCGCAAGTAGTTGTGGCATAGTTAGACGTACATAATACACCAACACCATTAACCGATGATAGAGTTCCCCAGCACTTAGATAGTTCGGAGAATGCCTCCGCACGATTAACAGCAGTTAAGGCATCATTCGAGAAATTACATTCAATCGGAGTAGCGGGATGCATAACTGAACCAATCTTCATCTGGAAAGATTTCGCAGCGAAACTACCGCCAAAGGATAAATTAGATACAAGTTGATGTGCGGCACCACCAGCATAAGACTGCGAAGCACCAACAAAAAACAGAGATTTCATTGATTTACGACGTGCTGGAACATTAATAACCTGCGAACCTACAGCATTAGCAGCAATATTACCAGCAAAGTGTGTATAATCTACACCATTCAATACAAGACGTCCACCAGATACATCTTGTACCATGCGAATCTGCTGGTCTACTTCCGGACCAACTTCAACCAGTTGTGCTAAATAACGAACGTCATCAATGATGTAGCGGTTATTACCACCCGGTAAAGCAGCAAACGTTCCAACGTCTAAAAGTGGAGCAAGTTCTATCTCGATTGTAACGGGCGATGAACCAAGTAATTGAAGGGGGACCATCTTATCCTGTGTAGAGCCGAGAAGTCCGTTTACTAATGGTATACAGAAAGTGTATGTGTTCGCTGCACCACCGAGAGCAGTTAGAGTAGTAGAAGTTGTGGAAGGAGAAATAGCAATAGTGCCATTACATTCATTAGCGGGTGCGGGAGTCATATTAGAACCTGCCGCTTGTCCGTTGGCAAAACGAACACCCTCAGTGACAGAGCGATGACCGACAGAATCCATACCACCCTGAGAAGGTAGAATAATACTACTTAATAATTTATTGTAATTATTTACATCAGATAAAACGTTTCCAGCTTGCTCTATTCTCAGCCTACGGATGACTCCGGATCCCCCACCAAAGTCAAAACCCATAGTAGTGTTAGTGTCATTGGTGAAACGAAAGCGAAGGTAAGAGTGTTTCGGGTCTAAAAAGGCGGAAGCAGAAACGTCAATGCGAATGATGTTATTTCCGTCGGATTCAAAACGTTGTCCGTTGGTAGGGAAGAATGCACGTCGGTGAGAACGAGACTCAACGGCGAGGGGTAAGATTTTTGTGTAGTCCACATTAGAAGGTAATACGCGATCCATTATTTTTATAATATAACTTATATAAAATTTATTTGTTTCTAATTAAAAAATTTAGTATTATCAAAGATTATCACTTTAGTTTGATCTATCATTGGGAATCATCGTAATACTTATTTGTAAATTATATTCACCAAAATCATCATTCGCGGGAGCATTAGTCAAATAACAATTTTTACCGGATGCCGGATCTATCATTCTGACCGTTAATACTTGTCCGAATGGATTTGCTGCTAATATTCCTTCTGTTGCTGCTATACCTGAACCTATACCAGTCCAAGTATATCCGAAACGAGTGGGTGATGGTCCTTGAACTTCACCGGGTTGTGGATTTAATGGAACAGCAACAATTGTTCCCGTATTAACAATCTGTAAGGGTAAAAATTGTTTAAATCCTCCAATAAGAGATCTACCTTTTTCAGCAATTTCAGCAAGACTGGTTAGTTTTGTTGAAACTACTTGACTACTTCCGACGTCAATACCTATAATTATTCCTCCAAGTTTTGTCATAATAGCATTACCATTGGCGTACCACGCAGCAATTTCACTATCATCTCCCGGAAAAGGTGTAGCAGTAAAACTATCTATTTTAATAATACATTGATTGTAATGACTACTATTAGCAAAAGCAGTGGGAGGTGGTAATAATATATTAAATTCTCCCTTTCTTGCTCCATTATCCGAACAATGAATAATTGCACGATATTTCAAACGTTCTTCATCTACTGATAAAACATTCACGCTATTGATTTGATTATCACTCATCTTTATATTATGTAGTATGTTTTTTTTTCTTATATTCTAAATAATAATTTTTTAATTCCTTATAATACTTAATTAATTCTGGTACAGCAAAACATACATTAACAAATAAACTACATATTAAAATAACTTCCATTATATTATACTTAATATTTTAATTTAATGTCCGTTCTCTAAACTTTCGCAATAAGTTTCCCAAACTCGCACACATTCTTGAAGTGTCTCACACCAAGAGTATCCACAACTTATACAACAACCATTATTATCATAAGCGGAGCTACTAACGTAAGGACTTTTAATCATCATAATTAAAAATTCTACTATCATTATACTTATACTTAGATATTTATTTACGTCTTTCAATTTGTTTCTTTAAATTTTTTCCACTTTCAACTGCTTTTTCAGCATCTGATACTGCTGCTTCACCTTCACTAAACGCTTCCCTAAAATTACCTTTTCTCATTGAATCAATCGCTGCAGTTCCGTGTTCTCTTGCACTCATACCTGCCTTTACTGTTTTATTAGCAGCATCTGCAGTTCTTGCTACTCCTTCAACTTTACCAGCTACTCTACTTACACCACTTGCTAATGCTTGTGTTCCTTTACCTACTGCTGATAAACCAGCAAATCCTGCCGCAACCGGTTCCAGTCCTACCATCGCTGCCCCTGCCGCTAATGTTGCCGCTCCACTACCAACTGCTCCAGCAACTTTACCAACTACATCAGCAATCTTACCAACTGATTTAGCACCTTTTGCAATATCACCAGCATGATCTATCGCAGATTTTACACCCTTCTTAACAACACTACTTGCTTTTTTACCTAATCCATTAACCGCCTTGCCTATTTTTTTCCCGAAACTGCCAAAAAAACTCATCTGTTTATACTATTATATAGAGTTATTATTTTGATTTCTTTGCTTTTTTTTCTTTTAGTTTATCCTTGATTACCTTCGGTTTATTGTTGCTTTGCTTATCCTTGCTTACCTTCGGTTTATTCTTCTGTTTACTTTTGTTGAGTTTATCCTCTTCTTGTTTTATTTCTTGTAAATCTCTTTGTGCTATTTTTTCATCAATCTCCTGTCTTAAATTTGGAGGAGGTGGTAAATCTCTAACAGCAACAAAATCTAACTTAATACTTATATCAAAATTTAAACCATTCAAATCAATTATTCTATTTCTTTGATTAGTTAAAGTTATTGAAACTGATGTAATTGTTTTTGTCTTTAATAATAATTTATGTATATCTCCATTGCGTGGTTCAATTCTTAGTGTTCCACCTGGTGCATCGTTTAAAGGAACTCTACAAAAAATATTAGAAAATCCACCACCTATAAAACTATCTAATACTGATTGACTACTTAAATTTGTTCTTATAAATAATGATCTAATTGCAGAATTCATATCAGCAACATCATCGGCAACCAAAAAAGTGGGTAGAGCAAAAGGACCATTATTTATATCTGTACCAACACCCGGAACAACCAAAGGTGGTCTTGTATATCCATTATTATACGGGAATGGTCCTCCTGCTGCTGCTAATTCAACAAAGGGGTCACCTTGAATATTGTTTAAATCAAATCCAATTTCTTCATTAATATCATCACCATCAAGTCCACTAAATAATCCATTCTGTAATCCAAGTGTAACACGAACTCCGGGAACAATACAAATAAATTTAAATTTTTGTGAAATTGAATCATACTTAATATCTAATGCTGGAACACCGGCGGGGGCAGTAAGTATTCCCGCTTTTAAAACGTTTGCTAATTGATAAACAGTATAATTACCTGGTGGCACTAAAAATCTAAAACATCCACCAGCGGGAAAGAAATTAAATACATCACGTCCACCTACATTAACATAATTTGCGGGTTTACCAAATCCACTAACTTGATAATCAAGTAATGTATTTCTACCCACTTCAAAATTGTAAAAACTATAAGGAATTTCTGCTGAATATACTGATGCTAATATTGCATGATGTGTTGGAACTACTATTGGTTCCTCTAATACAAATTCAAAATCTGTATCCTTATTATTGTATGTAGTAGTAGCATTATCGCTGTTTATATATAAAACTCTTGATGCGGGCGTTTCTGTTTCAGCATACGTCGTCATTATATATAAATATTATAAAAAAAAAGATAAGTTTTAAAAAATAAAGTTAGTCATAGACGATCTTTGATTAGTTATGTTTTCGTCCTTTTATTACGTTCTTCATCGCTTTCTGTCCCAACGAGACACCTACTCCAAATAGTCCGTATTTTAGTCCTGTTCTAATCATCTTATAATATAATATACAATTATAATAATTTTAATAAATATTAGTTAATTAAATATTAGTTAATTAAATATTAGTTAATCAAAACGAACTTCAAAGTGTCCTTTTCTCATCTGTAATCCAACTGGAGCCTCTTTTCCTTTTTTCTTAGATTTCTTAATAGCATTCTTTGCTTCTTTTTTTGTTAATAGTTGTCCTGTGGAATATCTTGCCATAATACCATAATATTCTTCTGGTAGACTTGGAAATTTTTGTCTATACCATTCTTCTGTATCTTCTAAATTAGTACTACACATTAATAATGATGCTGGTGTAAGTTTAGGTAAATATCCATCATCGCCTTCATCTTTTTTAAAACTATAATCATATTGACCTAATCCAATAATTTCTGGTAATTCATGAAAATCGTTTAAATCATTGCCTTTTAGAAAAGTATAATTAAAAGCGGGATCATTAGATTGTATAATAATATTACGACTCTTTTGTAGTTCCTTCTTCTCCCTTGAATCCATCCTTTACTTTAATGCGAGATAAAATTTCTTGATTTCTAATTACAAAATCAAAAATAAGAGATGCAACTTCTTCTAATTCAACATCATCCTCTTTTTTTTCTTGTACTTTTTTTTCCGGCATTAACTTATCTAAAAAATTATATATCCATTCTTTAACTAACATATATCTATACTTCAATAATATACTATCTGTATACTTAATATAAGTAGCAATATATATTAATGCAAAAACAACAACACTTAATACATTATTCATCATATACTTAATAAATAAAAAAAAAAGAAATTACTAAGAGGTATATTTCATACCTCATTCTTTGACTTCAACTTTTGACCCTGCTTTTGGTCGTCCTGCTTTACCCTTTGCTTTACCAGTCTTTTTACGGGTTTCTTTAATACCGCCTTTTTTATCACCTTTCTTAACAATACCTAATAGTAGAGCATCTGGTAATTTATCGTATTGTTTTTTTGTAATTTGTCCGGATTTTAACGCTGCTTTAATCTTTGGATTATCACTTGGCATCTTTATATATATATATTATAATTTATTTATTCTGCTGCAGATTCTTCCTCTTTTTTAGTTTCTGGTTCTGGTTCTGGTTCTGGTTCTACTTCAGTAATTACTGCTTTTACTTTACCGGGGGGACTACCCCAAATTTTCTCGTAACGCTCGGGGTCATAAATTTTAATAATCTTTTTTTGATTTTCAGTCCAGTCACTTGATTCCATTATGTATACTTTAATCAAGATTAAATTTTTTCTTATAATCTTTTAAATTTTCTTTTAGTGTTTTTTTATCTCCCCACAATAAGAAATAACTTAAATATCCTGCTCTTTTAAAATCTTTTGTATCTAAATCACCTTTATGTCTTGCTCTATAATTTTTTCTTTTTATTTTATCTCCTTCATCAAGATAAGTTTTTCCACCTATTTGTCCGAAGTGTGTAATCTTAATAACTTTACCACCTTTATGAATTCTAAAAATTGCAGTAAATCTTTTCTTTGTTTTTGCGTCTGCTGGTTTAACTACTAAATTAATTGGCATGATATACTTAACAAAGATTTAAATCTACACCAATATAATTTCTTTTTAATATTTCACATCTATCTCCAACATAATTATTATGGCAAGTTAAGTCAAATATTGTATCATCTTCATTACTATAAGTTTTAATAAAGTAATCTATTTGTATATCATCTCTTGTTATACCAGTATCATCTTTTCTAACTTTCCAATCTTTGTATAATGTTGGATATTTTCCAGTATGTCCTTCCGTTTTTGATGTATAACTTTCAGTAATATTATTTCTTCTACCATAATGTTCTTGTTTATCTTTTTGTTTATTATATCTTTTTGGATAAAAAGTATCACCTTCCATCTGTGGATTATAAGTTCCACGCTTCTTATAATATATATTTATTTCTTCCATACATCTTAATGGTTGATACTTTGCTTGAAAAAAACAAGTGCTATTATTTTTATGCCAACTATAATGATATTTTGGTTTTTCATATTTATATAATTCATAAGTAAAAGGCATAGCACTATATAAACAAATAATACCATCTGGTTTTAAAACTCTCCACATCTCCTTAAACAACTCTTCCCAATTTAATTTACCTTCGTATATTGCTTCAGTGGTATTGAATGGTGGATCAGTATATATAAAATCAATACTATTATCTTCTAATGTTTGAATAACTTGATGTATATCTCCTTGAATATATTGTTTCATTATACTTATAAAGATAAAAATTTTTTATATTTATTTTTAAATTTATTCAGCACCAGTTCTATCTATTTTTAATTTTCCTGCTTTTATTTGTTTTTCAAGTTCTCCTCTTCCAATTCTTGTAATTCCTAATTTTGACTTATCTACTCTGCCAGTTGGAAAATATCCTAATTTTCCATCACCTTCAACTTGTGCTATTGATACTGATTGACCGGGTTCTAATCCTTTAAATTTTCTATCAGTTGTATTTGTTATTTTAAAAGGTACAAAATCTCTTGACCCTCCTTTTGGTCGTCCTCGTACATAAGATTGATCTAAATCTGATCTAAGTGCTTCATAAGTTTGAAAATTAGTTCTTCGTGATTGTGGTTGAACTCCTTCTGCTTCTGCTTCATCTTCTTCTTCAACTAATCCACGCCCGGTAGTTTCAACTCTTGGTGGAGCAGAACGACTTTCACCTTGTGGTCGTCTTCGTGGAGATGATGATGCTAATGGTTTTATAGTTGGTTCAATTTCTTGACCTAATCCAAATATAGGTTTACCTTCTGCATCAACTAATGCTCCACCGGTTTGTTCTCCTACTGGTGTATCTGGATTAACTAATGATGATATACCTCCTGCTGCTCTACCAGCTATATCACCCACGAATCCTATAGCGTTCTGTGCCGCTGCTTCTAAATCTCCACTAAATTGTCCCGATTGGAATAAATCTTGTCCTCCTTCTTGCGGTAAATTACTTGGGTCAATAAAAACACCCGACCCTTCTAATTCTGGTGGTGGTAATGGAGCAACTCCTTCGGCTCTTGCCAGTGGAGCAGCAAACTTACGTGGTTTTTGTTTTGGATCGGAAGTTGGTATTGCTGCTGGAAAACTTCTTGGTGGAGTTACTGGTCTTGGTCCAAAACTTGGTGTTCCTTCTTCTTCTTCTTCTTCTTCTTGTTCTTCTTCCAATTCTGCTATTCTTTCACTTGGAACTTGTGCTGGTTCTGATACTACTTCTCCACCGCCTACAACTTGTGCGGCGACAAAAGGATTTGCACTACTATCTATTCCATATAATCTATTAATTGCTATATTTTTCGTGGATGTAGCACCACCTAATATTCTTTTTCCAACTTCTAAAAATTCACCCTGTCTTAATAATTCACCTGAACCTACTGGTTCGTTTCCACTTAAATCTACTTCTGGTTCTGGTTCTCCACGTTCTTCTCCTCCTCCTCCACCAAAATCTACTTCTTGACCCGTTGATTGTGGTGTTACTATTGGTCTTGGACTTGAAACTGGTGTTTCTTCTTCTGATTGTTCTTCAATATCTATTCGTCTTGCTGTTGGAGATACTGGTCTATTAGTATCTATTTCACGTAATTGAGTTCTTACACTTGATGCTATTTCAGCAGCAGTTGGACCTTGTTGAACTGGTTGTGGTGGTGGTGCTGGTTGTTGGATTATAATTGGTGGTTGTCTTTCTACTGCTGCTACTCTATCAGCATGATGTCTTATTTGCTCTGTTGTTCTTGCTTCTGCTTCACCAATTCTTCTATCTATTGTATCTAATCCACTTTGAAATTGACGTGATATAAAATTTCTATCTGCTTCAGTTTGACCTTCTGGGACTGGATCCCTTTGTGATTCTAAAGAAAGTCTTAATAAACTTTCTCTTTCTTCTGCTGCTGCTGCTAATATAGTTTCTCTTTCTAATTGACTTCTTCCAGCACTTGCTTCTGTTTGTTGACGTTCACGTTGTCTTTCTGCAACTTGAGATGCTGCTCGTTGGTCTTCTCTTTGTATTCTTTCACGTCTTTCTTCATCTCCAAATCTTTCTAATGCTGTTATACCTCTTTCAAATAATTGTCCTCTTTCTTCTGCTGCTTTACGTCTTTCATCTATTATTTGTTGGTCTACTCTATCTCTTAAGGCAGTTCTTTCTTCACGCCCTTCTTTTCTTACTATTCTTCTTTCTGCTTCACTTTGTTCTCTAATGTCTTGACGTTCTTGTCTTGCGTAATCGGTCTCACTTTCTAATATAGTCCTAAAAGCACCTCTTAATTCTACTCTTTCCTTTTGGGCGGCTTCGCTGGCTCTTTCTGATCTTTCTAATATTCTATCTCTTTCTCCACTTGCTTCTCGTCTTTCTGCAAATTCTCTATCTAAAATTGCTTGTCTTTCAACTTCACTTCTACCAACTAATGCTTGCCTTTCATCTGCTTGTCTATCTAAAATTGCTTGTCTTTCACCTCTTTCTCTATCATCTCTATCCATTAAAGCATCAACTAATCTACGTTGCTGTGCGTCTTGTGCTGCTATACGTCTACCTTCAATTGCTAATCTTAATTGTGCGTTGGGGTCTGCTGCTGCTGGTGGTGCTGCTCCCGGTACTACTGGTATAGGGTCACCAACAATACGTGGTTCTTCTTCGGGTTTATCTCTTCTTTCACCTTTTTCAAATCTTCGTTGTTCTCTAAGATTTCGTGCAACTTCGCCTCTTAAGTTTTTCTTTTTTCTTTTTTTTAATTTTTTAATAGTTTTAATTCCAGCAGCTTTTTCAAGTTCTGCTTTTGTTGGTAGTCTTGCTCTTTGTGCTTGTAATAATGACATACGTGATACATCTGGGTCAAATCTTTGTGTAAATCCTTTAAGATTTGGGTCAATAGCAACTATATTTGATGCTTGTGATTGTCTAAGTCTTTGTAATTCTCTTTGCTGACGAGAATCAAAAATATCCATCTTTATATATATAAGATATAATAATTAAATTGAAGAGTTCATTATTTTTTTATGTTTGAAAATCATAATTAAAATATTCTATAGTATTATATAATGCCCTTTAAATTTAATGAAACTTTATGGAAACTCGGACAAAAAATTGAAGATGACACTTTACCTTTAATAAATAAATATTATGAATGTGATTTTAAAAGGAATGAGAATGATATTTTTGACATCTTAGATTTTAAAGATGATGATAAAAAAAAGATTGTTGAAATTAAAGGAAGAAGAATTCCATCAACACAATATACGGATACAATTATTACAGCATCAAAAGTCACAGAGGGATTCATGAAAATAGATCAAGGTTATGAAGTATTTTTTGTATTTGTTTTTACTGATAAAACAATGGAAATACAATTAAAAGAAGATTCAGAGTTTCAAGTAAAATTTACTGGTACAAATTGCATTAAACATCATTGTATTCCAATTGCTGATTTAACTGAGATTAATTAAGCGCAGCTACTTACGTAAATTTAACACCTTTCTTAATAGATGATTTTACTTTTTTACCCATAGATTTAAATTTACTGATTTTTTTACCTAAACCACTTTGTTTATCACCTCCATCTGATAAACTACCTTTTCTAACTAATCCGGTTTTTTCTACTGCTAATTTAGCATCAAAACCCGCTTTACCAGCAACTGCTAATAATTTTTCTTCTATTCCATCACTAACTTTAACTTTACTAATACAATCTTGAAAAACTCTATCTGCTTTCTGAACTTCATCACCAGTAGCGTTTGGGTCAGCATAAGTTTTATCGTGTGTTCTGGCACAAGTATCTAATTTATTAATTGGTACATTATAAGGTTTAGTTCCTACTACTTTACGTCCCGCCTCTTTCATTAAATTTTCATAAAAATCACTACCTTTCATGCGTGCTTTATACATAGTGCCGGGTCCAGCAAAATTATAAGCATTAGTTAGGTGTCGTTCGGGACCACGTTTTTTAGCATCTTCAAGTGTTGTCATTGTTATATAATTAATATAATATAATTTTTGTATATATTTTTTTTATATCTTATTAGTTAAAAACAACTATGTCGGAAGGTCCGGGACAATTACAAAACTATTCAGTAGATCAAGCAGCGGGTGCTATTGTTTTGGTATTAGGTGCTGTTGCATCTTTATTATTAGTTATTTGGCAATCTAAGTGTCATTGTAAAATAAATTTATGTTATATATTTCAATGTGAAAGAAGACCACCTAATGAAGAAGAGATGAAAAATTTAAAAGACCAACGTAATAAATTAAAAGATAAAAAAGATAAAAAAGATAAGGTTGAGAGAAATAGTAAAGAAATAAAACGAACTGAAAGTGGGAGCGGGAGCGAAGCACCCCAAAGGGAACCGGAACCAGAACCAGAACCATTACTACCAAAAGATAATCCATAAAATTTGAAAATATTTAAAACTATAACTTGTTATATAAACAATGAATTAGAATGTTTATAAGATCTATTGAAGATACAAAATTATTACAACGTGAAATATCTAATAAAAAACAACACATAGTTTATGTATTTTATAAAGGTGATATTTGTATGTATGTAGGTAAAACTAATTCTAACAAACAATTTAATTATATTATGAATCATCATACAGTCCAAAAAATTAGATCAAAATTTAAAGATGGTTATTATATTAAAATATATTTTGAAAAAGATATACCTTATATTAATTATACACTATATGAAGGTATGTTAATTGGACTTCTTAATCCAAAATTAAATCGTAAAGAAGAATGTGGTAGAATTTTAACGGTTTCCGCTAAATATGATATACCTTTTTTAGAATATATTAAAAAGAAAAAGATAGATAATGTGGATAAAGTTGATAAATATACATACGAACCAACTATAACTCATCTTGATGTTTTTAAATTGTATGTAAAAAATAAGTGTGAAAATATTTATGATGATATATTTGATCGTCATAATGAAAATTTTGAAAGTATATATGAAATATTAAAAGTATGTCGTTTTAAAAATATTTATGATGCTTATAAACTTATAAAAAAATATAGGTCTACATTATCAAAAAATAAATTCGAGCATTATACCGCCAGAAAAGATAAAGTATATAAAAATATATTACACAAACTATGTGATAAAGAATATATAAATATAGACTTATATAATAAAATATTGAAAGAACAATATTGTCCTATGTGGAAATATGGGGAATTTTGCGAAAGATATAAAGAGGAATATTATAAATTTAATCCAAAAAAAACAGTAGATTTCAGAGAATTTGGATATATAGACGATCATTATGTATATTAATTTGAAAATATTTAAAACAATAACTTGTTATATAAACAACTAAATAGAATGAATACACCAACTAAAAAATTAACTATCTTTGCAGAAACAATTATTACACTAAATTATAAAACACACAATTTATTTAATGTATTTTTGAATGAATGGGAATTCCAAATATGTACCAATCAAAATAAAGTAAAAGAATTATATTTATTTGATAATGATGGGAATATTATTATCACACATAAATTTACAGAAGAAGAACAAACTAAATATTTTGACTATTTTAAAAATATTGGAATTATAGTTTAATCTTCATCCCCAAAGTCTGTAATATTAGGAGACTTAATAATTAATTGTGTAAAATTTTTATGTATTTGTTTTGTATCGTCTTGTTGTAAATCAACAAACATAAAGTCATGCTTCTTTTTATAAATATATCTTAATACATCACTAAATTCTTTTTTAGGGATTGTTATAAGGTCATCATAAATATTTTCTATTTCTTTTTTTGATGGTTTGTATTGAATTAGTTGACTTGCTGTTTTTCTTAATTTTGGATCAATTTTATTATAAGTCTGACTTGTTGCAATAATTGATACAGAACCTCCAGCACCAGATAAGTGTCGTCTATTAAAGAAAATCTTTTGTAATAAATTTTCTATACCACCTTTACCTTTACCTCTTATATCTGCTATAACGTCATCAAATATAAATAATACTTTATCACCAGTATCTTTAATGTCATCAAGAACACCTTGTATATTTTCAAGTGTTGCTTCTTCAAACTTTTGGTCGTCTGGTATTAATTCATAAGGGTCGCCCTCCATTGTAATCATACTCGGACTCCAAACAAATACACGATCAAACTTACGATTAAAGTTTTTACCAGATTTACAAACAAGTGAATTGATTAAAGATGTCTTACCATAACCAGGACGACCAACAACAATAATAGCAAATCCACCTTTTTGTGGTAATGGTGCTGGTATAGTTGTATCTACATCATCACAAGTAAATTTAGTTCCAGATACTACAATTTTTTTATCATACTCTTTTTCTTGAATGGTTGTCATTATATACTATAATTAAATATTTTAATTATGCGAATCTAAACATTAGTTGAGGTTTAGTTGCTGGTGCCGGTGCTGGTGCTGGTGCAACTTCTTCTTCTTCTTCTTCGGATTCACTCTCACTTGATGGAGGTGTTTGCGGACGTTTTGATTTCTTTTTTTTCTTAGTTGTAATATATTCTTCTTGATGTTGAGGAGGTCCCGCCATGCCATAATAATAATAGTTATTTACTACTTGTTCTCTATGACCGCTCGTCGTGGGTGGATTGGAATTAACAACTGGTTTAGGTACACTTGTCTCCTTGATTGATGTAGTATCTTCCTTAAGTGCTTTTTTAGATTCTTTTTTTTGTAGTTTCTCTTCTTCTTTTTGTTTCTTTTTTAAAGCAATGTTTTCTGCACGTTTTTGTTTTGCTCTTTCAAAAGCAGCGATTTGTTTTTCACTACGTGCTTTTTTTACTTTAACTGCTTTAGGTTTAGGTTCTTCTACTACTGCTTCCACTGCTTCCACTGCTTCTTCTTCTACTACTTCTTCTACTACTTCACTTATATTTGTTTCTCTTTCAATAGATTTTTCTTCTAATTCTTTTTCAATGTCTTCCATGATTTTACTTTAAGGAAAGATTTTTTTTACGTTTTTCTAAGAAAATTAAAATATATGTAAGTATATAATGGTGGAAACTTATTACAAGAAAAATAAAGAAAAGTGGCAAAAAGGTGGAAAATATTATTATTATAAACCTAAGGAAAGCACAGGAAAAATAACTATTAAAAAAGGATTATTTATAATAAGATTTGATTAGCAATATAAATTTTATATCTATATATATATTATATAATGAGTCATACAAACCTTAAAACTATAAATAGTGTTGAAATAAATAACTCTGGACCTTTTAGAGTAGGCGATCAATTAACATCAGGAACATCAGGACAAGTTTTAAAATCTCTTGGAGAAAGTCTTTCACCAGAATGGAGTGATGATACTGATACAACTTATCAAGGTTCATCAACTATTAATATAGATACAGGGACTACACCAGATACTATTAATGTTTTAAAAGTCCCCAATGCTTTAACTTTTACTGGTACATCAACTGGAACTTTTGATGGTTCATCTGCATTATCAATAAATCTAACTGATTCAGATAATCAACTTAATTTAACTGCTGCCTTACCCGTAGTTATAAATAATGGAGGAGGATTAAATAGAGAAGTAGCATTAGATATTGATACTGCTACGATGGGGGTTAGTGGTGGAGAATTAGAAGTTTTAAAAGTTCCAGGAACATTAACAATTAACCAAAATACAACATTAGTTGATACTTTTGATGGTTCAATTAATAAAACAATAAATTTAGAAGGTAAATATAGTGCGGGTGATGGTATTGAAATATCAGGACATACTATACCAGTAATAGAAGCAGATACTGATGAAAATACAATAAGTAAGAATGTAGGAGGAGCAGAACAATTACAAGTTTTAAAAGTGCCGAATACATTAACGTTTACAGGTTCTTCAACAGGAACCTTTGATGGTTCTTCCGCTTTATCAATAAATCTAACCGATACCACTTATACAGTAGCAGGTCCAATAACACTATCTGCCGGCAATGAAATAGGATTAGAAATTGATGGAAATACTATTTTTTTAGATGGGGCAGAATTAGCAGTCGCAAAAGTTCCTAGTACTTTAACTTTTACAGGTACGGATACGGGAACTTTTGATGGGTCTTCTGCATTATCTATAAATTTAACCGATACAAATACACAATACACGGCAGGGACTAATTTAAATTTATCAATCACAACTTTTAATTTAGATACAAGTATCACAGGACAGACAGGAATAACTTTTTTAAATAGTGGTGCCGCTACTAATTTAACTGGTTCTAATTATCCCGGAAAACCAACTACGGCGACTAATCTTGATTTAACAGATACAAGTAATATTATAAGTCCTTATTTTTTTCATGATGTTTATGATCCATCATCAACAACAGGGCAGACTTTAACAACGAGTTATATTCAGATTTTTTCAGGTAATCTTAAAAATACCTTTACTGCTAAGGCGACTTCTTGTTGTATAGAGATTATTGTAATGAGTTATACGGTTTCTTCTAATAGGTGGTTATATTTACAATTAGGAGATAATAAGGGAACTGAATGGAGTGCGGGTTCTTATTCTGATGGTGGTGGAACTGGAACAGGGACAAGAGGTACGGGAAGACTCGTTCATTATCCAGATGAAACAGATAGGCAAATAGTCACTCAGACTTGGTATTTACAAGGTTTAACAATAGGAAATACTTATACAATTAACCCACAAGCGAAAACAAGCTCAACGACAAATCAACTTTGGACTGGTGGTATTTGGCCGGCGTGTATTTGTAGAGGATATTATTTGCCGAGTTAATAAACTAAAATTAGAGATATAAAAATAATATATAAGTATTAATATAAAACAATGGAAGCGATGGATAGAAAGATGCCGAGTTCAATTGACTATACTGATGTTCTACCTTTGAGTGTTCCCGCTCAATCCCGTAGACGCAAATTTTTCCCTACTAATGGTGGCAGTTTTAATGCTGTTGGTAGTAATGAAATTCGTATCCCGATTAGTAGCACTAACGCTCTACTTGATACGGAACACAGTTATTTAGATTTTACGATTTCAAACAACAATCCCGCCGGTGTAGCAGGTGTTGGTTTTAGTATTGATAGTGGTGGAGCAGCTATGTTTTTTTCCAGACTTCGCATAGAACAACAAGGTAAAGTTTTATCGGATACTCAAGAATACAATCGTCTTGTTGCAAGTGTTATTAATCCAGTATCAGAAACTGGTGGTGGTCGTCTTTCTGCTACTGTTAAAGATTTCACTATGGCAGGTAATATTGGTAATGGAGCTGCCGCAAACCAGGTTAATATTGTACCGTCAACAGTTGCTAATCGTCGTGGAGACCGTCTTGCTCTATGTAATCATGGTGCTGTCATAGCTAATGGTCGTCTTGCTCCGGGTGGGTCATTAAGATTTTCTATGCCTCTTATTACCGGTCTTTTTACACAAGATAAATTAATTCCACTACCACTTGTAGATAAAAATAACCCTATTACAATTGTATTAACTATTGATGCTGTTGAAAATTATGGTTTATATTCTGCTTTACCCGCTGCGGATTCTATGCCAATTACACAGATTAGTTACAACGCCCAACTCATTGAAGTTGGTCCAGATGTTATTAATCAGTTTGTAGCAATGCGTGATATGATGGGAGGTCAGCTTGCCTTATCGGGTCATGATTGGGAACATAATTCTGCTGGTTTAACTGGTGGTGCTGCTGGTGGTGGTGGTGAAAGAATTGTGAATGTACCTATGCGTAAACGAAGTGTTAAATCGTTATTTTGGGTTGGTTTAAGTGATACTCTTGCTAATGCGGGACCTCTCGCTGGATTTCACTTATGCTACAATAAGTCTTTTGGTGGAAGTCTGAATATGGATTCTTATCAACTTAAGGCAGGTAGTGTAGTATACCCACCTACTCCAATTCAGGGTCCAGGCGATTCTGGACTTGCTCCGTCCCAACATAGACGTGGTGAATGTCTCCAGGAATTATGCAAAGCAATGGGAACTCTTGGATTTGCTGCTCCATCAGGTAGAACTCTTAACACCATGACTTATGTTGGCGATGAAGTATCATCGGCAGGTATAGGGGTCACTGCGAACGGTGATCTTGGTGCTGGTGGTGTTGCTTTAGTAGGTGTATCTAATGCTCCTTGCTTTTCTTCCGCCTTTGGAATGGACCTTGAAAGTTTCCAACATACCGCAATTGAATCTGGACTTGATACTGAGACAATGGCGTTACAGACTAACTTAATTATTAACACTGGTAATGTTGCAAATATTGGAGCAGAAAATAAAATCGTACATACTTGGATATGTTACGATAAACATTATTACTTTAACAGCGATGGTTCCATTACTTTCAGCGATTAACTTTATTTCGTTTAAATTATTTAAAAAATCTATTTGTTATAATAACACAATATTAACGAAGTTTAACCTTTGGTATTATGAAATATTATAACAACCCTTATTCAACAATTACAGAAAAAAGAAAATATCATTATTATTATTATGCTTATACTAAGAAAGGTTTTTGTGAAGAAGATTGTTTAAAATATGCTGAATCTACTAATTTTAGAATAAAATCTAAAAAATATGCTACAAGAGAAACGCGTGCTGCATTAATTATAGATGATAAACCAATATATCATGAATGTAATGATGAATATGATGGATATGATAAAGAAGGTATTATAGATGAAAACAAGTGGTATGTATTTTATAAACATAAAGTCTATAGTAAAGAGCGATATAAATATTTAAATATACATAGGACTAAAAAATATGGTAATTATGTTGTCCTTAATTGTGGTGATTATCATAAATCTAAGCATTATGTTTCCTAATAGTAATTTGAAATTTTATATAAGTTTATCTGTTATTATAACAAACAAACTGAGATTATCGGGTGGCGACCCGTTTTAGCATAGTAATTTGAAAACGGTAATAAGTTAATCTGTTATTATAACAAACAAAAGAAACAAAGATGACTTACACTGCTGACGTTTCAATGTTCCCTTATTTCAAGAATTCAACAAGAGACCAGATTTATTCAGAAGGATATGAAGAAGGTTGTGAAGAAAAAGCACAAGAACTTGCTGAATTCAAAAACAAACTCAAGGAATGTATGACAAAACACAAACAAGAAATTGAAGAAATTGAAGAAGAAAAAGAAGAACTGGAAATTCAGAATACTTGTCTACTAAGTGATTCGTACAATGAAATTTCAATGGCACAATATGAAGATATGCAAGAAGATTATGAAGAAGAAATCCAGAAACTCAAAAGAGAGATTGAAGGACTCAAAGAGAAACTGGACGAGGGGACAGAACAACACCTCGCAGACACCAAGAAACTAAACAAGTTTTATATGAAGACAAAAGAAGAGAATGATGAACTCAAAGAAGAAGCAGAACAGAACAAACAACTCTTTGATATAACATTCGGAGAGTGTATGAAGACAAAAGAAGAGAATGATGAACTCAAGAAAATATTGAAGGCATCACACAAAACTGATTATATACTTGAAATGATAATGGATGAAGGTTTTGATACTGACCTTTATGATGAAGAGAATTTTGATGTAGAAGATTTTATTCATAATGTAAATGAAAAGATTGAAGAACTCAGAGAAGAGAATGAAACTCTTGAAAATGAAGTTGATCGCCTCAGTGAATTGGAGAGTATTGCTTGGATTGATTTTTACGGAGAAGCAGAAGTTATTGACAACATCAAGATATACAAGTTTCGTGAGGATATTCAAAAAATGAAAGATATTAATGAAGTCCAAGAAGCACAAATATATTTTACAAAAGCATCGGAATGTTTGGATATGGATGAATTTGTAGAATGGTTGAAAGATGAATATACTGAAGAAAAATGTGAAAAATTTAAAAAACTGCTTGATTATCAAGAAGATGAATAAACCG
>Ga0115565_10001111_pt1 | contig 22707 bp, 19 predicted proteins | sample COGITO_mtgs_1105_FD_87199 | JGI IMG/M metagenome (GOLD analysis project Ga0115565, IMG submission 87199) | Pelagic marine microbial communities from North Sea - COGITO_mtgs_110530 | ecosystem: Environmental > Aquatic > Marine > Epipelagic | place: Germany:Helgoland, sampling site Kabeltonne... | reverse complement strand
TATACTATATTTATATATACTATATTTATATATACTATATTTATATAAATAGGGTGATCTGTTATTTTATCGCTTAAAGAGTAGAATAACCAATAAATATACATTTAATTTGGAATGACAACCATTCAAGATCAAGGATATACCCCTTCAATTACCCCCACTACACCTGTCAATCGAAAACTCCAATGGGGAGACCAAGAACCTGATGTTCCCGATGAAGAAAAACTTACCCCTCGATTTGTGTCTCTTAGACAGAGACAATTGAATCTAGATCGGAGCGTTATCCCCGAAGAATATCGGTCAGAACCCAGAATAAAATGTGTAGATCGAGATTCAGATGTCAGTTTAATATCCTATATATACTGTAATGATACCGATGATGAACTTATAAAGGGTTGTAGGGGGCTTATATATGAGAATGATAAACTCATACTGAAAACATTTGGATATATACCTGAACACACAACCCTTGACATCGCAGAAGGTACAGGTACAATCTGTGTGGATATAGACAATACAACCTTTTACAATTCCTATGAAGGCACCCTCGTGAGAGTTTATTACCACAGGGACAAATGGAGAGTCTGTACTCACAAGAGGCTGGATGCTATGTACTCTAAGTGGTCGAGTACCACATCATTCGGGAAGATGTTTACAAATTGTGTTATAAAGCATACGGGTTGTGACCCTGATAAATGGGAGGGATTTTTTGATACACTTGACAAAGACATTATATACTGTTTCCTGCTTCTACCGACTAATGACAATCGTATAGTTTCCACATGCGAGGATACCGATCAGATGCTCCATGTCGGGTCTTTTTCTGTCAAGGAGGACTTCAAGAGTATTGACAAGGATATAGGTGTAAGGAAACCTGAGAAAGTTACCGTAGACAGTCTGGAATACCTTACCCGATATGTAGATAGTATAGACGTAAATAAATATCAGGGCGTGATCGCTATGAACACACAAGATAACACCCTGATGAAAATACTAAATGGTAATTACATGTATTTATCTTCACTGAGAGGGAACGAGCCCTCCGTTAAATTCAGGTACCTGTCTGTAAGAAAAGATATGGAGACAAGATTGGCTTACTTACAGCTGTACCCTTCATTTACGGGCTGGTTTGACTTATATGAGACTGTTTTATACGAACTTTCTAATGATATACTAAATGCTTTTATAACCAGATTTATAGTGGGAGATTATATCAATGTACCCCCTCGGGAGTATAGAATACTACTTGAGTGTAAAAATTATATCATCCACAGTCATGTTCGACTGACACTTGAAGATGTTCAACGGTTTGTCAACAAACAATCACCTATAGATCTAAATAGAATGATAAAGGATCGGTATTTCAACCCTGCGAAATGGGAATACTATAAAACACCGGGAAGAAATTTTTACTACAATATGAGAAACCATATTGTACCCCGCCGATGAAATCTCTAACAGTACATTGAGTGATAATTATCATTCGACTCAACCTGATCGAGGAGTAGTTTGTCTATCATACTGTTCGTAAGAGTAACCGGTAGTTTCAAGTTATCTATACTAAAACTAACGACTAAATCACCAAGTGTACCATCCTTTTTGGTGTTTACCACAATAAAATTAATTTTCTTCACAATATCTGTAACTACGAACTTTAGTTGCCTCACCCCCTTTTCCCGCTCTTTTAGCATGTTTATGAGGTATTTGGCTGTGTTTTCTGGTAGAATGATGGAATTCTGTTTGAGTCCCACCATTTTTATAGCGGTGGGGACGAAAAAGTTGATGGCAATCTTGATCTTGTCACTATCCGTATAATCCTTTACCTTAATTACATGGAGTCTACTCCTCAACGCAGGATCCTTGGGTAGATAGTTCATACTATACATAAACCACAGGTTCGAGAGGTCCTGGACGATCCCACTGAAGTAAGAGTCTTTAAATTCATGGTTCTGTACAGGATCCGTGATATGGAGGAGTGTGGAGGTAATCGGTTTATTGTCACTGACTTTATCGTACTCATCAAAAAACAGGATACCGTTTTTATATTTCATGCTCGTAAGGGCCCTGCTGATTTCCCCAGGCTGTGACCCGACATAGGTGTACTCATGCCCCTTTATATAGTCGGGGTTTGTCACCCCCCCAAAAGATACCTGATGGAAAGGTATATCCATCACTTTCGAGAGAGCCCTGGAAATAGCGGTGTTATGGGTAACAGTAAAATCTCCCAACAAAAACCTTCTGTTACCGTCGATCTCGAACCCATAATAAGCATCTACTCTCATTGGGTGGACCTTAATATGATACATAAGAGTAGGCTGTATGTTAAGATTGACCCTATTTCTATACAGTACGGGGATTTTGGAAATATTCCCACTTATTCTAATCACGTAACCAGGAGTAGAGGATACATCGCTACGGGATATATTACATACAAAACCTAGTGAACGGGACATAAACATAATATCTTCGCATAGAATCCTGTTAGCATGGACTATCACGAAAGATGATGTTTTATGATCATATTTACCACAACCGTCTATTATCCCAGCTAGTAACGTTAATCTACAATATTCGTTGTTTGCTTTATAAGAAAGGGGTATAAACTTCACTAGTATACCGTGGAGTCCTATTATCGAAATATATTCTTTAGGTAGATGTTCATAGTTATTCCTCAACGTTTCAAAGTCTAGGATATGGTCATGAACACTATTCAATGAGATATATCTATTATACTCTGGAAGTGTATGTCTTACATACTCTATAATGTGTTTATAACGGTTAGGAATCACGATCCTATTATGATATCCACTGCCTAACCACAGTCCTAGGATGTAAGGATCGACATCCGTAGAACTCTCCTTGAATTCTACACCAGTTTTAAATCCCATAAACGCCTTCTTCCACTTCGAGGACCTGTTTATATACTTTTTAACTGGAATATCGATAATGTCACCTTTTGTAGGTACATTTTTTAGAAAGTCTGTTATCATATGCCTGGTTGGTTTTTTGCCCCCCCTATAACTGTAAGAAATTGTACCAGAATGAGATTCTGACTTAGAATACCACTCTACGTAGAAACATTTTTTTAATTTATCATCGTATATGACGGGGGCTACGTTAAGTTTGAGAGATAGTATATGGGATTCATTTACTGTATAAGAATCTCCATATTCTTGGTCTATCCTGTACATAAGTTCTCTACCGGAACATACCGTTTTTACGTGTCTAACCTTAGAATCATCCCCCATTAACATATCCCCCACAACAATATTTTGTACCATCTTGGTACTTCCATTATACATAATAATCGGAGTATCTATACCCAGACATTTACCTGTACCTGCGTTACCAATCAGTCCCAGACAACATCCCTTCATGTCAGGATTAGTCAATCTTGACGTTATAAACAGTAATAACTGTTCCTTGACATTTTCCATACCATACAATTCTCTGTCCAGAGAAGTTTTTATAGTACATAGATATTTGTTGATTTTTGATCTACTATTTATTGGGGGAGGTGTGAGATTATCATAAGGGAGGGATAGAGCTCTATCGACCCATTTGGATAGTTTTGGGTAGCTATCGTCCATAGGGTCGAGCATACGGAGATCTTTATATCGCTCATATATTATTCTCTTGTTGGTTATGGTCGTATTGAGAGATGTTATACGGTACTTGGTCGGGAGTTTGCTACGGATATTTTTCAGGCTGTCAAGCTCTTTTTTAAACTCACCTTCCATATCTGGTGTTACCGCTTTTTTGTATTCACTGTGATCGACTTTATATTTTTTTAAAAGTTTCGTCATCCTCAATTTTAGTACTCTTGCCTCTTCGGACATAGTAGGAGTGCATACGTAAATCTCATACAATTCAAGTAAATCGGCTTTGTCAACATCTCTAATATCAGAATTTAATATTTCAATGATATTTGGAGCCTGGTTAAGGAGAATGGACTTGATGGTGGAAAAAGATTCAAGTGTCTTTTCATCACTCAATTGTATAATGTCGTTAATCTTTTTTTTAGCATTATTGACAATAAGTTCTTCTATGTCTTCATAGTCACTATCGTCTTCATAGTCACTACCACTCTCTTCTCCTTCGTCTTCTTCTCCTTCGTCTTCTTCTCCTTCTTCTTCTTCGTCTCCTTCTTCTTCTTCTCCTTCTTCTTCTCCTTCTCCTCCTCCTTCTTCTTCGTATTCGTCTTCTTCTCCTTCTTCTTTTCCTCCTTCTCCTTCTTCTCCTTCTCTTTCTTCTTCTCCTCCTTCGTCTTCATCATTCGCGTCCTTTTCTTCGTCATTAGCGTCCTTTTCTTCTTCATATGTGATGGTCTTATCTGCGTCCTTCTTACATACGACAGGGTGATTAATAAGTTTGCTATGTCTATAGCGAGTTAACATTGCCAATATATAGTATAACTAGTCTATTACTTTAGATTAGTAGAGTCATGTGGCGTTCCCTGAAAAAAAATTTGGTTTATTCCCTCTTAACACTGAACCTTATAAAAGTATAAACATTAACAATGAGTAGTAAACAAACTACTTTTTTATGTATAGGAGATCAACATATGGATACGGTCAATGCTCCTACTATAGATATATTCATTCAGGAGGTTTTGAGACATATCCTAGATACTAATCCAGACTATATAGTCTGTATGGGGGACATGCTGCATTACCATAATACTGTGTATACACCTACCTTGAATAAATCTTATGAATTTATAGATCGTATTTCTAGATTAAAACCCACCTATATTATAGTTGGTAATCACGATATGAGGGGTCCTTCTTGTTTCCTAGATGAACAGTCCCACTGGATGAATGCTTTAAAAAAATGGGAAAATGTAGTTATTGTCGATCAAGTAGTGAGTTTAGATATATTCTCTAACAGGAAAGTCATTTTTGTACCCTATGTACCCCCTAAACGGTTTGTTGATGCTCTAGATACACTATCTGGGTGGGGAGATACTTCTTGTATATTTGCACATCAGGAATTCTACGGTTGTAAGATGGGGGCTATAGATTCTGTTGAAGGGGATAAATGGGATATCAACCATCCGCCAGTTATTTCTGGACATATCCATGACCGTCAGAGATCCCAGGAAAATATATTCTATACAGGGTCATCTATACAGACATCTTTCGGAGACTCTTCCGATAAAACAATATCGCTAGTCACTGTATACGATACCCCACAATGTACCAACACAGTAGGGGGGATAACGTTCAGAGACCACATGGTCCACTCTTTACAGCTCGAATTAAGGCTTCCTAAGAAAAAAATACTATATATGGATGTGTGTGACCTTCCTGAATGGAAATTACCAGACAAGGTTCTTAAAGATGAACATACCTTAACGGATACGTATAGGCTTACGGTGAAAGGTACACCTGCAGAATTTAAGGTGTTTAAAAAAAGTAGTAAATATAAGGATATTATACGTCAGGATATTAAGGTCGTATTCAAACACAGTAATCAGCAACCTAAGGTCCTAGAAGTTGATAACAAAAGCCAGAATACATGTACGTCTTTCCAGAGTATCCTTTTAAAACTTATAGAAGATGAGAAAGATGAAGGGTTAAGACAAGAATTACTCCACTACTTTAGGGAGATTTCTAAAAAAAAGTAAAAAAAAAATATATTTATTGTAGTTATAAAGAAAAGAAGCAATGTTTGCATTCAAACACGATCCTATATTTAGACAAGTCGAAGGGTTATATAACAAGGTATTAGAATCTGATAAGGAACGTGCAGGTAGTTCATCTTCAGATGAAAAGAAAAATTTAAAAGACGCGAAGGGAATGGCAATGGGTGTCATCATTACGTCCATTATATTATTTATACTATACTTCATATGGTTTATTTCTATTATCCTTAGAGCCGTTAGGTACAATGCAGAGGGTAGATTACAAGGAGATAATATGTATATCCTCATAATTGCATGTACATTCTTTTTTGGACCTCTGATTGGGGAGATAATGCTATATGCTTTCCAGACCCGATGAAAACCTTATTAACCTGTTAACTAGTCCTTATAGGTCCTTTGTAATCTATAAGGACTAGTTAAGAAGATACTGATTTTATAGATTATAAAGTCCAACCCGAGATATACTTCTATAACCACACTCCTGTCTATGGTCTTATTGTTATGGAATGTACCATCTAATATTAATAATCATATCGAGAGTCATCAATATGATTATTACTATCAATGTTGAAATTTCGTGATTATTTAAAAATATTATATATATATATATATAATATTTTTAAATAATCACGAAATGTCTATATTGGAAGGTTTATTAGGATTAGAGAAAGAGTATGCAGACAAAATAAATACTATCAAGAGTATCATTTATTTGCAAGAAATAGATCTACTCGCTGAAGATGATGAAAAAACGATTGAAAATGTAGATCTTCTAGTAGATCAGAAAATAATCAAAGAAGAATTTCCAAATGTTTTTAACAGGGACGACTATCAAAAATTATTACGATTAAACATATTAAGAACAGAAAATAAGCAGGAAATAATAAACGAACAAAAACGTTTATCAAGTATAAGTCGTATAGGTCAAAGGCATTCTATACAGAATGAAATATATGCCAAGTATAATAGAAAAGTACATAATCAACCTAATATAAATATTTCAGGACCTAATATATTAACAACATTAAAATCTTCTGACCAAACAATACAACTTTTTGGTGAATATCATGGTTATACTTCTAATTGTACTTCATTACCGAGTTTAGACCAGACTAGAATATTAGATATAGTAGAGTATATACAATATGTACTATCTACTCCTGGAATACTAATAGATCTTTATATAGAAGTAACTCTATTTACTTTAGAATCAGATGAAAGAAAGGAAATATTTTGGAATCAGGCACAGAGGGAAAGAGAACTTCAAGAAGAAAAAAAACAAAGTGGTTATGGAAATTTAGGAGATGAAAAATTAAATTGGTTAGTACAGACTAGAGATGTATTAAAATATTGTTTGATACCCGATGAAAGATATAACTGTCATTTTTATAATACTAGAATACATTCTACAGATCTTAGACCTTTTCATAACATGTCAAGATTATCCGATGAACTATCAAGACCAATAACATCTGATAAAAAATGGAGAAATATCAAAAAAAAATATAATAATACCATAATCCAGATAAGAAATATAAATAACTGTGAAGAGTATAGTGAATATATTATTAAAAATTTACATACAAAAGTAAAAAAACAAATGAAATTATCCGGTATAGGTAGTATTGTTTTATCTAAAGCTATTTCTAAAGTATGTGATGAACAAAATATAATGAAATATTTAAACATGTTCAAGGAATTAATCGTTTCAGAAAATAAACCGGACACGGATCTTTATTTATTTAACGAAGAGTATATAAAGTTAGTAGAACACCCTTTCGCAATAATCCATGATATTTATACATTTCTTAGAATGAGAAAACCTATAGAGGGAAAAATTCAAAAAAATATAATCTTTTATGGAGGGTCATTACATACTATGTTTTTGACTATACTATTAAAAGAAGTAGGTTTTATGGAAGTCAGTAATAATAGTAAACACCTAGCAGACAGATGTTTACAAATAGAAAATAAAAGTTTGTTCTGACTATTCAAAAAATAATAAAATAATAAAAAAAAATAGAAATATGATGTTAGAACTATATTTCTAATTTTGTTTTTCACTCCCCGATCGAGGATTACCCACTAGGTCCTATTAAAAATTTGATACATTGATACTTATACTTCGTGTTCCTTATCTAAGAAAAACCTGAAAATGGTGTTTACCGCTGATGAAATATACTATCTGCTATCGTCTATAGAGCCAAATAGATATACCCCCGGAGAAATCAGAAACGATATAAAAAGAAATATCCAGAACGACTTGACAAGGCAACTAAAAAACATTAACAACCTAAGTATCGAAGTTAAACATAGGAAGAAATTCCTGACCCAACTAAAAGAAGAAATAGAGTATCATTACCATCATGCTCATATGGCACCCGGTGCTATGCCTGGTGTCATAGCAGGTCAGTCTATAGGACAACCAGTAACTCAGAGTACTCTCAATTCCTTCCATTATAGTGGAGTAGCTTCTGCCAGAGCGATGGTAATGGGAGTTAAAAAATTCCTAGAAATCCTAAACGCGACTCATAACCCCAAATCTTCGTCATGTACCATACACTACCCTATAGAACATTCTCGCACCATCCGAGATCTCAGAGAGTGCGTGGGTAATACTATCGTTGAACTAAAGTTGGGCGACGTTGTTTTCAATCATGAAATAATATATGACCTTAACACCTTACCAGAGGAGAAGAGATGGTGGTACTCTTTACACGAATTGATCCATCCATCTACCAAAAACTATTATAGGTGGTGTATTAGGGTACATTTAGACCTCTCTAAACTGTACAAATACAGGGTTACTCCCCTGGACATTGTTAATAAACTAGAGGTATATGAAGATCTTAATTATATACCATCACCTCTTGAGGAAGGTATTGTGGACGTTTTTGTTAAAACGTCCCATCTCCACCTATTGGATAAGTTTAATTCTGTAAACGTCAATCAGAGTACAAGAGAATATGTATATTTTAACAGTATAGTTATACCCAACCTATACCAACAACAGATTGCAGGGATCAAGAACATCAGTAAAATGTATTTCGCAAAAGACACCAAGATGGAAAGGTGGTACCTAGAAACTGAAGGCAGCAACCTCAAGGATCTGCTGTATATGTCTTACGACAGTCGTATGGACAGTACCAAGCCAATATTTAGTACTTTAGAATCAACAGATATGTGGGAAATATACAATATGCTAGGGATAGAGGCTGCAAGGGTATTTCTAATAAATGAGATTACCAAATTTATAGGTTTCGACGGAACCTATATTGACCATCACCATATCGAATTACTGGTAGATATGATGACATGGGATGGGACCATCTCTTCCGTATCTAGACACGGGATTGATCGGGGGGTTGGTCCCCTGGCAAAAGCGTCATTTGAAGAAAGTATGGAAAATATGCTCAAGGCTGGTATGATGAATGAAGTAGACTCCCTGTCAGGTGTGAGTGCATCTATTATCATGGGTAAAAGAGCGTTAATAGGGACCAATAATTTTACCCTACTCCTTGACCCTAAAAAATGCTCAGATGAAGATGGAGGAAGTGTTGATATAATTGAATTCATGGACACCATAACTGCACCAAGTAAGGATAATGAGAGCAATACGGTGGAGAGCAATACGGTGGAGAGCAATACGGTGGAGAGCAATAAGGTGGATTTGCAAGACTATTCTCTATACTTTAATAACAGTAATACCCAATCCGTTATGAATATAAGATCGAAAGAGTTGAGACCATATCATGGAGATATGGTTACCAGTAAACATAATACTATATATGTTAAAGACTTTAGGGACACCCCCTCTTGTACTATGAGTTTAAATGTCATTGAACGTTACCATCAATAGACACCCATACTATAGGGTGTATAATAGAGATAGAGATATAGAGATAGAGATATAGATATAGATATATATTTAAATGGATAGTATATAGTAGTATATATCCACACTTTAAATATATATCATATGAAGTACACATTTAGTAACTTTATTGTAAATGGACTGGGTGCCGACTTTATAAAGGTAGCGATGGTAAAAATCTATTGCTATAGGAATGGTATCGATTTTTATATGAATGAGTTGGATGATTGGGGTATAGCCCCTCATAAAAAGAATTGGAGGGAGTTCTTTACTTCCCTGGATATGACTTCTGATGAAAATATACCAGACGTGACGGAAGAAATCCTAGATAAGATAATTACTATGCCAGTAAAGTTCGAAGAGTTGAGTTGTATCTGTAACAGTCTTTTTGCTCTACAGGAAAAGTATATACAGAGTATCCCTATTCCTCTTCCCAAAAAATATGCAGTCATCCACATAAGGAGGGGTGATAAAACAAAGGGGCTGGGGGCAGAGGGCGACCACCACGAACTAAAAGAATACTATGACAGGATAAAAGATGATTATAAAGAAAGTGAAGTGTTTGTGATGACGGACTCCCCCACTGTAGCGGAAGAAGCACTGGACAGAGGGTTTATAGTAGACTCTAACGAAAACAGAAGGGATGGTTTCGTATACAAACACTACACATCGTCCTACCCTGATACAGAACTAGCAGATGAAGCAAAGATATTTTTTAAAAACATGCTGGTGTTTAAAGAAGCGTCCCAGCTGGTTGGAAGCAATAGTTCATTTTTCTACATCGTGGGTCAGATCATGAATGGTAGGCCTGGAGTAAGTCTGTCTGAAAACAATTTGTACGGTTACAATATTATATGGAAATGATCTGTAGTCAACCCTTTACACCCTCCGCTTGTAGTATAGGTACAGACCAACACCTGCTATAATGGGCATAGACAGGTTGTATAGACCACTAAGGACCTGTCCGAATCTAGAGCGGTTGAACATAACGATCCTATAATTGTCTTCATCTTCGTTGGTCGACTGTACATCTGAATATGACGTTTGGTCTTCTAGAACGTTTAATATCCCCATTGTTCCTATATATACACACTTTTATTCAGATTATAGTAAAAATATATAAGTATTTAAATTATATATTTTTACTATAATTATATAATACAGAGTTAAGATTTAAATTATGGATAACAGACAACTAACCCTCTACCGCCAGGCAAAATCTTTATACCACAACAGACTGGTTGGTAATAATAGTTCTAAAAGTATTCTCAAGGTCAGGGATACCCCCCCTCCCCTTAAAAAAATACTACCAGACGACGTGACTTTTACTAGAAATATGATACTAGATTTGTATGAAGAGGTTGGAGATTACCCTACTAAGGGTAAGTTAACATTCAAGGATAGGGGCAACTATCATCAGTTTTCTAACAAGTATGGGGATGGTAAACTATATGTAGATGGAGTAGATTGGTTAAACGCGGACGTGTACTTTAATGTCCAGAAATTTGTATCAGGTAGGGGGACAACCGACCAGTCGCACGCATTTGCAGAGATCCTTAAGAAGAGTAAGAGTCCCTCCTATACTAACGCTTTGATCAACATGAGAAAACCTTCTAAAGCGTTAGGAGATGGTCTTATAGAAGACATACTGAATAAGTATACTAGAAAAAACACACCTGTAAGACAGGACTGGGATAGTATTAGATTAGATGTCCTAAAGGTTGTACTCTTTCACAAATTCTACTTTGATGCTAATCTGAAATACCTGCTAATAAACACAGACGATCGACAACTCATATATACAAGTCGTGACAGGTGGATGGGGGCGGGTGATAACATCGGTGAAAACACCCTAGGAACTACCCTGTCAGACCTGAGGTATATCATTAGACATTTATTATGATTTCGCGGGTGATTCCTATCTATAAAGATAGATATAGAATATCTATAACCCTTGTATAAATAAAGTAATTATGACTGAAATATCTGTATTGGGTAACAACTACTATAAAACAAATGTTCTGGGTGAAGGATCATTTGGTAGCGTCGTGACCGTATACAATGACGATGGGGATACCTTTGCAATGAAAATATTCAAAAAAGAATCAGATGACTATGACGATTCAGATATCGACAGTACAGGATCTTCCAACGAAAATAAAGAGGATGCACCAACTTTAGATGTCGGTACCCTGAGGGAAATTTCTATCCTTTCTATGTGTTCCTTGTTCAGTTCTTCTACCCCTACAGAAAAACCCCCTCTTCATACTAACTTGATAACGATGTCAGATATCACATTTAACCAGGAGGGGGAGATCTGTATGATTATGCCAAAGATGAGTCTCGACCTGTATGATGCCATAAAAAAGGACCTACTGTCTGTCAGATGTAAAGTCAATATTGCATACAGGTTACTATCTGTCCTGGATTTTCTCCATAAGAATGATATCATTCACAGGGATATAAAAACAGAAAATATACTATTGAATGACGATATGAGACCTTTTATAGCCGATTTCAGTCTGGCTAAGGTATTTGGTAACAATGAGGTAGAGACGGGGCACACCCACACTGGCGAGATGGGTACACAGGTATACAAAGCCCCAGAGGTCATAAAAAAGAAGAGGTATAACAAAAGTTGTGACGTTTATTCTTTGGGGGTTGTCTTCCTAGAATTGTTTAATGGCCTACTGAAAGTAGATAATGATATCAAGGCCCAGGATTTCATCAATGGTATACTGTCCAAACTATCGGACAAAGCCCTACCCCTTATGATAAAAAGTATGCTGAATCCTGACAAGGAGAAGAGGATCACTTGTGAGGACGCGATGAAGCTTCCTATTTTCAGTCGTTTCGAGAAAAGACCTACGGAAAAGGTTCTAAACAAGCAGGTAAATAGTATAAAGTACAGGAGGACGAATCTCTCCAAAAAGGATAAAAAAAAATGCAAAGTATTCAAAGATGATATCCACCGTAAATGGTCTCTGTTGGGTTACAAGAACCCCATAACCAAGGATGCGGCTCGTATATACTATGACATGTTGAGCGACTCTAAACAAGGCGAGGAAAATTTCTATATCCACTGCCTTATTCTAGCCGCCAAATTGTACGAGACCGAATTGCTATCTTTTTCCACAGTTAAAGAAAATATTAAGAGTTTCGACCCATATCAGTACGTAAAAGACGAAGTGGAGATTTTCAAGTGTTTCGACTACTGTTTGTTTATTTAAACCTTTTTTTATTAATATACACAAGATAAATTCTATATAGTACTTATAGAGATACATCTATAAGTACTATATACCGGACCATTCTGACATTATGAATAGTTTACTCCTCAACGCAACCATGAAAAAGCAAAAGTCCAAAAAGAGACTAGCAAAAGTAGCAAATGATACTAGCAACCTATCAGACGGGGTAGATAATAATAACCTTGCCCAGCCTATCCTATCTGAATTTATGGACATCAAACGTGAAGCGGACAGTCCCAAACAGCCAATAAACAGAAAAAATAGAGAGTATTTATAAGTTAGTGGAATGCAATGTATTTTAAATGCTCTATTCAGCATACACGACCGTCCCTGTACTCTCACTAAAGGTATTTAGTATATATAAAGGTATACGTGTCCCTTGTAGGGGTTCTAATGTCCGGTGGTATAGGACCTTTGCCCCTTTCCTTGACATCTCTAGGGCATCTCTGTAGGTTATACGTTTGATAAGTATGGCATTAGGATCTGTCTTCGGATCAGAGGTCATGAGACCATCCACATCACTGTAAATGATGATTCTGTCGGCACCCACCACACTCCCTATGATACTGGCGGTATAGTCAGACCCCCCTCTGCCTAGAGTTGTAATCTCATCCTTATATTTACCTATAAAACCAGTCGTGAGGATGACTCTACACCCATCACCACCCTCCACCAACCTTTCACGAATAAGCGCCTCTGTATGTTGCCAGTCTATAATGGCATTGCTGTAGTTATTGTCTGTTCTAATAAACTCCGTAGAAGGGATACATATATGGTCTACCCCCAGAAACTCAGAAAATAGATACATAGACATCAACTCTCCTATTGAGAGTGCTCTGGCCCTCGTACTAGGATTGGTGGGGGTACTATACTCATTTAGATAGTTGTCAATAATGTTGAGGGTATGGGGATTGGAGGTCATACTATGGTGGATATGTCTCACCTGTTCTATGTCACCCCCTGAAAGAAGGTCCGTTACCCCCGCTAGAGCGGATACAACGATGATGAGTCTGGTGTCATATGTAAGGGCGGAAATTTTGTTAATGATGTCTTTCCGTCCATATCTAACGGTTGTACCTCCAAGTTTCACGACCAACATATATTTCAATATGTGTAAGTGTGTCTATATATGTATTTATGTATATATATATATACATAAATACATATTATATTTAAAAAAACTAGAGAGCTATAATTTAAATTATATATTTAAGGATACATAATTTAAATCTACACACACACCCACACACACACCCACACACACACACTGCACACTTATACTGTATAATACTGTGAACCGGCACCAAAGACTGTAACCTTTTCACCATTTGATAGAGCAACTGTGGTAATATCATCGATACTTGCCCCACCAGAAACCTTGACTGAAATAGTCACTTCTGCACCGGCGGTGTTGATAACAGTGAATCTGATACCATTGTTGCTACCAGATGCATTGGAAGGTAACAGAACATCCTGTGAAGAACCAGCGTTAAAGTTGGTCACACGTGCCTTGACGGCATAGTCAACAGAGGAAGTAGCGTCTTCATAACCGACAAAGTGGGCTTCGTTGGCGAAAGGATATTTCCACGAGATGGTAGAGTTGTCTGAACTGGCAAAGGTAAATGTACCATCCCCTTCGAATTTAACAATACCAATGGATACTTTGGATACTTTACATCCCTCATCCATGGTACCTGTCAAGGTAGAGCCTGACAGGCAGAAACTAGGCTGCGAAGGTGTTCCTTTTACTGTAAAGCTCATACCATCAACAGCGTTAACTTCATAGATACCATCGTGAGATGAATTTGCAGCACTGTGGATCTGGATAAAGTCACCACTTGCCAGACCAGTAAGAGCACTACCGAGACTGACCGTAAGGGCAGTCTCACAGATCGTGTTACCTGAACTGGAGGTGGCACTGGCGTTATGGTTGACAATAAAACCACCTTCTTGCAAGTCAACATCGTTTTCAGCATTCAAGAACATGAATCTGTCACCGATGTTGACTTCTTTGCTGGCAACGGTTGTCGTGGTACCATTTACCACCAAGTCACCACCAACGGTCACATTCTGAGAGACTGTTAGGGCACCGGTAATATCAGCACCTGCGGACATAGTCGCAGCACCTACAATTGTAGTGGCACCCGTAAGGGTGGAGGTACCAGTAACTGAGAGGCTACTCTCCAGTACTGCAGCACCAGTCAGGGTGGACGCACCAGTGACAGCAAGGGTATTACTCAAGGCGGTAGCACCTGTAACACCTAGAGTGCTTTCCATAGTGGTAGCACCTGTAAGGGTGGATGCGCCTGTAACGGCCAGGGTGCTTCCGATGGCTGTGGCACCGGTAAGGGTGGATGTACCAGCCACTGAAACATTGTCTTCAAGGGTGGCGGCACCTGTAAGAGTAGAAGCACCTGTAACGGCCAGGGTGCTTCCGATGGCTGTGGCACCCGTAAGGGTGGAAGCACCTGTGACGGCCAGGGTGCTATTCAAGGAGGTAGCACCTGTAACACCAAGCGTACTTTCCACAGTCGCGGCACCCGTAACGGAAGCAGTACCTTCGATAGCAGCATTACCGTTGACGTTGAGGTTCTTGGCAATACCAACACCACCCGCGACTATAAAGGCTCCAGAATCGTAGCCTGTAGACTCCGTTGCGTTCTGATTGGTTACGACACCTGTATGGGTCGTAGTGCCACCTACTGAAAGGTTGTTAGAGAGGGTTGTTGCACCCGTGACCTCTAGGGTAGAGGATGCCGTCATCTCACCACCAACGCTCATTGTACCGGTAGTAGATGAGTTACCAGTAGTAGATGAATTACCACCAACTGACAGGTTAACACCTACAGTTGCATTTTTGGCAAAACCTGCACCACCAGCGACTATAAAGGCCCCAGTTGTTGAACTGGAAGAATCTGTAGCGTCTGTTACGTTGAAGGTGCCATTCTGGGTAAAGGCGCCAGTGACATCAACTTCATTATCGATGTCCACGGCACCACTGAAAAGAGAAGATCCTGCGATTTCGAGAGATCCTAAATTTCTGGTATCATTGAATACTTTAGCCATTTTTGTTTGTATATTTTATAGTTTGTATATACATATATAAGAAATATAAAAATTTTTTTTTTTTTTAATATTGCAATAATTATATAATTATTGCAATATTAAAAAAAAATATGTATACTAGAGAAGTAGAATCAGAAATAGAAGCAAAGGAAACGGCTGCATTTCTACGCCGTATTGGGATGTCAGAGCGAGACGTACGTATGGGGGTAAACGCGAATGAGGAAGAGAGATATAAAGTACAAGAAAATGACGTTTATAAAAGAAAGGTAGAGAAAGCTACCGAAAAATTAAGAAGGTATAATCGTAATATTCAAAGCAACAATGAGGCCTTTCAAAGTTTCATGGATGAATTTAACCAAGTGAACGTCGCAGATAAGCCTGTAAGAGAAAAGATTAATAGACTGGACAACCTGATTAAGGATATTGAAAATTTGGGTATTTAATATTATCTATCCATTGAGTACCATTTAACCGTCTTGGATAACTAGAGGATCCACCAGTCTTTGTCTGATACTCCACACAGTTTAATTGTGTCGCCTGGTTTTAATAGGATGTTTGTAAGGGTGCGATTTATGCGCTGACTATCATCGAAAGGTTTGACACTCAGTTTGTGGGTCGAATTTGTATTCAGTATCCTGAACTCAGCCCCAAGGATAGGAGCAGGTAGGGTGAAGGTCTTATCGGTGAGAATAGAATCTTTGTTGCTAAGAATAGTAAGTTCTTTACTTATAGAAGTACTATCGTCCACTATTGTAGACGTTCTGTATACACTCCCAGTGATTTGGACACCATTCACTGTAAGGCCAAGATCTACGTCGAGATAAGTATAGTTCCCTTTATAAGGCATGCCTTAAATTTAATATATTATATATATAGCATTGTGTTTATATGCCTTTATCCTATTTTTTTTTTAAGATAAAGGCATATATTATACATTTTTATTTTTATGAGAAGATGCATATTCACCAGTACACACTTCTTTACTGGGAACGTGATACCTTTTATTGTTTCAATAAGGTGTCATACAGATGAGGGTCTAGATCTCGTACCATACATTGGCGGAGATATTTATAAAATGCTTAGATACCCCGTGGGATAGAGTGATATTATTTTCATCACCTACAACATCTAGGTGGAATATACTCCCGGTTGGGGGGAGGATTTCGATGTTGGTCTTGTCTTCACTCACATTATAGAGTGTGATGTTATAGTCCTCCAAGGCCAGAGGAAGCTTTATATAAGAGATATTAGCCTTTATAACTATATATTTTATATTTTCTTTCAGTTGGATAAACTTCCTGGACTGGTCATCTGTATCTATCAGGGGGTCGTAATTGTCTATACTGATGAATTTCTCCTTTAACTTCGAAGTAACTTCTACCGTTTTGGCCAAGACGGAAGATACCGTTGTTTTTAACTCCTGGGAACGTACGGTTGTACCGATTGTACCAAAGGTAGGGTTTCTGATTCTCATAGTTGGGTGTCCTTTGATGCGTGTTTTTTGATATATAGGTTATATAGAAATATTATAAATTCCCTTTTTTTTATCAATTAATTATCTATATATACACAATCGCCTAAATAGAGAGTAGTTTGGTCGGTAAGAACTACTAAAAAATGAATGTACTCCTGATACTAACGTGTATACTAACCTTTGGGGTTATATACACTGCTTACAGAAAACCCCTCAATAATATCTACCAAACCTATATCACCTCCTATAACCCCTACCCTATCATTACCACATTACAGTTTAAGGTTCGACCCATATTTGATTTCTTTGGCAAGGGCGTGGATATTATCCTCCCATCTAACAATGGTCGATCCTACACGGTAAACAAAAGATTTATCTATATCAATATCTACAAGATAGGAGGAGAGATCCATTCTATCCAGGACCTAGTTGAGGTGTGCCTTCATGAATTGGCACACGTACTGTGTATAGGCTGTAGGGATACGGTTAGTCATTCCCCAGAATATCATTATTACTTTAGGATGATTATAGAGAAGGCCGTGGAGATGGGTATAATGGATAATAGCAGTTGTGTTTTTGATAGTGAGTGTTTCATCGCTACAAAGTAAATACCCCTAGTTTCATCTAACAGCACCCCTTCACCATTCTGAACCTGTATATGTGCCTACAATTCGCATTGTTGTTATAATCGCAATCTTCACATTCTAGCCGACTATACATATCATCGAATGAGTGTTTGAGACGATGGACACGACACTGCTGGGTAAGGTGGGTGGTGTTTATCCCATTTACCATATGAGTTATCATCGGGGCCTCGCATTTCTTACAGTAATAATTACCCATTTTTCAGTACAGTTATTAAATATTTAAACCTAAAAAAAAAATTTGAAGACCATCTGCTTTTTACCCAGGACTTGGAGCAAACTCTTGTTGGATTCTTATATATAATTACGTCCAACAAAAAAAATGCTACAAAATATTAATGATTCTGCCAACCATATAGAGTTCGATATAATGTCTGCAGAGGAGATCGAAGCTATGGCATCTTGTGAGATCACTAGTTCCAAACTATCTGGTGATGGAACTGTGTATGATAAAAGAATGGGTGTAATAGAGAACAATGAGACGTGTATCTTATGTGAGAGTACCCCAGAACACTGTCCTGGACATTTTGGGTTCATCCGATTCGAGAAAATGATAAACCACCCTATGTTCTACCGACAGATCCTGAACTATCTTAAATGTATATGCCATCACTGCCACCGCCTTCTGTTATCACGTCCTTATATGGAACTGTGTAATTTTACAGAGTGGGAGGGTCAGGATAGGTTTGAGCGTATCCTGGAATTCGTAAGTAAAGATATGATCTGTATCCATTGTAATAGAAATCAACCCAAATATGTATTCGACAAGTTCGAATCGAACATCTATATGTTCTACAGGGATCTTGACCACAAGCTTATTATCCAGCCAGAAGAAATATACAACATCTTTATAGACTTCACCCCTGAAGATATAGAGCTTGCTGGTCTCCCCCCTAATATCAAGCCTAGCAGTATGATTATAAAGAACGTCCCTGTGATCCCCCCCATTTCCCGCCCCTATATCCTATCAGACGGTAAAACTTGTGAAGACGACCTTACCTATAAATATCTTGAGATTATCAAGATCAACAACAAACTGAAGAAAGCGGACTTAAAGGAAACGAGGAGGAACCAACTGATAACCTCCCTCGAGTTCCATATAAAAACGATGTTCGATAACAGCAAGGGTCGGTCCAAACAGACAAACGGTCGGGAGATGAAATGTTTTAAAAAGAGGATATGCGGTAAGAACGGACAGATAAGAAAAAACTTATCGGGTAAGAGGTGTGATTTTAACGCAAGGACAGTCATTACAGGTGACCCTACCCTATCGATAGAGGAAATGGGGGTACCCAGGAGTATATGTAGAAATCTAACAATACCTGAGAATGTAAATTCCCTAAACATTAAGAGTATACAGAAGATGATGACTGAAGGTAAGATAAACAAGGTCATTAGAGATGATGAATACCACAACATGAAGTACGCCCTGATAGGTAGGATTAGATACCGAGATCCACAAGAGGGCAAACTTATACCAACAGACTTGATAGAAACGGACCAGATAAAAAGGGATGGGGTCTATATATCCCCCCTCCGCTTCGAAATACAGAAAGGAAGGTCTCTGGAACTACTCGACACCGATATACTCTATAGGGGTGGGGTAGAGTACGAACTCCTCCTACCCAAATCCAAATATTTTGGGGTCAGGGTAGGGGATATTGTCGAAAGACACCTCAAAAGTGGGGACTATGTCCTCATGAACCGTCAACCCACTCTTCACCTGGGATCGATGATGGCTTTCAAGGTGGTCGAGATGGATGGGTCTACGTTCAGACTACCTCTGGCTGTTACTACGAGTTTTAATGCTGACTTCGACGGGGACGAGATGAACATCCATGCCCCTCAGAGCTATGAGGCACAACTGGAACTAAAGGAACTATGTGCCGTGAGGTGCAACATGATCTCCCCCCAGGCAAATAACCCTAACATTGTAATCATACAGGATGGTCTTCTGGGGTCTTATATGCTCAGTAGACCTGGGTGTATATTGGGGAAGGATCTATTTTTTACCTGCTGTATGGTCCTACCAGACCATGACTATCTAGAGAACCTACAGTATATCCATAGGATACAGACAGAATACAACGGAGGTTCTCCTCGCTGTTGGTGTAACCTCAAAAAACATCAAAGGGTAGATAGATGGGAAACAGAAGGGTGTGAGTGCATATATTCAGGACACAATCTTATTTCACTTACCCTGCCCAGAGATTTCCATTACACCAAAAAAAACGGAGCGGATGATCATGAAGGTGATCTAATCGTATACAAGGGGGTTGTCGTTAGAGGGGCAATGAATAAAGCTGTACTTGGTGGGTCCCAGACATCAATGCTTCTGTATATGCACCACGAGTACCACCGGGATATAGTGATCAGGTTTATTGACAATATTACCAGACTTGCGTACGAGTATTTGGTACATAGGGGGTTTAGCGTGGGGCTGAGTGATATGATCCCATCCAGGACAGGGTATATACAGGATTCTATCAAGACACAGTTCTTCTCCGCCAAGAGTGTGATGGAGACAATAAAGGATCCATACTTAAAGGAGATTAAGATCAATATGGCCCTAAACAAAGGGAAGGATATAGGACAGAGGATTGCCAAAGAGTCTCTGTCGAATCGTAACAGCCTGAAGCATATGGTCGTGGCGGGATCGAAGGGTAATTATATCAATATTTCCCAGATCATAGGTACCATAGGGCAGCAGACTATATCGGGGCAGAGGATCATGAAGACCAGGTCGGACTGTACAAGGACTCTACCTCACTACCCAAAATATATAGAGGCGGTTGCTAGACACGATCCTACATCTGAGAATGTATCTAGAATGTTTGAATCGAGGGGGTTTGTAAGTTCTTCATATATAAAGGGGCTGAACCCCATCGAGTTTTTCCTCCACGCGTTTGGTGGGAGGGAAGGACTCGTAGACACCGCAATGAAGACAGCAGAATCTGGGTATATCCAGAGGAAAATCATAAAGAAACTGGAAGACTGTAAGATACAGTACGACGGGTCCGTAAGGACGGCTCAGAATAAAATAGTACAGTTTGCCTACGGAGGTGATGGGTTAGACCCCTGCACCACCATGAAACTAAATGGGTATAGTAATCCTCAGATTTGTGACGTGAATAGGGTTGTAAATAGACTACAATCATAAATGAGCTAAGGGTGGGTAATGTTTTTATTTCTTTTTTTTTATATTATTATTATTATATTCTTCTTATTATATAATAATAAGAATATAATACACACCCTTTATGCAGAGATCCAATTATCATCCATCTAACCAGAATGAAGGCCAACTTTCTTTAAGACATTACAAAGAGTTGGGGTATGGTGATATCAACACATTTCTTAGGTTGCATTCTTTACCAGATAAAGTTCCGAGTTCAACTATCATTCAGATTGAAAATACTAGTCTGATCCCATTAATGAACCATGTTTCCAATATAGACAAAGAATTATATTCCAATGAAACCCCAGTCAATAGGATGACTATACCCAATGGTACGGTACTATATAGAGGATTGAATATGATAATGGATGGTTTAGTCAAGACTTCTATTATAGTTAATAAAGGATTCTCATCATGTACGACAGATCTAAATGTGACGAGATCTTTTGTCAATACAACTGAATCTGTGGGTGACTATTGCTGTATAGTGGCATTTACATTACCTTCCGATATAAAATATTATGTATATCCAGATGATGACAAGAAGAACAGAGAAAGGGAAGTGTTGTTAGAAAGAAACACTCAATTTTCAATGTTCGAAAAAATCACTGACTATAGAGTACCTGGATATAAGTACTACTCTTGTATCCTGTCGAAATATACACCCCCAGTTATAACCAAAGAAGAAATTAAACAGAGGGATGACATCAAAAAGACTAATGATATACTAAGACAACAGATTATAAAAGACCAACAGGATCTTAAAGACTGGTCGTCAAGTGATGATAATGATGATGTTAGCGGTCAATCGTAACATATCGAAAATGGTAATTTAATTAGATTAAATTATCGCAATATAGGATACATAAAGATATATCAGAAATGGTAGATATAAAAGATTGTGCTTTTCAGATTATGGAAAAAAATTCAGATTGTGGAAAAAAGTTCAGATTGAATATTTAAAACGTCGACTTAATCCAGATATTCTTAGGATTTCTTTTTCTGGTTAATTATCGTCTCACATATTTTTTCATTTCTATCATCTAAGCTATATTGTTTTTTCGGTACATGTAGTAATCGTGTTTGTTTCAGTGTGATATTTATATCTCTTACAACTCTACCTAAAATGAACTCTTGATAGAATGAGATCATTAGTATTTAACTGCTGATAATGTTTAATAACTACTGCTAGGTGTAGGCAATTATAGTATACTATCATAAATTAATAAAATATTGTTCAGAGTTAATATTATTATTTATAGTTTTTAATACGACATTTCTATCCTTATTTTCATTATGTCCAATTAATTTATTACAAAATACTTTAAACTTATATTTGTAGACAAGAATATTAAAAATACTTTGATCAGCAGTATGATGATATGTTACTAATGGATTAATAAATTCATCATCTTTGTATACAGACCAATATGTCCAATCATCTAAAAAATTAGTATTTATACTATTTTTAACTAAAATAAACCATGAATTTAAGACATGCATATTATTTAAATATTCACTATTATCATTATTACGAATAATTTTATTCCATATATTTATATTATTACAACAT
>Ga0115565_10001109_pt1 | contig 22731 bp, 18 predicted proteins | sample COGITO_mtgs_1105_FD_87199 | JGI IMG/M metagenome (GOLD analysis project Ga0115565, IMG submission 87199) | Pelagic marine microbial communities from North Sea - COGITO_mtgs_110530 | ecosystem: Environmental > Aquatic > Marine > Epipelagic | place: Germany:Helgoland, sampling site Kabeltonne... | reverse complement strand
TTCCTACTACTGGCTGTAGATAGGCAAAAGAGCTTAAAGTAGAGGCTTTTAACTGTGTTAAGGCAAAAATATTAAATAAGTAAGTACAGAAAGTGGTTCCTATGATGACAAATGCAATACGCCAAATAGCTTCAAATGGCATATGTATCCAGTCTATGGCAATAAAATCTTTATAGCCAACTGGTAAGCAAATAAAAACACCAATGGTAAACAGCCATTTCATAAAAGTAAAAGGATGGTATTTTACAAGTAATTTCTTTACTGTAATTAGGTAACAACCAAAAAATGTAGCGTTACAGAATATAAGAAAATTACCAAGCAGTATATCTGGTGCATTTTGGCGAACCTCAGAACCAAATAGGATAAGTATTAATGCACCAGCAAGGCCGACACCTATACCCACTACTTTAGGTATCCCTATCTTTTCTTTTATAAGTATCGCAGAAAGGACTAATACAATTATAGGAGTTGTCGTAGCTAATACTGCGCTGTTTATTGGGGTGGTTAGTGCTAAACCTTTAAAAAAGGATAACATGTTTAAGCCCATTCCAAAAATTGCGCAAAGCAACATTCTTGGGTAATCTGCTTTAGCAATTTTTTCTTCAGGTCCAAAAAACGAAACAGCCCAGAATAAGAGCGCTGCTCCTAAGAGGCGTAGCATTATAAACCCAAACGGTTGTACAAATGTAGGCATTACGCCTTTGGCTATTGTATGGTTTAATCCGTAGATGCTTGTAGCTCCAATGGCAGCAATAAAGGCCGCTATTCTTTTATTCACGAGGTTATCTTTTCTTTTGCAGCACTTACCACCTTCTTGCTATTTCCTATAAATAGTACATCATTACAAAGGACTACGGGTCTTTTTAAAAAAGTATAATGTTCTAGAAGAAGCTTTTTATAGTCAGATTCTGCTAATTGTTTTTCATGTAAACCGTTTTTGCGGTATAGCTGTGCCCTTCTATTAAAGAGTGATTCATAGCTAGAAGTAAGTGTCCTCAAACGTTCTAACTGTTCTTGGGTTATGGGTTTTTCTTTTACGTCTTGCAAAGTGAAACCTTCAAATGGGGCGAGTTCTTTTAAAATACGTTGGCAAGTATTACAAGTGCTCAAATGGTATATTTTTTTCATGTAATGATTCTGAAGTAGCATAAAAAATAGCTTAAGTATATTTTTTAAGAGCGATATAATTAAGAACACGCACGATTTTACTGATAGTAAAAATACTGTAAAATATTTCTATTAGACTTAAAGAGCCTTAGCTAATCGTAATCAGCTACTCCTATTAGTAAGTATATTAAAGGTTCAAAATAAAAATTGTTGATGGCATTAAGTTTTGATATTTCCTCTGTAATTATTAAAGTCAATATTATAGGGTATCATACTAACTTATAAGCGATAGTTGTAATATCCGTAGATGAAAAGCATACATGGAAAAAGTGCCATTGTTGTAGGTTGAAAAGATTAATTTATATAGGTGATATTAGGTAAGGACACCTAAATAACTGAGTGTTTCATTCATTGTTAAATAGCGAAAAGGGAATAGAGAGAAAAATAGTACGACTTTAATAAGTGATAAATTTTTATACAAAAAACCCTGCTCTTAGAAGAGCAAGGTTTTTCTTGGTTAAGAATTTATCGTAAAATTTGAGCTTTACTCGTGCGTCAAATTATATAGATTTGGGATCGATATTGGTTTCTTAAGCGCACGGCAAATGTAGCGCAGATGTATGTGAGACCTCAATTTATGTTGTGAACTGAATCTATAATGTGGTGAAAAATACAAGCGGTATTAATACATCGATGAACTACACAAAACTAAATTTTACCTTCTAGTATTCATCTAAATGTTCTGGGTATAAAAAATTATTATAAGGGAAACGAGTTACATGTATATCTCTGACTTCATCATAAATACGTTTTTTAAATTCGTCTAGGTTTTCTTTATTCAGTGCAGAAATAAATAATGCTCTATCGCCAATTTTTTCCATCCATGTTTTTTTCCAATCCGCTATGGTAAAGTGGCTTGCCGTACGTTCTGTAATTAAATCATCTTCATCTATAGTTTCATGCGCATGCTGGTCAATTTTATTAAAGACCATTATAGTGCGCTTATCAGCACTTTTAATCTCATTAAGAATTTTATGTACAGACGCTATATGCTCTTCAAATTGCGGGTGAGATATGTCAACCACGTGTAGCAACAAGTCCGCTTCTCTCACTTCATCTAATGTGCTTTTAAAGCTTTCTACTAACTGTGTAGGCAGTTTTCTAATAAAACCAACAGTATCACTTAACAAAAAGGGCAAGTTGCCAATTACTACTTTACGCACTGTAGTATCTAAGGTCGCAAATAACTTATTCTCTGCAAAAACATCACTTTTACTAATAACGTTCATCAATGTAGATTTGCCTACATTGGTATACCCTACAAGAGCCACACGTACTAGCGCACCACGGTTGCCCCTTTGGGTTTCCATCTGCCGATCTATTTTTTTAAGTTTTTTTTGAAGGAGCGTAATACGGTCACGAACAATACGTCTATCTGTTTCTATCTCAGTTTCTCCAGGACCGCGCATACCAATACCCCCTTTTTGTCTTTCAAGGTGTGTCCATAACCCTGTTAGTCTTGGTAGTAGGTATTCATATTGCGCAAGTTCTACCTGCGTTCTAGCATAACTAGTTTGTGCACGTTGGGCAAAAATATCTAAGATGAGGCTTGTACGATCTATAATTTTGCAACGTAGCTGCTTCTCAATATTGCGTTGTTGCGTAGGTGTTAGCTCGTCGTCAAAAATAACAGAGCCAATCTCATACTTAGTCACATACTCCTCCACTTCTAATAGCTTACCACTTCCAATCAGCGTTTTGGCATTAGGTAGATCCATCCGTTGTGTAAAACGCTTTGTAACTTCTCCACCTGCGGTGTAGGTCAGAAATTCAAGTTCGTCTAAATACTCCGTAACTTTTTCTTCACTTTGCTCCTTATTTATAATACCTATAAGGACTGCCTTTTCGTATTCTATTGTTTTCTTTTCTAGCATAGTTTGTAAAATGCAAAATTACGTAAAAGAGATCAGCCTATTTAACTAAATTTATTGACTCAAATAAGCAAAATTATGATTTTCTCTTTTTTCAAAAAACCACTAAAAAACACGCTACATACAATAGCCTTTTATAATCTAGAAAATTTATTTGATGTTAAAGACGATAAAAATACTTTGGATATAGCGTTTACACCATTGGGAGAAAAAAGATGGACTCCTGAAAAATTTGACAAGAAATGCAAACAATTAGCCAAAACACTATCTCAAATAGGAACAGATGCGGATTACAATATACACCCAGCTATTATTGGAATTGCAGAAGTAGAAAACAAACGAGTACTACAGGCGCTAATAGCAACATCGCCTTTAAAGGAGTTTAAGTATCAATTTGTCCATTATGAGTCACCAGATGAAAGAGGAATAGACACCGCATTACTTTACGATCCTCAAAGATTTGAGGTGCATACATCGGAACCTTTACTATTACAGGTACATAATCCTAATGGAGACAGAGATACCACGAGAGATATTCTATACATAATAGGTACCTTAAATAAAGAAATGGTACACTTATTTATAAACCATTGGCCCTCTAGGCGTACAGGAAGAGAAGATACAGCTTACAAAAGAATTATTGCCGCACAGACTATAAAAGGTAAGGTAGCCGAAATTAGTAATGAGAAGAATACGCCCAAGTGTATTATCATGGGAGATTTTAACGACGATCCCTCATCAGACAGTATGCAAGAACTTGTAAACAATAGTTCCTTGTACAACCCTATGAAGAAGTTGCATATACCTAAAAGGCATGGCAGTACAAACTACAAAGGAGCTTGGAATTTGTTTGATCAGATTTTAGTATCTAACACATTTCTACAACACACAAAACAGACCCATTCATTTCAGAAAGCCGCTATCTACGATCATCCTACACTAATGGAAAAGCAAGGGAAGTACAAGGGGCACCCCTTTAGGACATTTGTAGGCAATAGGTATCTGGGAGGTAGTAGCGATCATTTTCCTGTATACATAAGAATTAAGCTAAACTAATACGAAGTAAATACATTTAATTATGTAATATCTTTCTTACAAACAACACTATTTAGCACTTTCACAACAGTAAAAGTAAATTAGATATGTAGTACGTCGAATATAATTGTTTTTAAAAGGTAAAATACTAGTAGTATTATATTATTGTAGTCCAAATCCTACATTATATAATAGCCTACTTATGAAGCCTACAAAAAACAACACCAACCAAAACCTCTCTAAATGCCTTCTAATGGTATTTATAACTACTTCTTTAGTAGTTTCAGCGCAAACAAATGAATTAAGAGAAGCAATTACCAATACTTATAATGTATCTAACTTAAAAGAGGTGCAGGCTACTCTAGAGGCAGATTATAACTTAGCTCAGGTAAAAATAGCTACTACTGCTAGCAAGGGTGGGACTACTAGAAAGGAAACTTTAGCTAATGGTACGCAAATAGAATTACAAGAAATTGGAATAGATGGAAGTCCTATTTACTACGAAGCATACTCAGACAATGCAAGCCAAACTAGTAGAGCAAATACATTACATTTTAAAGGTTTACTAGATTTGGATTTAGACGGTAGTGGATTAGAGGTGGGCGTTTGGGATGCTGGTGTAGCTTTAACAACGCACCAAGAATATGACAATAGAGTAAGTGTAGGTGATAAAAGTGCAAATATAGATTCTCATGCTACTTTAGTAACAGGTAGTATCATTTCTTCTGGAGTACAAAAGAATGCAAGAGGTGTGGCATATGGTGCTAAAGTTATTGCTAATGATTGGTCTAGAGATAAAATTGAAGCTGCTAAAGCTGCATCAGAAGGTTTATTATTATCTAATCATTCTTATGGGATTAGAGCAGACAGAGTTGCGGACTGGTATTTTGGTGCTTACATCAAAACAGCACAAGATTGGGATAAAATTATGTTTAATGCGCCTTACTATTTAATGGTAAATGCTGTAGGTAACGAGCAAAAAGGAGCTTATAATGATGCTCCTATTGGCGGAACTACAGAAGAAGGATTTGATTTATTACTAGGCTTTGCACTTTCTAAAAATGGATTAACTGTAGCTGCAGCAGATACTACAATAGACGCTAATGGTCTTCTTTTAGAAGGCGCTGTTTCTTCTTATAGCAGCTTAGGCCCTGTAGATGATGGTAGAATTAAGCCAGATCTTGCAGGTGACGGATATTCTATACTATCTACAAATGCACTAAACAATACAAGTTACAGTACTTCTTCTGGTACGTCTATGGCGGCACCTGGTGTTACTGGTGCTTTATTACTGTTACAACAGTATCATGAAGAGCTATATGGTAGCTATATGAAAGCGGCCACTTTAAAAGGACTCGCTTTACACACCGCAGATGATGTTGCTGCGATTGGCCCAGATTATAAAATGGGGTGGGGCGTAATCAACGCAAAGAAAGCAGCACAACTTTTAAACAATAAAGAATATGCTTCACAAATTGAAGAAGGAGTTTTAAATCAAAATGCATCTTATTCAATTACAGTAGAAGCTAACGAAAACGAACCATTAATTGCTTCTATCTCTTGGACAGATGCTGCGGCTTTATTCGTTAACAGAGGAATTCTTAACGACACTACAAAAGCACTAGTAAATGATCTTGATATTCGTATCACACAAAACGGAAAAACATACCTTCCTTGGATCTTAAATCCTAAAATGCCTAACAACGTAGCAAAAAAAGGAGATAATGTTGTAGACCCATTTGAGCGTATTGAGATTTTAAATCCTAAAGGAACGTATACTATTACAGTGTCTCATAAAGGAAATTTAAATAATGGATTGCAGAATTACTCATTGCTTATTTCTGGTATAGCAACTAACAACTGTAATCTAACAGCACCTTCCAAAATAACGAGAGCTACGGAGAATGACCAAGAAATTTTAGAGTGGAATGCTATTGCAGATGCCATGTATGAAGTTCAATACAAAAATGCAATGGCTAATAATTGGAATACAATATATACCACAACGCCATTATTTATTTTGCCAACGCTTACAGAGAATACTGCTTATGTTGCACGAATTAGAACTTTCTGTTCAGAAAATATAGCATCTGATTATAGTAATCTATTTCAATTTACTTATAAAGAAGAGATCACGACAATTGAAAAATCTGAAAATTTAAATGGAACACCGGAGACTACGAACAGTACATTTTCTGTATATCCTAACCCTGCTTTTAATGAGTTGCACATAAACAAAACATTTAGCGATGCTACTATGTATAGAATTATTTCTTATTCTGGTAAAAAGTATAAGTTTGGAAAAGCAAACGAAGCTAAAATAGATGTAACAGATTTACCAAAAGGACTTTATATTCTAGAAATTCAAGACCTAAATGGTAGAAGTAGTGTAAAGTTTTTTAAAGACTAATTTTTTTAAGAATCACTTTTTAGCTCAAAAAAAGAACTCCTGTAAACAAAACGCTAAACTATAGATAAAACTAATGTTGTAATCATGTAATATAGGATATTTCCTATATTTGAGATGCTAGGAATGTATAGCTTTACATTTTAAGAAGAAAAAAACACAACATGGATAAGAAGGAAAACAATACTAAAGGTAAAGTATGGGCCATTAATAGTTCTGATAAATGTCCTTATTTAGGAGGCAGCCTTAATGTAGCTGCTGGTGGCGGAACTAGCAATTTAGACTGGTGGCCAAACAGATTGCCCTTACATATACTACGCCAACATTCCAATTTAGTAAACCCTTTAGATGCTAGCTTTAACTATGCAACTGCATTCAAGTCTTTAGATTTAGATATTGTAAAGAAAGATATAAAAACGGCACTTACTACTTCGCAAGAATGGTGGCCGGCAGACTACGGTCACTACGGACCTTTTATGATTCGTATGGCATGGCATAGTGCTGGCACCTATCGTATAGGAGATGGTAGGGGTGGTTCCAGTTCTGGATCACAACGCTTTGCTCCCTTAAATAGCTGGCCAGATAATGGAAACTTAGATAAGGCAAGACTGCTATTATGGCCAATTAAGAAAAAATATGGTCAAAAATTATCTTGGGCAGATCTTATGATGCTTACAGGAAACTGCGCTTTAGAATCTATGGGTTTTAAAACTTTTGGTTTTGCAGGCGGTAGAGAAGATGTATGGCAGCCAGAAGAAGATATTTATTGGGGTTCTGAAACAGAATGGATGGGCAATGATAAGCGTTTTTCTGAAGGGGAATATATTTTAGAGGCCAATTTAGGAGCAACACATATGGGACTTATATACGTAAACCCAGAGGGGCCTAATGGAACATCTAATCCCTTAGGAACAGCTATTCTAATGAAAGAAACTTTTGGGCGCATGGCTATGAACGATGAAGAAACAGTAGCTTTAACTGCTGGCGGTCATACCTTTGGGAAATCTCACGGAGCCGCAGATCCAGATAAATATGTAGGCTCAGAGCCTGCTGGTGCTTCTATTGTAGAGCAGAGTATGGGTTGGAAAAATTCTTTTGGCACAGGAGTCTTGGATGATACCATTACAAGCGGTATTGAGGGCGCATGGACACCAAACCCAACAAAATGGGATCATGATTATTTTGATGTGTTGCTAGGTTATGACTGGGAACTAACCAAAAGTCCCGCTGGTGCTAGCCAGTGGAAACCAACGGATGCCTCTAATGCTAGAAAAGCGCCAAGAGCAGGTGATGCTAGTAAATCGCAACAACTTATGATGACCGATGCTGATATAGCATTAAAAATAGATCCTGATTATTTAAAAATTTCCAAAAAATTTCAAGCAGACCCAGCAGCTTTCGAAGACGCTTTTGCGCGTGCTTGGTATAAGTTAACGCACAGAGATATGGGACCTGTTTCTAGATACTTGGGGCCAGAAGTACCAGAGGAAGAATTACTATGGCAAGATCCTATACCAGAAGCGGATTACAATTTAGTCACCGCTGCGGATATTGATATCTTAAAAGAACGCCTTTTAGCATCTAGCTTAACCATTTCACAATTAGTAAGTACGGCTTGGGCATCTGCAGCTACTTATAGAGATTCTGATAAAAGAGGCGGTGCAAATGGTGCACGGCTAAGGCTAGAGCCGCAAAGAAGTTGGGAAGTGAATGAGCCTGTTCAATTGGCTAAAATATTAGATAAAATAGAAGTAATCCAGAAAACATTCAACCAGGAGCAATCTGGTAATAAGAAAATTTCCATAGCAGATTTGATTGTTTTAGGAGGGAGTGTTGGTATAGAGGAAGCTGCAAAAAATGCAGGGCACACGATAACTGTTCCTTTTACAGCAGGGCGTACAGATGCAACCCAAGAACAAACAGACGTGTATTCTTTTGAAGCACTAGAGCCAGTAGCAGACGGATTTAGAAATTATAAAAAGAATGATTTTAAAGCATCGGCGGAGGCTTTATTAATAGATAGAGCGCAGTTAATGACATTGAGCGCACCTGAGATGACTGTTTTGATTGGTGGGCTGCGTGTACTAGACGTAAATTATCAAAAATCTAGACACGGTGTATTAACTGATAATAGAGCGGTTTTAACGAACGATTTTTTCGCAAATCTGCTAGATTTAGGGATTAAATGGGAAGACACTTCTGATAACGAAACTATTTTTGCAGGTAGAGATCGCAAGACAAAAAATGTTTGTTGGACAGGTTCTCGTGTAGACCTAATATTTGGTTCTAATACAGAATTACGGGCGTATGCAGAAGTATACGGTTCTGAAGATTCTAAAGATAAGTTTGTAAGCGATTTTGTTTCTGCATGGGTAAAAGTAATGGAGTTAGATAGGTTTGACCTAGCATAGTAATTAACATTTTAAAACAAAAATAGCGACCTCTATTAGGTCGCTATTTTTTTATAAGTATTTAAGAGGTAGCCCACCGTTCTTCTCTCCAAGCTTGTTCTTCAGCTATACTTAGAAATGTCCAAAAAACAATACGACTCTTTTTATTTCCATGACCCATATTTACCGTTTGGTAGGCAGTTGTACCAGCAGCTTCAAACGCATCATAAATGTGATCTAAATGTGCTTCTTTAGAAACTAAAGAAGAAAACCAGCAGCAAGATTTTGAGAAAAGAACACTTTCCTTTATCAAATCGGTTATAAATCTTTTTTCACCTCCAGTAGTCCATAATTCTCCTTCGGTACCACTAAAATTAGAAATAGGTATAATTATTTTCTCTTTCTTTAAATTGTTTAATTTTCTTAACGTTCCCTTCTGTGCAGCGGCTAAAGATGCATGAAAAGGGGGGTTGCAAAGTACTACATCTATTTTTTCATTTTTAGTGATAATGCCTTTTAAAATATTTTTAGATGTAGGCTGTAGTTTTATTGAAACAGTATCTTTTAAACCTTTATTGGCAGTTGCTATAGTCTTTGCAGAGGTTATGGCAGTAGTATCTACATCACTACCAATAAAAGACCAACCGTACTCATAATGACCAATTATAGGGTAAATACAATTGGCTCCAACACCAACATCTAAGCACAAAATATTTTTTCCTTTAGGAATAGTACCCTTATTGCTACGGCATAAAACATCGGCAATATGATGAATATAATTTGCTCTACCAGGTATGGGCGGACAAAGGTACCCTTCTGGAATATCCCAAAAGTCTAATTGATATTGGTGTATAAGAAGTGCTTTATTAAGTGCTTTTACCGCCTCTGGTATAAAGAAATTTATAGTATCATTTCCATGCTTGTTATGAACAATATGCCCCTTCAACTCAGGATAACACGTTTGCAGCGCATCAAAATCATAGTTGCCCTGATGTTTATTCTGTGCATGAAAACCAGGTTTTGAATCGGAGGCTTCTTTTTTATTATTCATTTTAAGATTTACTTAAATATTGCCTTTGGCTATGATGTAAAGAAATATAGGATATTCAAAGTTAGAAGAGATTTTTACAACCTTACTCATGTATCGTAGTTTTATATCTATTAGTTTAGATAGAAATGAAATGTAATACAATAACTAGTTGTCTACTCTTGTAATTTCATCGTCTGTTAAGAGTGCATCACTCCGCAAGCGTAAAAATACCTGAGCGGTAGTTATAACATCTAGTTCGCAATACGCCACAATACGTCTAATGTCTTTTTCTACGTAATAAACATTGCGTACCATACTACCGTCTATATCTTCTTTAGGAGAGGCAATGCCTAGCACATGAGCCATAAGTTTTAGCGAAGTATAGTGTTTATAGTCTCCAAACTTCCATAATTCTAAGGTGTCTAAGTGCGCTACCTCCCATGGTTTTTTACCAAATAAATCTAGTTTAGCAGGTAATTTAATTCCGTTAATAATCATCCTACGAGCTATATAAGGAAAGTCAAATTCTTTTCCGTTATGCGCGCAAAGGAGCTGTTTGGTATCATTAAAATGTGTTTCTACTAGTGTTTTAAATGCCACTAATAGTAAAGCTTCTTCTCCTTGAAAACTAGTAACTCTAAAATTTCTACTATGTTCATTTGTATTAAAATAACCAACAGAAATACAGACTATTTTACCAAATTCTGCCCATATTCCTGCACGCTCATAAAATTCCTCTGCAGAAAATTCTTCCTTGCGTTTAAAGCGTGTTTTCTGTTCCCAAAGTTCTCTTTTAGTAGGGCCTAATGTATCAAAGTGCTGTTCCTCTGGAACAGTTTCAATATCTAAAAATAAAATATTATCTAGGTTTAGCTCGTATAACATGATGTACTTAGATACTATTAAGGTTATTACTAGGTTGCTACAAACTAACGTAATTGCTAAGCTTGTTAAAAGTTGTACTAAGTAACAAACTGAATAGGAATTGTTTTAGTGTATTATAGACTAAAAAATCGTGAAAATGAAAATCTCTAATAAAATTAAGGTATGTAGTATCTTTTAGATTTAGATTTCTAAGAGGGATTCTCCATTATCCATTAAAGAAACTAAATATAAGATTACTACAAATAGATGCATGCCAATTTCGTGTATTAGACATATCATTATATATAGTAATTTTAAGAAACAGGATATTCATCTTATTACTTTATAAATACACTAATCTAAATGCGCCATAGTTACAAAATTAAGAGTGGTCATGAAGGTTGGCTTCACAGCAAAGAAAGGACAGAATTTAGCTCAGAAAACAGCATTTCTACCATTATTGTCTAGTGAACAGTTTTATGCGTGGTTACATGTATTGTGGCAGTGCTATTCAATTCTACCGTTATAATAGAAACTCATATGATGATGACTTTTGGATGAATTCCACTTCAGATAATTTTGATAATTTATTATTGGTTTTCAAAGAAACGGGATATGCTATAGAAGATTTTACAGAGCGTGTGAGCGCTCAAAAACGAAATATACCTATTGAGTTTGCGCCGCTAAATTTAGACCTAGAATAGATTGCTAATTTTTCTGTTAATAGAACTTTTGGAGAAGCATATACCAATGCGGAGATTTTAGAAACTTCAGAAATATAAAGTAAAGTACTTTCATTGGAAGATTTAATAATAAGCTAAATCAAGGCAGGTAGGACAAAGGATTTATTAGCCATTGAAGAACTCAAAATCATACATAATTTAGACGCTCTGTACGGAGCTAAATAATTAGTAGCGTATAACACAAATAGGGTGCAATAGAAATTTTAGTATCCTGTAAGATTGAAATACAGCCACCTTTATCTTAAATTTAAATTACCAAGTTTTGTTTTTAAAGCTCAGTTGCCAACACAGCATATTCTAGAAAAAGCTTAATTGCTCTGAATTACATTCATGGGCTAGAAGCCATTTTTTCCTATGTAATCCTCCAGCATAACCAGTTAAAGAACCATCGCTTCCTATGACTCTATGGCATGGGATTATAATCCATAGTGGATTTTTTTCCGTTAGCTGCAGCAACAGCTCTCACTGCTCTAAAATCTCCTATTGTTTTAGAAAGAGCTAAATAAGATATAGTAGAGCCAAAAGGTATTTCTTGTAGCGTTTTCCAAACTTTTTTTTGGAATGGAATCCCAGTAAGTTTTAAAGGAAGATTAAAAGTTGTTCTAGCACCTTCAAAATATTCTTTTAGCTGATAAATAGCGGTTGTTAAAACGGCTGGTATAAAGGTAGAGATTGGTTCGTTATTGTCAATAAGAGTTACGCCTGTAGGACCTTCTGCATCGCCTATAATTTCAGCAATACCCAAAGGTGTTTGTACAAAAGCTATTTCCATGACTTAGGTAGCCTTCTTATCGTTGTTACGTAATTTAATTTCCGTGCTTGCCTGTTCTGCTCTGTTTTCCCAGTTTTTGCGAGCCAACACTTGTAAATCTGCCACACTATCACTTTCATCCATAATCTCTAAGCCAAGCAGTGTTTCAATAACATCTTCCATAGTTACTAAGCCGGCTACAGAACCATATTCATCTACTACTAGAGCAATGTGCTCTCTTTTTGCAATAAGGGTATCAAATAATTTTGGAATAGGTGTGTTTCTTCTCGTGGTCAATAAATCCCGTCGTATATCTACCAAAGGTTTGTCTCCATTTTTATGAATGATCTCTTCGTACACATTATCTTTTAAAACAAAACCAGTAATGTTATCTGCTCTTTCATTAAATATGGGAATACGAGAATAACGTAGTTTAGGATTCTCTTCAAAAAAGGTCTGAATGGTTTTTTGTTCCGAAGCACTTTTCATAACGGCTCTGGGCGTCATAATATCCTTCACTAGTACTTGATCAAACTTTAATAAATTTTTAATGATCGTAGATTCTGATTTTTCAAAAACACCTTCAGCGTGCGCCATGTCTGTCATCACCGTAAAATCTTCTCTACTTAATACACTCCCATGATGTCCTTTTCCACCTACTAGCTTTGTAAAAAGCTGTAGAACCCACAAAATACCTGTGTATTTAAGTGCTGAAACCATAATATTTAATGCGCTAGCCGTAAACCCCGAAAGTTGTCTCCAATAAGTAGCTCCTATGGTTTTGGGTATAATCTCAGAAGCAATTAAGATAAGTAGCGTCATTACAGTAGAAACCAAGCCAACCATCAATTCTTCAGAAAAATTGATTCCTGCGAAAGACTGCATGGTATTTCCATACAAATCTACATACGCAACCTTTGCCTGCACCCCAACCAATATGGCACCCACTGTATGCGCAATGGTATTTAAAGTAAGAATTGCTATAAGTGGTTTGTCTACATCTTTCTTTAATGCTTCTAGGGTAGTAGCAAAAGATTTGCCCTCTCTTTTTTTGACATTTACAAAAGTAGGGGTGATGCTTAAAAGCACCGCTTCTAAAATAGAGCATAGAAAAGAAAAGAATATAGAAATAACGGCGTAAAAAATTAACAATCCCATCAATAGTATTTAGAGTTCTAAGTTACCAATTTTAATTAGCCTTTGTGAAAAAGGTGACGTTTGTATTTGGCTACACTAAGTTAACAGCATCTTTCGCAAAATAACTAGCTATAATATTTGCACCCGCTCTTTTTATAGCGATAAGTTGCTCCATCATTACTGCATCATGATCTAGCCAGCCTCTTGCTGCTGCTGCCTTTACCATCGCATACTCCCCAGAAACTTGGTATACGGCCACAGGAACATCTACCTCATTTTTGATTTCTCTTACAATATCTAAGTAACAAAGTCCTGGTTTAATCATAACAATATCTGCGCCTTCATCTATATCTTGTTGTGTCTCACGGAGTGCCTCAAACCTATTTGCGGCATCCATTTGGTATGTTCGTTTGTCTTTAGGAATGTTCTTCATAGCTACGGGAGCAGAATCTAGCGCATCTCTAAAAGGACCATAAAAGGCACTAGCATACTTAGCACTGTAACTCATAATACCAGTATCTACATAGCCTTCGTCTTCCAATGCCTCCCGAATACTTAAAATACGGCCATCCATCATATCACTTGGTGCTAAAAAATCTGCACCTGCTTTTGCATGAGATAATCCCATTTCTGCCAATAGCGCTACCGTATCATCATTTTCTATTTTACCATCTGCAACAATACCATCATGCCCATAGGATGAGTAGGGGTCTAAAGCAACATCTGTCATCACTAACATATCTGGACACACATTCTTAATCGTTTTTATAGCACGCTGCATTAGTCCATCATCATTTAAGGCTTCTGTACCTTCATTATCTTTTAAGTGATTTGGAACTTTTACAAAAAGGAGTACTGCACAGAGTCCCATATGCCAAAGTTCTTTTACTTCTTTTTCTAAGATGTCTAAACTTAACCTATAATAGTTAGGCATAGAATCTATCTCCTCTTTTACATTCTTACCTTCTACCACAAAAAGTGGCACTAAAAAATCACTTGGTGTTATAACCGTTTCTCGAACCAAATGGCGAATGGCGTCTGAATTTCTAAGTCTTCTATTTCTAACTAGTGGATACATAGGATGAGATTTTGTTGTGTTGAGGTTGTATATATTCAGATCACCTTTTTGGAGAACTCTAAATATTGTTCAGGAATATTATTGAGATAATAAATAGCAATTTCTTATAACTGTTTAATTGCTATGGTTTCTTGAGATTTAGCCATGATTGCTTTTAATCGTTCTTTTCTTGCTGTAGCCTCTTTTTTAAGCTTGTTATGTTTACGATCCATTAACTTAGTGTGTTTTGCTTTATTAACGGTATTTTTTTCTTTTCCCTTTTTTCCCATGGTAACAAATGTTATAACCAATTTTTCGGATTTTTTAAAACGTTTAAAAGTCTTTCTTCATCGCTCCCTTTCTCCGTTTTAAAATTATAACGCCATTGCACCTTAGGGGGTAAACTCATTAAAATGCTCTCTATACGTCCATTTGTTTTTAATCCAAACAAGGTGCCTTTATCATGTACTAAATTAAACTCTACATACCTGCCTCGTCTAATTTCTTGCCAGTCTTTTTCAGCTGTGTTGTAAGTTTCTGCTCTTCTATTTTCTACAATAGGTATATAACTCTCTAAGAAAGAGTTCCCTACTTCTGTTACAAAATTATACCAAGCATCCATACTCATGTTAGGCGTTGTTTTGCAATAATCAAAAAAGAGTCCGCCAATACCTCTAGCTTCATTTCTATGGGAATTCCAAAAGTATGTATCGCACTTTCTTTTGTAGGTGTCATAAAAGGAGGGATCATGCTTGTCGCAAGCACGCTTGCAAATACTATGAAAATGAATTGCATCAGCATCAAACAGGTAATAAGGTGTTAAATCTTGTCCGCCTCCAAACCATTGGTCTATAATGGCCCCATCCGTGTCATACATTTCAAAATAACGCCAATTAGCGTGTACGGTGGGTATTTTAGGATTGATAGGATGAAGCACTAAACTTAAACCACAAGCAAAAAAATCTGCATCTTTCACACCAAAATAAGTTCGCATACTTTTTGGAAGTTTCCCATGTACACCAGAAATGTTCACCCCGCCTTTCTCAAAAATAGCACCGTTTTCTAATACACGAGTGCGCCCGCCACCACCTTCTGGACGCTCCCAGAGGTCTTCTTGGAAAGTTGCCTTACCATCAATTTCCTCTATTTTTTGAGTGATGCTATCTTGTAAGTGATGGATGTATTTAAAAAATTGATCTTTAATTTTTAAGTTCATAAAATTTTGATGTTTGGCGTATTCCCACCTTTATACTTTATGATATAATTGTAATTTCTAATACTAAGCTAGTAACGTTTAAAGTGTCAACTTATTCAAATCCACTCATAATAGCAATCTAGCAAGAGAAGTGTTTGCTGTTTTTAAATAAGTTAACTTTTGATGCTACCAATCTCTAAGATATGTAGTTCTCTGGAGTAACTATTAAACAGCAATATCATCCGTTGTAATTTCCAAGGTATCAGAGGTGCGTTTTGCCCAAATAGCCAAGCCAAAGGTTAAGACGCCTAGCCTTCCAATAAACATAAATACAATAATTGTTATTTTACCAGCAATAGATAAATCACCAGTAATACCTGTGCTTAAGCCAACAGTACCTAGTGCAGATGCTATTTCAAAGAAGACCCGCTCAAAAGCAAACTTTTCAGAAAAAGTAAGTATAAATGTGCCCAAAGCAATTAACGAGGTATAGAATATAAAGGAGGAGGTAGCAATATAAAGGCGTTCATAAGGAATGCCCTTGCCTAAAAATGTAACTTGCTTTTTATTCTGTAACCTGCTTTTCATGATCGCCACTACCGCTGTAAGTGTGGTAATCTTCATTCCGCCCGCTGTACCAGAAGGCGATGCTCCAATGTACATTAGAAAAATAGTTGCTAAAAGCATTGGTAAAGCAAAAGCTCCAAAATCTACTGTATTAAAACCTACGGTAGTCATAGCACTCATGCTCTGGAAAAATGCAGTCAAGAAACGTTCTTTCTCAGAAAGAGAAGCTATCGTAGGTTCATAGAAATATAAAAATAAGAACCCGAAGGACAGTAGTACTAAAAAGCCGTAAAATACAATTTTAGTAGTAAAACTTAAACGATGCGTTTTATTCCTAAATAGCATAACAAAATCGGTTACTACTATAAAGCCTAAGGAGCCCGCTATAGCTAACATGGCAATGGTGCTGTTAACTAACACGTTATCACTGTAGCCTGTAAATCCAGAATTAAAAAGACTAAAACCAGCGGTACAAAAAGCACTAATGCTATGAAATACAGAAGACCATAAGGCTTCTCCTATAGCCATACCTTGGTTGTGGAAGGCTATAAAAAATAGTAGCGCGCCTAGCACTTCCATAATAAGCGTGAACAATACAACTGACTTCAAGAAGTCTTTAATTTTGATTGTTTTAGGTAGTGTAAATTCTGTTTTTAATATATTCTGATGCCAGTGGGTTATTTTACGGGTGGTAGACAGGATCATAAACGTAGTAAACGTTAGATAGCCAATACCACCTAATTGAAAAAGCACCATAATAATAAGTTGTCCACCAATATTGTAAGAGTCAAAAATAGAGACCGTAACTAGCCCAGTAGTAGAAACGGCAGAGGTAGCAATAAATAAGTTGTCTAAAATGGAGACAGGCACTTTATGCATAATAGGAAGGCAAAGAGCGATAGTGCCAATTAGAACATAACTCAAAAATCCGTAAAATAGATTTTGCTGCGGGCTAAGGCCTAATTTAAATCTCAGGTATTTGCCTTGTAGCGTTTTCAATAAGCTCATAAATATTCGTATTATTCCTTATATTCTTTTACAGCATCTATAAATGCCTTAGCATTTTCTACAGGAATATTAGGTAAAATGCCATGACCAAGATTTACAATATATTGGTCTTTTCCAAACTCTCGAATCATTTGAGTTACCATCCTTTTTATTTCAGCAGGAGGAGAAAGCAATCTAGAGGGATCAAAGTTGCCTTGTAGCGTTATTTTTCCGCCAGATAAATACCTAGCATTTCTAGCAGAGCAAGTCCAATCTACCCCAAGCGCAGACGCTCCAGATTTTGCCATGTCACCTAAGGCAAACCAACACCCTTTCCCAAATACAATAACAGGAGCAGCTTCTTTTAGGGCGTCTATAATTTGCTGAATGTAGTACCAAGAAAACTCTTGATAATCTGTAGGAGAAAGCATGCCACCCCAAGAATCAAAAACTTGTACGGCATCTACACCAGCTTTTACTTTTGCTTTTAAATACTCAATGGTAGTGTCTGTAATTTTTTGTAATAGCTCATGTGCAACGGTGGGTTGCGTAAAGCATAGTTCCTTTGCTTTATCAAAATTTTTACTGCCTTGCCCTTGCACACAGTAGCATAAAATTGTCCAGGGCGAACCAGCAAAACCAATTAGAGGAATTTCGTTATTCAATTTTTCTTTAGTTGCCTTTATTGCTTCTAAAACGTAACCTAAAGACGCTTGCACGTCTGGCACAATTACACGATCCAGATCTTTTTGTGTTCTAATAGGATGTGGTAGGTAAGGACCAAAATTTGGTTTCATCTCCACTTCAATATTCATGGCTTGTGGTATTACTAGAATATCACTAAAAAGAATAGCAGCATCCATACCATACCTACGAATAGGTTGCACCGTAATTTCCGAAGCTAGTTCTGGTGTTTGGCAGCGTGTAAAGAAATCATATTTATGTTTAATTTCCATAAACTCTGGCAAATACCTACCCGCCTGGCGCATCATCCAAACAGGAGGTCTGGCTACGGTTTCACCTTTAAGTGTTCTTAGGAAAAGATCATTTTTTATCATGAGGATGATATTTTTGTCTTGCTATATTTTGTAATAAAATTACAACTTTTCAAAAACACTGTTCAGTTGAATAGTGCTGTTAATCAAAATTAAGCTAAGAGTATTTAAGCTTAAACCTGAATATTATTTTGATAAATTCAGGTCTAATAATTTGTAACTTTTTTATGCAGTTCAGTAAAACTTCGGGTTTAAAAGGACTTAATCTAAAACTAAGCTAACATCGCTATAATCTAAGTTTACTAAATCTATCACGCTTTCTACAGCAGGTACTTTAGCTACTTTTACCACTGTAAAATGTTTGCGCGCTTCTACCGCTGTAGTCTCTCCAATACAATAGGCTATTTTGTTGGTATCATTATTTAGAAGATAACTTTTAATAGTAGACGGACTGTAAAATAGAATGCCCTTTATGGCACTATCAATTTTTTGTCCTGATAATTTTGTTCTGTATGCCTCTATTTTATGAACTGTAATTCCGTTTTCTTCTAGGGTAGTAGGTACTGTCTCTAAGCTGAGGTTGCCATGAAAATAAGTAATCTCTGTGCCTTCTATGAATTCAACTAAATGATTTGCAAGGTCCTCAGCACTATTTTCAAAGTGGGTAACTTTTCCTATTTTCTTTTGAATAAGTCTACGCGTTTTTCTTCCAACGCAGTAAATATTTTCAAATTCCAAATCTGCAACAGCTGTATTTGTGAGCAAACTTTCCACCGCATTTTTGCTAGTGAAAACAACATTGGCTATTTTTTTCTTTAGCTGTAAAGGAGAGATTCTATTAAAGTTTATTTTGATAAAATCTTCAGAATCTACACGTACCAAAGTGTCAAATTGCTGCATTTGATCTTCAGAAAGCTTTTTTGTAGAAAATACGTGTGGTTGTATATCGCCCGATTCAGAAGCACTCATTAAGCGCCTGCCTCCACGGCTTAGAATGCTATTAGCACAATCTTTACCAAGATTTTTATGTTTCCCTAGCGGAGCGGTTAGTTGTGCTTCTAATTTTTTAGAACCATCTACGGTTAGTAACACTCCTTTTAAGGTAACAACATCTTCTTTGTCTATATAAGCCAACGCTCCTATAGGAGAAGAACAGCCGCCCTCTAGGGTGCGCAAAAATTCCCTTTCTAGCTGCGTACAAATAGCAGTCTCCGTATGATTAAGTTCTTTACAGATTTCTTGAATTTCAGTATCTTTTTCTAAAGCAACTACCATGATAGCACCTTGTGCGGGTGCTGGTAACATCCAAGATAAACCCAAGGTGTTTTCTGGCTCTAGCGAAATACGTTCTAACCCTGCAGCAGCAAAAATAGCCGCATTCCAATCGCTATTATTCAATTTTTCTAATCGGCTGTTAATATTGCCACGCAAACCAACAATTGTATGTGTTGGGTACCTGTTTAGCCATTGCGCTTTGCGGCGCAAACTTCCTGTTGCAATAATGCCTTCTCGTTGTCCTAAAAATTCCTCATTATCATTAAAGGCAAGAATATCCATATAATTACCGCGTTTTAAAACAGCAGCTTGTACAATGCCTTCTGGCAAAGCGGTAGGCACATCTTTCATAGAATGTACTGCAATATCTACATCGCCACTAAGCATAGCAACATCTAACGTTTTTGTGAAAATTCCGGTAATCCCTAATTCGTATAAAGGCTTATCTAAAATTAGATCTCCGGTAGATTTTACTTTTACAATTTGTGCTTTATGCCCTAAAGCTTGCAATTGATCTTTAACGGCAGTAGCCTGCCACAGTGCTAATTCACTATCGCGTGTGCCTATTCGTATGGGTCTGTTCATTTTTTTTCCAGTTCTAATTGAAATACTTTCTTAATAAGTTCTAGGCTGGAATCGGAATCCACAGCATCATCTTTTAAATGATTAGCGAATTGTTTGGTTATTTTTTGAATGATACGGTTAGAAATTATTTCTGCATGTTCAGGATCAAAGTCGCCCTTTTTCTTAGACTGGTAGTCCAGTTCCTCATCTTTCATAGTGCGCAATTTCATCTTTAACGCCTTTATAACGGGTGCAAATTTGCGTGTTTCTAACCACTGATTAAAATCGGCTTTTACTTCTTCAATAATTACTTCTGCCTGTGGTATAAATTCTTTTCGTCTTTCTAAAGTTTCATCTGTTATTTGAGAAAGATGGTCTAAATGAATTACAGTAACATTTTCCAGTTCAGAAAGGTTATCATCTACATTTTTGGGAACAGATAAATCTAAAACCAATAGCGGTTTTTTAGTATAAATAAGTTCTTTAGATATGGTTGGCTTTTGAGCACCCGTAGCAACTACTAGTACATCAGATTTTCTTATTTCTGCCTGTAAATCACCATAATCTTTCACAGTTAGATTAAATTTACCTCCTATCTTATCTGCTTTTTCTTTAGTACGATTTATTAGTGTTATATGCGGATTTTTAGTGTGCTTAATTAAATTCTCACAGGTATTTCTACCAATTTTTCCAGTCCCAAATAATAAGATATTTTTCTCAGAAATATCAGCAACATTTCTTAGTATGTATTGTACAGATGCAAATGCTACAGAAGTAGCACCAGAAGAAATTTCTGTTTCGTTTTTGATACGTTTGCTTGCCTGTATTACTGCATTGCATAACCGTTCTATAAACGGGTTGGCCATATCTATTTTTTTAGAGCGATTAAAACTTTGTCGTAATTGACTAATAATTTCAAAATCTCCTAAAATCTGACTATCTAATCCAGTGCCTACTCTAAATAAGTGGCCAATAGCTTCTTTATTTTTGTAGATATATGCTACTTTTTGAAATTCCTCTACCGTGCCTTTAGAATAATCGCATAGTAACTTAATTAACTGAAATGGGTGTTGCGCAAAACCGTGTAATTCCGTTCTATTACAGGTAGAAGATACTAACAAACCATCCACACCAATTTTCTTTGCTTCTAAAAGTAGAGCATTCATAGAAAATTCATCTAAACTGAATTTTCCACGTACCACGGCGTCTGCCTTTTGGTAATTAAGCCCAATGGTGTAAAAAGAATGATGTTTAGAAATGTGGTATCCTTTCATAAAGAGTTGCAAAAGTAAAGGCATCTATTCAGTAAAAATAACGCTAGAGGAACTATAAATGTCGATCGAAGTATTTTTAGATGTAAAACAGTTAAAAGACTTCAAAATACCTTAATTTTATAGTATTCAAAGGAGTTTAAATTTTTACTATTTAGATACAGTCTAAATAGTAATGAAAAAATATCGATGAAATGGAAAAAGAAAATGTCGCTACAGGTTCATTTGAAGAAATACTTATAGAAGATGGATTTTACGTGTTAAAAATTCAGAATAGGAGTACAGCGGTTCAAAAGGTTTCTAGAGAAATTAACAAGCGGTACATACAGTTTCATTTCTGTTTAAAAGGAGAGGGTGTCTTTGAATTTAATAAAAATGGGTATACACTAGAGGTGTCTGAAGAAAACTCTTTATTGCTTTATAACACCCAATTAGACTTGCCTCTTAATTTATCATTAGCTCCTAATTCTTGGATGGTAACGGTGGTAATGACTATAAGAAAATTTCATTCGCTTTTTTCTGATGAGGCTAATTACATTCCTTTTTTAAATACGGAAAATGCAGAGAAAAAGTATTATGCCCAAGAAGTAGTTTCACCTGCTATTGCCGTAGTTCTTAGTCAGATTATGAACTATAATCTACATAAAACAATTAAAAATTTATACGTAAAAGGGAAAGTGTACGAGCTAATATCGTTGTACTTTAATAAAAATGCCGACGCGGACATAGAACAATGTCCTTTTTTGGTAGATGAAGATAACGTGAAACGCATACGCAAGGCTAAAGAAATTGTTATTGCTAATATGGCAGAGCCACCCTCTTTAAATGAGCTTGCGCACGAAGTTGGTTTAAGTTTAAAACGTTTGAAAGAAGGATTTAAGCAAGTATACGGAGATTCTGTCTACAGTTTTTTGTTTGATTACAAGATGGAACATGCGCGAAGGCTCTTGGAATCTGGGCAGTATAACGTAAATGAAATTGGATTGAAAATAGGATATAGCACTTCTAGTCATTTTATAGCCGCTTTTAAAAAGAAGTATAGTACTACGCCTAAAAAGTACGTAATGGCGTTGCCTAATTCTTAGTCCACCTGATTTAGGGCTTTTCCTTTATGCTAGCGACCATTATGCCATTAGCATTTTTCATACCCTTTAAGTAATCTGCTAGTGGTGCTTTGGAAATTAAAACACTGCCTTTGGTAGAGGCGTGCATTAAATAAATACGACCGTCTTTTTTCCTGATTGCAAACCCTGTATGTATTATATCTAAACCTTTTATGGAGGTAGTTATGGCAATAATATCTCCAGTATGTATTAGGTGTTCGTTTGCTAATACCGCTTCTTTAGGAAGAATACACTGTGTGGTATTGGTAAGAAAATTTTCAGAATATTTAATTTTTTCTAAGGTAGATTTATTCTCTAATTT
>Ga0115565_10001107_pt1 | contig 22736 bp, 18 predicted proteins | sample COGITO_mtgs_1105_FD_87199 | JGI IMG/M metagenome (GOLD analysis project Ga0115565, IMG submission 87199) | Pelagic marine microbial communities from North Sea - COGITO_mtgs_110530 | ecosystem: Environmental > Aquatic > Marine > Epipelagic | place: Germany:Helgoland, sampling site Kabeltonne... | reverse complement strand
TGAAATCCTTTTTTACTTTTTAATTTAAAAAAAGCTCCTATTGTATTATTGTTGGTAAAAAGAGATCCTAATGAGAATCTATTACCATAATCAATCTCAAGAATTGAATTAATTAAATTTGGACCCACAGGAATAGACCTATAATTAACAGATGGCTTTATAGTAAATTTGTCTGATAGATTTAGGTTAAAACCTCCGCTTAGATGAAGGTAAGTAAAGTCTCTAGAGGTTAACTCCCAATCTTTATTTCTACTGAGACCTATCTTATTAAGCAATCCAGGAGCTGCAGCCCCTAAAAATATATTTTTTGAAATAAAGCTTAATCCTACTCCTAAAACTGGTGAGAAATAATTTCCAAGTGAGGAAACGGATTGATTCGGTGTAGTATAAATTCTTGGAATATTATTGGTGTCAACATTGAAAAACATTCCTCCGGCCTTAAGACCTAATGATAGATTAGAATTGTTAGATAATTGAAGTCTATAACTGTAGTCCAGGGTTAAAAGTGTTTTATTTTCTACAAAAACCCTATCATTTTGAATAGTTAATCCTAGAGTTGCATTTTTTTTCTCAGGGAAGTGAACAATTAGATAATTGGTCAGCGGAGCATCCTCAATTCCTATCCATTGAGCTCTTGTGTTTAAGTTTATTGCTGGTCCTTCAACTCCGGCGAAGGCAGGATTAAAAACACTTAGGTTAAACCTATTAAAAATAAGGCTAGATTCCTGAGAAAACAGGAACTCACTAAATATAATTAATATGTAAAATATAGATCTTTTCAATTTATGCAATTGGTGTTAAACTATCTGATAAATAAACCTCCAAGCTCAAAATTCCCCGTTGTATCCAAAACATGGATAGTTCCATCTATCCATATGCAAGGAAAACCGGTGTCGTTATTTACTTCTGGCCCATCACCAAAATCATATTGCACACCATTAGAATCTAATAAGGGAGCACCTGTTAGCATTCCAACTACTACCACTTTTCCATCAACAATAGCAATATCAGTAGCTTTACCTTGATCATATTGTGTTCCATTGACGGTTGTACCTTGTAGTATATTTTTTGTTTTATTTTTCCAATATGTTGGATATTGTCCATCCATATTCATTGTCCAACCAGCCTGATATACAGTATTTCCATCTAGCGTTAGACCGTGGACACCAGAATTTTGCCAACCTTGATTAACATTTCCTATTTCGCCTACATTTCTTTGACTTCCTATCCAATACGCAGGCTTGGTAATTGAACCTAGAAAATTATGAGGTGGTGAAAGTGTCCCTCCATAAACTACCTTGCCGTCACTTCTTATTTGAACAGTAACTGCTTCGCCATCTGTTTGATTATTATTCCTTGATAGATTCGATCTTTGATTATTTTTCCAATAAGCAGGAAGTACATAGTGGTGATTATTTAAATAATAACCTGCTAAATACACATCGCCACTAGAACTTACAGCAATGCCTGAAGCGCCATGATCCCCATTTCTGGGTGAATTATCATATTTAACTGCATTTTTCCAATAACATGAGTAAGCCCCACTCATGCCATCAGCATGAGAATAATATCCGCCTACATACACATCACTATTATGAACTACAATGGACTGAGCTTCACCCTGAAATCCAGGTAGATCGTTTTGGGTTATGTTTTGTCCATCAATCATCCAGTAGTGAGCTTTAGAACCGTAGGTATATCCACTGACAAAAATTTTACCATTATTTACAACAATATCACTACCAAAAGAATTTGTATTTATTGAGTTTTTTTGCCCATTGACCCAATATACAGCCCCTTCAGTCTCAGATGTTCCAACTATAAAAATATCTCTACCTGGTATTTTCTGAGGACAATCGCTACAAATATCTGGGGCTAAATCCGGGTCATTATTTACTCCTGGACTATTATCAGACAATGGGTCAGTTCCATCAATTTGTTCTTGCTGATCTGAAATACCATCGTCATCGGAGTCACTATCTAGTGGATCAGTACCAACAATTTGTTCCTCTTGATCAGTTATACCATCTCCATCATCATCTGGATCGGCATTATTTCCACTACCATCATTATCTGTATCAGTAGTTTCATCTGGATCCTCCGGAAACGCATCCTGAGTGTCTGGCGTGCCGTCATTGTCATCATCAGTATCTATATTATTATTTACTCCATCATTGTCAGTGTCTTCATGTGCATGAAGATTTCCCTCTATATTTACTATTGAAGAATTAACATCCTCAATAATTCCATCTAGCTGGTTGACTTGATTTAAAAGATTATTTAAGTCTCCAGATAAATCCCCTGACTGCTCGATCATCTGCCCAACATACTCAGAAATTGTATCTAGATTATCCTCAAGATTATTTACATCAACAATGGCATCTTCTAATAAATCAGAATTTTGAGAAATAGCCTCGTCATTTTCGGAAATTTGATCAGATAAGTTTGTAGTAATTTGCTTTTGTTCAAGAATCTCATCAGTTAACACAGTTATTCTTTGACTAAGACTATCAATTTGACCTCTCAAAGCTAAATTGTCGAATTGTAAATCATCAAATGTTTGACAACTATTATTTGAAAATATAAAAAAGCAAATTGTAAAAACTAAAACAATTTTGTTAAAAATATTAAGAACCATTTCTTTTTAATTTATATTTAAGTTTATAACCGCATTAAAAACCTAATTTCAAGTAAGTTATTGCTCGGCAATAAATAAAAAAAATTATATTTATACCTTAATAAGTAATTCTATAACTAGACATTTTTTAATTTCTTGCTAAGGTCCATAAATGGATATTTATCCTGTTTATCTTCTAAACGTTGTTCTTATAATTGTAATTGTTAGGATTTCATTATTAATGAATGATCAAAACAAGCACCACTTAGGTTATCTTATATTTCATTTTATATTTCAGCTAATTTCTACTATAAATATGAGTATATATTCATTGTTTGAATTAAAGACCTCTATAGTTCTTGTATCAATTGGAAGGGTGTTAGCGTTTATATTCTTTTATTTATTTATAAAATCTATGATAGAAATGGTGAAATCCAAAATTACTGTTTTATATCTGATACCTATATTGCTTTTAATATTATTTAACCATCTAAATAACATAGGAATTAAACTGTTAGATTTTACCCATAGTCAAGTTCCTTCAGAAAACATCTTAGGATTTTTTATTTCAGATTTTGTAGGAAAAGGAGATCTGTTTTTTATGAATTCTTTAAACACATTATTTTTTACTTTTTTAATTTTTTACATGTATTTTAAATTAAAGAAAGCTGAAATTATAGACTTTAAAAAGAAGGAAATTATTTCAGATTTTATAATATATTATTACGTGCCAATTTCTATAACAAGCATTACTACGCTAATTGCTATATCACTTTTTTTACAAAATATTGAATTACCCTATTTAATAATTGCAATTAAACTAATTGCAATTTTCACCCTTTTACTTTTAGTTATCAAGCCCAAATTAATTAGAAGGCTCGCCAGTATTAAAAATATCGAAAAGGGTGATGATGATCTTATCAATGTTTTTGAAGAAATAACAAATTATTTTATCACTACTAGCAATTACAGAGACTCTAATTTCATGCCAGCTAATTTAGCAGTGGATTTAGGAATAAGAAATGAATTGATACGAAAAAGTATTAAGAATTTTTCTAATATGACTGTGCCACTTTACATTAACTCTCACAGAGTTGAATTTTCATGCAAATTAATCAATGAAGGTTACTTAGAAAATTATTCTATGGATGCACTTGCAGAAAAATCGGGATTTAGTTCTCAAAAGAATTTTAATAGAGTTTTTAAAATCATAAAGTCATGTACTCCATCACAATACAAGGATTCATGTAAATAGCTTTCGGATTACTTTAGTGATCTACGTTGACAAAGTTGAAAAACGTGCCAAAACCTACAAAAATTCGCTAATAGCTACAAAATGGGACTGAAGAAAAAAAGTACTAAAACATATAACTACCAGTTTAATAAGTTTAAAAAATATACGAAAGAAAACACCTGCGGCATACAAGCTCAGGTTAGAGATATTATGAGGGAGAGACTTGATGCCTTGGTTTAGATATTCAAACTATATATAAAGGATGAGAATGGACTAATTCCAACGGCTGTAATGTCTAGAAGTATAAGCCCCTTAAAAACAGTTAAATCGCTTTAAACTAAGTGAAAAAAATTACATCAACCCTTAAAATCAAAAAACACCAATTTTTGTCAATTTTTGATCAATTTTGACTCATTTTTGGCCATTTTAGATCATTTTTAGCTGTTTTTTGACGTTTTTTGGATTTGGGTTAGATCTAAATATACACCCTATCAACTCTAAGAAAAAACCGTTCTAAAAACCCATACCCCTTTGTTTGGGCTTGGAGTGCTAGAGAAGGTTTAATTTTCTATATCCACTCTGCAAGAAATGCTTTGACTATTGGCTCTTTTATAACTGGGTCTCCAATTGGGAAGCCTGCAGGTGTTGAAGCCATAAATTGTGGGAAAATCAAAATATAGGCATCATCCTCAATATATAACCTCCCATGATTATTAGCATAACCTGACCACTGATTACAATGAGGTGTCGTGCTTGTTTTTTTCTCTAAAGCCCAACCGTAGTTAAATGATGCGGTCTCCCCAGTAAGACCGAATGCCTGAGCTAATTTTGAATGACGGATAAGATCTGAAAATTCTCCATGTGTCAATTCTTTAATTGAATTTGATGTTAAGATTTTTTTACCCTCTTGCGAATAACCGCCTGCAAGTAACATTTCATAAAATTTTGCGTAATCACTAACAATCATGCATGACCCAGTATCGCCACTGTCACATTTTCTAGCACCTTGATATTGGTCTGTTGTTACAGAATTTGGAAGGCTATTTATATTTGGTAGGCACTCACTGTAGGGCTTTACCTCTAATTCCTCAGTCTGATCATTTGACAGAGCTCCATAAAGTTGAGGTATTTTTGATATACGTGGATCTCCTTCATATAAGTAGAATGCAGCACTATTCATGCCAAGAGGTTTGAACAATTTCTGATTGCATATTTCCGAAAAGCGAACAAATTTCCCTGTTTTTTTTTCCAAAATAACTTCGATTATCCTTCCCAAGACTAGTGCTCCGAGACCATAAGAAAACGTTCCTGGTTCACTAACCAAATAACCTGAGGAGGCAATTGCATTACAATATTCTTCAAGTGTAGCGTTTTGTCCAATAATTGTGTTTGAGGTATAATATCCAATTCCATTTTTACGTCTAAGAGCCTGAGCTACTCCATACTGATACCCAAATATGGGTTGATCAAATGCTAAGTCAAAATCTGTCCACATATCATAACCAATTCCTGCTGATTCAGCTAAACAATGTTTTACGAGTATTTTATTTTTTGTTACTTTTTTGCAATACGACAAATTTGAAGTTTTCCCTGTCATAAAAGATGTGTAGGGTATTTCCATGATTTCAGTCTCACCACCAATTGGTTCTGTAATCACTTCAAATTCTTTATCAAAAGCAGGTATATAACTTCCAACTGTCGCTTCTAAATCAATTAAACCCTCTTCTTTCAGAATTAGTGCTATGGTGGAAGCAAAAACCTTAGTCATAGAAAAACAGCGAAATTGAGAATCGAGTTTCATTGGTATATTTTTCTCTTTATCAGAATAACCGACGGCTTTATGATAGGTGTGGTCTCCTCGTTTTGCTAAGACTACAAAACCTGGAATAGGACACTTTTCATTATTTATTATGTTTTCGGCTACAATATCTAATCGCTCCTCAAATCCTTGTTTAAGACCAATTTGATTATTCATAATGTAAAATTTTGATTTATGGTTAGTAATGTTTCTAAGATATAAAGAATGGGATTTATATCAAAACACACTTCAAACTTTCCCCAAACAATCCCCCCCTAAAACCACAACACTCAAAACAGCCTTAATACCCTGTCATAGTGTTAATCACAAGGAAATGGTCTTATGGGCCATTGTGCAAAAGGTGAACTTTAGCTCTTGCGTAACAGAATCAGTTGGTTTATTATATGAATCACTTTGATACTGATAGTTCAGAGTAATTCTGAACAAATATATTTCCATTCTTAGTTATAGTATACCCTTTTGGAGTTTCTATTTCCCATTTAAGTTCAGGTAACATTTCAAGAAGCACCTTTCTGTGCTTTTCTATGACCTTTTTATTTTTAGACTTATAAGCTACATTGTGCCATTCGTTTGGATCAGTTTGATGGTTATAAAGTTCCTCAAGACCCATTTCTGGATAATATATATAGCGGTAGTTTAAGCTTCTAACGGCATGTGCGCCATATGGTTTGTTTGTCCAAGTAAATTGATAGCTTGATATTACTGGTGATGTTGAAGTATTAGGGTCCTTTATTTGTGGAACTAAACTATTTCCATCCAAGTGATTGGGTTTTTCAAATCCAGTGAGCTCAACTAATGTTGGGTAGATGTCCATAAGGCTTACCGGCTGATTACATCTTGACCCAGGCTGAATCACTTTGGGGAAATACAAAATTAAAGGGACCCTAGTGGAGCGTTCCCAAAGTGTAAATTTTTCAATGTTCTCTTTTTCTCCCATGTGCATTCCATGATCAGACCATAGAACTATTATAGTGTTATCTGCATAACTCGATTTTTTTATTTTATCAATCAATCGACCTAGCATTGCATCCGAAAAACTGATCGCTGCTGCGTAGGATTGAATTACTTTTTTCCACTGGTTGTTATTTTCAACCCATTTTTGAATCCAACGCCTGCCATGATCAAAGGCATCATCTAGATCATTTTTTTTATGTACTGGAAGAACCACATCTTCCATGGGGTATAAGTCAAAGTATTTCTGAGGTACTTCCCATGGATCATGAGGTTTCCATGTTCCTACTGCGAGGAAAAAAGGTTTTTCGTGTTCTAATTCCAACTGATAATTCGCCCAATCCACAATGTGATAGTCGGCCATTTTTTCGTCAGAAACAGGAATAGGTCCCCATGTCCACCAACTGCTTTCCCCTGTTCCATCTCTGTCTCCTGGCCTACTTTTATTGTTAACTTCTTTGGGGTAGATGACCTCTTTTGGTGCTCTAATTTGATAAGGATGTGAAATGTATTTACTTGGATAATAGAAATCCCAATTTTCAGGTTCTATTTGACTGGTTGGGGCCCAAGGGGGTGCCTGGCTGTGGTATATTTTTCCTGCACCTAGTGTTTTATATCCTCTACTTTTAAAAAATTGCTCAAGGGTTTCAACATTTTCCAATCCAGGAAATTCTCTCCATTTTGGACCATCCCCCCAATGTGTATTTTGAATTCCCGATCTTGTATGATGTACTCCAGAAAGTATGGCTGCACGAGCAGGAGCACAGGCAGGGGAAGGGGTATGCGCATTAGTAAAAACCATAGATGCTTTGGCTAATCTATCAATATTAGGGGTATGAATTTTCATTCCGCCGTGACCTCCCAAGTATCCTACCCAGTCATTCATATCGTCAACTGCTATGAAAATAATATTAGGTTTTTTTTTATCTGGTTGTTTGTTGCCTATGGGTATTTTGGCATGTACAAGTATTATAAATGTCATAAAAATAACTGAAAGTATTTTATTTTTCATTCAATAAGTATTTGTTTAAATTTAGACAATTATAGTAATAGTTCCAACCATTCCTCCGTTATATAGTTAGGGTTTGGATTATATATAATATCAAGAGCCCTAACCTTCATAGAAAAACCATTCTACAAAACCCACCCCACCGTCAGGTAATCAGATAGGTTAGGAAGTTTTTAGGGTTTAAAATATTGTTACCGTACAAATACCGTACAATAAAAAAATAAAAAATCCCTAAAACATTGATTTCAAATGTAATAGGGATTAATATGGCACAGAGGGATGTTTTAACTTATTATAGCAAATCATATTCTGTTAATCTTATTTTGACGTACAAATATATAGTAATGAATGTAGGAAAGAGTAAAAAGATGAAGAAAAATAATCGTCGTTTAACTAAAGTAGAATAACCTAAATAATTATATATCACCTATTACTTATCTGAGGGTATTAAACGAATGGTAGTAAGTGGGTGGTAATTCGTTTTTATATATATAATTTTTATTATAATTTATTAAACCTAAAACTTTAAACCTTACTTTCTTTGTATTCTTCTCCGTTTGGTAAAATTGCGTTTTCAAGTTTACCTTTTTTTAATGAATTTAAATCAATTTTTGCATCCTTAAAATCAGCACCGTTGAGATAAGCCCCCTTGAATTTTGCACCCCTTAATTTTGCATTTCTAAATTTAGCTCCACTTAGATTTGCATCTTCGAAGTTTGCAAACATCAGATTAGAGTTGCTGAAATCTGCATTACTAAAATTTGAATTTTTAAAATTTGAAAAACTAAGATTTCCAAATCTTATTTGAATACTTGGGGCATAAACTTCACTAAAGTCTCCTTTTTGAAGATTTGCCAAGTGCATAACTGCATCACTTAAGTTAGCCCCAATAAATATACCATTTTTAATTTCAACACCATTCATTTCAATGCCTTCTAAATTAGCATTATTAAGATCTAATTCATCTAGATTAATTCCCTCGTCTACAAGATCTTGAAGAGCAATTACTCTTGCTTTACTGTTTCTAATTCCTGATGCACTATCGATTGTAGATAGAGCTTGATAGTTATATTGTTTCTTCCTTTCAGGAGTTTCTTTGATGAAAATCATCACGGCAAGCACAACACTAAGTGGTTCAATTGAATTAAGAATTAAACTCAATAAACTATTTTCATTAGATACGTAACTCAATATGATAAAAACAATTGAAACAATAAGTCCTGTTTTGAAGTATGATTGATTCCAGAACCAAACCTCAAATTTTGAGGGATTATTTTTTTTTAAATAACGCTGCTTTTTAGATAAAAGCTTTGACACGTTTGGATCTCCTTTAGACTCAACGATCTTTTCTAAAGCTTTTAATTCTTCAATCTGTTTTTTCTTTAATTCAGCATCTATTCTATTCATAACAAACTAGTCAATCATTATATTAGCTACCACCCCATAAGTATCTAACCATTCCTTTTCAACTTCTTCATTCCAATTATCACCATTCAACTTTTTAATTGATGAAATCAAACATTGTCCAACAACATTGTAATGTTTTGGCTGGACTCCAAATCCAACATGAGCACGCCCGAGTGGCTTTAACATGTCTTTAATGACTTCAGGTGATTCTAAATTTTCCACTAATAAAACTAATGCTTAGTATAATTTCTCTCCTTGCTTTTCTTTTGATGTATTTTTAAATAAATGTTCCAACTCAGGGGCTAATTCAAATAAATCTGAATAAAAGTTTTTTACAAAAAATTCTTTATTTTCCTCAACTTTTGAGAAACTTTGTTCAATTAAATTACTCATATAATATGTTTTTTGTTTTTTTAAAATTAAAATTAATTAGAATATTAAAATGAAAAATATGGTAAAAAAAGCAATTATTTACGTTACTAATATTCTCTATTTTAAAATTATGAAAAAAATACACCTTTTATCAATTTGAAACAATTCCAGTATATTACGAGGATAGATATTTCTCACCAACTTCTTTAGCTCCCGATCTTGATAATGATGGAAAACAGGAGTTAATTTTAATTATACAAAATCCTGAAAATCATACAAACTCAAATTCGATTCAAAAAGTATGAAATTAAAGTCAAACTGATAGGAGATGATGGAGGAAATGATGATGAAGGATATAAGTTAAAGGTAGACAAAATACGGAAAGTGTCGTCTACCCTATTCAATAAATTAAATCCGTTCTTTGCAGAGAGGAAGGGATTCGAACCCTCGATTCCGCGATAACGGAATACACGCTTTCCAAGCGTGCGCCTTCGACCACTCGGCCACCTCTCTATTGTTTTTAAAATTGACGCTAAATAACAAAAAAAACAAATGCTATTAAATATTTTTAGCAATAAAGATATTTAGACAATAATTCTCCCCAACATAGCCCATTGAACTTTACAACTTAAACACTGCAAGGGCATTCTGACTAGTCAGTAAAGCGAGTTCTTTTTCAGTTCTTTGATGGACTTCCGACAGTTTTCTTAAAATATAAATCAAATATTCACTTTGATTTCGTTTGCCTCTAAATGGAGCAGGAGCCAGATAAGGTGCATCGGTCTCCAAAACGATATGATCTATGGAAATTTGATCCAAAAACTGATCGATTTTACCGTTCTTAAATGTAAGAACTCCTCCAATGCCCAATTTAAGATTGAGACCTATGGCCTTTTCTGCCTGTTCTTTGGTTCCGGTAAAACAGTGGAAAATTCCTGATAAATCCTCCCCTTTATGTCCTTCCAAGACCTCAAAAACCTCATCGAAAGCGTCGCGACAATGAATTACAATGGGTAATTCTTTCTCCTTTGCCCAACTTATTTGAGCGTCAAAAGCCTCTTGTTGTTGTTTGAGAAAGCTCTTATCCCAATACAAATCAATACCGATCTCCCCTACGGCGGCAAAATTTCGTTTGGCCAAGAATTGCTCTACATGAAGGAGTTCCTCCTTATAGTTTTCCTTAACATGGGTGGGATGCAATCCCATCATCAAACGTATATGATCAGGATATTTCTTTTCCAAATCCAGCATCCTTGCAGTATAAGTACTGTCGATGGCGGGAAGATAAAAACGTTCGACTCCCACTGCAATGGCCTTTTCTATCACTTGATCTCGATCTTCGTCAAAAGCTTCGACATATAGATGGGTATGGGTATCAATCAGTTTCATAAAGCGTAAAATTAAGGTTTCGTTTTTTTACATTTGTAAAAAACATGCTCTTTGTTTAAAAACATCCCACTCAAGCAAATCAAACTAAAATTGACCAAAACCAGTCATTTGGTCTGTCAATCTCGAATCAACGGTGTGAAAGCGGTATTACTTGTTGATACTGGGGCATCCAATAGCTGTATTGCACTTGCTGAAAAAAAGAATTTTAAGATCGAGGAAAATGGCGAACCCTTTGAAGCTTCCGGAGCCGGTAAAGATAAGGTTAAAGCCGTTTTAGGTCATCATTGTGATCTGATCTTGGGAAGACATGCCGTTGGAAAACACGCCTTCGTATTGTTAGACATGCAACACATCAATGCTACTTTGATTCATGAAAACGGAAAACCGATCAATGGGATTTTGGGTGCTGATTTTTTAAAGAAAAAACAAGCTATTATTGATTACAAAAACAAAAGTCTAAACCTATAACTCTAATGCTTTTTTAACATCATTGTCCATCAAAAACTCCTCTGGACTTTCCAGTGCCTCTTTGATGGCTACCAAAAAGCCAACAGACTCCTTACCATCTATGATTCTGTGATCATAGGACAAAGCCAAATACATCATAGGACGGATTTCAACTTTCCCTTCTATGGCTACGGGTCTTTCGATAATGTTGTGCATTCCCAAAATACCAGATTGTGGGGGATTAATAATAGGAGTAGATAGCATGGAACCAAAAACCCCTCCATTGGAAATGGTAAATGTTCCACCCGTCATATCATCTACAGTGATTTGACCATCTCTGGCACGAATGGCCAGTCGCTTAATTTCTTGTTCGATTGCTCTAAAGGATAAATTTTCTGCACCTCTTACCACGGGTACCATCAATCCTTTCGGGCCAGATACAGCTACACTGATATCGCAGTAATCGTATGCAATTTTATAATCACCGTCAATCATAGAGTTGACATCAGGATACATTTGTAGTGCCCTCACCACAGCTTTGGTGAAAAAACTCATGAACCCAAGGCTGACTCCATGTTTTTCGGCAAAAGTTTCTTTATATTTTTTTCGTAAAGCAAAAATTGGTGCCATGTCTGCTTCGTTGAAAGTGGTGAGCATTGCCGTTTCATTTTTAACAGCGACAAGTCTTTCGGCTACCTTTCTGCGGAGCATAGAGAGTTTCTTTCTTTCCCCACCTCTTTCACTTCCCTTGGGTGCGCTTCCCATGGAGGGAACAGCCTTGACAACGTCCTCTTTGGTAATTCTTCCATTTCGTCCTGTTCCTGCAATATTTTGGGGATCGATTCCTTTTTCCACAATAATTTTTTTGGCGGCAGGAGAGGCAGAACCAGTGGCATAATTTTGATCAGTGGCTGGAGCCGCCACAGGAGCTGCAGTTGCAGGAGACACTGATTCGGGGGTAGCAGTGGCACTTTGCCCCTCTTTTGGGACTCCCTCTGTATCAATGAGGCAAACCACTTGGCCTACAGCCACGGCTTCTCCCTCTTCTGCTTTTAAAGTGATGTTACCACTGACCTCGGCAGGTAATTCTAAGGTTGCCTTATCAGAATCCACTTCTGCAATGGCCTGATCTTTCTCGACATAGTCGCCATCTGCAACCAGCCATTGGGCAATTTCGACCTCAGTTATTGACTCCCCCGGTGAGGGAACTTTCATTTCTAAAATCATAGTTTTTTATTTTTCAATGGAATCTCATTACAAACGATAATGTATCTCTAGGGCACACTTTGTTCCTTTGCAAAATTAATATTTAAAAGGAATTTCCCGAAGTATTTTGACAACATGTCAATCCATTTAGGATAGGTCCGGTTTTGTTGAGCCATTCATTAGAATTTAATTTATAGTTCTATAGCAGTTCACTTATTTTAAAGTTTGGTTTGTTCTTCCTCTGGTCCTAAATCCTCTAATATACTGGTCATCACGACTTCTAAACTCGTGGGTTAATCCCCAACGTAAAATTTCTAATGGTGCTTTTTGGTGGTCTGCCGTTCGATTTAAACCTACCGCTTTAGGAGTTCCTTTAACAGCTCCCATTATTTCAAAATTAATGCCATCAGGAGCCCATTGAATCGTATTTCTTTCGGGTCCATCGGTAGTAATCAGTGAAGCAATTCCACCATCAAAGGGCCATACACATATTTCATGACCACTATTACTGATAGGGTTGTATGGAGATTTGATATAGGGGCCTCTGGGGTGATCCGCAATGGCAACACCATGACGAATTTGTCTTCCTCCAAAAGTAATCGCTTCTCCCATTTGCTCTCCTTTGTAGTATAAGTAAAATTTACCTTTATAAGGTAAGATACAAGGGTCGTGTACCTTATGACTGTCAAAGTCCCCTTTTTCAATTACCGAAAACCGATCTTGTAAATCATCTCCTTTCCAAAGTCCATTATTCGCGGGACTTAAAATAGGCTCTTTACTTTTGGTCCATGGCCCTTCAGGACTATCAGACCAGGCCAAACCAATTTGATTTTTTACACGCTTATTGTATGTTCCTCCAACCGTTTGATAGCACAGATAATAAATTCCATCGTGAACCAAGATCTCAGTCGTGAATACAGACCTATCGTCAAAAGAACCAGGAGTTCCTCTTGATACAGCAATACCTTGCTCTTTCCATGTGTGACCATCTGGAGAAGTAGCAAACCATATGTCTGATCTGTCCCACGGAAAAACTTTATCATTTTCAATATCTCCTTCAAACCCATCGGTCTTTCCCACACTTTTGGTGTACCAGGTATAATATTTTCCTTCATGCTTTATCAGGGCACTGGGATCTCTTCGCACTACGCCTTCCTGAAAAGCCAAATCACCTTTTAAATCGAAAAGATTGTATTCGAAATACCAGTCGTTGTTGTACAACTGTTGATCGGACCACTTTAATGCTCTTTTTGAAGCAGCACTGAGTTTATCAACATTGGTGATCCCCAAAAAATCAAGTTTTTCTTTGGAGATGGTAATATCTAATCCTTTGTCATTTTGATTTTTGTTATCATTGATACAAGAAGTCAGCAAGTGACAGATTAAAAAAATTATCAAAACCTTATTCATTATGTTCGTGTTATGGGTTAAAAAGATTTTATTAGAATACTATATTTTATGGAAGTAAAATAATGGATCATATATGTTATTATAAATTAGGCCTATTTTAAGAAATTATTCTTAGTAGCATCAAAGACATAGTCGATCACTTGTTGATGTCTATTTTTGAACCTTGCTGCACTACCCGCCGCAGGAGAACCATAATATCTTCTAGTAGCGGGTCTCATTTGTTGGGCTTCGGGCAGATGAAGTAACAAATAGCCCCAGGCACCCATATTACGAGGTTCCTCTTGAGCCCAAACCACCTCCTCTATATTGGGATAGTGCTGAATCTGGGCTTGAATTTCTTCTTGAGGCAGGGGAAATAATTGTTCCACTCTAACAATGGCTACATCCATTCTATCCTTATCGACTCGGGCATCAATCAAGTCATAGTAGAATTTTCCGGAACAAAAAACCAATGTTTTGGCTTGTTTGGCCTTCACCTCGTCGTCCGCAATGACCCTTTGAAAAACTCCTGTAGTCAAATCTTTAACTTTTGAAACGGCTTTTGGATGTCGCAGTAAGCTTTTGGGAGTAAAAACAATCAAAGGCTTTCTAAAATTACTTTTCATTTGTCTTCTTAGCAAATGGAAAAAGTTGGCGGGGGTGGTACAATTGGTCACAAACATATTGTCTTTGGCACACAATTGTAAATAACGCTCCATTCGGGCTGAGGAATGTTCTGCACCTTGTCCTTCATAACCGTGTGGCAAGAGCATCACAATTCCATTTTGAGTTTTCCACTTATCCTCTGCTGCCGAAATATATTGGTCGATCATGATCTGGGCACCATTGGAAAAGTCACCAAACTGAGCTTCCCAAATGGTCAAAGTATTTGGACTGGCCATCGCATAACCATAGTCGAAGCCCAAAACCCCGTATTCTGATAGTAAAGAATTATATACAGTGAATTTTCCTTGATCGAGTGGATTAATATCGTTGAGAAGGATGACTTCCTCTTCAGATGATTCTGCTTTAAGTATGGCATGTCGATGTGAAAAAGTTCCCCTTTCAACATCTTGACCAGAAAGCCTCACATTATAACCTTCTTTGAGTAAGGTTCCGTAGGCTAGGAGTTCTCCCATGGCCCAATCCAGCCTATCGGTTTCAAAAAACATTTTGTTTCTTTCGGTGATCAAGCGTTCAATCTTTCTCAAAAACTTTTTATCTGGGGGTACATTGGAAATGGTTTTGGCCACTACAGACAAAGCGTCTAAATTAACCGCAGTGGGTATTTCGGGATGCATCCCTTTTTCATCGACTCTATTGTACCCAATCCATTCGTCCTCCATAAAAGGAGTAATAACAGTAGTCTCCTCAGTTCTGGAAACTTGGAGGTTTTGTTCTAACTTGGATTTATAGGCCTCCTCCTCTTTTTTGACATAGGTCTGGTCAATAATGCCTTGAGCAATAAGCTTATCGGCATAGATGTCCCTTGGATTTTTGTGGGCTGAAATGGTCTTGTAAAGCTTGGGTTGAGTGAATCTCGGCTCATCACCTTCGTTGTGTCCGTATTTACGATATCCCAAAAGGTCAATAAAAACATCGGCATTAAAGTGCATTCTATAGTCAAGGGCGAACAATACGGAGTGGACGACTGCCTCTACATCGTCAGCGTTGACGTGCATCACAGGTGACAGGGTTACTTTTCCCACATCCGTACAATAGTTACTGGATCGAGCATCGAGGTAATTGGTGGTGAACCCTATTTGATTATTGACCACTATGTGGATGGTTCCTCCAGTGGAATACCCCTTCAGTCGGGCCATCTGAACAATTTCGTAGGCAATCCCTTGTCCAGCAATAGCCGCATCACCATGAACAATAATAGGTAATACTTTTGAGGTATCACCTTTGAATTTGTTGTCCAACTTGGCTCTGGTAATTCCCTCAACAACTGCCCCTACGGTTTCCAGATGGGAGGGATTGGGTGCTAAGTTGATGTTGATGTTTTTTCCGTTGTTGTTGGGGTCAATCTTTGCAGTCCAACCCATATGGTACTTGACATCACCATCAAAAACCACCTCATCGTAGTCTTTTCCGTCGAACTCGCTAAAGATATCTTTTGGAGATTTTCCGAATATATTGGTCAAAGTATTGAGTCTTCCTCGGTGGGCCATTCCCATAATAAACTCTTCCACTCCTCTGGCGTCGGCAGCCATTACCAAGGCGTCCAAAGCTGGAATCAGTGACTCGCCACCTTCTAGGGAAAATCGCTTTTGCCCGACGTATTTGGTATGCAAAAAGTTTTCAAAGCTAACCGCTTGATTCAATTTATTGAGGATGTCTTTCTTTTGTTGTGGGCTAAAATTTGGATGGTTTTGATTTTTGTGTAATCGATCCCTGATCCAATCTTTTTTCTCCACATTCCTCACATACATGTATTCTACTCCAATGGATTCGCAATAGGTTCTTTGAAGATGTTCGATGATGGTGGACAAGGTACTGGGACCAATGCCTACTATGGCTCCAGCGTTGAAAACGGTAGGCAAATCCTCTTGAGACAATCCAAAGTTTTCTACTGTCAAATCGGGAGTGTAGCTTCTTCTGTTCCGAACGGGGTTGGTTTTGGTAAACAGGTGACCACGGGTACGGTAGCCTTCGATAAGCTTTACCACCTGAAATTCTTTCTTGACTGACTCGGGTACTTCTACCTCTGTGACCTCTGCGGGCCATTCTCCGTGCTCCATCCCAAAATCAAAGCCTTGAAAGAAGGCTCTCCAACTGGGTTCTACAGCGTCCGGATTTTGCAGGTATTGGTCGTATAATTCGGCAAAATAGGCGGTGTGAGCCGAATTTAAAAATGAAAATTTGTCCATTAAATCATATTACTACTAATCCTTAAAACAAAATTACAATTTTTGCCCAAAGAGGTTCGATTTTGTCTGTAAAACAATCGAATTCTTATTAAGTTTGTATTGGATCGGTGTTGACGACGGAGTTGTTTTAGTTTAAAAATCAAGGCTGTTGGCACGGCCATCCCTTTCAAAATTTGATTTTACAGATGTTTGCTTTAATTGATTGCAATAATTTTTACGCTTCCTGCGAACGGGTTTTCCAACCTCAGTATGAGGGCAAGGCGGTGGTGATCCTTTCCAATAATGATGGTTGTGTGATTGCCAGGAGCAATGAAGCCAAAGCGCTCGGGATTCCTATGGGAGCTCCTGCCTTCAAATTTAGAAACGAATTCAAAAAGCATAATATCAGGGTTTTTTCTTCCAACTACCCCCTTTATGGAGATATGAGCCATCGGGTGATGAAAATCTTGGAAACCTACACCCCCAATGTGGAAATATACAGCATAGATGAAGCCTTTTTAAAGTTCGAAGGCTTTGATTATTTTGACCTCAATGCAAAGGGCCTAAAAATGCGAAAGCAAGTACGGAAATGGACTGGAATCCCCGTATCGGTGGGACTGGCTCCTTCCAAAGCTTTGGCCAAAATTGCCAACAAAATTGCCAAAAAATTTGACAAAAGAACCCAAGGCGTTTACTGTATCGACAGTGACGAAAAGCGATTAAAAGCACTGAAATGGACTCCCATAGAAGATGTTTGGGGCGTGGGCAGGCAACACGCCAAACGACTTCAGGCCATGCAAATAAAAACTGCTTTGGATTTTGTGAATTTACCAGACGAATGGGTTAAAAAACAAATGAGCATATTGGGACTGCGGTTGAAAAGAGACTTAGAAGGCGTTCCTTCTATACAATTGGAGGAAGTGACCCCTGCAAAGAAATCCATTGCTGTCACTCGAAGTTTTAAAAATTTATTAAATATATATAATAGTCTTGAAGAACGCATTACCACCTACACCCTCTTGGGGGCCGAAAAACTGCGAAAACAAAAAAGCTGTGCTACTGCCCTTCACGTTTTTGTAAGAAGTAATCCCTTTGATCCCAACGCTACACAATACCGCAATGGCTGCACCCTCACCCTACCCCATGCCACAGATTCCAATTTCGTATTGAATCGTTATGCTTTGATGGGATTGAGGAGCATTTTCAAACCGGGAATTGAATACAAAAAAGCAGGGGTCATATTGCTAGGGCTAACGCCTTCTTCTTCTAGACAAATCACTTTGTTCGAACAGGATACAGCAAAACATACGGCATTGATGCAAACCTTAGATAAAATTCACCGTCGTTATGGCCCACACCGAATGAAACTGGCCAGTCAGGATTTAAAACAAACTTGGAAGATGAAACGAGAGCATCTTTCCAACCGATTTACCACAGAAATCAATGAAATCATCAGCGTAAAATGAGCGATAAAAAGGACAAAATTATCTTTTTTCAACCCGATCAAGAATTGGGAAAATCTTCTTTTTTGGCGCAAGAAGGGATTTCGGCCGGTTTCCCTTCTCCTGCCGATGATTTTAAGGAATTGCGCATCAGTATTGACCGCGAAGTGGTCAAGAATGAGGAGGCAACTTTCTACGCCCGGGTATCGGGGGAATCCATGCAAGGGGCTGGATTGGACGATGGGGACTTGTTGGTCATCGACCGCAGTTTGGAACCTCAAGACAATAAAATAGCCGTGTGTTTTATCGACGGTGAATTCACCGTAAAACGCCTAAAAGTAGAACAAGACTGTATTTATCTGATGCCTGAAAACTCAAAATACAAACCCATCAAGGTAACCGAAGACAACGAATTGATCATCTGGGGGGTGGTAACTTATGTGGTTAAAAAAGTATAAACTATAGTCTTTCAAAAACCCCAGCAATGCCTTGACCTCCGCCAACACAGGCAGTAACCATACCATATTTCTGATTGCGGCGTTGCATTTCATTCAACAATTGAATGGTGAGCTTGGCTCCGGTACAACCGAGAGGGTGACCCATGGCCACAGCACCTCCGTTGACGTTGACCGTATCGGGATCTAGACCACTTTCTTGAATGACGGCCAGGGCTTGAGCAGCAAAGGCTTCGTTGAGCTCTGTTTGCTCAATATCGGACAATTTTAAGCCCGCTTGTTGCAAGGCTTTAGGAATGGCTTCACAGGGTCCAATACCCATGTAGAGTGGATCTACCCCTCCCACCGAACAGGCAGCCATTCGGGCTTGGGGGGCTAAGCCCAATGCCTTAACTTTTTCTTCGCTCATCACCAAGGTAAAGGCAGCTCCATCGGAAGTTTGTGAAGCATTGCCAGCAGTGATAATACCCCCTTGTTTGAAAACCGCCCTTAATTTGGACAGCCCTTCAATGGTGGTATCTCTTCTAACGCCTTCATCAACCGAAACGGTGTGAGAGCTACTGACTTTTTTGCCCTCTTTGACAGATACATCTTCTACCGTAATGGGTACAATTTCATCTTCAAAATACCCCTGGTCTATGGCATGGGCAGCCTTTTGATGGGAAGCAAAAGAAAAAGCATCTGCTGCCTCACGGCTGATGTTGAATTTTTCAGCTACTGCTTCTGCAGTGGCTCCCATACTGACGTGGTAATTGATATTTTCTATGTTGGCTTTATAGCTGGGAGACAGCTTATATCCTGTCATGGGAATAAGGCTCATGCTCTCCGTACCTCCAGCAATATAGATGTGTCCCATTCCCGCTTTAATTTTGGCAACTGCCATGGCAATGGCTTCCAAACCTGAGGCACAATAGCGGTTAATGGTGATGCCGGGGACTTCTATACCCAATGCTCTGGCGGAAATAAGCCGACCTACCTGTAAACCTTGCTCTCCCTCGGGATTGGCACAACCTACAATGACATCATCCACGGTGGTGGGGTCCAAAGCAGGTACTTGAGCGACCAGGTGCTTTAAAACATCAACGGCCATATCGTCAGATCGGTAGTTTTTAAACCCCCCTTTTTTGGCTTTTCCTACTGCAGTTCTATATCCTTTTACAATGTATGCTTCCATATCTTTAGTTTCTTAGGGGCTTGTTGTTCATTAATAAATATTGTATTCTGTCAAGGGTTTTTTGATTTCCCAATAGGCTCATGAAGGCCTCGCGTTCGATATCGAGCAAATATTGTTCACTTACTTTTTGCGAACTGGTCAAGTCACCCCCACACATTACATATGCCAATTTACGAGCAATTTCCTCATCGTACTCAGACATGAATTTACCCAATCGATATTCGTTGATGGCAGAGTAGAGTACTCCCAATCCGCCTCTTCCCAATACTTCAATATCTTCTCTTGGAGACGGAGGGATATAATCTTTGGCAAGCTCCAGTACTTTTTCTTTGGCCAAACCAATATTTCTTTGAAGGTTATAAGAAATGGTGTCACGGTTTTCCAAAAGATAATGCAGATCAAAAGCTTCAGAGGCCGAAGTGGAAACAGCTGCTGTTGCGATGGATTTAAAGTGGTCGATCAACATGGGCATTTGAACATCTCCTTGGTAAAAACCATCTGAGAGTCTTAAGGCAAATTCTTTACTTCCTCCTCCGCCTGGGATTAGACCTACCCCAACTTCTACCAGCCCTATGTAGGACTCTGCTGCCGCTATCGCGGCATCACAATGCATGGTGATTTCGCAACCTCCCCCAAATACATAGCCTTGAGTGGCAACTACCACTGGGATTTTTGAGGTTCTGATACGCATGTTAACCGATTGGAAATCGGCCACCATTTGATCTAGGGTATCAAATTGTTTTTGCATGGCGAGCATCCCGATGTTCATCAAGTTGGCGCCTACACTGAATTGTTTGGCGTTGTTGCCAATTACTAAACCATTCCAGCCCTCTCTTTCGGCTTTGTCAACCGCTTCGGCCAATGCTTTTCCTATGCCCTCGCCTATGGCGTTGCTTTTGCTTTGAAATTCCAAACACATCACCCCATCGCCAATATCGTGAACTGAACATTCACTGTTTTTGATGAGAGGTGTATTTTCACGGAAGCTTTCCAAAATAATAAAGGCATCCGATCCAGGAACTGTTTTGTAGGTCTGACTGTCTAAGTCAAAATATTTTTTTTCTCCTTTTTCGTATTTGTAAAATTGATCGGCTCCGGCTTTTTGCATTTGCTTAATCCAATCGGGAACTTTATCACCAGCCGCTTCGATCATCTCAACACCGTTCTGGAAACCGATTAAATCCCAGTATTCAAACGGACCAAAATCCCAAACATAACCTGCCCTCATAGCATCATCTACCGGATAGTATTGATCCGAAATTTCGGGTACACGTTGGGCGGCATACGCAAAAATTGATGCGAAATAATCCTTGAGGAATAGACTCTCTTTCCCGTCTTTATCCATCAAAAAAAGCATTCGTTTATGCATATTTTCGATGGCTTTGGCCTCCTTGAGGATAGGGTTTTTGGGGCGGATACTTGGCTTGTATTCCAGTGTTTTGAGATCCAAGGCGTTGATGATGGTTCTACCATTTTGATCTTTTTGATCGGTTTTGTGGTAAAAGCCTTTTCCTGTTTTGTTCCCCAAAAAGTTATTTTCCAAAAGGAAGGTCATAAATTTTGTTTCAGGTGCTTTGCCTAAGGTTTCAAAAAAGGAATCGTTTTGGACATTGTTCATTACAAATTGGGTAACTTTTTCACCGGTGTCCAAACCAACCAAATCCTGCAATCGATAAGTTCCTGTATTGGGCCTCCCGATAAGTGCCCCAGTCAAGGCATCGACCTCCTCAATAGTGAGATCGTATTGCTGTGTCAAATCAAATACTTTTACTCCAGACATAACACCAATTCGATTGGCAATAAAAGCAGGGGTGTCCTTGCATAAAACGGTTTGTTTCCCCAAGTTAATTTCTCCAAAGTGCATAAAGAAATCTATCAATTCGGGATCTGTCTCGGCAATGGGGATAATTTCAAGTAACCTGAGGTATCGAGGTGGATTGAAAAAGTGGGTGCCACAAAAATGTTTTTTGAATTCTTCCGATCTCCCTTGAGACAATTGGGAGATGGGTATGCTGGAAGTGTTGGAACTAACTATACTACCTGGTTTTCTGAATTTTTCAACTTTTTCAAAAATCTGCTGTTTGATGTCCAATCGCTCTACGACTACTTCTATAATCCAATCGGCTTCTTTTATTTTTTCAAAATCATCTTCAAGATTTCCTACCTTAATTCTATTGGCATATTCTTTTTTGTAGAGTGGAGCAGGTTTAGATTTGATGGCGAAATTCAGTGCATTTTGGGCCACACTGTTTCTGTTTGGTTTAGGGTCTGATGTTCCCTTGGGCAAAATGTCTAGCATCAATACTTGTAGCCCTACATTGGCCAATTGGCATGCTATTCCGGAGCCCATTACACCGGAGCCTAAAACGGCAACATTTTTTATTCTGTATTGCATTATTTGGTTTTTAACAAATCTATTAAAAAAATACTATGCGTGCATAACAAAATTGTTAAAAAAAATAATATTATATGTCCTACTGTAAATATTAATAATCTTCCTCAACTTTTTTTTCGTCAAACAGAAAATCCTGTTGCAAATGTAAAATTCAATCCTGTAAAATAGACCAATGCTAAAATTAATCAGAAAATAATGTCTCCCTTGATTTATTCAAATTAATTAAAAATTGGGAGGGTTGTATTTTTTTTTAAATTTGTTTCAAACATTAAAAGAAAATGAGCCACGAAAAAGTTTTTGAGCAGTTTAAAAAAAGAGCTGATAACGCATCTCCGCTTGGAGGCACCCTGAAATTTATGGTTGATGGAAATGCAATACATATCGATGGAAATGGAGAACAAAATGCCGTTTCTATGGATGACTTGGAAGCAGATTGCACCATAACCGTTTCTACTGAGGTCTTAGAAAAACTCCGAGATGGAGCTCTTAACCCTATGATGGCAGTTATGGGTGGGCAGATCAAAATTGATGGAGACATGGGATTGGCGATGAAGGTTCAATCCTTGATGGGATAAAAC
>Ga0115565_10001097_pt1 | contig 22892 bp, 20 predicted proteins | sample COGITO_mtgs_1105_FD_87199 | JGI IMG/M metagenome (GOLD analysis project Ga0115565, IMG submission 87199) | Pelagic marine microbial communities from North Sea - COGITO_mtgs_110530 | ecosystem: Environmental > Aquatic > Marine > Epipelagic | place: Germany:Helgoland, sampling site Kabeltonne... | reverse complement strand
GTTTCCTGCACTTACGGTATAATTGGCTGTCTCTTGATAACCTTTGGCAGCACCCGCTTGCCAGTTGGGTTTGCCATCGGTAGCTTGTACTTCGGCACCTGCTACGTTTATACGGTAGTGAATAGGATCGTTTGTGGTTTTAATTCCTTCAAATTTCCACTGAACAGCATCCGAGTTAGTATTTTCTAAAACTGCCACATTCCCGCTTGCAGTTCTTCCCAGAAAATAACCAGATATTTTATTTACTATATTAAAATATTCTGGATTGCTAGTTGGTAAAATTTCCCATAATTGTGCATCGGAGGCATTTCCATCGTACTGCCAAACATTCGCATCGGCATTAGGACTAGAAAAAGCAACATCCATATACCTATCACTGTGCAAAGCACGGAACTGAACGTAACCAGCGTAGGCATTTTCTGTTACAAATTGCTGATTTGTACCGCCTGTATAGGCAGCTTCTAAAATATTGGCTGCATTAGTAAGTCCGGCTTCTTGCACTTGAAGTGTATTACCACTTTCTTTATTTACAATGCGGTAGGTTCCTAGCACTGGAGTTTCAGCTGCTGGTTGCAGCTCATTAATCCACTGTTGTAATAGCGCTACGCCCTTAGTATCAACAACTCCTTTTGCTAAAGGTGGCATCATAACTCCTGGGGTAACACTGGCTGTTCTATGATATAAAATTGATTTGGAAGCATCGCCAGCGTACAGAATGCGCTCGTCATCAATATTCAATGATTCATTCGCTCCTGCGGTTAATAAACCAGTCTGTGCGAGGGTGTTTAACAAGCGTAAATCAAAATCTGCCCGACTACTACCGCCAGGTTGATGACAATTCGCACAATTCAAATCTAGGTAAGAACGTGCTTTATCCTTTACACTGCCATTAATATCATCTATTGCCGTATGTGTTAGATACCTAGGAGTGTCTGTATCTGTAATTGGCGCATTTAGAATTCCTAATGTGCTTAGCGTAACTAATTGATTACCTAAAGAACCGCCAATGGCACTGTAATCATACTCCCTATTCAAATTACGTGTTCTTGGACCTAAAGATCCTTTCGTAGCAGGATTATGGCAACTTACACACTCACTTTCAGAAGGATAATGCCAAACAACGGATCTTGTAGCTCCCGTCGTTGTTTTTACTTCAATGGTTTCATCTAAGCCTACCTCTTGCAAATAGGCTTCTGTTTGCTCATCATTCCAGTTATACGTTAAAAAATAAAAATTACCATCTTCCCCTTTTATGGAAAAGCGGGTTTCTATTTTTTTAGTAATACTAAGATCCTCGTCATCTACGGGATAATCAAAATGCTTGATCATCACAGATCCTATAGGAAAATCCCAAACGCCATTTTCTGAAAAATTTATTTGTTCCGCTGGGGTGTCATGACTACCATTATTGGGGATCGCCATCCATCTTTTCTTTGTTGCACCATCAGACCAAAAAGCATCTATAAGGGCGTAAGGTAAAAAGCTTTTTTTGACCTGTAAATTTGCCACATCTCCTATGAAAACTCCTGTATCTGTAAGTGTTGCAGGTGCACGGTCTAAATTAAAAGAAGGAATTAGCTTGTATAATTGTACCCCTTGTCCCTGTTTTAGCATATACAATTCGCCCTCATAATCTTGACCAAAAGACACAATATTGGTAGGTGCAAAACTTCCTAGTTGGGTATATGCCCCTGTAGTGGTATCTACAGACCAAATCTCATCTCCAATTCCATAATCTGCACAAATATAAGTGCCTACCAAATCTGGAATGGCAGTTCCGTTATACACATACCCTCCAATAATACCGTTAGCATCTAACCTTGGAAATGAAACCAAGGGGCGTGTATGCTCCATATTACTGTAAAGATTTTCTACACAGCCAGAATTGAATGGGGCATCCCCTTCAAATAATGGCCAACCGTAATTTTTCCCTGCTGAAAGCACATTAATTTCTTCATGTGTATTTTCGCCAACCTCGCCAATATAAAAAGTGCCAGTGGCTTTGTCTTTTGTAATTCTATGCGGATTTCTATGCCCCATGGAATAATACTCTTCAAAAATTGCTCCTGTAGGATCTATCCATGGATTATCATTAGGAATACTATAGCCAACTCCTGAAAATTCATCTGATTCTCCTGCACCCACTGAAGATAATGTTCTGCGTGGAGCATGACTTTTTATCGGATCATTATTAACATCAATTCGTAAAACAGCACCATCTAAATTTTCGTCTAATTCTTGAGCATTCTTGTACGCTGCCTGATCTCCTGTAGAAACGTATAAGTAACCATCATTTCCAAATTCCATCCCCCCGCCCCTATGGGTAGTATTGTACATTCTACGTTTTATCATAGTGGTACGGCTATTGGGAACTATGGTTAAGTCATCTGGCATTACCTGAAAGCGTTCTAAGAGTAAATAGTTTCCATGAAATTGTTCTAGATCACAAGCAAAATCGCGAGAACTTTCTAAATAGCGGTCTGTAGATTGAGATGTATAGTAGATATAAAAGTAATCTTGATTGCTATTTGTTCCAAAATTAGGATGGATAGAAAGTCCTAAAAAACCACCATCCCAGACTTTACCTCCTACTTCTTTAGAAAGGTCTACCACATTATTTTTCTGTGTAACATTCTCATCATTATCAAACCAAAAAATTTTACCATCTCTTTGTCCTACTACAATTCTATTTTGGTTAGGTACGATATTGAAGTTGAGCGGAGTATCAAAATTTATATTTGTAAAAGCTGGCTCGTATGGGCTTGAAGTTATCCCTAAACCAGAGAATGCCGTATCGGTAGCCCTGTCAAAAGAAGTAACAGTTGTTAGCCCAGATCCTAAAAAAAGTGGACCAAAACCTAAAGCTGTGATACTAAGTACTATAATTACTAGTTTGCTGTATTTATTTAGTGAAAATTTCATCGTCTTTTATTAGCTCTTATAATCGAGGTGCGAAAGTAGTAATACATAAATATAATTAAATATTAAACCCTTCAAATTCGCTTAATAGTAGGCTATGATCGATGAAATGCACTTTTACAAGGATGAAAGTATTTTTATAAATATGAAACAAAGAAAATACATCAAAACACTATAAAAAGACTATTTAACGATTATAGTAGAGTGCAACTAAAAATTTAGGTTTCTTTGCGTTCCAAATTACTCTGAACTTGAATATTATATAGACCATGAAAATCAATATTTTTAAAACAACATTTTTCAAATTTCTAGTGGTAGGTGGAACGGGTGCTCTTATCAACATAATAGCCTATGCTATTCTAGTACAATTTGGGTTTCACTACTTACTGGCATCTTTAGTATCTTTTGTGCTTGCAGTAACCAGTAACTATTTTTTAAATAGCTCATGGACCTTTAAAAATAGAGCTTCCCATAAAACGAAGCTTAAAAAATATCTAGAATTTGTTGGTATTAGTACGGCAAATTTAGTAACCAACTTATGTATTTTATATATAACGCTATGGTTCTTAAATCAAAATCCGTTTATTGGAACTAACGCTTCTGAATTTGGAAGTATTATATTTACCGCTGATGCTGTATTTTACAATAAAATTATAGCTCAAATAGCAGGAATTGGCTTTGCTACTATTTTTAATTATTTGGGAAATAAATTTGTAACCTATAAGGAATTACCCCTAGATAACTTAGTAAAATCTTAACCAGATGAACAAGAAGATTGTTATAATTATCCCCACCTATAACGAGATTGATAATATTGAATCCATTTTAGAGCAAGTCTATGCACAGCAAGAATTTATTAAAGACAAAACTTTACATGTTCTAGTTGTAGACGATAATTCTCCGGATAACACCGCAGATAAGGTACTTGCGCTAAAGGAAAGCACCTATAAAGACACGCTTTTTTTATTAAAGCGCGCTGGTAAATTGGGCTTAGGTACAGCATATATAAAGGGATTTAAATGGGCCATCGCTCAAAATTTCGACTTTGTTTTTGAAATGGATGCTGATTTATCTCATAATCCTAAATACGTACCCGACTTTCTTGACAAAATGAAGGATGCTGATTTAGTTCTTGGCACCAGATATATTGAGGGTGGTGGCGTTGTAAACTGGGGAAAACATAGAATTCTTATTAGTAAAGGCGGTAACTTATACTCCAGAGCTATATTAGGCTTACCTTATAAAGATTTAACAGGCGGGTACAAGTGTTTTTCTATTGATGTCTTAAAAAATATAGATTTAGATTCAATTCTTTCTAACGGCTATGCTTTTCAAATAGAGCTTACGTACAGAGCACACTTATTAGGGTATAGAATAGCACAAACTCCTATAATTTTCCACGATAGAATTGCGGGAAAATCTAAACTTTCTAATAATGTGTTTACAGAGGCTATTAAGAATATTATTTTATTGAGATTGCGTAAAAATTCGCTCCCTAAAAAACAGCAATAAAGTTACGTATTGGAGGCTTGCAAAGGGTACTAGTATCGTTATTAAATTTAGGACTCAGTATAACCTTGAACAGTATTATTAAGCGCATCCCTTTTGTTAGTAATCGTGATTTAATACTGGTGATATAGACTAGTATATTATATATGTACTGGGGTTTCGCTCAGTGATACATTAACATCTTACTTTCCAGTAATTAATTTCTAATAGTGCTATTTGAAACTTTACTTTCTTGCGCATTTATAAGTTATTGACAAATGCACCTTTAGAGCTTGCTTTCATTTACCTCCAATCAGATCAATAAACACCGCTTATTATGATTCAGCTACTTTCTAAGCTTAAAATTATACTTAGCTAAGCTCTTTAGTCGCTAATTTTTTATCTATAATTTCAATGGCATCGGCTACCGTTTCCATTTTATCCATATCCTCGTTTTCTAATCGGATATCAAAGGCATCTTCTACATCTAAAATAATATCTACAAGGTTTGCAGAATTTATATTAAGTTCCTTTAAAAAGTTACTTTGTAATGTGATGTCCCTTACAGCAACATCTTGTGGAAGATATACCTTTACAATATTTTTTAATTTTTCGTAACGTGCCTCTTTGGTCATATGTATTGTAATTAATAAAAATTGATAGTCTGTTTATTATAATGATGAACTAGAATAGCTCTTAAAAATAGTACAAGCATTTACATCTCCAAAGCCAAAACTTGCCTTAGCGATAATTTTTGGTGCTGCTTGTATAGTTTTCTGTGGGATTTTAGTTGCTGAAATAATATTTGTAATATCTGGGTGAAGATCTTCACAATTAGCATTCCCAAAAATAACCCCCTCAGTAAGTTGCAAAATAGCACCCACACATTCAATACTCCCCGCGGCTGCCAAGCAATGCCCAACAAGTCCTTTGTAAGAGTTTAGAAACGGGAAGTCTTCGCCAAATCTATTTAATGAAGCACTCCAATTCTGTATTTCCAATGCGTCTTTTGTGGTAGCGGTTAGGTGCCCATTTACTGCATCAATATTCTTTGATAAAATTCCTGCATTGTTCACTGCCTGTTTGATACAGCGTTGCACGGCATCACTATTAGGAGCGGTCATAGAACCACTACCCAATTGACCCCCGCTATTAATGGCACCACCTAAAACTTCTGCATAGATAGTAGCTCCTCGTTTTTGTGCGCTTTCTAAAGATTCTAATACCAAAGATCCTGCACCGCTTCCTGGCACAAAGCCAGCTGCCGTAGCACTCATAGGCCTACTAGCTGCTGATGGATTATGATTATAATCTCTGGGTAGAATACGCATGGCATCAAAACCACCCCAAACATAAGGGCCACTATCACTACAACTTCCTACAAGCATGACTTCTGCTTTACCTGCTGCAATACGGTCATAGCCCATAATTACACCTTCTGTACCTGTGGTACACGCTGCCGAATTGGTAGAAACCTGATTGCCGCAACCTAACATTCCGCCTAAATAGGCACTAATACCACTAGCCATGGTTTGTAGTACACTAGTACTTCCTAATCTGCGTACATTTTTATCGTCTATAAGATGAATTGCCTCTCTAAACTTCGCTACTCCTAAAATCCCTGTACCGAATAACACCCCATAATCCCAATAAGGAATCGTTGTTTTGTTCGTTTCTAAACCTGCACTTTTCCAAGCTTCCATACCTGCAATAACGCCATAGATAAGTCCGCTTGCTAAGAGTCCACGTTGTTGTAGAGGTGTAAAGTAGGTGTTTAATATTTCATTTGTAACTATCGGACTGGCGGCCACTTGACAACCAAAATTTAAATCTTTCAATTCAGTTTGGTGTCTAATACCGCTTATGCCCTTGTACAAGGCATCTTTGAAGTTTTCAATCCCAATTCCGTTTGGAGCGCAAACGCCTAACCCCGTAATTACTACCCGTCTATTCATGTACACCACGCTTTAGCATACCTGCAATTACTCCTTTGCAAATGAGATCTCCTTGCATAGTAAACATTTGAACATCGCACTTTAATTTATTGAATCGGAAATACTGCTTTTTAGAACATACCCGTACTTTAGTATCTGGATGTACAGGCTTATAGAATTCCATTTGTGTACTGCTCATCCCTATTTGAAAAGCTTTATCATTATCTTCTGAGCCTAGCAGAAATATCCCCAAACTAACCACACCAATTTGCGCGCAACATTCCGTTAACAATACTCCTGGTGTTATTGGATTGTTCTTAAAATGACCCTTATAATAATCAGCCGATTTATGGAAGGTAAAGGTGCCTTCTGCTCCCTCCTCCGTTACCTGTACCAGTTCCTCTACAAATAGGAAGGGTGTCATATAAGGCATCAATTTCAGTATCGCTTCTGTATTTAGCATTCTCTTATTTTAGACTTTCCCCACCGTCTACTTTTATTGTGGTACCAGTAATCCATTTTGCTTCTTCTAAGGTAAGTAAGTATACACCGTTTGCCACATCATCTGGAGTGGTGAGTCGGCAATTTGGGTTGCGTGCCAATGCATGTTCCCTGATTATTGTGAAATTTGGAATCATGGAAAGTGCTTTGGTCTCAGTTACCCCAGCCTGAATGCAATTTGCTTTTATCCCCAGCGGAGCAAACTCCACAGCCATATTTCTAGTCAAAGCCTCTAAGGCTACTTTTGCTACAGACACCGCCGCGTAATTAGGTAAAGCCTTTGTATTTCCTTCACTAGTAAAAGCAATAATTCTAGTGTCTTTATGAAACAACTTTTCCTTAATTAGAGCTATAGTCCATTCATACAAACTAAGTGCCATTGCTTCAAAGGTAATATGTACATCTTGTGCGGTTAAAGATTGATTATCTAAAGCATACATTGGTTTCAAATTACCTTTTGCAATGCTATGCACCAGTACTTTTATAGTATGCTCCTTGGGTAATTTAGCACTGATTTGTTGTATCAATTCTTCTTTTTTATGCTGTTGAATAGCATCTACATTAAATGTGAGTACTTGACTCCCAAAAGACCTTAAAACATCAAAATGCTTACTTATTGCATCCATATCTGAGCGTCTATCTCTATGGACAACAATAATATGATAGCCGTGTTTTACTAGTTTCTTTGCGGTTGCTAGACCCAAACCGCTACTACCGCCAAGAATTAAAGCCCAAACTTTACTCATGAATCATATTTTGAAATTGAAGTTTGATATTGATTACCACTCTAAAAGAATTCTTTGCGCAGAGAATCCCGGACCAAAACTCAACATTAAGCCTTGTGTTCCAGGTTGAAGGTCTCTCTCCATAAAACGTTCTAATACATATAAAACCGTGGCACTACTCATATTACCATACAACTGCAGCACAGCTTTGGTATCATCTATATTTTTACCAAGCGATCCGAAAAGTGCTTCTACGGTTTGCACAATTTTTTTCCCCCCAGGGTGAAAAATAAGATGGTCTACTTTAGAAATACAACTGCCATATTTTTCTAAAAACGGGTGTACAATAGCAGGGAAGTGTTCTGCAATAGAAGCAGGCACAGCAGGATCTAAAATCATTTTTAAACCATGGTTTGTTAAATCAAAACCCATGAGGTCTGTGGTGTCTTTAAAATGATACATCTCTTCACCTATAATCTTAGGCCCTTTTGCATCCTTTTCAGAAGATAGTAAAACACATGCAGCACCATCGCCAAATATAGCGGCACTTACCATGTTGGCCATAGAATAATCATTCAGCTGAAAAGTAGCTGTCGGACTTTCTACAGAAACCACGGCGATACGTTTATTTGGATTATTTTTTAAAAAATTATTTGCATAAATCATTCCAGATACCCCAGCAGCACAACCCATTTCCGTAACGGGTAGGCGTATGATATCTTGCCGAAGTCCTAAGTCATTGATAAGATAAGCATCTAACGAAGGGATCATAATACCCGTACAACTTACCGTTATAATATAATCTAAAGAGGTGCCATCCCAATCAGCTTTTTCTAAAGCACTATTTAACGCCCTACTTCCTAATTTTTTACACTCTCTGGCATAGATAGCATTTTTTTCTTCAAAAGAGGTTTTAAAAAACACTTCCTCAGGATCCATAATACTATAGCGTTTATCTACGGCAGCACCTTCAAATATCTTAATTACTTTTCTTTTAAAACGCTCGTCTTGGTTTTGCAACCAAAGGTCTACAAAAGGAATAATTTCTTTAGTTTCTCTATAAAATTCTGGTAACGCTTTGGTTACTGCTACGACTCTTGTGCTACTCATGTATTTTAAATATTTTTTCGCATGATCCATGCATACCTAAAAGCCCATTTCCATTTAATTTGATGATGAATGTCTGGAAATAACGACGCAAAACTTTGCAAGTCCTTTTTGACAAAACTTCTGCGAATAGAAATGAGTCCGTCTATTTTTGCAATTTTAGTTCTTATAAAAATAGCACTAAAAAGATGGAATAAGTAATATGCTGCCGGACTTCTTTGTAGATCATTTATAACTACACCTATTGTGGCCACTTTGGTAAACTGACGAATAAAATTAATAATTGTTTCATTATTAAAATGGTGAAGTGTAAGGGTTGCCAGTACAAGGTCACATGCATAGCTAGAAAAATCGGTATGTAGTACATTTTTGGCTACATAAGAGATTTCAGGAAAATTAACAGAGGCTTCTCTAGCTAGTTTTAATGCATCCTCATTTAAATCTATCCCTACAAATTGTATATTATAATTTTCCTTGCGTGCTTTTAGCGCAAGTGTTCTTAACATATTGCCATCTGCACAGCCCACATCATAAATACTGTACGATTCTTGCGGTACTTCTTTTAGCAATTTAAATACCGTATTTACGGTAATAGCATTGCCACCAAGAATTTTATTTACACGGGTTATATCCTCTAAAATGATCTTTAATTCTGTTGCGTTTCCTTGAAAATCGTCCATGATCTCCGTATCCGTGGTTCTTTCTGAGAAATTGATCATTACATAATGGTTTTTCCGTGTGTCTTTGATATTGCGTAGGTAAGCGCACTGTTAGAAGTAGCGGCAATATGAATACTCGCCTCCATTGTCCACTTATTTAAAAGCACATGCTGCAACTTTCTACCAAACCACAATCTACTACTAAAAGTACTTTTCCAAATGGCGGAATAGTCTTCTTCCATTCTTGCTCTTGTATAGTCTTTATCCTGAAAAAAATTATGCATAAGTGCTGCTGCTAATTTAGCACTATGGATTGCCATTGCCATACCGTTACCACAAAGGGGATGAATTAAACCAGCCGTATCGCCACACATGAGGATATGATTTTCTACTGGTTTTTTTTGCTGAAAAGAAAATTGAGCAATGGCCATAGGTGTCTCAAATATTGGTACTGCCTGTTCAAAGAAATCCTGTAAATATGGATTTTTAGAAACTATTTTTTTATTAAATGATGAAATATCATTGAAACGTTTAAAACTTTTATAATTAGTTAAATAGCAGAAATTAACAGCACCCGTTTCTGTTTTTGAAAGTCCGCCATAACCTCCTTCAAAATTATGTAGCGCTACAAGATTATCAGGAAAATTGTTGTGGGTATAATGGGCTTTCACAGCAAGCCAATCCTGTTTTTCAGCACTAAAAGAACGTTTTAGGCTTTTATCTAAAGTAGCCCTTTTCCCGTATGCACCTAATACAATAGAAGCTTCAGAAATTCCAACTACGCTTTCTACCTGAAACTTATTATTCTCAAAAGAGATATTGGTTACTTTAGAAAATTTGAATGCAACATTTTGTGCCTTTGCTTTTTGATAAAGTAACTCATCAAATGTAAATCTACTTAAACCTAGACCACCTAAAGGAAGTTCTGCGGTTGCTTTTTTACCAGACACCGTGCTAATTTCAAAATTAGAAATAGGTACTGCACCCGCGGCTAATAGATCTATTCCTAAGCTTTTTAAATATGGATAAATTTCGCTAGAAATATATTCGCCACATACTTTATGATGTGGGTAGGTATTTATTTCAAAAAGCAAAATACTATATCCTAACTTAGATAAGGCTATAGCAGATGTAAGTCCAGAGAGTCCGCCACCTACAATAATAACATCGTACTTATTCACTATTTAAAGTTACAGTTTTCTCCAAAAAAAATCCCTACATATGTAGGGATTTAATAGCACTATTAATATATACTTTCTGAAATATTACTAAAATTACTCTGTTTCCTTTTTGGCTTGTTCCTTCAAAGCATCACTTGCAACAATAGCAAGTTCTACTCTTCTGTTTTTACGCTTACCTTCGTCTGTAGTATTATCAGCTATGGGTTGCGACTCTCCATACCATTTTGTGCTTAACCGGTTAGCTGCAAGTCCTTTTTCAATTATATAAGAAGTAACAGATTCTGCTCTCTGCTTTGATAGATTCATATTATACTCCTCTGCACCTGCACTGTCTGTATGACCTTCTACCAAGATATTAGAATTGGGATACTCTTTAAAGATTCCTACTAATTTGTCTAGCGTGGTAGCAGCCGTACCTTTCACGGCAGCTTTATTCGTATCAAAATACACACCTGCATCTTGGGTAAAAGTTACGTTAATACCCTCACCGACTCTTTTAACTTCTGCCCCAGGAATTTCAGTTTCAATTCGCTCTGCTTGCCTATCCATTCTATTCCCAATATAACCACCAGCAGCACCACCAATAGCCGCACCTAAAATAGCACCCAGTGCAGTATTATTACCACTACCAATATTATTACCCAATACACCCCCTAATATTGCTCCACCAGCCACACCAATACCCGCGCCTTTTTGGGTTTTATTTGCATTTTTAACAGTACTGCAACTAGCGATAAGGGCGAATATTAATATATAAGAAATGCTTTTAAAAATTGTTCTTTTTGTATTCATAGTATATATCTTTTATAATCAGTTTTAATTTTTAGAGAAATTATAAAGCACGCTCGTTTTCTTACCGTCTACTATAACATCAGATGATAGTTTCATATCGGTATCGCTAAGTGCCAAAATATTTAGTCTGTAACCTGTATTCCCAGAAATATCCTTACCTGACGCATCTGTAAATTTGAATTGTAGCTGCGAAACATTGCTGCTTTCTTGCGTAATTACAGACCATCTGATATAACGCAATCCATCCTTACAGAGCGATGAAGGTTTTATAGTATAGGTTCCAGTACTATTATTATTTCTAAAAAACCAGGAACTATCTTCCAAACAAATATCTTCTACATCATTAAAAAGCACAGCCTTAAAATCACCTGTATTTCCAGAAAAGGAAACGTCATTTAGTGTCCAAGCACCATTTATAATTTTCTGATTTTCTCTAGATTGTTTAGACACGCCGCATGCATGCAACAGTAAACTAAAAACAAATACCCACAGCATTTTATTCATATTACTAACAATTTAAAGGATTGTATAATTCGTATTCTTTATAAATTTGATCTTAATTAAAATAGGAAAATCCAAAGATGACTATTTCTGCTAGATTGGTATAACTCATTCAGTGCAATCTATGCACCATATACTAAGAACAAATTAGCAGCTCTCTAAAGTTGAGCATTACGCTATTACTCTTTTCTTAAGAAGCCTATTATTTTCTATTCCTACGTACTGGATTAAGTTTAGGTTTCTTCTGTTTTCCAGTTCTGTTGTTATTACTAGCGCTTTTTGATGACTTCACTGCTAGTCCATCATATAGATTAATAGGCTTTAGAAGATCATGTTCGCCAAGCATCACTACCTTCATCATCTCTACTTTCTCATTAACGGCTCGTAAAATTTTTTCCTTTAAAGTACCATCGTCGGTATCTAAATATAAACTACTCAAATCCTCTTTTAATGTAGTGATATAGGCAAATAACTTATACTCTCCGCCCAGTGGATGCAGTGTTGCAGTTTTAAATAATTTTGAGTTTTCTATAATTTTTAGAATAGCATCTACAAATTCATTTTTAAGGGTATCTCTAGAGTTTTCCGATAAATAGTCTTTATACATCTGCCTGACTTTAGCGGAATCTACTATACTACCTTTCTCATTATAAATTAGATTTTGATTAGTATCTGTTTCAAAAATTAATTTATCTAGTTTAGTTGGAATCTGACTTCTCTCATTACCGAAATTCTGGAGGACTAATTTTAATTGTGCCAGATCATTGTTTAAGGACTGCTGAAGCTCGTTTATATTTACAGCTTCACTAAGAGGTATCTTGAAGTAATTGTTTCTGAAAATTTCACGTAGAGCACTATCATTCTCTACCCTACCTATTGTCTCCATAGTACTCTCTAAAATGTCTTGTTTGACTAAATTGTTAGTTGCAATATTCTTCAAATTACTAAATATAGCCTCATTCTCTGGAATTGACAGGGCAATTAATCTTTCATAAAGATACTCCCTTAAAGAATTTCCATTATTTCCTAAATGTTGCGCTATTTCATTAATATGGTTTTCAGTAGTTGCTTTATCTCTTATAATAGTATCAATTAGATTTTTAAGAACGGGTACGAACAAATATTTCTCCTGCTCATTTTCGAAAACAACACTAGCTAGAAATATATGAAGTACTTCCGTTCCAGACTTTTCCGCATTAGGTGATTTGCTTAAAATTTCAAAAAGATCATTAATCCCTAAATCATAAACATCACTTTCAAATAGTTCTATAGTTTCTAAGATATCAGCTATTTTACTTTCTAGTATTAAGTCATTACGGGAGTCAGGTTCTGTATAAATAGTTTCAAGCAAATTTTGAATTGTATTCGTTCGGTCATACAAGTCATCTACTAAAATGTCTAGCTTTTGATCTTCTAACCCTAATGATTGAAACTTATCATAGCAATCTGGAGTTAAAGGATTCTCTTCTAAATTAATAGCACGCCTTTCATTAAATGCCTTATCTCTTTCGGGAAATATCAAGTTTTTGACAAATTCATCTGGGAAACCTCTCAATTTATTTTGACTAAGATCAAGCAATCTTAAAATTGGCAGACTATAAATTGGAGATGGGAAAAATTCTATAAGATTCTTGCGTAATTTCAAGTCTCTCAATTTTATTAAATCGACAAATGTTTTGGGCAAGTTCCTTAATAAATTTCCAGAAAGATCTAAATGGGTCAGTTGCTTTAATTGTCCAATTTTATCTGAAATGGTTCTTAAATTATTATCACTTATGTTTAGTTTCTTGGTGTTTTTAAGTTGAAAAACAATGTTTGGTAGCACGTCAAAACGATTACTTCCCAAATTAAGTTCGGCTATATCTGGTAAGAAAACAGGTGCTTCACTAACCGTACCAAGATCATTGTTGTAAAGTGACAATACCTCTAAATTCTTTAACTTTGTAATATTGTCGGGAAGGGCGTTTAGATTATTTTCATCAAGATTCAATTCCTTTAGCTTGGGTAGCACAATCTCTATTTCTAAGATTAGAACACTTAGATCTTCATTAGTTAATTCAAGATCTATCAAATGCAAAAAATCTTGTTTTGAGAACACTGCATTTCTAATATTCGCTCTAGCTTCATCTATGGCTGCCATACGTAAGTATTTTATCAAAATTTGGCAGGAAAGATAATAAGCTATTTGTAAGGGAAAATGGTTCATCGGTGAAATGCAGGAATACTCGAAATCTAATTGTCTTATCAGAAACGAACCATTAGTTACATTGTAATATTGCTAAATCGTAAATAAGTATTGCCAATTTAACGTGGCTTAAATTTTATAGTGGCGATGGTACTCTCTTAAATCTTTAATTTGTCGGAGAAAATTACTGATTTTTAAAAACGAAGAAGCAAATATTCAAATTCAATAAAAGAAGAGGAGCTCTTTAATACTCAATTAAAGCTTTTAGACTTGCCATTAACCTAGATTTGCCTAAATACTGCTGTTCTAGAGTAGCATTGAAAGGAATTGGCGTGTCTAAGCTTCCTACTCGTTTCACGGGAGCATCTAAATAATTGAAGCACTGCTCTGTAACCATCGCAGAGATGTCACTAGCTATTCCTCCAAAGAGACTATCTTCTTGTATAACTAATAGGCGACCCGTTTTTCTAACCGAAGTAAAAATACAAGCCGTATCTAAAGGTTGTAGCGTTCTTAAATCTATAAGATCTACCTTAAGAGCTTCATTATTGTCTAAAACTTCTAAAGCCCAATGCACCCCAGCCCCGTAAGTGACGATAGTTGCCATCGTTCCAGTACTGCGCAGTAATGCCTCTCCAAATGGGATAGTGAAATTATTTGTAGCTACATCTTCTGTAATGCTGCGGTAAAGTGCTTTGTGCTCAAAAAACAAAACAGGATTAGGGTCATTAATAGCGGTTTGCAACAAGCCTTTAGCATCTGAGGGGAAAGCTGGGTATACCACCTTTAAACCTGGTGTTTTTGTAAACCATGCCTCATTTGTTTGTGAGTGAAAAGGCCCTGCACTTACACCACCACCACAAGGCATTCTTATGACTACATTCGCTTTTTCTCCCCAGCGGTAATGTGACTTTGCTAAATAGTTTACGATGGGATTAAAACCAGTTGCGGCAAAATCTGCAAATTGCATTTCTACTACGGCCTTCATTCCATTTATAGACAAACCCATGGCAGTTGCCACGATGGCAGACTCACATATAGGCGTATTTCTAACGCGCTCTTTGCCAAATTGGGTTGCGAAACCTTCGGTAATTTTAAAAGCCCCACCATACTCTGCAATATCCTGCCCCATTAAAACCACCCGATCATCTGCTTCCATAGCGCCCCGTAAACCATCGGAAATAGCATCTATAAAACGACAATTTTTCTTATGTATTTTTTCCTCAACAAACTCATAAACAAAAGGTTTATATACATCTCCTAATTCTTTAGTTAAACTAAAAATAGGTTGGGGTTCTTTATTTGCTACCCATAATGCTTCTCCAATCTCTGCGCTAATCTCTTCCCTAAACTCTTTAATAACTACTTGTGATATTAGCTTATTCTTAATTAAAAACTGTTCGTAATTCGCTATTGGGTCTTTGTCTTTCCATTCAGCAATAAGTGTTTCTGGTACATAAGCAGTACCGCTAGATTCTTCGTGACCGCGCACTCTAAAGGTTTTAAACTCAATTAGAACTGGTCTAGGATTATTTCTAAGATCTTCTGCTATTGAGGAAACCTTAGTATACACTTCTAAAATATTATTACCCTCTATTATATGTGCTTCTATACCGTAGCCCTTTCCCCTATCAGCTAAATTTTCGCATTTATACTGTTCATGAATAGGCGTAGATAAACCGTAGCCGTTATTTTCAACACAAAAAATTACGGGCAAGTCCCAAACGGAGGCTACATTTAATGCTTCATGGAAATCTCCCTCACTGGTGCCTCCTTCTCCTGAAAACACTGCTGTTACTTTTTTCTCATTTCGTAGTTTGTGTGCTAATGCAATCCCGTCTGCTACACCCAGTTGAGGCCCTAAATGAGAAATCATGCCTATAATCTTATGCTCTTGTGAGCCAAAATGAAAACTACGGTCTCGCCCTTTAGTGAAACCGCCTTCTTTTCCCTGCCATTGAGAAAAGAGTTTTTGTAGCGGAACATTTCTAGTGGTAAACACCCCCAAATTGCGGTGCATGGGTAAGATATACTCGTTTTCATCCAGCGCCATAGTAACGCCAACCGCAATTGCTTCCTGCCCTATGCCACTAAACCATTTGGTGATTTTACCTTGCCGTAAGAGTATAATCATTTTCTCTTCTATCATGCGTGGTCGTAACATGGCTTTGTAAAGTGCTACTTGTATTGTTTCTGGTACATGCCCCACGGTATACTGCATAAAAGGTTCTAGTTTAAAAATAATTGTTAAAAGTAGCAAAAAGGAACAGCATCCTTAGAAAATTGCCCATCTTGTAGCTACTTTTTAGTATCCATTTTAAATTTTGCGCATGAGTTATATACCAAATGTAGATTTATCAGACTTTCTAACCTCAGATACTAGAAAAAAACAAAAATTTGTAACAGAGATTGGTGTTGCCTTTGAGAATATCGGTTTTGTAGCCCTCCAAGGTCATTTTTTATCAGATGAACTAGTCACTAAACTATATGCAGAGATCAAGAAATTCTTTAAACTAAAGCAAGCTATAAAGGATTCTTACGAAATAGCAGGCCTTGGTGGGCAGCGGGGTTACACTTCTTTTGGTAAGGAACACGCGAAGGGAAGAAAAGAAGGCGATTTAAAAGAATTTTGGCATTTTGGACAAGAAGCGAGTACTGGAAATGGGGTGCTGGTAAAATATCCTACCAATGTAATTGTTGCTGAACTTCCTGAATTTAATGCTATAGGGATGGAAGCTTATAAGATGCTAGAGAAAACCGCAAAATACGTATTACGTGCTATTGCGCTTCATTTGAATTTGAATGAAAAATATTTTGATCCATTCATTACAAATGGTAATTCTATTCTTAGGCCCATACACTACCCTCCAATTAAGTCTGCTCCTAAAAATGCAGTGCGTGCTGCTGCACATGGAGATATTAACTTAATTACCCTGCTCATGGGGGCAGATGGTAAAGGATTACAAGTGAAAAATAATGATGGTGCTTGGGTAGATGCTATTGCTAAGCCAGAGCAATTGATGATTAATGTGGGCGATATGCTTTCTAGATTAACAAATAATAAATTAAAATCTACCATACATAGGGTTGTAAACCCGCCAAAGGAGTTATGGGATAAGGCACGGTATTCTATTCCGTTTTTTATGCATCCTGTGGCAAGTATGCCTTTAAACTGTTTAGAGCATTGCGTAGATAAAAACCACCCAAAGGCGTTTGATGATATAACCGCAGGAGACTATTTACAGGAACGACTTATAGCTTTAGGACTTTTAAAAGAATAATTGACGATGGACTTAAAAGAGCAACTCAAAAATTTATTCGCAGAGCATACCCCAACAGAAGCTCCACAGGAAACAGCTAATGAACAAGGTATCTGGCTACAAGAAGAACCCATACTCTGTAAATATGAGAAACGAAAAGGGAAACCCACTACCATTATAGATGGCTATACTGGGGCTAGTAGCGACTTTAAAAAATTGGCGAAAGAGCTAAAGACAAAACTTAATGTAGGTGGCAGTTTTAAGGATGATAAAATTATAATACAAGGAAATTACCGTGATAAGATTATGGAAATATTAAGAGATAAGGGATTTAAAGTAAAGCGCGTAGGCGGGTAGCGCATTTTAGCGTGCGTTTATTGCGGATAGTATGTTATCTCCTTATTTATTTTCATTTTGTCTGGTAATACTGTAATTTCAGTAAACCATTCAATCCAAAACGATACAGATGAATTCAGTACTTCATATTTCTGGCGGTGATGCATTCACACAAAAAATAAAATCTTTAGATATTGCTGGCGATGTAATTACTTGGCGAGAAATGCTTTGTGAAGGAAAAACGCTAACAGAGGTTGGAAGCGAATCTTTCTGGAAAACGAGGTATGATTTTCTTCACAAGAATTATAAAGTTTCTAAGTCTTGGTTTATTAATAAAACCTTAAAAGAATACCGCTCTCTTTGCAATCATAAAAAACAAGACCAGATTATTCTATGGTTTGATAAAGACTTATTTTCTCAGGTAAATATGATTGCGGTTATTAGTTGGCTGTTAACGCATAGGAAATATGCTCAAATATTTGTAATTAATGCAAATGAGGATAAAGGTAAAGTAAAAGAATCTTCACTAAAGGATTTGACTAAAACACAACTGCAAAAGCTATATACAAAGAAGCAACTACTATCTGAAGATGCCGTGGAGCATGCAGATTATGCCTGGCAACTTTACTGTAGCAATAATCCCATACAGATGGAGAAGTTATTTAACTACGAAGTTTCAGAATTTCCTTTTTTGAATAGTGCGGTTCAAACGCATTTAGAGCGTTTCCCTAGTGTTGCTAATGGTCTTAATACTATGGAAAATGCCATTTTAAAGGAATCGAAAAATAAAGATCATCAATCTAGAAATAATTTATTATTTGGTAGTATTAAAAATCAGAACAATTTAGGTTTTACATCTCAACAATATGAGCGAGCACTAACAAGATTACAGCCGCTATTTCAAACATTTAACCCTACTACTCTTACTATAAAAGGAAACCACCTATTAGCCAATAGTACAAATTACTACGGCACTATTAAGGATGCGAATGTATATCTTGGTGGTGTATTAAAATATGACTTTCTATACGATACCGTGGATAGTAAAATCTTAAAACTGTAGTATGAGTTTTAAAACCTCTGAGCTAATTCTAAATTCAGACGGAAGTATTTACCATCTTCACCTACAGCCTTGTGACATTGCAACTACCATAATTACCGTGGGCGATATAAGTCGTGTCAAAGAGGTGTCTAAGCATTTTGATACTATTGAACTCCGCAAAGGAAATCGAGAATTCTTAACCCATACAGGAATTTTAAATGGTTTTAGATTAAGTGTTATTTCTACAGGAATAGGTACCGATAATATAGATATTGTTTTAAATGAATTAGATGCTCTGGTTAATATTGATTTTGAGACAAGAGTTATTAAAAAACAACATACGCAATTAACTATCATACGTCTTGGTACTTCTGGTGCGTTACAAGCTGGTATTCCTGTAGACTCCTTTTTAATAAGTAAGGCTGCTATAGGTCTAGATGGCCTCCTCCATTACTACAAGCACAATGGCATAAATAATGTTGATCTAGAAAATGCATTTATCTCTCAAACCAAGTACCCTACTACACATGCAAAACCATATGCCATAGATTGCTCAAAATCTCTAGAAGAACAATTTTTAGATACCAACCTACCTCTAGGTTTAACGATAACAAATACAGGATTTTATGGTCCCCAGAGCCGCATTCTAAGAGTACCCTTGCAAGATGACGCACTTTTTCTAAAAATGATCGCATTTGACTATAACAGTCGGCGAATTGCAAATTTAGAAATGGAAACCTCTGGTATTTACGGATTGTCTAAACTGTTGGGACACCGTGCCATCTCCTTAAATTGCATATTAGCAAATAGGGCCATTGGCACTTTTTCTAAAAATCCAAAAAAAGCTATAGCTTCATTAATAACTTTAGCACTTCAAAAAATCACTCAGTAAAAAATCCAAATGAAAAAAGTAAGAATAGTTGGTGTACCAGAACACTTCAATTTACCATGGCACATGGCTATAGACGAAGGTGCTTTTGCCTCTAGGGGTATTGATTTAGAGTGGACGGATGTGCCAGAGGGTTCAGGAAAAATGTGTCAACTATTAGCAGATCAAGAAACAGATTTGGCTATAGTGCTTACAGATGGTATTGTAAAAAGTATCTCTGATGGGAATACTTCTAAAATTGTACAACAGTACATTGCATCTCCCCTACTTTGGGGTATTCATGTTGCAGAGAATAGTTCTTATGAAAATTTAGAAGATTTAAAAGGAACTACAGCAGCTATAAGTAGGTTTGGTAGTGGTAGTCATCTCATGTCTTACGTGAATGCATCTAATCTACAATGGAACTTAGCTACCTTAAAATTTGAGGTAGTTCATACCTTAGACAAGGCAATTACAGCACTTACAGATAAGCGTGCAGATTATTTTATGTGGGAACGGTTTACAACAAAACCTTTGGTGGATAAAAAAATATTTAGGCGCTTAGCAGATTGCCCAACACCTTGGCCCTGTTTTATGATTGTGGCAACAGATGCTTTTTTAGAAAAACATAGCGGACTCCTAAAACATATATTAGCCCTTATAAATAGGTATACGGAAGAAATAAAATCAATTCCCAGTATTGATAGAACATTTGCAAACGGTTATCACCAAAACTTAGAAGACATACAAAGGTGGCTTTCGTTAACTAGGTGGAGTCAATCTCCTTTAGGAGAAGCACAACTAGATAAGGTCAAGGAAACTTTAACCAATTTAAATCTCTTAGGAGCTATTTTAGATAATGACAGGTATTTATGGAATTCTAAGCACTAAGTGCTAGTCCTACATGTTTTGTTAGTAATTTTTTAAATGTAGCATCCGTTAATGGTTTTTGAGCAAAATCTGCAATATGCCTACATTTCATAGCACGTTCCATATCCTCTGGACTATCGCTAATAGTAACCAAAACTATTTTTAGTTGTTCCTTTAATCTCTCTGGTACTTGTTCTTCATACATTTCTAAAAATTTCCAACCATCTACCACAGGCATTTTTAGATCTAACATGACCATACATGGAAGGGCTAATTGGTCTTGACCTTTATCTAAAATAAAATCTAACGCTTCTTGACCGTTAAGAGCTGCATTAACATCAACTACAACATCTAATTTGTTAATAAAGATGGAATGTAAAAAGTTACTAGCATCATCATCATCTACTAATAAAATGGAGTTGAGTGTACTAAATTTTTGCATGACAGAATAAATTTAAGAGTTGATTAGTAGGAAAAAACCTATTTATAACTGTAAAAAGGATTATATAAATAACTTACCAAAGTATTCTTTTATTGCCTTTTTCACTTAAAATTTTATTCACTGCAGAAAAATGTCCGTTCCCAAACCAGTAACCGCGATTTGCACTTAATGGTGATGGGTGTCCGCTTTCTAGAATTGTATGCTTTTTTGTATCAATGAGTTTTGCTTTTTTCTTAGCAAAACCACCCCAAAGTAAAAATATAACACCCTCTTTTTCTGCAGATATTTTAGAGATTATAGCATCCGTAAATAGTTCCCATCCTTTGCCTTGGTGACTACCAGCCTCACTATGGCGCACGGTTAGAGTAGCATTTAATAATAAAACACCCTGCGCTGCCCAACGTTCTAAATTACCACTTTCTGGATATGGTTGGTTTAGATCCTGCGCTAGTTCTTTAAAAATATTGATTAATGATGGGGGATGCTTTGTGCCATCCTTTACAGAAAAACACAAACCGTTTGCTTGCTCATCACCATGATAGGGATCTTGACCCAAAATTACAACGGTAGTATCTTGAAATGAACAATGATCAAATGCAGAAAAAATTTCAGAACCTCTTGGATGACATTTATTATGAGCATACTCTTCCCTAACAAACTCAATTAACTCCTCAAAATATGATGCAGAAAATTCTTCTTTCAACTGTGCTCCCCAACTTTCTTCTATTTGTACTTTCATCGTTCTAATTTTTATTATTTAAATGGAACCCCCAACTCAACTAGCTATTACACATTTCACAACTGAATACGCGCGCTCCCTTACGTTTAAATTCATCCACTTAGAAATTTTAGAATCTAACCAAGTGAATCTACTCCTGAACCATGCTCTCCGGTATCTCCGTTATTAAGGTATGAGTTTCATAGGCCATACAAATCTCCCTAGCACTAGCAATTTATTAAAATTATTTTCAATTGCTATGGTATGTATTATTGCGGTTATAGAACTATCATTTTGCGCTGCTTCCACTTATTCAGTTTTCCCAATATCTTTACATAGCTTTTAAATAAATGATGCATAATTTAGTACTGTAAAGAAGCAAACAATATCCAACCTTTTTCTTTTGGAAAGCCTATTAGTGAAATATCTACATTCTCTATAGTCGCAACTATAGGGTCAAAACCCAAATTGCTTTTTAAAATTTGCCTGAAAAGTAGAAACTCTAATCGCCTTGACAATAACTCAGTCGTGATCCACTTTATCGTTCACTAAAATAGCGATGAAGTATGTATCTTTAAACTACGTTAAAATTCACTTTATCTATAATTTATAAGAAACTTGCGGTAATTATAACACAACTATATAGTTCTAAGGCTAGTACATTGGACTCATCTATCAACTAATTAATTTTGTTAAATAGCTATCCTTTTTTACAGAACAATACAGCAAATTACAGTATACTAAGATGCCTTAATTGGAATAATTTGTACTTAATTAATTTTTTTTTCAAAATTGCAAACTTAGTTTCTTGCAGAAAAATAATAAGGTTATCTACTATTCAACATTTAGCACCTAGATGTGCTCTATGACTTTAACCCATTAATTCTAGTAAAGATTTTCACAAAACTTAAAAAGGGTTATAAATACATAAATATTTTATTTTGTTTAACGACTAAAATTTTCAGTTAAACACGATTGCAAGTACCTTTACAAAAAATTACTGCAATGAAATTATATCAGGTTCATTCTAAGCAAGCCTTACCTATAAACAAGAAGACTGCTTGGGAATTTTTATCAGATCCTAAAAACTTGAAAAAAATTACTCCCGAACGTATGGGTTTTAATATCCTTTCTGGTGCAGATAGAACTATGTTTGCTGGGCAGATTATCCAATATAAGGTATCCCCTTTTCCTGGGTATACCACCAAATGGATTACAGAAATTACACACGTGCAAGAAGGAGACTATTTTGTAGATGAACAACGGTTTGGACCCTATGCGTTATGGCATCATAAGCATTTTATCTCTGAAATAGATGGCGGTGTAATTATGGAAGATATCATAGATTATAAAGTCCCGTTGGG
>Ga0115565_10001091_pt1 | contig 23016 bp, 9 predicted proteins | sample COGITO_mtgs_1105_FD_87199 | JGI IMG/M metagenome (GOLD analysis project Ga0115565, IMG submission 87199) | Pelagic marine microbial communities from North Sea - COGITO_mtgs_110530 | ecosystem: Environmental > Aquatic > Marine > Epipelagic | place: Germany:Helgoland, sampling site Kabeltonne... | reverse complement strand
CGGGCGGCGCGGGGGGGGGGGCGGCGGGGGGGTGGGGGGGGGCGGGGGGGGGGGTGGGCGCTGGGGGGTCTGTCCGTCACGTTCGTGTCAGTTTGCCCCGCATGCAATTCATACATTACGAATTGCACATGCCCTCAGCTTGTCCACTGTCTGCACCTTGTTGCAGCCTTGCACACACTTGCATCGTGCACCGTAAGCATGAGCTCAGACACACGTGATGCGCGCACGCTGGCGGGAGATCTTGGGTGCTTCTTTGACAGCGACGGCGACGGCGACAGTGTGAGCACCGTCGAAAGCGACAGCAGCAGTGCCGACTGTGCTGCTGCGTGCTTCCCGGATGTACCTCAGCAAGGGAAAGGAGACGCCACGCAGCACAGCGTGGGGATGATTGAGGACTTTGCCAAGGCGGCACGAAGCTCCCCCGAGGCAGCCGTGCAAGCAGTGTCCACCGCGTTGTGCAAAGCTGCATCCCGCGTCGTGCACAGTGGAACCAGGCGAGCTCGCAAGGAGCATGGTGAAAGTGCTGTCCCTCAGCAACGTGCAGTGCGCCCGTGCGAAGCTGCAAGCGGGTCTGGCGACGCAGCATGCTTGCACACGTTGCTCACAGTGTGCCGTGCAGTGGCAGCAGAAAATGGCCGTGCTGACCGTTGCGTCTCCACAGACACTGTACGCAGTGTGCTCATTGGGGCGTTGCTAGGGGACTGCGCCAGCTTCAGTGCGGTGTCTGCACTGCACACGGGTGCATCAGCGTGGTTGCAAGCTGCAACGCTGGCTGGAACGGTGCCCACTGACGCACAAGCCGCAGAGCTCCTGTACCACCTGCAGCGCCACGTAACTGACCCTTGCGTGACAGCTGCTGTACTGTGCGGTGCACACAGTGCAGCGTGGGGCGCCGATGGCGCCCATGTGCGCATCCTCACTGACGCCTTGCACGACGCACCTGACTTTCTGGCTGAAGCAAGCTGTGCGCCATGCCAGGCGGCGCTGCTGCTGCAGGTGGAGGAGGCTGCACAGCGCGCAGCCCTCATGCCGTCCTCTGCGTGGGACGTTGACGCAGTACTGCAAGCAGTGCAGACTGCAACAGGGCACGGCAGTGCAACGGTGCGGTGCATGATGCGGTTGCTGATGCACACAGTGCTGCCCATGCTTCCCGTAGTGCCGGGCATGCTGTGCGTGTGGGCGCCCTGCTTTGTCGCTGTTCTAGAAGAGGTGCAGGGGGGCATTGTGGAAGCCTGCGTGCGGCGTTGTGCGCCTCTGTGCGGGGCATCCGTCGCTGCGTCCACGTTGAAGGCGGCGCTGCACAAGCGCCTGCGCAATGAACAAGCTGAGCCTTCCCCAGTGCCCAAGGATGTGCCCCTTGGCGCTGCACTGTCTTCAGATGCATGGGTGCAAGCGGGCACTGCAGCGTGCAGTGGTGCATCGTTGGACACTGTGCAGGTCACGCCTGCGTGCACGGGGGATGGCGGCGGGTGCGGTGCACTGTGGAGCGCTGCCATGCAAAGCGCTGCTGACGCACACACCCAACAACTGCACAGCAACGGCTGTGAACGCAGCGTGATGCACGCTGTTGCAGTCACAGCGCACGCGATGCATGCAGCGCACACTGCTAACGTGCACCCTGCGGGGGCACCTGTGCACGCAAAGGGAACAGCGTTGCCGCCCACAATGCCTTCCAAGCGCATGCGATCCTCTGCTGGCGTGGTTGCAGTGCAACAGCGGCACAACACCCGTGCAGCACACGAAGCAGTGCAAAATGTCTGCAAGCCCATGTTCTGGGCAGCCGCGAAGCGTGTTGAAGAGCTGTGCTGCGCAGCGGCGTCTGCCATGGCGCCGTTGTGCGTGTGCAGCGCAGCCCTCCTGCCGGCCTTGTTGCGCACCAGGGAAAGCCCACCCCACGAAGGGCACGCCTGTCACAGTACTGCAGGCACTGCGCACCTTCTGGACGTCACGGGGTGGGTGTGCAGTGCGTGGGGAGAAGACGGGGCACTGGACGCCGCGCCTCCACGGCACCTGCAGCCATCCTCTGTGGCACACGCGGTGTTGTACGCTCTGGGGGCGCACCCCACAACAATTGTCCATCAAAAGGAAGACCCAGTGCCACCCATTGCCTTTATGAAAGCCGCGGGGAAGCTTGCTGTGCAAACCTTGGCGCCCCTGCTGTGCTCTGCGTGTGCCCCCGACACGCTCCCGGGACGTGCCTTTGAAACAGTGCGGCAGTGCGAGCAGTGGGCACACAATCTACACCAGGGTGCTGCAGCGTGCGCCGTGCATGCACTGCAAACCTTTCCCCTGAAGCAAGCCATAACCAGCACAATTGAGGGGGCTCTGAGCGAAGGGGCGCGTGGTGCAGGCACGCTGCTGCAGTGGGGAGGGGCACAGCTAGCGCAGTGCCTTGGGGAACGGCAGCGCACCGCCAGCGTGCAAGTGTGGAAAGCAGTGGTGTGGTTGCGCGTTGCCCTACATGGCGCTTCCCAAAGCAACAGCGCCGCTGTGCAAGCGAAAGCGCAAGCTGCTGCTGAGAGCGCTGTGCGGTGCCTGCAGCAAGCTGAGGGTTGGGATGCGCGTGTGCTGGACAGCGCCTTGAGAGCTGTGCTGCACAGCACCCCCGTGAAGGGCGACCTGCTGCAGTGGTGCACCGCCAACAGCACCTGCCCCCGTGCGTCTTGCCCAGTGTACACACAGCCCATGGGCAACGCGGTGGCTTGTGACAGCGACAGGCACACTGCCCTGCGGCTGCTGCAGTACGCTCACGCGTGCTTGTCTGCAGCTGCAAAGAGCGCCTTTGGAAAGCGTGCGCACTCCTTGCAAAGTGCGGCTAAGGCCATGAAAGCAGTGTGGAAGCGCTCCACTGTACTGCGGTGCCCGCAGGCTTCGCCTGCTTCACCTACTGCCCCCTCCAGCGTTGCTGCAGTGGAAGACGCAGCAGCTCAGTGGGCGGCTGCAGTGGACACTGCGCAGGGCGGTGCTAGACAGGTGTGGCTGAGTGCACTGGCGGCAGCCAGCGGCAGCGTCATGGAAACAGCATCAGGGTGCTTAGTGGCTCCACCTGTGGCGCAGTGGCACTGGGAAATCATGCGCTGTGCGTGGGCGGGGCGCGTGCATCACTGGTCTGCGCGGGATGCGGTGCACAGTGCGTGCGAATTGCACAGTCGTTCCATCACTGCAGTGCACGACGCACTGCAGCAGCTTCCCCTTCCTGTGGCGGTATGGCAGCAGGTGCGGCGGGATGTAGACGTGACTGCAGCCAGCGCGTCCCTGCAGGCTGCCATCCTCTCTGCTGCTGCCAATGCAGCTGTGCAACGCGAGCACGCATCAGGGCACGAACAAGCGGCACTGCAACGCCTGCTCTTCACTGAGTGGCTGCAGCCATCCCTGGGCACAGCAGCGTTGACGACTTGCTCGGCAGCAGCCCTGCGCGGTGTACACGCAGTGCTGCTTGACATGCAGCACCATGAAGTGCACCTGCATGATGCCCTGCAGTGGCTGACAGTGCCATCTGAAACGCCAGTGCTGCATGAAGGCATACATGCGCCTGACGCCACTGCAGCAGCCCGCATGTATCTGCAGCACAACGCGTGCACAGTAGTGCACAACGGGGGCATGGGTGAACAGTTGGTGGTGCCGTGGGCAGCAGCGGCAATGGCTGCAGTGACGGCAGCAGCTGCGCAATGCACAGCCACTGCGTGTGCAACTGCCCCTGCGCTGTCAGCTGCGCAGCGAGTGGCGTGGGAAGCTGCTCAGCTGTGCTTACAAGCCGTCTGCAAGCACGTGCCCTGCCCGGCTCTCGAAGCCAGCTGCTGCACCATGCCTGAGGAAGTGGTGGCTGCCCTGTCCAAACGCATGCAGGAGTCTGTCGTGCGCAGCGCTGCGCCGTCGTCTTTCAGCGCCCGCGCTGCGAGTGCGCTGTTGCGCTGGGGACTGAGTGCCCCTGCCTCCCCTGCTGTTCCTGCAGCAGGCGACGCCTGCAGTGAAGACGCCCAAGAGCTGGCTGCTGCTTTCATTGCTTGCATGTCGGCATGCGGCGAGTTGCCCAGGGGCACATTCACTGTGCACAGCGTGGACAGCGGCGTGGACAGCAATGCACACTGGCCGAATGTGTGCAGCGTGTGCAGCGAGGGGTGCGGCGGCACCCCCGTGAACACGCAGGCTGCTCTTTACGTGGGGCAGAGTCGCCACACCACGCACAGTCGCAAGTTAGCGTCTGTGACGAATCAGCGAGTGACGGTGTTTCAAGAAACCTTTGCGCAGCACGCACCAGAAGTGATGAGGGACCACCACACGCAGCTGCGGTGCACACAGGGTGCGGGCATCCGACCACTGCAGAAGCAGCACCGCGAAGCGGAACACGGACTCCCTGGTGTGACAGCAGACAACGACAACGACAGCGACAACGAGGCGTGCATTCAGGAGGGGCAGTACGACAGTGACAATGAGGATGGCGGCCCGCATGAAGTGGGCACCGTGCTGTGCGTAGCTGCATCGCGCCGCTCAGTGGAGCAGCTGCCCCCCGAGACACCGTGCGCGTCAAAAACAACGGGAGTGTGGCAGCACTGGGCGTCTCTTGTGCAGGGGCACTTCAACGACGGCGTTGGTGCTATCTCAGACGCCAGTGACTCCGTGGCGTTGGAAGCGGGGTACTGGTGCAGCAGTGTGCTGCGCAGCGCAGCTGCTGCACACCCCAGCATGCCCTTCACCACCCGGCGCCACCTGCAGTTTACAGAGGAGACGGCGTTGGTTGCGCTGCAGCGTGTGCAGTGCAGCCAGCAAGCCTTGTGTTCGGCAGACGCTGCAAATGTGTCGCCTTGGCACGGCGTGGTGGCTTTGGGAGCTCTCTTGCAGCAGCACAGTCAAGCGCACGTGTCAGCTGCAGCTGCGCTCAGTGCCATGCTGTCAGGCGGCGCACCTCTGCAGAGCTCTGTACCGCAAGCACCCCTTCGACTCTTGCAAGCGGAGCAAAATGCCACGTGCCCCTCCGGCGCCACGTGGCGTGCGGCAGTGGAGGTGCTTAACACTCGGTGTGTTGGTGCTGAGGAACGCAGCAGAAGCGGCGGTGTGGCAGTGCAGCACAGTCAGCTTTCCTTGCACCCTGGATCACACAGCCCGTACTCCTTGCTGTGCCGGGTGATTTCCAGCACAGCGTGCCCCAGCGGCAGCAGCAGTAGCAGTGCTCCCTTGGACAACATGCTCACCGTGCTGCAGCGAGGGGGGTGCAGTGAAGCAGGTGCTGTGGGTCTATGGTGCGCCGCTGTGGCCGCCGGCATGAGTCTGCGCTGCACCCAGGGGAGCGCGGCACAGCAGTGGGCTGCCCGTCACACTGCACAGGAGTGTGGTTCTGGTTGGAAAGTGGCCCCTTGGGCGCCCCTGCAAGACACGTGGCACGCTCTACGTGCGGCTCTATCCCATGCCTGCGAAGACGGCAATGCCCCTGTGCAGGGGTGTGCTGATGCAGTGCGCCAAGAAGACATACCACCCGCAGCTGCTGCAGCACCGTGCCCCGCGCAGGGGCGCCTGGATGGCAGTGTGCGGGCTAGGGTGCGTGCACAGTGCAGCGGAGGGGCGGCTTGCCCTCCACCCGTTGCGCGCTGCATGGTGCAGGCGCCAACAGCATCAGACACTGCAGTGCAGCTTGTGACGTACACGCAGTGGGCCCGCCACGCCCCACAGACACACCTGTCTCACTCTGCGCGGCTTGCGGCTGTGTGCACTGCAGCAGGGTACGGGGCGGTGCTGTGGAACCAAGTGACTGCCAGCGGGGACCCCCCTCAGCACGCATGGCACCACGTGGGCTTGCACTGCACTGGCGCTGCAAGCGCGCAGGACGTCGTGTTGCACTGCGCTGCGCTGCCAGGGCGCTTGGTGGGCACTGTGGTGTGTGCAGACGCTGTGCCAGTGCTGACCAGCGCTGGCGTGCCTCACCCCGTGCTGCATGTGGGCGTGGACAATTGCACCGTGCACGTGCCTGAGGACTGCTTGGAAGCAGGCGACGCACTGGAAGTGTTGTGCAATGGCGTACTGTTGCACAGTGCACAGGCTGTGTGGTTACACAGCACTGTGGGCGGCAAGCCGGTGCTGAACGGCACAGGCACTGTGCAGTGGGAACCGCGGCAACCCGACGGCAGTGCAGCACAGCTCAGTGCGCCTCCGTACCTGCATGACCTCCACACAGACAGCGGCACTGCCTGCTGCCCACCAAGCGCTTGGAGCCGCCCTGTGCACACTGGCTCTGCGCGCGTGCAGTGCGTGGGTGCATTCCACGGTGCTGCCGCAGTGTGCCTGGAGGTGGTGCGTGTGCGCGTGCAGCACGGCAGCACCACCCGTAGTGTGCTGGCCGCGGTGCGTGTGAACATTCCACCAACAGTGTGGCACTGCCCGCCACAGGGTGCCCTGCACACGCTGCAGGGCAGTGAGCACACGGCGTCACCCGGTGTCGGGGATGTGTGCCCCATGCTGGGGCACAGCACAGCTGTGCAGGGCCTTGCTGCTCTGCTCACCATGCCTTGCCCCGAGCCCCTGCAAGTTGACGCGGTGTGTGCAGCAGAGACAGCGCATAACACTGCGTGCTGTGCAGCATTGTGGGCAGCAGCGTTGCCCCTGCATGAAGCCCGCCAATGGCACCAGCGCCTGCAGTTCACGGAAGCCATGCAGGGCGTGGAGAGTGCCCGCAGCAGCGCGACTGCACAGGAATTGCTGCTTGATGTGCAGGGCCTGCACGGTGTGAGCCGTCAGGCTGCCCGTCTACACGCTGTGTGGCAGCAGAGTGCAGCTCTAGTGTACACTGCGCAGCGCCGCGCTCAAGCTTTGGCGTTCACGCAGAGACTGTGGGGGAGGTGTGGTGCGCACAGCCCTCCAGAGCCGTTCAGTGCAGCACACTGCGCCTTCACAGCGTCGGCGTTGCAGGGCGTGTTGAAAGCGCACTCCGCACCCAATGCGGCACTGCGCGGCGTGGCGTGGGCCACGCCGCACATGGCAGCTGTGCGCACTGCCGTGGACGCCGTGCACGCAACTTGCTTGGGAGCGTTGCAACGCTACGATGCCCTTGACGTGGAGGGGGGCGGGAGTGCAACTGGGGCTTCCCCCAGTGCTGTGCTGCCGCCTTCTTTCCGAGCAGTGCTGGTTGCAGGCAGTGCGTGGGGTCACACTGCCTACAGCGAGTTGTGCTGTGATGGTGCATCGCAGTACGCTGCGCAAGAGTGCACCCCGCTGGCTTCTCCCCACGTGTCTGACAGCACAGCCAGTGCAACGGCATACAGTGGCGTGTACACTGCCGCTCGTGTGCTGCGCATGTCCCCTGCGTGGTGGAACGCCGTTGCGCCCGTAGGCAGCACGGTGAGCATGGAGCAGCTGCACAGAGTGCTGCAGTGCATTCTGGAGCACTCTGTGCCGTGGGACAAGAAGATGTCTTGGCAATCAGCGGCGCTGCAGTGTGCGGGATATGCACCCAGCGTCACGGAGCTTGCATGGTGCGTCCTCCGGGCCGCCTGCACACTGCGCCCGCAGCCAGCGTGGGCAACGGTGTTGCACAGCACTGTGCTGCAGCACTGCAGGTCCTTGAAGGTGTGCATGCAAACGTGGAGGTGCCCCACGCAGAGCGTGCAAGGCACAGTAGCTGCAGTGGCTCGCAGCAGCGGCGTGCACGCGAACATGTGCTGGGCAGATGCACCTGCACACAGCTGCATTGGCATTGTGCAGACGGCGTGTCAGAGGGGTGTCGCTTGCCCAGCACAGCGCCCCACCGCACATGACTGCGCAGCGCAACTGGAGACGTTTGCGCAGGTGACTTTACAGCAGCCAATGCAACGTCTGCTGCGCACGGGGCACCCAGAGGAGTGTGCCTCCCCGGATGCAGCGCCTTGCATGACGCCCTGGACGGTGCCCACTGCAGGACAACACGTGCTCCTGCACGCGGCTGTGGCGCGTGTGATTCTGCGTGGCAGTGCTGGTGCAGCTGTGCACGGCGTGCTGCCTTCAGAAGCGGATGAAACCCTGGAACACGCCGCTTCAGTGCTGCGCAGCGCGTTGCCTGCTGCTGTAGTGACTGCACTGCAAGGCATCGCTCTGACGTCTTCACCGTGGGCTTGGTGCACTGAGTGCCCTGCGTGGGACTTGCTGCAGTCGTGGGCTGAGCAAGCAGTGTGCGTCACTGCGTGTGCCGCAGTGGGAGCAACGCTGCAGTGGGGAGCAGAGGAGGACTCTGCAGCAAGCACTGCCAAAGTGTGCCTCACCTGTCGTCCAGAAGTGCCTCAGTTCATTGTAGCAGCTGCAGTGCACTGGATGCCCTTGCGGGGGCAAGTGTGCAGTCCCACAGTGCGGGCTTTGCAGGCTGCTCACGACGCCATGCAGTGGGACCCGCAGGCGGCGCATGGCTCTGCTGCAGTGCGGGCTGCTTTACACGACGCATCTGCAGAGGCTCTCTGCGGCGCTGTGCACGCCACACTGCGTTTCCAGTGCAGCACAGGGGCGCTTTTGCGCGGCAGCGCCGTGAAGGGTAAACTGCGGACGCTGTACCGCAAGCGGGCCTTTGTAGAAACATGACGAGTGAGTGGGCGACACAGCTGCAAGGCGGGTGCCCAGGTGCGCTGTGCTGGCAGGCACTTTGCCCTTGATCTCACCATAAATTCTGCAGCAAGCAAGCCTGTAGAAGCGCGTGGTAGAGTTGCATCTTGCAACACGTGCACACAAAATGTATTCAACGACGCACTTTGGTGCACAGGGCGGTGAAGAGGACGAGTTTGCCCTGCAAGCAGATGAAGTGGCCGGGGCTGCATTCCCTTGGGATTGCGCACCTCCTGGGGCGGCAGGGGCAGACGCACCAGACGATGAGGACGACGCCGCCGGCGCTCAAGGGGACGACGAGGAGTGGAACGATGCCGCAGAAGTCGACATGGGGGACTTTGACCTAGATGCCTTTGACCCTGCTACCCAGATGGAACTGGACTGCCAAATGCTTGTCTTGGGGCGGAAGCGGGCAGGAAAAACAACATACGTACTGAACATGCTGTATGACCTACGCAACAAGCACAACATTGCCGCGGTGGCCGTGATGACAATCAACAAGGACGTGGTGGACACCTTTGCGCGGTGCGTGCCCCGCAGCATGATCAAGTTGCTGGACTCCTCGGAGGACCTGGGTGTGCAAGTGGAGGAGTACTTGGAGCCCATCTTGAACGAGGGCGGCGCTCTCAAGGAGGAGGAGGACCGCAGCGAAGCGGCACATGCGCACGCAGTTGCAGTGAATGCGCCAGGCGTGGAGTCCATGGTGGTGCTGCCGCAACGCACGCTGCTGTTGATTGCGGACGACGTCATGGTGGAGCGCAGTGTGTTGAGTGGAAAGTATGCCAAGTTGCTGCTCACCAGTGGCCGCCACCGCAACGTGGCGTTCATTAACTTGGTGCAGGAGTGCATGACCCTGGATGCCACCGCACGCAACGCCTTGGACTGGGTGGTGCAGTTCAACGTGTCGGGCGCTACAGAAATCAAGAAAACCTACACAAACCTCCCCATCAACATGCCATCCATGAAGGAGTACAAGTACCTGTTGGAAAAGTACACCACTCAGAAGGGCGCCTTGGTCATGAGAGTGGGGGCACCTGGACCTCCACGCACCCGAGCCTTCAGCGGGCGCTCACGCCCCCCCGGAGCAAGCGTGAAAGACGGTGGCTTGCCTCGCTCGTGGCGCATGGCCAGCGCCTCCATGTGGAGGCTGCACTACGCGTACGCACAGCGGGCACCCCCCAAGCGGCTACCCCCCGCAGGGCAACCAGAGCGTGCAGCGTTTAGTGCCACTGCACGAGGCAGCGCTACGGACGTTCCCCGCGCCTCCCGTCCCGCTTCAAAGAAATCCCTGGCTGGAAAGTCCTCGAGTAAGAAGGGCGGCACTGCTCAAGTCAGCGCTCGCGCGCTTGCACGGAAAGCCTTGGCCTCTTGCAAGCTGCCGTGATGAATCGTACAGACTGCTGCATGGGTGCAGGGCAGGTTGGTGTGCTCGCTGTCGAGGTGCGCATTGTCTCCCCTGCGCGGCAGGCGCACAGCGTGCGCGAGGTCTGTGCAACTGCCTGGCGCGGGGTGCGGTAGGGGGAGGGGGCGCGCGCGCGGAAACGGGCTGGAGATTGGGGGACGCGGGAGGCTGTGCAGGAGGAGCTGGTGGTTGGAGCAACAAGGGGCCACCATGAGGCTGTGCACACAGTGCCCGCCGCCGTAAACAGTGTGTCATACTTCTGCCACTTGCGAGAGCTCCGTGAATTCACCGTGTGCAACAAACGCATACAGCTTGCCTACTTCAGTGTACACGCGGTCAAGTCGCTTTGTTCCACACGCACACACGCACGCTCACAATGTCAGACTACAGTGACGATGAGACCATGCCCATGCGCCGCCCCATGAGCGCGAGGGGGGAAGACGCCTCGGCACGCAGTGGCAACGGGTTCTCCCTGCGGGAGTATGGCAACCGCCTCGCCAAGCCTTTCTTGAGTGACGGCCAGGCCAAGGCAGGTTTCATGGGGGGGAAGCTCAGCGACGCTGCCGGGTTCACTGCCACGGCACTGGGCTTCACTGCACTGGGGGCCGGCATTGGCATTGGCATTTACTACGCAGCCACATCGTACAATGAAGTGGCCAACACCAAGAATGAAGCTGCAGTGCAGCTGGTAGTACCCATGCTGTACCAGCCTAACCAAGAGAACAAGGTAGCAGCTGGCTACATCCCCTTCACGCAGGCTGCCCTGGACATCCAAGCTGCCGCCAAGGCCGCCAAGGTACAGCTGAATCTGCAGCTGCGCCCCATGACCACTGCGGATGCGACTTTGGTGGCACAGATGGCCCCTGAGGGCAAGGCCTTGGTGGCCGACATGGCCATGGAGGGCCCCGTGTCCAGTTGCATGAACACCGTGGTGGGCTCCAACGTGGACATGTCGTACCCATTGGACGCCAAGTACCGCATTCTGCCCAAGGGCATCCAGTTCGGCGCCAACTTCAATGGTCCCGCTGTGGTGCAGACCGTGAACAGCGGCAAAGTGGACGACGACGGCGTGCCGTGGTTGGGCCTCATGGCCTTCATGGAGGGCACCCAGGCTGACCTCGCTGCTGCTCTGTCCAGCATGCAGCCCCACGTGAACGGCGGCAAGGGCGCCTTTATCAATTTGGGGGGACTGGCATTCCCCATTGGTGCCGCACGCGGGGCATGCTTGGCTCTCCCTGCCACCATTCCCAAGGGGCTCACTGGCCGCACCGCTGCTGGTCTTGCCATTTTCTGATGGTGACGCTGCACGTGTGAAGGACGCACCCACGCAGCGCCGCGACAGGGCAAGGCGCGTGCAGAGTGCACCCCCCTACCCTGTCCCCGGTTGCAATGCAACGTCACGCAGTTGGTGGTAGGAACACTTCAACGTAGCGCTGTTGCACTGTTGTGCGGCAGTAATGCATTCTTCTTTGGGCAATTTCAGAGAGAACCACACCCACATACACACACACACACGCACGCAAGCATGGTGGTGCACACGTGGGCGTCAAAATGTCTGTGTCGGCGTGCAGGGGGTACTGCAACTGCTGCGCTGGCGCAGGCAGTGCCGTCACGGCACTACGTGTACAGAGCACCTCACACCCCTTGTGCTTTGCGCTGCAGGAGGATCTCTGCGAATGCCCCTGCGGCGTGCTTCAAAGGGTTGAGCAGGATGCGCCCGCTGGCGGTGTGCAGGGGACCCCGTGTACCGTGTGGACTCAATGATGCACTGAAGACTCCACCGTCATGCAGCTGCATGCGAACGTAGGGCACCCCCCACCGTGCGTGGAGGCGCTTCATGCCTTGCATGCAACGCTGTACCACTGCAAACACACGGGGCGGCAAGGCTTCCTGCATGTCGCCTGGCAGCACCGCGAAGGTGCTGGCTTGCGCTGCGCGACGCATGGCACCCCCGTCACAGGAGCACACTTCCACCCTGGACACCAAGTCTGTGCTGCACACGCAGCAGTACAGGGCCTCCCCAGAAAAATGCAGGGTGTACGTGGTTTCCAGGGAGCCAGCACTGCCAACAAATGGGCCACACCACTGCTGCAGCAGCCACGGTGCGCCTGCATCCCATGTAATGGGCTGAGGCAGGGTGCCCTGTGCACGTGCAGCAGCCAATCCCGCTGCTACTTTTTGAGCTCTACTGGACGTAGTGACATCCACGGCCGGCCCTCGACTGAGCGGCGCGCCGTTCTCTGCAATGGACTGCCGCAGCGCTGTGTCTGCTGCCCTGGCGCTGTGTTGGTCTGCGTGCCCTGCAGGCGCAGTGGACAGCACTGACCACCCACCTCCCAGTGCCACTCCGTGCCCCGCCAAGGCTTGCGCCATGCTAGCTGCTGAAGGGAACCGCAGCACGCCGTGGGAGTGCGAAGAAGAGTCAGCTTTCAGCGCCAGGGCACTGGTGTGTCCGTGCCCAGCACCACCGGAGGGAGGCACTTCGTCGCCTGACTGCTGCCTTACCCGCAGCAGTTGTTCAGCGTGCAGTGCTGCCGCTGCGTCGTGCAGGAGGGTGCAGGGTGGAACTGGCACGCCGCTTGTGTGCATCCACGCCGCTCTGCTAGCGCTGGAAGCACTGCACTCCACTGCAGCGCACAACTCCATGGGGGCACTCCCGTGTGCGCACAGCCACTGCGCAACAGCACGCAGGGCCGGCACAGCAGGGCATGGTCGCAGGCGCAGTTGGTTGCGGTGGGATTCTTGAAAGGAGCAGGTTTTTGTCAGGGTGCCTTGTGGTCGAGTGAGGCAGGGCACGTATGAGACTGCACTTCCCCCCGTGGGGGCGTCGGTGGGGCACAAGACAACAGTGGTGACATTCCACACATCCACGTCGATGCCGCGTTGAGTGAGTTCCAGTGCGAAGGTTTGAACTGCAGCTGGGTCGTCGCACAGCAACACCACACGAGGAAGCGTGCCGCTGGGCTGGTTGTTGTCGCTGCTGCACTCGTCCAGCGCCGCTTGGGGCGTGGTTAGCACTTGTACTTCACTGGCGGCGTGGCTGTCACCTGGGGCGTCCAGCGCAGTGGATTGATGGGCATGTGCAGCCTGCGGGGGCGAAGGTGGGTTGCAGGCTTCTGCAGTCGCTGGGCCCCTCTGCAAGCCGGACAGCATGCGCACGAGAGAGTCATGAAGCTCCTGTGGGACTTCCCGCACACCGTTTGCGTGCAGTCTGTCTAAAGCGGCGGCCACAAGCCTTGCATCGTGACTGTTCCGCAGGCTGTGTTCAGTGCCTGCGAGAACGTTCGGGACGGCTGCGGCGGCCATGCCCACGCGTCAGCACCCTTGATGGATGGGGCGCGCACAGAGCAAATCGGCACCACGCGTGCACTGCATGCGTCGAGGCACAGTTGCGCAGTGGGGCGGCCTCTTGCCAAAGTCTGTGTGGTGCTACACATCACTCTGCGTGTGTGCACGCGGCAAAGCTGCATCAGTGATGCTTGCACCCTGCGACAGCGTCACATGTGCAAGCGTGTTTCTTAACTTGCACGCACAACCGCAAGGGTGTGCAGCGCTGGACGCTGCTCTCCGGAACACATGCAGGGCACACCGGGGTGCACTGCTGGTTCCTGTGGCAGTGAAGACTCCATGTCCATGCACGCCCGCAGTGGCGCGCACACAGGCTGCATTAAGCTGTGCCCCCGCGCAACTAGGACCATCACACCACACACGTGCAGCAGTTTTGTGTCGAACGCATTTGTTCCATTCACGCCTGCACTCCCCACGCACACCGTGTGACCTGTGCAGCCGCAGCCTCCTACGCGTTCATCACAATGGTCAGGTTGCTTGCTGTAGCAGATGTCCTGGGCACTTCCAAGCGGCAAGCTGCTGTGCCTGCAGTGCAGCATCCTGCCTCAAAGTCCACCAGCGGCACTGCTTCACCGGAACAGGTGCACGCAGCTGCCCCAAAGCTGCCCGCAGATCAGGGCGCCGCGACACTGAGGACGATGGAGGGAGACTCTGGGGCTGCAGTGCGGTCCACAAGCACACCGCGGAAACCGGCTATGCGCGCACAACCAAGTGCAGGGTCCCCTGCGTCTACACCCTCCCCCAATCGCTTCCAAGCCTTTGTGGAACAGCATGGTGTTATGGTGCTGCTGGTGGTTGCCATGTTAGCTCTGGGGGGTTTGGCGGTGTACGTGTGCATCCTCATTACCAGGTGGAGCGCGAAGCATGCCACAGACAGCCAAGCAGCCGCAGCACAGAGAGCCGAGACCGCCGCTGCCATTGCTCAGTTGCAGCACAGTACTGCAACAGTGCAATCGCAGCAGGCAGCTCTACTCAAGGCCACTGCGGGTGCCCAAGTCATGCTGCACAACATGCAAGGGGCTTCAGTGCCGCATGATCGCAACAGCTTCGTACCTGGGGTGGAACTGCCTGCAGCTGCAGCGGAGGCACCCACCACTGCAACACATGCAAAGGGGAGTCAAGAAGCGGCGGCCCAACGCTCCCTGCAAGAGGAGCGTGCCTTGGAAAGCCGTGTCGGCATCACAGAAGGCACCGCGCCGTCCACACCCACTGTTACACACCCCCCTGTGACATCCCGTCGCTCAGGGGCTGCGTCCATGGCGGACAAGATGGTGCAGGCTGCCATGCAGAAACGATTGGCAGCTGCTGAGCGGCGCACCGCTGCAGCAGCTGCACGCAGCGGGCCTCCCACCCAAAGTCAAGGGGAGGGGACACAGCGAGAAGATGCACCGCAGCGCCACGAGGCAGAAGCGTACAGCAACCCGGTTGCGTCATCGGTGCATAACGGCATGGCGCACAAACCTGCCACGCCCAAAGCTATTGCACGCGTGCCTGCGGAGGAGGCACCACGGAGCGTCAAGGACACCGGGGTCAGTGAAAATCAGCAACAAGCACGAGCAGCAGCCAGCAGCATTGCAGCCCTGTTGGCTGAAGAGGCCTAGAAAATGCATTGTGAGAACCAACAAGACCAGCAAGCGACAGCACGTGCCATCGTGTCCTGGAAAGGTCAAACGCACACACGCACGCACACACTCCCATGTGTCCACCCCCTTACCACACATCGTCGCATACGTTGCCCCAATCCAGGGGCTCTGCAGCCTCTGCGGCAGCAGCAGCTTGTAGGGCTCCTGCATCGTGCACACGTGCATGTGCATCAGCTTGGGGCTCCCCGTCGTGCGGCGCGGCCACCACTTGCAGCCGCACAGTGCAGTCTTCATGAGGGGGAGTACGGGGCTGTTCAACGCCTCTCCACATGTACCCTTCCGTGTCTCCACCTGGCCACAGCAAGGCGCTGTGCCTTGTGGGGTGCAGCGGCAGGACACGCAGCAAATTCACACCCACGTGTGGCGCCAGGGTGCACTGGTCCACTATATTGCTCCTCCGCAACGCGGGGTGAGCGTCCCCCAAGTCCACCACAGCTGACAGCATGTTGGCTGTGTGGGTCACAGTTTCAAGGGTCACTTGGTCCGGTTCATATGTGTGCGGCAGCACCGAGCGCACCACGCGGCCATACCGGGTGTACCACTCCATCACCGCCCTGCAAGCCGCAACCATACCCCATGCATGCCTAGCGCTGCGCAGAGCTGCACTGTCCTGCGGCGTGCCGGCGTGCACGCCCTCTGTGTCTGTCATGGGGTACAAGCCTCCCCAGTACGCCGCTCGTAGCAGAGGCGTGTTTTGCACGTCGTACGGCGTGCGGAAGCTCAGCAACTGCAGGTCGTGCTGACGCCACGCCCCTTGAGCACTCCACACCTCCCCCTGTGTGATATTGCGCAGGGGAGCGTGCAACGACTTCAGCACATGCGCGCTGCGAGGCAGCAAAGTGCCCAACACGCCTTCTGGGCCCTGCGCACGCAGTGCAACCTGCAGGGCGCCCTCTGCCATGGTAGTCAGCCCCTTGGGGAACGCAGGCAGTGCAGCACCGCTCCAGCTGGCGTGGAACTCGTGAGCGCCAGCTGCGCCGCGGCGCATCCCAACGCTGCTTAACACCCACTGTGCTGCACGCTCAAGGTGCCTCTGCAACACAGCGTCGTCTGTTGCAGTGATCGTCGAGGGAGCTGCTGCACCTGCGCTTGCACGCAATGCACACCACGCATGCCGGAGGCGCAGTGCGGCATGCAAGCAGTCGCGTGCAGTCGCAATGGCCGGCACAGCTGCTTCCAATGCAGCCAGGACACAGCCATTGGAGTGCACCGCGCACACTGTGTGCAACCCTGCGGCCACCCACCGGCGCACAGTGCCAGCGGGCACGGTGCACCTGTGCCCCAGGGCGTACAGAGAAGCCACCACACCCCTGCCCTCCCATGGGCACGCGGGAGGCGCAGGCATGCCTGTCCCCAGCAGCAGAGCGTGCACAGCTGCGGGCACATCGTGCGTGGTGGGCACCGGGCCGCCCGCACACACGGACTGTGTGAGGGCGTGCGCTTCTTCTGGCTCTGGGGGCGGCAGAGCAGCCAGGGGCACCCGTGTGCCGGGTTTCACAAAGGCACAAGGCGTCGCAGCACTTTGCGCCGCGGAGCACCTGCTGGGGACGGTGGGGTGTTGCTGCACCACACCCAAGCAAGTGGGCACGTTCAGTGCTGTCACGTGCATGTCGTTTGCACCCGCACAGGTTGATGGCGATGGGGATGCCGGGCCTGCCCCGTCATCCATAGAAAGGCTCCGCGGGTGGCAGCTCACATGGCCATCCCCCTGCAGTGCTGGCAGTGCCAGCTCTGCGTGCCGTTTCTGCAGCATGGACCCTGAGCACGTCACGGCGTGCACCCACGTACACGCCTCTGTTGACGTTACAACCGCGTCAGCCAAGTGCGCGGAACTGTTGGGGCCACTCCAAGCTGCCCACCACTGCGCAGCGCCTTGGGGCTGCGCTGTCTGAAAGGAGCTCCACTGCACGCAGGGGGCACAGAATTCCCTGGCGGTGGGTGGCGTGAGGCGGCACGTGCGCACAGCCAGCGCTGCAGACGCGCACAAACGCGTGGCGCACGCGTCCAGAGACCGGGTGACCTCCAACGCAGTCGCGGCAGTGGGGTCCAACGGTGGCGTTGGCAGCCACACCCGCACACGCACCACCCGCACAGCGTCCGTGCTGTCAGGTACACAGTGCGTGTACAAAAGTCGTGACGGAATGGGTGGCGTCCACGTGTCCCGCAGTGCTTCCCACGTTGCGTGCGACGTCCGTGTGGGCACATCCACGCCGCCTGTCTGCGCTGCTGCCAGAAGGGTCTCCACTGCAGCGCTGTGCAGAGCCTGCAAATCGGAAAGACTGCACACCTCCGAAGCGCCCCAGTGCTGCATCTGTGCCGCAGAGGGCCGTGGACACAGTGCCATGAACACGTGCATGGCGGCCCCCGCGCTGACTTGTGCACCGCGCAGCGCTTTCATGGCTGCGTCACGAGTAGCAGTGCAGGTTTTCCAGTCCTGCATGTGCACCTGCGCCGATGCCCCCTGCTGCAAAGCTGCAGCGTGAGTAGCCATGGCAGCAGCGCACAGTGCAACGTCTGTGGTGGCTCGCAGTGCACACGCGTACCGCAGGGAAGGTGGCAGGGCGCTTGCTCCCGGTAGAACGTCGCACTCATCCCACTCGGCGCACTTTGAAGCTGACGCAAATGCGTGCCGCATGGCAAGCGCCCACGCAGTGCTGAGGGCTACGCGTAGTGCAGGCACTGCCTGCGTCAACAATTCCTCCAGGGAGCATCCTTGTGCAGCTGGGGCACCAAGGTCCACCCACGTGCGCTGCTGAGCGCGCATTCCTGCGTCGACTTCCCCGCCGCTGTGCAGCGCCTCCAGAGTGTCCCAGTGCGTTTCGTGGGCGGGTGGGGAGTGCACAGGGGTATCACGGCGCTGCGGAGCCCCAGGTGCTCCCCGCACAGCATGCGTGCACCGTGCAGTGTCAGGTAAGCAAGCCCTGCGCAGTGCAGCACCACTGCGTATGGGCAGCACTGTTGCGTCCACTCTGGTGGCACCATCGCTGTCCAGGCGGGTGCCCAACCGCACGCCCTCCCAAGGGCTAGTGTGGACTGCCGTGCGCACTGCTGCCACTGCGGTTTCCACAGCGACGCCGTCTGCACATGACGCGGGAATGTCTGGAAGGGGAAAGTCGGTGTGCATGTCCTCCAGTTGGGCACTGCGTTGCGCTGCTGCTGCATCTGCAGCACCCACCCCCCCGTCGTCTGGGCAGCGCTGCTCCCCTCCGTACACCGGGGATGTGCTTTGACGCACAGGGGGAGTGAGGCGCATGAACAGTGTGACGCGGGTGCCACCTGACCCCCGCATGACCCCATCCTTTGCGTCGTTACTTTCCAACGCCCCCGGCTCCAAGCGCACCATTTGTGCCAGCAAGCAACTGAACTGCTCTCGTTTGCGCTTGTCATTGTGCAGGGCAAGGTGAGCCACCACCGCGTCCCCCCTCAGCACAGGGTGCGCCGGCGCTTCACTGCGCAGCACAACGCCCTCTCCAGAGCACAGAGAAGCGCCAGGGGTGTGTGTGGACTCTGCGTCTACTCTGTTCAACCCAGACAGTTTCACAAAGTGCTGCGCAATGAATGGGGGCGGTGCAGGCGGCGAGTTGCGTTGCAGGACGTGCCTTGCCCACGCGTTGCCATCTGCGCCGCCCTGAGGTAAAGCTGCGCAAGCCCACGCCGTGGCAGCTTGCACTGGCACGCTGGCAGAGGTGCACGCCAAGAACGTTGGGGTGCAGTGCACAGCGTGCGTTAGCACCCACTCCAGGCAGCAGGAGGTGTCTCCCTGCGCCTGCAAGCGCTTCACTTCTGTGTGTGCCAACTGCAGCAGCGCGGGGCGGGTGAACGCTATGCCACGTGACAGGGCAGGGGGCACCACCATGAACACGTCGTTGTCCGAAGCATCCTGGGGCACCACTAAGAAGCGCCCTTGCAGCACAGGCCACTGCAGCCCGAGGCGGAGGGAGTACATGTTCGACGCCCACCAGTGCGTGTGCGCGGTGTGCACTTTCAAGTTGCGGGATGCCTCTGGAGACGGTTCTGCACGCCATGCAAACCCTGCAGGGAGGTCACTGTGCTGCTGTACTGCGTTCTCTCCTTCCACAGTGTACGTGCCGACAACATCTGCTACGGGTGTGGGCTGCACTCGAAGCAAGGGTGGCGCAGCTCCCACGTGCGTGGCTGTGCGCAGTGTTGGCCACACTCTCTCCCCCTGTGCTGCCACAGGGGGCAGGCCCACCGCGTCAACAGTGCACACCGAGGACCGTGCGCACATCTCGCTGGTCATGCTGCAGAGCAGGTGCTTGTACCAAAGACAACGTCTCGACAACAGTTCCACACAACGGGGCAGCCGCTGTGTGCACAAGCAACAAGATTTACGATGCCGCGAAGTTGGCCTGTTCAAGAGTTGTACTCGTGAATTGCTTGCAATGGGTGTGTTGTGCGTGATTGCAAGGAAAAGTGTATTCACGGCAGCCTTGCACATACGATGCCGTTGGCAGTGTGCGGGACCGAGGCAGGGGCGGGGGGGGGGTGGAAGGGGGAGGGGGACGGGTGAGGGGCAGGGGGTGCACGCCAATGTGGAGAGGTTCAGGGCACCCTAACCAGGGCCAGGATGCTCCTCGTCCCCCTCTGTAAGGTCACTCAAGGTGCGCACCAACACCTGGCCCTTGGCAGCGAGGGCTTCCATCATGAGCCTGTGTGCTCTCTTGCACAACACACCAGCGTCCGCCAGCAGCGTGCCCTCCCGAGCATCCCTCCTGGCGCCCGCAGGTAAGCTTTCCACCCTCTCACACCGTTTCAGCAGCGCCTGCATGGCAGCTCTAACTGTGCACCTGTAGTACACAAACAGCTCATGGGGCATCATAGGGGCGCAAGCGTCCCGAACGCCATCTGCAATGCGACAAGAGAGGGTGTCGGTGTCTTCATCGGCACGGCACAGCTCCATGCCTAGTTCTGAGTGGCGTTAAGTGCTTGCACACGTGTGCGTGGTGGGCAAGATTGCAGTGCAGAGCGGTCTTCTGGGGAGCAGTGGGGGATTGAGTGTTGGGCATGTGTTTCTTTGCTGTGCAGGCAGATCATGTTTGACTGCGGGCTTGAAACAGCAAGGCGGAAGAGCGAGGGGGGAGGGGGGTGGCTGCACAGTGGTATTCACATGCACCTTCACTGGAGTGCTGCAGCACGCCTTGAATGCAGCACACGTTGCCTGTATGCCGCGCAATGAACTCAGTGCTGCGTGGAATGCATTTAAGTGTGATTACAGCCCCGCTGCAGCGCCTTGTGACCCGCACACGGAGTCATTCGGGACGGGGTCCCCGCTGGGTACAGGGTCACCATCCACACTGCTGCCGTGGTCACTGCAGCTGCCTTCGCTCTCCTCATCTAGCTGCAGCATTGCAGCTGCTTCCCACGTCTCGTACCACTGCACGATGGTATCATCTGCGTGCAAGCAGGCTGGGTCGAACTGCGTGAGATGCAAGCCGCGCAGTGTGCGCACGCGGCTTAGAGCCACGTATGCTTGACCTGCTGTCTGCATGTTGCTCAGCGCGGTAGCCACGCAGTCCAGTGACGCCCCTTGTGACTTGTGCACCGTGATGGCAGCAGCCGGAATCAGTGGGCATATCCACGCGCCAACACTCAATGTGCGGCGTACCTCCACGGAACTGCCGCGCAGCTCAGTTTCAGTGCCAAAGAACATCGGCGGCACCAAGTGCGTCTGTCCGTCATCAAACGCCACAATGGGCACGTAGGAAGTGCACTCTGCCAATGCTGCGCGCACGACGCTCTCCTTGCGTGTTTGCGCAGCTTCTGTGTCCCCTGAGGGCAGTGGCCCCTCCCGTGCAGCGTCACTGTAAGCTTGCGCAACCGCGTCCCAAACTGTGGCTCTGGGCATGACGCACGTGTCCCTTGACATGCGCACAGGTGTCACTGTGAAGCACTTTGCGACGGCTGCGCACTTGGCCTCCAGGGAGAGGGGCCCGTCGTCCTCGTCGCTGTCGCCGTCGTCGGTGCCAGAGGCAGAGGAGCGACTAGGTTTCTGTGCGCAGTCCATCTGCATGTACGAGGGGAAACAGTGCACCGGTTCAGTGCATCGCTGCATGTCCAATTGAAGCTTCTCGGCCACAGCAGCGTGCACCCGGTTCACGGTGGGCGGCTGCAGCGTGGCCATGGCGGAGAGCTTTAAATCCTCCGGCAGCACGTGCAGTCCATCCACGCAATGCACACACAAATCCATGGCGTCTGCTTTTGAAGGCTTGGAGCGCCCCGCCGCCGTGGCACGGCCCCACTGCGTTTGCTCGTCCACGGGCACTTCGTTCAACAAACCGCCATACGACGGCACGCAGCGGGCCCACCCCAACACCGTGCCAGTGGACCCATTCACCAGCTGCGGGCGCAATGGAGCCCGTGGTAACTTGCGCACCAGCATCACCCGCATGCCCACGCACAACTGGACGCCCTCCGTGCGCTGCAGGGACGAGCGCAGGGCCTGCAGTGCACCATTGACAACGCAGGCGGGCGTGGAGTCCGGTAAGGCGTTGTGGACGCCTGCAGGGATGCGCGGCTGGGCTGTGTGCGCGAGCACTTGTGCGCCATGCACCGCGGCGTGCACGGCAGCGGACACGTTCTTGCCCACTCTGCCGTAGTCCAGCCACTGCGGCTTGCTGCCGGGGCAACCTGCCTGCACCAGTGCAGACAATTGCGGCCGCAGGTGCACCAGCGGTTGCTTCAGCTTGCGTGCAGCTGCTGCGTTCACGGCAGCTACAGCGTCCCTTGTGGGCAGCAGCCACGACGCGGTGTGCGGCACGTCTGCATTTTGCACCACGCGGGAGCGCAGAAGGTCGAAGTCTGCAGCACTGGGACGGCCCAGGCGCACCCGCTGCAGCAAAGCGTTCCACTGGGGGTCAGAAGCGTGCCTAGCAGATGTCGTCAAGAGGTGTGTGCTGAAGTCCACGTCCTGCCACACAGAGGACAGGAACAGGGGCGTGGAGGCGTCAGCTGCGGCAGCCACCGCGGCCACTGCGTCATGCCCACCTGCACTCCACGCAGTTGCTGGTTTGGCCATCACTGGGGGCAACTGCAGAAAGTCCCCCAGCGCCAGCACCACAAGGCCCCCCATGGGCTCATCCACCTCCCGTGCAGCACGCAGTACAGCGTCCACGGTGCGCATCAAGGGCGCGGACAGCATGGACACTTCGTCAATGATCAGCACGTGCAGGCCCTGCAGGGCGTACCTGAGACGCCCCAGTTTAGACACACGCTTCACGTAGTGCTGCGTGCTCTCTTTTCCCATGCCGAGGCCCAGCAGTGAGTGCAGCGTCACGCCTTCCAGGGCGAGAGCTGCCACCCCCGTGGTGGCCGTCACTTGCACTTGTATGCTCTGCGCCGCAAGGTGCGTCACCAAGTGCCGCACTGCGTACGTCTTTCCAGTGCCGCCTGGCCCCGTCATGAACACAGATGTGCCCCCCAGCACACTCTCCAGGGCACTGAGTTGCTGGGCAGTGAGGTCATCGTGGCCGTCTTCCAAGGGCGGAAGCGGCACCCCCCTGCGGGACACACCAGCGTCTGGGTGGCGCTTCGAGAATCGTTGCATTTGCCTGTACAGTGCTTTGTCATGTGCAGCGCCTGCAGCTCCATGCAAGTAAAAGGAGTGGTCAGTGGCTCCATTGTGGTGCCCAACACGCTCCGCGGCACCGCTGCTGCCCCGTGCTCGCTTTCCAGACACACTGGCTGCCCGTGCAGCCGCTTGAAGGGCGTTTCTAAGGCCGCCATCAGCGTTGTGAGCAATGTACTGCTGCACCATGCCGTTGGTGGTGGATGAAGACGAGTCTGCCATACCGCCGCAACAACGCCCCTGGCTTTGGTGACGCTGCAGCCCTGATACGCAGTGCGCGTTGAAGGGACGTGATTAGGCAAGGCAGAGACGCAGGATGCTGCGTGCAAGGCATGCATTGAGTGCACCACAGAAAAATAAGACGCATCACTGCATTGAAGTGTAAGGAGACAAGACAGTGTGCAGTCATTGGTCGGGGGTGTGTGTGTGTGTGTGGGGGGGGGGGGGGGGGGGGGGGGGGGGGGGTGGGTGGGTGTGGGGGGGGG
>Ga0115565_10001079_pt1 | contig 23187 bp, 21 predicted proteins | sample COGITO_mtgs_1105_FD_87199 | JGI IMG/M metagenome (GOLD analysis project Ga0115565, IMG submission 87199) | Pelagic marine microbial communities from North Sea - COGITO_mtgs_110530 | ecosystem: Environmental > Aquatic > Marine > Epipelagic | place: Germany:Helgoland, sampling site Kabeltonne... | reverse complement strand
GGGCCAAATGGGGCGGGGAAAACCACCATTTTCAACACTATAGCTGGACTTTTACTGCCCGATTCTGGCGAAGTCATCCTCGATGGAAAGCCGATCCAAAGACTTCCACCGCATCGAATTTTTGCCTCTGGCTTAGCGCGCACCTTCCAAATTCCGCGTCCATTTCCAGAAATGTCAGTTCTAGAGAATATTATGCTAGTGCCATCAGGCCAAGCGGGCGAAGCATTTTGGAATAACTGGCTACGCCCCAATTTAGTCGCTCAACAAGAACGCGCTTCTCGCAACCGTGCCGAAGATATCCTAGAGTTTTGTGGGCTTTCCGGTGTGCATCGCGATCAGGCAAGTACTTTGTCAGGCGGTCAATTAAAGCTGCTTGAACTCGCACGCGTGCTGATGGCCGATCCCAAAATCATCTTACTTGATGAACCCGCTGCTGGTGTGAACCCATCACTTATGAACACCTTGGTCGATAAAATTCAGGCTCTCAATACCCAAGGATATACGTTCCTGATCATTGAACACAATATGGATATGGTCATGTCAATTTGCAACCCGATCACCGTGATGTCACAAGGAAAGTTACTATATCAAGGGGATGCTGAGGGTGCGCGGCACAACCAGAATGTGCTTGATGCTTATTTGGGGGATTTACCATGAGCCCTGTGCTCGAGGCCCGCGACGTTGTGGCGGGTTACAGTCCCAATTTACCCATTTTGCATGGTGTTTCAGTTTATCTGAATGCAGGTGAGATCGTTTCGATCATCGGACCAAACGGTGCGGGGAAATCTACCTTAATTAAAGCTATCTATGGACTATTGACTGTTTCTAGCGGGATAATTGAAGTCGACGGATCAAGCATTATCGGCTTTCCCTCACACAAGCTAGTCAGTGCGGGAGTTGGCTTTGTTCCGCAAACTGGCAACATTTTCACGACACTTACGATCCACGAAAACCTAATAATTGGTGGTGCAGCGTTGTCAAAATCAGAAGCTCTTGAACGGATAGACGACATCTACACCATGTATCCGGTCCTGAAAGATCGGAGGCGCGAAAAGGCTGGAATTTTGTCCGGTGGACAACGTCAAATTCTGGCCGTGGCGCGCGCTCTTTTGACTCAGCCGAACTTGATCCTTCTGGACGAGCCTTCCGCCGGTCTATCCCCGATGGCTGCAAATGAGCTATTTGGCGTTGTGCGCGGTCTGACCAAAACTGGATCTGCCGTGCTGATGGTAGAACAAAACGCTAAGGCGGCATTGCGCATTTCAGACCGGGGCTATGTCTTAGCTGAGGGGCAAAACCGCATCGAGGGTGCAGCCAGTGATCTACTTGCAAACACTGAAGTTGGCGAAATATTCCTAGGTATGCGCCGTGGATACGGATCAAAGGGGGGCACTTGATGTTTTTACAGCACTTAGCCGATGGTATTCTCAGTGGAGCGGTTGTTTCATTGGGTGCGATTGGTCTTAGTCTCACAATGAAGATCCTGCGGTTTGCAAATTTTTCGCACTCTGAGCTTCTTACTTGGGGGGCCTATAGCGCGTTGATCTTTCTGTCCTTCGCAACATCATTTGGCGGCATGTTCGATCAAAACATTGGTCCATTCAGTTTTGGTGTTTCGCTATTGATTTCGATGGTCTTTGCTTGCTTAGTCACATTCGGGATCGCGCTGTTTTTACACCATTTCGTTTTTGAAAGGCTCAGTCGGAAAGCTGGCCACATGACGATGGTATTTGCCAGCTTCGGCGTCGCATTGATTCTTCGTCACCTCGTTGTGCTCATTTGGGGATCTGATCCAATTTATTTCTCTAACGATCTGCAGTTCGCTGTCCTTCTACCCGGGAATATCAGGGTCATGCCCGATCAGGTGTTTCTACTTTGTCTGACAATCGTCGTTGTCGTAATCCTGCACCTATTTATGACCCGTACCCGCACGGGAATCGCCATGCGGGGTGTTTCAGAAATCCCTGATCTTGCGCGGATCAGCGGTGTGAATGTCCGCGTTATCATCAACTGCGTGTGGCTTATCGGAGCCTCAGGCGCCGCCTTGGGGGGGGTGCTCTATGGCTTGACTGTGCAACTTCGCCCCGAACTCGGCTTTGGATTGATTCTGCCCTTGTTTGCGGCAGCAATCTTGGGCGGGGCTGGCAGCCTCTACGGCGCTGTTATCGGCGGACTGATCGTTGGCATTTCAGAGAACCTGTCCGTGATGATTATTCCCACCAACTACAAACCCGCAGTGCCGTTCCTTTTAATTCTGGCAATCCTTTATTGCCGGCCCCAGGGTTTATTTGGAGAGCGTCCACAATGATCGGTATTGTCTCTTATCTTGTATTTTTCCTAATCCTGTCGCTAATTTTTGGAATTGCAGTTTTGGGACTGAACTTGCAATGGGGCTATACGGGTCTGTTCAACGCCGGGGTTGCAGGGTTCGTAGGTATTGGGGCCTATACGATGGCCATTCTTACGGGTCCGGCGAGGGATGCGGTATTTGGTGGGTTTGAATTGCCATTCGTTGTTGGACTGCTTGGCGCTATGATTGCCGCCGGCCTAGCCGCACTGTTTGTTGGCTTAATCACATTGAAGCTAAACCATGAATATCTGGCCGTCAGCACCTTCGGCATCGCAGTATCAATCCAACTTGTGTTCCTAAATTGGGAACACTTGACTGGCGGCACGCTTGGACTCATCAGTATCCCGAACCCCTCTAAAATATGGGCAGAAGGGCCATTGGCACAAAATGCCATATTTCTCTGTATTGTTTTGATCTTGGGTGGCATTATTTTCTGGGCGTTAGAACGCATTGTTAAATCGCCATGGGGACGCACGCTAAAGGCAATTCGCGAAGACGAGATGGCCGCGACATCACTTGGCAAAAACCCAGCTCGTATACGGCTGGAGTCCTTTATCATCGGTTGCATGATTATGGGGTTGTCCGGCGCGCTATATGTCTCTTTTATTGGCTATGTCAGTCCCTGGGATTTCTTACCTATCCTGACTTTCCAGATTTGGACTATGCTAATCGTGGGCGGTAGTGCTAATAATCGTGGTGCTGTCCTTGGCGCATTAATCGTTTGGAGCGTCTGGACTAGCAGTGGCTTTATCATTTCACGCGTGATTCCAAGCGAAATCCAAGCACAAGGTGGTGCGATACAGGCCATTTTGATCGGGCTGGTCCTTGTTGTAACACTTTTGATTCGACCCCGTGGCTTGATTGGGGAACAATTACACGTTTCACGCCACGCACAGCCCTAGATTGATTGTAAAATTAAAAGCACACTTTGACCGCTTTGGGTTTTGCGTGCAACATGTCGAGAGGTATGTTGTAGCATCCTCAATGTACCAACTTTAACAACTAACAAGTCTTTGGCATCACATTGCGCCATTGACGAATAAATTGGGAGGAATACATGCTTAAATCGATAAGTAAGAAGGCCTGTACTTTTGTTTGTATGGTTATAGGCTCTGCAGCCTACGCTGTGGATTGTCCAGTCAAGCTGGGTGCAATTCTGCCAGTAAGCGGGCCAATGGGACAAGTTGGTGAACGCATTTCTAACACCGGAGCTTTCGCGGTTGAGCAATTCAATGAGGCGGGCGGTGTGCTCGGTTGCCCCGTGGAATACGTGCTGCGCGATACTCAAGGCCAATCCACGGTAGGCGTCGATGCTGCAAAAGCTTTGGTTGATTTGGATGGTGTTCAAGCGTTGATTGGTGCGGTGTCATCCGGCGTTAGCCTTCCCGTTTTGACGTCGGTTGCCGTACCCTCCAAAATCACCCAGGTATCCTGTTGTTCGTCTTCTGAAAGCTTCACAGCCTTAGCAGAAGAAGGAAAAACTGATGGCTACTGGTTTCGCACCTATGCCACCAACCGCAGTCAATCTGCGATGGGTGCAAAGTTAACCGTCGACAGCGGCTTTAAGAATACTGCGGTGATCTACGTGAACACCGATTTTGGCGTCGGTTTGGCCAAACGGTTTGAAGCGGACATAGCTAAGCTTGGTGGCAACATCACTCAGATGGTCGCCTATAATGAAAGCCAGCAAAGCTATCGTGCTGAGGTGACTAAGGCTTTAGAGGGCAATCCAGATTCCCTGTTCCTCGTGGCCTTTCCTGTTGACGGTGCTACGATCACCCGTGAATGGTTATCGTTTGGTGGAACAAACAATCTGATCGTAAACAATTCGTTGCGTTCAGATGATTATTTCGCCGCCGTTGGCTCGCAATATTTGCAAAACCTACAAGGCTACGACAGTGCGCAGCCGCGCCTACCATCAGTCGACAACTTTAATGAGATGTTCGAGGCCAAATTCAATACGCCACCAAATGGTCCTGGTCTGCATTCTGTCTATGATGCTGTTACGGTTGTTTTGTTGGCGATGGAGGCCGCGGGCCAAATTACTGGCGAAAGCATTCGCAACAATATCCGTCTTGTGACTTCGCCCGATGGGACCGAAGTCTATCCTGGGCCAGAAGGTATTGCGCGTGCCAAGGAGCTTTTGGCAGACGGTAAAACCATTCGCTATGTTGGTGCAACTGGCGCACTGTCTTTCGATAAGAACGGCGACGTTCAGGCTCCTAAAATGACCTGGAAGCTGGACGGTGATAAAAATGTTGAAACTAGCTACATGACCACCTCTGAGGTCGGAGAGCTGATCAAAATGCTTGATAATTGATATCTTCTAAACAGCAAAAGAGGCGTATTTTTTGCGCCCCTTTTCTTTCCAAAGGTAGTATCAATGGTCAAAAAACGCACGCATGTTTTCAGTGGCTCAATCTATGAAGAGATGGCCGGTTATGCCCGTGCTGTGATCGTGGAGGACCGTATCTTTGTGTCCGGCACGGTTGGTATAGATTTTGCCACAGGCAAACTTGCTGATGGGGCCGCCGCCCAGACCCAAATAGCATTGGATATGATCGAAGCTGCACTTAAAAAAGCCGATTCAGGTTTGCAAGATATCGTTCGAGTGCGTGTTTATGTTCCAGACCCGAATGATGTGATGACGATCTCCACAGTGCTTAAAGACCGTCTGGGTTTTACCAAGCCGGCCAATACTACGGTCTGCGCGCCCTTAGCTGTACCCGGCGCACATGTGGAAATCGAAGTTGACGCAATCCGGGGTTCTGGCACGCCGCGTGAGGTCTAGTTTATGAGTTGTGACACAGCGATTGTTCGGATTGACCGGCCTTCCCGAGAGAGCTTTAATTTTGTCTCAGCCGCCAGAAATCTTAGTCTCTGGTCATTTGGCACTTGGTCTGTTGATATTGATGAAACTGGGCTAATTCAGGGTAGGTCCATTAAAGATGGGTCATCTATTTTTGTGCGTATCGTGCCATACCCGGAACAACTTTTGATCGACTTTATGATTGGAAATGAGGCTGATTCATTAACGCCGCGAATATACATCCGCATTCTCCCGGGAAGTGCAATGGGCGGCCATGACGACGAATGTGCACTCATGATGACGGCACTCCGTGCTGATGGAATGGACGACCAGCGATGGGCGGACCTGAAGGCAGCTCATGCATTTGAAGTTAGTTTGCTGAAATCCGCTATCGAAACTGGGTATGATCACCGAAATGTTTAAAATCGAGCAAAAATCTCTGTCGGATAATCTTACGATCTCTCGTGTCATTACAGGACTTTGGCAAGTGGCGGACATGGAACGCTGTGGCGCTGACCTGGACCCAGATAGGGCAGCCGATCACCTTCAAAATTATGCAGATAGTGGGTTTGACACATTTGATATGGCAGACCACTATGGCAGTGCTGAGATTATAACCAATCGTTTGATGGCCCGTTACCCCGACCCCAAAAATCGTCCGGTCGCCTTTACGAAATGGTGCCCACCGCCTGGACCAATGACTCCTGAAATTGTTCGCGCAGGTGTGCAAGATCGTCTGGACCGTCTTGGTGTTGCCCGTCTCGACTTGTTGCAATTCCACTGGTGGAGCTTTGAACATCCAGCCTGGTTGGACGCCTTACACGAATTGAAAAATTTGCGTAAAGAAGGCTTAATTGGTGAGATTGGCGTGACTAATTTTGATGCCGCACATCTTCATTTGGCCTTGGCCGATGGCATCCCTATCCTAACCAACCAAGTGGTTTGCTCTTTACTCGACCGCCGTGCGATGGGGCCTTTGACGCAAATCTGCTCAAAGCACGGCGTGCATCTTTTGGTCTACGGCACGCTTCTTGGTGGTTTTTTGTCAGATAAATGGTTGGGCGAACAAGAACCTACGGACATTTCAGACTGGAGTAAGATGAAATACAAACGTTTCATCGATGCAACTGGCGGATGGAAAGTCTACCAATCCATATTAAATGCCGCCAAGCAGATTGCAGACAAGCATGGCACATCGATATCAAATATCGCCTCTCGATGGGTTCTTGACCATAATCATGTTGCCGGAATTATTATCGGCGTACGCCCTGGCGAAAACGACCATCGAGAGGATAATGGTAAACTCTTTAATTTCAGCTTAGACGCTTATGATCATGCACAGCTGAACTCAGTATTACGCCACACATTGCCACTCCCTGGTGATTGTGGCGATGAATATCGCAGGGCACCGTTTCTGACGGCCAGCGGAGACCTTAGCCATCACTTGGCTGCAATTCCATCGGCATATGATACAGATACACTACCCAACCGACCCGCTGTACGCCGCGCATTTTCTGGCAGCAAATGGGAAGATATCGCTGGATATTGCCGCGCCAGGCGAGTTGGAGATCGTATTCTTGTGTCCGGTACCACCGCTACAGCCGGTGCAGATCTTGTAGTAGCTAAAGGCAATGCTGCTGCTCAGACAACTTTCATTCTGGACAAGATCATAGGCGCTGTGGCTGCGCTTGGTGGCGCTTTAGAGGATATCGCACGCACCCGCATTTTTCTGAAGGATATCACAGATGCCGAAGCAGTCAGTCGTGCCCATGGTAGGATCTTTGGAGATTTAAAACCAGTGAACACACTGCTGGCCATTGATGATCTTGCTGGCGATTATCTCGTCGAGATTGAAGCGGAGGCAATCGTAACGGATTCAGCTGAGATCTAATCTGCTGCTTTCTTGTCCCAGTAAGGCGTGGCTCTGGCATCAGGCAGCCCAGTAGTTTCTGCATGAGTGAACCTTCGTTTTTGAAGCCTAGTAACTCGGAAACGCCCCCCGCAATAAGGATCAGGACATGCGATCTCGGCGTCAGTTGACATCCAATCAGATTGGTCAGTTACCCTTTGTTTGGCTGGTAATAATGGTAATAACGCTGCTAGCGCGTACATTGAAACCTCTTGTTTTTTCGAAAAAACTAGGTTCTCACCCTCAACAGTGAAAAAATCGCCTTCGATGTGCTTGCATACAGGTGTGCGCCCATCCAAAACAGTTTCAATTTTAAGATCATACAGGTAGAATACGCTATCACTAGTCAACGCTATACAGTTCCTTTCTCCGACGATAAGGTCTTAATCAAAACACTGCCAAACCTTAAGGGCTCTCGTCAATCCCTTTAAAAACTAGTATTGTTCGCCCCCAGCCACATTAGTCGAACAAGCATTCTAAGACTTTAGAAACGTGCCGTATGCGGAGGCAAAGCTACGGATGCATGGGGCCATTGTATATGAGCCTTGGTCAGAAGACGGTTTTACATTTAAAATATACGTGAACAGGGCGAGAAACCCTAACGGTCCTAGTCAATGCTTCGGTGTTGTCACGGTACAAGTACTGGATAGCAGTTTTTACCCAAGGAGATTTGCTATGGTGAGCGACTATGATCGGATAAATCTGTCAAATAATAATATGAATAATTCAATCTTTGACGGTATGAACGATGCGCTGACTGAATTTAAATAATTCCCAATCGACCCCCGCACCCTTTGTCTGCCACCCGTGTTTGAAATAGCCTCTGAGATGCGCTGTAAGCCACACTGAATCCTAGGTTCAGTGAACCGGTCTACTGGAAAGCACCGTCATCTCTACCTGCAAAGCCTGAGCTGGCTATATTTTGCTAATAAACATTTATGGCCTATGGCAGATTGCAGTTGATGGAAGTATCGGTTCCGGACTCCAAACAAAAACAGACTGTGCAGAAGACTTGCCAAAGTATCACAACTAAAGCTTTTAAGCTGTGCCAGAAGCCAATCCTTCATTGCACAGTTACTCGCTTCCCCAAATAAGTCGCCAGAGCGGGAGGAGGGTTCGCCAATAGGTCTGGAGTGGAGACCGGTAGGCTCACCTGTTCATCGCTTACTAGCAAGGTTTCATGTGCAATCCGCAGAGCATCCTCTGGATTGTGAGTTACCATCAAAACAAGGGATTTTCGCTCGTGCGCCAAAATTTGCAGCAAATCAAGCATATCATTTTTTAAAGCTGGGCCCAACGCGTTGAATGGTTCATCAAGCAATACAATGGGCTTATCTTGCAGCAGAACCCGGGCTAGTGCCACCCGGCTTTGCTGACCTCCAGACAATTGGCCGGGCTTGTAATCACCAAACCCTTCTAGACCCACCCGCATAAGCGCCGTAAGAATCTTTTGACGGGTGCTTTTAGTTAAAGTTCTGTGTTGTGTGACGGCCAAAGCAATATTTCTTTCCGCCGTTAAGTGAGGGAACAGATTGTTGTCTTGAAACAACATTGCCATCGGCCTATCGGCCGGCTTCCAAGACGTTATATCTATTCCTTGCCAGCTTAAGGTGCCCGATTGCACCGGTACAAAGCCTGCCAGAGCAGCTAATAAGGTTGATTTACCCGCACCTGACGGACCCATAACGGCATAAATTTTAGGTGACAAATTAGGCACTGACGCCAACAGGTTAAAGGCGCCCTGCTGCAGCCTTAAATTTAGCATATTAAGCATTGCTCCGCCCCCAAAAATCGAAAATCCAGAAAAAACTGAAACTCAGTATCAGTAATAAACTTGCACATCCTGCGGCTTGTTCTGTCCGGTAAGACCCCATTAATTGGTAAAGCTTAAACGGTAAAGTGGCCCGATCTGCATCGCCAAACAGTGCAATCACGCCAAGGTCGCCAACTGAGAGAGCTGCTGTCAGACCAGCCGCGAAGCCAAGTGGACGGCGTAACCGGGGCCAAACCACCCAACGTACCCAGCTCCTATAGGAAAACCCTAAAGATAGCGACAATCTACTGAAATTAGAAACAATCTTGATCATTTCTGGGCGCAGGATTCGAACGGCAAATGGCAGTGACATCAACGCATTAACACAAAGTGTCACTATCAAACTGATGTCAAAGGGGTTCAAAAAAGGACGCGCTATTAAAAATAAGCCAGTTCCGAGTAAAAGCGGTGATACTGCTATCCCCAGAGTGGCCAGCACTTCACCGCTACGGCTCAATAAGCAAAGAGCAAGCAGCAGACACAATACAGTGGCCCCCAGAGCAATCAGCACCGAGCGCAAAGCCGCCATCCATACTGCTACAGGCAAACTGCTTAAATTGCTTAGCCCATTGGCCAAAACCAAAAGCAACGGTATGCCTAAGAACATCAGAGCCAGAAAAATCGCAAGAGTGTCGTGAAATTTCTGAATAACCGATCGCGCTTCACAATCAATTGGACGATCAAAACCGATACCCAACTGGTCCTCATGCGCCATTCTCAGCGCTAAAATTGCGGCACTTAGTGAAAGGCCTAATTGAATCAGACCCAAAAGTGCGACTTTTGCGAAATCAAGCTCAAAGCGAAACGCCTGATAAATTGCAAGCTCCAAAGTCGTTGATTTTGGTCCTCCACCAAGAGTCAAAGCCACAGCAAAACTTGACAAACAAATCACAAAAATCACCGCAAAAGCTGATGGAAGCACCACTCTTAGCATTGGCCATTCTATCAAACGAAATCTGGCAGATGGCGTCAACGCGAGATGTTGGGCAAGTCGAAACCGCTCCTGTGGAATTGTCGCCCAGCCCAATAAAATCAATCGCGTGGCAAGAGGTAGATTAAAAAATACATGTGCTATTAAAACCCCGTGCAACCCATAGATTGAAAAGCTACCCATTTCTAGACTGCGGAGAGCAGCGTTCAACCATCCATTTTGACCAAACACCGCTAGCAGGCCGAGAATTGCCACAATAACAGGTAATATAAATGGAGCCCCCATCAGTTTAATCACCAACCTACGCCCAGGAAATTGCGTCCGCGACAAAGCTCGAGCCACAGGCAGTGCCAAAAAGCAAGATAGCAGCGCCGATAAAAACGCTTGCAAAATCGTGAAGCGCAATGCCGCCCATTCTGCAGGCCCTAAGCTGGCAGACGCGTCGGCCTGACGCCAGACCGCAAGCAGCGGCACTATCACAAAGCTACAAAGTAATGTGCCTGTGATTATTGAGAAAGAGCGCGGCGCCATTCTTCAATCGCTTCTTTGCGGAGATTTGCCGCATCCTCTTCTGAATAAAACAAAACGTTTTCTGGCATTGACAGCTCTTGAAACCCTTCTGGCCACTTGTTTTTTGGTAACGCTGACGGCAAAGACCAATTGCCCTCTGGGATTAGGTTTTGAAAACGCTCCGTCAAAATAAAGGCCATGAATGCATTGGCCAAATTTGGAACATCGGTTTTAGCGACTTTTGCCGCTAATTCTACCATCAAATAATGGCCTTCGGGAAAAATAGCAGCCTTTTTGGTTAAATCACCCTCTGCTAAAATGTGATAGGCGGGTGAAGTTGTATAAGATAAAACCATATCCGCTTCGCCTGCAGAAAATAATCCATAAGATTCAGACCATCCCTTGGTGACTGTGAGTATCTTAGGGGCAAGCTTTTCCCACACCTTCTCGGCCTTATCACCATAAACTGCCTTCACCCAAAGAACCAAAGCCAAGCCAGAGATTGAGCTGCGTGGATCTTGGATCACTAAACTCAAGTCACTGTTGGAATTCACCAACGCATCAAAAGAGATAGGAGGGTTGGTCACTTTTTTTGTGTTATAAATAAATGCTGTGTGGCTGTAATTAAATGGCAAAAATACATCGTCAGTCCAATCGATCGGTATAGTCAATTTTGTGTTATCTTGCCTATGGGGTTCAAAAAGACCCGTTTCACGCGCCTTTTTCGTAATATCTGTATTAAGCCCTATCACAACATCCGCTTCTGTTCTTTCACCCTCAAGAATAATCCGTGGCAGAACATCGCCTGTTTTAAACTTTAAATCGCAACTACAAGTTTCTTCAAAAGCCGCTTCAATTAGGGGTCCTGGCCCCCATTCTGAAGCAAAATAATCTGGGGCATAAACTGTTAAAATAGGAGACTGGGCCAGTGCCGTACTGGCAGTTAACAGACTCAAGGCAAAGGTGAAGTATTTCATAGTCTCTCCATATTTGCGACTAACGGAGAGTGCAGAGCTAAAGCCTTACCTTTCCTCCGCCGGTCCTAACCGGTTCAGGTTCAACGGGTCCGCAATATGCATCTCAGCCAAGTAGGCACCCCGAGGTACACCCTTGCTAAGAGTGACAATCAAAATTGGCAAGTCTCTTTTTATGGAAATCGCAATTTTTGCTTTTTACTTGCCTAAACTATGATGCTCAAATGGGTGCTTTAAGCCAAAATTGCCATCTTTGATTCTTGATAATGAAACTTGAAACCCTATCCGTCAGGCAGACGACTGATTGTTCGTATTTACATAATCTCAGAATATTATAGTTGTGAAATTCAGATGCGGCATCGTGGGTTGTGTGCCCCCGCAACCAAGTTTATCGCAAAGGCCGTCTCTTTTGAGACGGCTGTTTGCGTCTGAGACATCGCGCCCATGATCTTCGCAAGCCGGTCGCCTTTTAAAATTGGCCCAGCCATTTTACCAATAAAGTAAGTAAATCTGCGGCTGAGCACTTTTCCTGATTGCTTATCTTGGTGTCATGCCAGAAAGCTGGAGAGGGTGATAACAAAACAGTCCTGATACAAGGCAACACTTGGCCTTGTGCAGTCGGTAAAATCTGACGACGTCACCGCTTGTTCATTCGTTAGATTTTCAAAAAATCAGGTTCATCATGCTTATGGAGACCAGCAGAAACAACAACGTCATTCCCCCACCAGCACGGATAAAGTCTGTGACGCGATACCGTGCGGGGCCCATAATCAGTGCGTTGACTTGATGCGTTGGAATAAGAAACGAGTTGGACGTGGAAATCGCGACAGTCATCGCAAAGATTGCAGGATCACCCCCTGCCGCCAACGCAATTGAAACGGCCAGCGGCACCAAAAGCACCGTGGCACCGACATTTGACATTACCAAAGTAAAAACTGTTGCCAGAAGTGCAATCACAGCCTGCAGACCCCAAACTGGCCAGCCCTCAAGTAACAGCAAAACCTGATACGCAAGCCACTCAGCAGTACCCGTCGATTGCACCGCTTGGCCCAAGGGCAGCAAGCTCGCAAGCAAGAATACCGTATTCCAACTGACTGCAGAATAAGCCTCATCAATCGACAAAACCTTGGTGACGATCATCCCAATCGCTCCAATCAACAAAGCCAAAGAGAGGCGAATGTCCGAGAGCAAGATCAATCCGAAAGCCACGACAAAGAAAAATAGCGCCCAGCCGACCTTTTGGGGGCGCACCTCTTCTTGCGGGAAATCGGTTGTAACAACGACAAAGTTCCTATCTTTATTGATCCGGGTAAGCGCCTCCCAAGTGACATGTACCACCATGATGTCACCGGTCTGCAACGGCTCTATGGAAAGGCGCGTGGCATCGTGATCTGAAGTTTGGACATGGCTCAACGTGTTCTCTCCGCGCCGGATCGCCAAGAGTGACATACCATGCACTGCGCGCAGTCTGGTCTCTCGTGCGGTTTTGCCAATCAAGTCGCTATCGGGCGGGATCAGAATTTCGGCAATTCCGGCCTTGGCCGCCGAAACATCTTCGGCAAAAACATCGAGCTTTGGCAAAACTGTCACATCAAATAATGTGCTAAATTCAGAGATCACGCGGTGACGACCTAACATGGCCAGACGGCAAGGGGCCTCTATGACGGTATCATTGGGACTGGCCAGCGCGGTTTTTCCTTTGAAATGCGTGCCGATCACATAGAGGTTATTGGCCTCAGAAATATCTGCAAGAGTATGACTGACAAGAAGAGAATGCTCAGGCACTTCAACTTCGACCAAATCGGCTTTCAACCCATAGAGACGCTTTAGATAGCCCTGCATGGACTGTCCCGACACACCGCCGTGTTCTGCATTTGGGCGCGGCAGCACAAAGCGCCCAAAGATTATAAAATACAAAATACCAGTGATCACCAAAGATACGCCGATCGGGGTAACGGCAAACAACTCGAACGGCACCATTTGCTGCTCGGGGGGCAGACCTTTGTTGGTAGATAGAATGAGGTCGTTCAACAAAATCAGTGGTGAGGAACCGACCATTGTCATCGTACCACCGAGGATCGCACAAAACCCCATAGGCATCAGCAGACGACCCAGTCCAATTTCGGTTCTGGCAGAAATTCTACTGACCACGGGCAAGAAAAGTGCGGCGGCTCCAACATTTTGCATAAACGAAGAAATGATCCCAACAGTGGCCCCGATGATCGGCACGATCCGTGCCTCTGTTGCGCCACCAATATTCATAATATAGGCCGCCACTTTGGTCATCAGACCTGTTTTATCCATACCGGCCCCAATCACCATGACCGCGATTATTGACATCACAGCGTTAGAGGCAAACCCGTCAAACAAATGGTTGATATCGGCAATATTGGTAAACCCGGGAATATAGCTTGCCGCACCGAGTAAAACCATCACGATGATTGCCGCTACATCGACGCGAACAATTTCGGATATGAATAAAAACAGGGTTAGAAAAATAAACCCCAGAACCATCACCATCTCGGGGTTTAGTGGAATATATTCCATGCGCAGTTACGTGCCTAGGTTTAGAGCTTGATATCGAACTGGCGGCATACAAACCTTAAAAAGCAAATGAGTAAAGACCTTTAATTCGAATTACCGAAATTTTGACAACTAACCAACGTGCGGAAACAAAAGATAAGGCACCTGCCTGCAACACGATGGGTCAAAGAATGCCTTCCGTTCGTCTCTGGTGCCGCCTGACATAAAACCAACCTCAAGACCATTGCGATTACCTAAGTGCAGCCCCCGGTATTACATGCAGGGATAGATTTGATATCCGAGGCACAATTAAACCCCGATAACTGAAAATGTTCTTTATGAAGGGTAAATAAGCGCCCACTTAGCTTGTATTTCAGACATGGCAGCCCAAGTCCTCGAATGGGCTGCAACAGACCTATAAGCCGGTCAGTGGGTCGTTTGCAGAATACTTGACTTTTAGCGCCTTGAACGCGGCAAAACCAATCACAAAGGCACTAAGATAAACTCACAATTTCATCCAATGTATACAACCTTTAAACAGGCAGCAGAGACGACTGTGGTCGTTTACTCATGCGCCATTTTTGATCAGATCTAGGCCAGGACTGACTTTGGAAAATAAAAGCTGACCACCCAGTTGGGGGCATCTACAATCTCAGATATTCGCAGATCGCCAGCCACAGAACACAGCATATAGGCATTGACCGCAGACATCTGGGTCGTGGCGCAAATCCAATCAATCATCGCAGAGACGGCGTCACGTGCCGCCAGCATCAGATCGTCACCGATACCCGTGGTGATCCGGTAGCCCTGCCCATCGATGTGGTTGGTCACGGGTCCTGCAGTCTCCAAGCGCGGGAAGGCAAAGCCTGCATTTTTGATCAGTTCAACTTTAATCTCGACCTCCATCGGACTTTCAATAGCCGTGCCACAAATCTCTCCGTCGCCCTGTGCGGCATGGGTATCGCCAAGTGACAAAAGCCCCCCTTTTACTTCCACCGGCAAATAAAGAGTTGTGCCAGTGCAATTGTCGCGTATGTCAAGATTGCCTCCCACCCGACGCGGCGGCACCACGCTGTGAAGGCCCGGTTCGGCAAGTGCCAAGCCAATTGTGCCAACAAAAGGCTTAAGCGCTACCTGCCCCATCGGGGCAAAGGCTGCTGGTTTGCTAAGACTGGCGCCATAATCCCAGATATGCAGCGCAGGGTCGGGAAAATCTTCAGCTAACAGCCCAAAGCCAGGGATATTGGCGGTCCAACCCCAACCCAACGGGTGAAATGCACAGAACGTGACCGCGACAGCGTCACCAGGTTCGGCACCTTCCACATAAACGGGTCCGGTAACTGGGTTGACACGATCAAAATCCAAGGCGGTTAAATCATTGAGCTATGCCTTGGGATGCAGTTGACCCCCGGATGCGTCGATGGTCTCAATCGCAATGGTCTCACCGGGTGCTAAAGATAGAACGGGTTTAATCGCATTGTTCCAACCTAGATGATGATCATGCTTGTGAATCGTATGATGACACGTCATTTTTCCGTCCTTTTTTTCTCTTGCGATGCAACAGATCTTCGATTTCACGATGCCCCATGATACCATTTGGTAAAAACGCCATTACTGCAACGATAACCACCCCCAGTAGCAAGCCCGATAAGCCCAGCATCTGAGGCAATTTAACTCCGATCAAAACCGGGCCCGTTTCCAACCAGCGCACCAACTCCAGGCCTATGGTAATCAGCAATGTTCCAAACACCGCACCCGTAACGCTACGCAGCCCACCCAAAATAAGCATCGCAACCGTCAGAAAGACAAAATTGAAATAAAATGGTCGAGCCGAAATCGTGCCCAGAAAAAACGAATAAGCCACCCCCGCTGTGGCGAAAAAACAAGTGCTCATCACCCAAGCAATCAGTCGAACGCGACGAACATCGACCCCGATAGAACGCGCTCCCGCTTCATCATCGGAACTGGCACGAAGTTGAAGCCCGACCGAACTTTCGCGAAAAAGGCGCGCGACAAATATTGCCAATATGACCAACCCAGTAATATGGGAAAGATCAAATATCTTAGGGATACCAAAAAGGGCCTGATTGCCTTTGAAAATATCTGTCCGGTGTAAAAATATTGAATGTACGATGACCAGCAATGCTATGCTGGTGATGGTTACACCAACGCCACTGAGCCGGACAAATATCAACCCCGTTGCAAGCCCCATAAGCCCGGTAATCACCAGAGCAATCGTCGCAGATGCAAGTGCGGATAGTTCAAAAGTATTCAGCCCCCAAGGCGCATCGGGTAAAGAAATCATTTTCATCGCAGCCGGTGTGACACAAATAGCGGCGATATAGGCCGCAACCCCCATAAAGGCTGCGTGAGAAAATCCTGTTATGTTCGCATTGCCGGTAAAAACCTGCAGCCCCACAACCACCAGAAGATTGACAAATGTCGCATAGAGAATCCGAGCATGGTACGTTTCACCCCAGATATAATAGGCCCCAACAATCGCCAAAATCATCAGGCTTAACAGCGCAGATCCTATCAAGCCCTTGCGTTGATCCGAATTAAAATACGACATCATCAGATCTTGTCCCCCTTTTCGCGTGCCGGCGAAAGAATGCCGTCAGGACGCCAGATCAGGACCAGTGCCACCAAAAAGAACACCGCCGCCGACGAAAGCCCACCCGCACTTTGTGGTAAGATGATCAGTATCGTCACCTCGGCAATTCCCAATAGAAACCCGCCTAAAACAGCTCCGGGTAGACTACCAAACCCACCGATCACACAGGCAACAAACGCAACCAGTACCGGATCAAACCCCATATGAGGTTGGACGCTGCCACGGCGAGCCATGATAAAAATACACGCCAAGCCTGCCAGCAGGCCGGATATGGCAAAAGCGCCTGCGATCACACGGTTTGCACGAAACCCGCACAGGCGCACCATCTCAAAATCCAAAGCTGCCGCACGCATTGCGATACCAAGAGGCGTCTTCCGCAAGAAGAGCATCAAAACCACAATGGCGACAAACGTTGCTAATGTTTCATAAATTTGCAGCGAAGATACACGAATGGTCCCAATAGTCAGGGTTTTATCAAGAAAAATAAATTGGGTCGCGGCCATCGCGCGGGGAGACCCAAGCAATAGAAACAGGTTCTGAAGAACAATACTGACCCCGAAAGCTGTCAAAAGCCCCGTGGTCAGATCTGCACCTCGCACAGTGCGAAAGGCCACGCGCTCCAAAACCACCGCCGTCAAAACGCACGCAAACATTACACCGACCATAATAATCCATGGATTGCTGGTCAGCAATGTGGCGGTAATGACCATTGAGTAACCCCCAAAGGCCACAACCTCGCCATGGGCAAAGTTCACCAATCCCATAATCGAAAATACGATCGCCAACCCAAGCGCAATTAGCGCGTATTCCGCTCCAAAACTCAGCGCATTTAGGGTTTGTTGAATGGCATAATCCATTAGACATAAACTCCGGTCAACTCATTCATTAATTCACTTCCATGGCCAAATTGATCGGTTTGACCGTGTATATAGATGACGCCATTGTTCAAAACATAAACGTAATCCGATACGCTTACAGCGGCCGCTGCGTTCTGTTCCACCAACAAAATTGTGGTTCCCTGAGCTTTCAGATCGCGAATGATACCAAATATCTTGGAGACTATTTGCGGCGCAAGCCCCAGAGACGGCTCATCCAGTAATAGGATGCGCGGGTTGGACAGTAAGGCACGGCTGATCGCAAGCATCTGTTGCTCTCCCCCCGAGAGGGTTCCTGCCAGTTGATCACTGCGCTCTCGCAACGTGGGAAATTGGACAAACCACTGCTCAATCTTAGCATTGAGTTGAGCCTTGCTATTGTACAAGGCACCCCCCATCATCAGATTGTCGCGCACTGACAGGTTTGCAAAGACACGCCGGCCTTCCGGCGAGATTGCAAGGCCACGCCGACAACGGTCCTCAACAGACATACGTGCGATTTGCTCTCCGGCCAAACGAATTGACCCAGTAGAACGGGCTGTCCCAGTAATTGCCAAAAGCGTCGAGGTTTTACCCGCGCCATTGGGACCTAACAGCGTCACACATTGCCCCTCAGAAACGATGATATCAATGTCATGCACCGCCTGAATGGGCCCGTGAAAGACCTTGAGAGAGTTTATTTCAAGCATATTGATCCTATCATTTGCTGCGCCTTTCCAGAGCAAACCACGGAAAGGCGCGCAGACATCTAAGGCCAGGGCGGCACGTTGGTAGGAATGTTTTGAGACAGCAAGACACGTTGTCCGTTTTTAAACCCGATCACCGGAATATCGCGCAACGCATAGCTTTTGGTGTCTTTGAACGAGATTGATGAGACCGACATCACAGGAATACTGTCCGCGGCACGGATCGCTGCTCGAATTGACGCTGGTTCCAGCGAACCACTCGCTGTTATGCCATATTCGATGATCTTGATCATATCTCCGCCAAGCGATGGGAATAGCCCGTTCACCTCGACCCCGACCTCCGCGCAATCGGTTTGAAACTTCTCGATCCGGCTGCCCGAAATGGCAGGAGCCAAGGTGCCAAAAAAGACCCTGTCCAAAATTGATGGATCTTGTTCCGCCAAAGCGTCCAAAGATGGATCATCAAAGCCGTCAGACCCAACAACCCAAGCCTCAAGCCCCGCCGAGCGCATCTGTCGGATCAAAATACCAATATCTGGCATCGCCCAAGATATATACACCGCATCCGGGGCCGGTTGCAGCGCTTTTAATTCTGCTATTTGCGGGCTCCAGTCCATTGTGCCACCCGTATAGTTTAGACGGGCCTGCAAATTGCCCCCATTCGCCTCAATCACTTCCGCGAACCATTCCGGAGTGCGCGCAGACCATGAACCACCCTCATCAGATGTGAAAATCGCGATATTCTTAACCCCTTGCGACAGCGCATAATTGGCAGCAGCTGTGGCCGTAAAAGGATCGGGTGCCACATTAGTCAGAAAATTATCGACCAAACCGGTGTGCATTTCCACCTGAGTGCTTTGCGATTGAACCACGGTCACCCCATTTGCCGCAGCAATTTGCGCCACGGGAATCATCGTGTCGGAAAACGGTATCGTGCCAAGCGCGACGATGCCGTTGCTCAGAAACCGCTCAGTCAATGAAATTGCAGCCTGTGTATCAGACCCAGTATCTTGGATCAGCAACTCAATATTTTTGCCTTTTATACCCCCGGCGTTGTTGATCATTTTAACCATACACTGAGCGCCAGCCACTTCATTGTAAGGCGCAAAATCACCAGTTAGCGGAACCGCCAGCCCAATTTTTATAGTTTCTTCTGCCTGTGCGGCAATCCCTAAAAGACCGAGAGCGGCTGCCGTCAAAAATGAAATTGGAGTCAATTTTATCATAATCTATCCTTCTTGTTTTAATCAGTTTCATTGGCCCAGATAAGCGTTAATTACCTCCGTGTTATTTGTGACAATTTCAGGCGGTCCCGAAGCCAGCAGACAGCCCATATTCATGACAGTCAGCTTTTCACAGGCCGACATGATGAATTTCAGATCGTGATCGATAATGATTATCGCGCAGGGACTACGCTCACGAAGCCAAATCAAATTATCCAGCAATTCCGTGGTCTCTTTGGGGTTCATTCCTGCTGCAGGTTCATCCAGCATCAAAACTTTAGGCTGCAGTGCGAGTGCACGCACAATCTCAAGCCGTCTCATCTGCCCATATGGCAAGCTCTGTGGTGAATCCTCTAGCACATCGCGCAGGTGAAAAAGATCAATCGCATCTTCCACAAGATCAGGATCAACAGCCGAACGTCCCGTCAAAGCAATCTCTGCAACCTTAATATTTTGATGTACCGAAAGATTTTTAAATAACCGGAGGTTCTGAAAGGTGCGCGCCACACCCATGCGCACGCGGCTTTCCGCTGGTAAATTTTCAATATTATGACCATCTACCAAAATTTCACCATGGCTTGGACTGAGCAACCCCGAAATCAAATTTAGCATCGTGGTTTTTCCAGCACCGTTCGGACCGATCAAACCGTGAATTTCGTTGCCTGCAACCATAAAGCTGACGCCGTCTACCGCCCTGACGCCGCCAAAATGTTTAACGATGTTCCGAACTTCCAGCATATCAATATACATCCTTGTATCGATCACATTTCTGGGTCCAGTCAAGTTCCGACAGAACTGCCCTCTCACCCCGTTTATTGGCGATATAAAGATCGACAAACGCATCCCCGAACCAACCGCGCACAGCAGCAGAATGATCGCACTTTTCCAGAGCCTCTTCCAAAGTTTGCGGTAACCGCCGAATACCTTTGGCAGCAAGCTCGGCCTTGGTTAGAACCGATAAATCCTCCTCAGTCGGCTTTGGCGGTTCTATCCTGTCTATGACAACTTGCATGCCAGCGAACACCAGAGCGGCATAAGCCAAATACGGGCTGGCAGCAGCATCGACCGAACGCACCTCAAAATTGAACTGGCGGGCAATCGCTTGCGGATTCTGCGTCGAAACCGGGCAAATCCGGACAGAGGCCTCGCGGTCTCGAAATCCCAAATTATTGTATGCCGCGCTCCAGCGGTGAGGTTGTAGTCGCAAATAACTAATCTCAGAAGGCGCCAGCAATGCCATAATATGATCAAGGTAATGTAGAATACCACCAATGAAATGTCTGGTCAGTTCGCTCATCCCGTGGGGGTCAGACGCATCATGCGTCAAGGGCAGGCCAGCATCGTTAACAAAGCTGAAATGGATATGCACCCCATTGCCAATACTGTCAGGATCAAGAACAGGCGAAAAGCTAGGTACGGCCCCATGAGCCGCGATTACATCTGTAGCTAAAAAGCGTAAAATAGCCGCATTATCGGGTGCCATAAGCCCAGCCGCTGGTTTGATCGTAACCTCGTATTGAGATGGCCCATATTCTTTCATAAAACTGTCCGGCTGACAGGAGGTCTGGGCAAGTGCCGCCAGAAAAGGGCCCGACCAGCCCTTGGCATCCCGAAACCCTTTCGCGCCAAATCCATCGCCGGCCCGGGGTATGGCGTTCTTTATTTGAAATTCATGCTCAAAAGCCGCCAAAGGCGTGGCACCACAAGCCTTGTGCAATGCGTCAATCGCCCGCCGCGCCTGAGACCGCGTACAACAGACCCATGGGTCTGCCTCGAGGGTAAGAATATCCCCAAGAACAAAATCAAAAATGTCTTCTCCCTGACCTAAGGTGAAGCGCATCTCGGCATCAGGCACGAGGGCCAAGTCACCAAAAGCGCCCAAAGCGCCATCCGAAAAGGTGTCGAAGCAGGTGATTTGCGCATTGGCCGGCGTCCAACCCAAACCGCTTTGGCAGCGCTTTTCCCATTGCGATACGGGAAAGGACTTGCCACGCAAAATACCAGACAGGTCTGACGTGGCCACAAAAACCAATCGATCCGATGTATCCAAGCGTTTATTCTCCCTTTAACTGTCGGGGCAAATCCCAAGCAGGAAACACCACGCGTGCCCTATCCCCATCTTGTTCGAGCTGCGGATGACCTGAGCCGCAAGAAAGAATACTGTTCAACTTGCGTTTGTTGCGCCTAACCTGTGGCGCAAACAGCAAAATATGCTGCGCAGCATCCTTGGATTTGCTCAAAAAAATATAACAGCATGCGGCGAAAATGAACGGCTTGGATCGCCGATCCAAAAAGGATAAAATGTGCATAATAGTGCTCCGCAAAATCGCAGGCTCTCATTTTTTAAAATTAAAAACTATTGTTAATATTTAGCGCGTGAAATACGTCCCGTGGATTGGTTATCAAATTCATACGGAACACCCAGTGCTCCAAAAAGATTATTAAGCGGAGATTATCGTGACACAGACAAAAGGCAACAGACAACATGACAGCCAGTTGGTGACAGGCAGCGATTTAGATCCCGTTTTGGTAAAAAACCCCCACTCAACAGCCTCTGTTCTGATTGTCTGTGAGCACGCTGGACAAGAAATTCCAATTAATCTCAATAGTTTAGGATTACACCAAGCGGAACGCAATCTTCATATTGCCTTTGATATCGGCGCGGCACAGGTTGCCACATTATTATCTGAAAAGTTGGATTGCGCGCTCATTTTGCAACGCTACAGCCGGCTGGTGATCGATTGCAACCGTCCCCCGGGAAGCGCACAATCGATCCCCAGCGTCAGCGATTCCGTCATCATCCCACAAAATGTCGATATATCCTCAACCGATCGCAGGGCGCGGGAAAGTGCAATTTTCGACCCCTACGCCAAAGAATGTCTGGCACGTATATCTCAAAGCCACATAGGTTTCGCATTTTCAATTCACAGCTTTACGCCAACGCTTGGCGATACAGACCGGCCTTGGGATATCGGCTTTCTGCACCGCCACCCCAACAGCCAAGGGGATCGGTTGGTCCGGCTGGCAAAACACCTCTGGCCCGATCTGAAGATCGGCGAGAACCAACCCTACCTGATCGAGGATGCGACCGACTGGTTCATTCCCATCTGTGTGGAACCCCGCGCCCTGCCGCACAGCCTGATTGAAATTCGCAACGACCACTTGTTAGATGATCGCGGATGCCGTGATTGGGCCGAACGGTTGTTTGTTTTATTATCCAAATTCATGGAGGAGCCCAATGACACTGACCCGTAATCTGCCCCTTGTTCCAACACAGGCAGCCCTTTTGTTCATTGACGTGCAAAACTTTAGCGCGCACCGGCAGGGCGCCAAATTCGCCAGCCTGTCGCAAGATGCATGTGAGCAAACGTATGGCTGGTACTTCGCACAATTGGAAAGCCGGGTCATTCCCAACATGCAGTCCACTCAAACCGCGTGCCGTCAAGCCGGGATCGAAGTGATCTATACGACGATAGAAAGCCTTACATTGGACGGTCGGGACCGGTCGCTTGATTACAAGATCACCGGATTTGATGTGGCCAAAGGCGCGTGGGACGGGCAGGTCATCGACCAGCTTGCCCCGCAAGGCGATGAAATTGTGCTCGCCAAAACCTCTTCTTCCGTCTTTATCTCCACCAACATCGACTATGTCCTGCGCAATTTAGGCGTCAAACAATTGGTGATCAGCGGCGTGATCATCGACCAATGCGTGGAAAGCGCCATTCACGATGCCTGCGATCTGGGCTATCTGGTCACACAGGTCAGCTATGCCTGCCTGACCTATTCCGCCCAGCGACACGCACAGTCCTTGCGCACGATCCAAGGGGTAATCCCCCCATTTTTAATGGGGCTCAGCCGTAGAATTCTTGCGGCTGTTTTCAGTTTCATGGCGGGTGTGATTCCGCCGATAGCCATGTTGGGCCGGTCGTTGTTGTATGTCCAGAGCCATTCGTGCCGAACCGTGCGATTG